>Ga0075418_10000852_pt1 | contig 33286 bp, 23 predicted proteins | sample SoiMetdeltSBSDD2_FD_81776 | JGI IMG/M metagenome (GOLD analysis project Ga0075418, IMG submission 81776) | Bulk soil microbial communities from a Populus tree surrounding site in Tennessee, USA - Soil MetaG P. deltoides SBSDD2 | ecosystem: Environmental > Terrestrial > Soil > Tree plantation... | reverse complement strand
GTGGGATTACTGGAAACAGAGTGTGCTCGGAGCGGCGGCCGCCGTGAATCCGAACACGGCGTACACACCGCCGTCTGGGCTCCCGACCAGGCGGCAGTGATCCGGGCCGGTCGCCGGCCTAGGCAGCCCGCGGCCGGCCTGAGAAAACCCCAACGCCGTTGTTACGTGGCGCTGGCGACTTTCAACCAGGTACCGGGCGGCGGCTGCTGTTCGACCCCCGGCTTGGACCAGTCGCACACACCGCCGGGAAAAACGCGTCTGAGTCTCGTCATCTCCTCGGCAGTAAAACTGACCTTGTAGTCGGATGACGCAATCGGCTTGAGCTGGCACTTGACGATGTCGGATGCCACCGGTCCGCCCGCAACCCCGCGCGGAACGGAGTTCGACGGATACAACTCTTCGCAGCGGCCCGATCCATAGGTCGCCGTTTCGGCGATTCTTTGTGGCGCATCGTCCCGCGTCCAGCAGGCATCGACCAGGTCTGCGGGCTTGGCGCGACGCACCTTCACGATCTTCGGATCGTTCGACGTGTCGTCGGTCAGCGCGGTCAACCACTGATCCATCTGAGCAAGGGCGTTGGCAAGCACCGGCGCCCGCAGCGAGTCGCTCCATTTGCGGTCGTCGGTCAGCATGATGTGATTGTCGACATGGCCGTTGGCCTTCCGCAGGCGTTCGCGCGTGGCAAACGAGGTATAGCGGATGTGGATGTCGCCCTGCGGCAGGTCATCTCGATACGCCCGGTAGTCGATGATCGGCATGGCCGCCAGCCCCCGGCCGCCGTTCAGCATGAGACCGGAGCGATAGGCCGCGCGGATGGCAGCCGGATCGGCGGCCGTGCGGGCCGCCACCATATTGCCGTCGTGGTCGAACCCGCCAATCTTTTCGTTCAGCTCCAGGAACTGCGCCTTGGTGATCGCACCGCTGTTGAGCGCCGCGAGACCGTACTGCACTCCGACATTGTCCAGAGGACGACGGGCGAACCCGGTCTGCGGATCGCGGCCGTAGACATTCACGGCGTGGTCGTAGACGGTGCAGCGCGCCCCGGTCCGGTTCTTCGCAGGGTCGTAGAGCAGCTCCGCTGGAATGGCGGGCGAGCAGTGCTCTCTCACGTTGATGCGGCCGGCCCCCTCGTCCACCGAGGTCATCGTCGCCAGGTTGCCGAAGCCCGTGACCCTGCGCTTCTGTTCGTCGGTGAACGGAACCGTGGCCAGCGTGTCGAAGTAATGCTTCAACAGCCGCGCGTCGGTAATGAAGGGCACTGTGCCGAATGCCAGATCCGGAAAGCTGCGCGCCGGCATGATGCCGTCGAGAAGCCCCGGATAGCCGTCGGCGATATGGTGCTGCTGATACGAGCCCCCCGAGCCGCCCCAGCCAATCGTAAACTTCGGCGCGCCGTAGGCCTCGATGAAGCGCTCCTTCACCATCATCATTGTTTCGGCCGCGAGCGTCTCACCGCAGTTGTTGCCGAAGGTGTTCAGCGTCGCCGATGCGACGGCATACCCGCGCTGGAGCATCACCGTATCGTCGACGCCTCCGGTCGACGTGCCTTGGCGATACCACCCCTCGGTGCATCCCCCGCCAAACGTATAGATCAGCCTGCCGTTCCATCCGGCGGGGCGAGTCATGAAATCCGGCTGCGGTTCGCTGGCCGGGTTGTGAAGCATCGCAATCTGATAGATCGCGCGATTGATGCTGCCGGTCTCGATTCGCACGATGTAGGGAACCGTCGATCCGGTCAGCGTAGTCACCTGCGCAAGGTCGGACGCTGTGCCAGACGAGGGCAGCGGCTTCAGCGCGCCGCCGGCGGTGGAGCGGTAGTAATAATCCACCCGCCGGCTCACCGAGCAGTATTCGTCGAGCGGCCTGCCCAGGACGTCGCCCGACTGCAGCTTGAAACGCTCAGTCTCGCAGATGAACGGCGACTCGTGGGGTCCGGACAGCACGGGGCCGACGATCGGATGATTCACGATCGTCACCTGTGCGCTGACTCCTGCCCGGCCGCCCTGGTTGACGGCTACCATGTTCGGACCGGACTTCAGTCCCGTGACCAGTCCAGTTAGCTCATGTGCGCGCGCGTCCGCCCTGAACGCGCTCGTGACATCGTCGCCGTTCAGCGTCACTCGAAGGGCGTCGAGCGGGACCCCCGCGGGCACGCCGATACGAATCAGCACGTCGCCGCCGCTGACGAATTCCGGCCGCGCCGACACGGCCTCGATTCGAACATCACCGCCGGCCGACTGTGCCGAGGGCCATGCGGTGAGTGCCGCTGCCAGCACGACACCGATCGCGAGCGCGTTTCTCATCACGGCCGTCCTCCAGATCCGCTGAAACGGCGACATTGTAGCGGCAGGCATTGTCCCTTACAATCACACTCCGCAACGCCTTCGAGGAGCCGGACCAGCTGTATGCGAAGAACCCTGCTCGCGTTTGCCGGCGCCGTGACCATCGGCGTCCTGACTGCCTCACCGGGCGCCCAGCAGCGCCCCGCGCCGACCGACAGCGCCGCCGACGTCAAGACGCTGCTGTTCGAGCTCGCCAACTCAATGGGAATGCTGCGCGGTCTCCAGCAGGAGGATTCGATTCTCACGCTGGAACACTGGGCCAAGGGAACGATGACGGTCGGGCAGCAGAAGTTCGACCTGCCGGAATACCGGCTGAGCGTCAATTACAGCGTCCCGGGCATTCGCATCGACTTTCGCCGGCAGGCGTCCGGCGGTCAGGCGCAGCGTCAGATTGAAGTCGTCTCCGGCGCGTCTGCCTGGAACGAGACCGAACGCGGCAGGAACGCGACCGCGGCACGCGACCGCGCCAAGGAACGGCTCGTCTATCTCTGGACCACCCCGATGGGCGTCGTCAAGGCGGCCCGGATGGCTGGCGCGAAAGCCACGGTCAAGGCGGCCGGCACCGCTACGGTGCTGTCGTTCCCGCTTCCTGCGCCAGCCGACGATGTGACGCTCAACGCGACCGTGCGAAGGGATGCCAGCCTCCTCGTACCGGACGAGGCGGCGCTCAAGACGCTCGTCGGGACGTATGTCGCACGGGTCGAGACCGTGGGGCCCGTGGTCACCGACACGACCTACGCCGAGTACGGCGACTGGAACTGGGACGATTACCAGGCCGACATCCTGCTTCCCCGCCGGATGACGCGGAAGCAGGGCGATACCACACTCGATCTCGTGACGACCAACACGAACACCTATAATCCGTACGTCGTCATGCCGGTACCGGAGAATATCAAGTAGGGGCCGAGCTGGCTCGGCCCGATCGGTAAGCGGAGGCAGACATGAAACCATCGAATCTGTGGCGGCTGATGGCCGCAGTGACGTTTGCGCTGGTAACGGCGCCGTCGGCAGTCGCGCATCACGCGATTCAGGCCGAGTACGAGATGAGCAAGACCGGTTCCTTCAAAGGCGTCATGACGCGGTTTGCGATGATCAATCCGCACTGCCGGTGGTTCTTCGAAGAGACGAAAGCGGACGGAAGCAAGGTCATGTGGGAGATGTCCGGGGCCGGACCGGGCGCGCTGCGCGCCGCGGGTTTGGTGCGCATCTTCCAGATCGGCCAGCCGTACGAGGTGACGTTCGCACCCGCGAAGAACGGCGCCAACGTCGGCAGGGTCCGCACCATGAAAGGTCCCGACGGCAAGGTCATCACGCTGTTCCACGAAGATCCGACCAACCCGCTCAACAACTAACGAGGGCCATCATGCGCCGACGGATTCGCACGAACACGATCATTGCTGCTGCGGGCGCAGCCATGTTGTGGCTGCTGGCTCCGGATGCGATCGGACAGAACGCGCCGGCGTCACGCACCTCGGCCCCGACGCCGCGCACCGCCGCCGGGAAGCCTGACTTCAGCGGCATGTGGGTCGGCACCGCGGACGCGGACCTGAAACCCGATGAGCAGGGCAACGTCACTGTCTTGAGCAAGGGGCGGCCCTGTCACCCGGGGCAGGAGTGCAAGCCCGCGATCAATTTCGAGCGCGACAGCGGCGTCAGGCAGCGCATGAGTCCGAACCTGCCGCTGTACAAAGCCGAATACTGGGACAAAGTGGCCGACCTCGACGTCAACGGCAACTTCAAGGACCCCGAAATCAAGTGCTACCCGCCGGGCCTCCCGCGCATCGGCGCGCCGAGCAAGATCGTTCAGACAACGAATGAGGTCATCTTTCTCTACCAGAGGCACAACACCTTCCGCGTGATCCCGGTCGACGGCCGCGATCACGACGCGATCCGTTCGCAGGACCTGACCTACTACGGTGACTCCGTGGGATCGTGGGACGGCGACACACTGGTGATCGACAGCGTCGGGTTCACCGACGAGAGCTGGCTGGCGTGGCCGGGATACTTCCACACCAACAACATGCGCGTGGTCGAGCGCCTGCGCCGCGAGGGCAACACCATCATCTGGCAGGCGACGATCCACGATCCCGAAGTCCTGATGAAGCCGTGGGAAATGAGTCCGGTCCGGAGAAACCTGAACACCGATCCCAAGGCGCTCCTCACCGAGGATCTGCCGTGTGAGGATCGGGACGCCGACCACATCGCGACGCGCGAGCGCGGATAAACCGGTGGCGTTCAGGGCTGCCGTTGCAGCGCTGGCAGTGTGCCTCCTCGGCGTCGGGCTGGCGGGCCAAGCCGGAACGCCGGCGCAGCCGCCGATGGCGGAGAACGTCTACCTGAACGTCCAGGTTCTCAAGGGCATCCCCGTCGATCAGTTCAACGACACGATGGGGATGTTCGCTTCGGCGCTTCTTCTCGATTGCGTCGGCTGCCACGATCCAAAGATCACATCGGACCCCAAAGCGTTTGCGACCGCGACACCGCGCATCCAGCGGGCGCGCCAGATGGTCGTGATGATGAACGCGCTCAACCGCATGTACTTCGGCGGACAGCAGCGCGTCACCTGTTTTACCTGCCACGGCGGCGACCCGCAGCCGGAAATGTCACCCAGCCTCCGGCTGCAGTACGGCGAACTCGTCAACGATCCCTCGTCGTTCAAGTTCTTTCCGGACCTGGCCGCCCCGCCGGCGGAAAAGATTCTGGCAAGGTACCTTGACGCGCTCGGCGGCGCGCAGCGGCTTGCGGCGCTGCGCAGCTTCGTCGCCACCGGAACCTACCTCGGGTTCGACACCAGCGACCAGGAAGTGCCGCTGCAAGTGTTTGCCCGGGCTCCCGACCAGCGCACGCTGATTGCCGACGCCGGCGCGACGGACATCATCTGGACGCACGACGGCCGCCGCGCGTGGAAGTATCAGCCGGATACGCCCATCCCGCTCGTCGAGCTGACCGGATGGAGCCTGACTGGCTCGAGGATTGACGCCATGACGCTGTTTCCGGCGGGCATCCCGAAAGCGTTCAAGGAGTGGCAGGTCGGCTACGCGGACATCGACGGCCGTCAGGTCGAGGTGGTACGCGGCGCCAATCCCGGCGAGAGTCCCGTCAACCTGCACTTCGACGAATCCGGCCTTCTGGTGCGCCTCGTCCGGTGGACCCAGACGGGAGCCGGCCCCGTGCCCGTCCAGATCGACTACTCCGATTACCGCGAGGTTGCCGGCGTCAAAATCCCGTTTCACTGGCTTACGACCTGGACCAACGGGCAGACCACGGTTCAACTGAAGGATGTGCGGCCGAACCTCGCCATCGATGACGCGAGGTTCGCGAGGCCAGACCTGCCAACCACACGGCGCTGATGCTGGCCTTACTGTTCGTCATCTATGCCGCCACGAGCAGCGGCGTGTTCAAGACGACGGATGGAGGGGCCAGTTGGACGCCGGCCAATACGGGGCTTTCCGGCATCCCGGTCTTTTCGCTGGCGATCGATCCGAAGACTCCGACAACGGTGTACGCGGGCACATTCGGGAGAGGTGTCTTCAAGAGCACCGATGCCGGAGGGCACTGGACACCGGTGCACGGCGGCTTCGGCGACGACACGGTTCTCTCGTTCGCAATCGATCCGGGCGATCCCGCCACGATTTATTCCGGCACCACCGCGTCCTCGTCCTCGACGGCCGGCTCGGTGTTTTCTCCGGCGAGCGCGGTGATCAAGAGCTCGAACGGCGGTCTGGCCTGGACCGCCGCCAACGCCGGACTGCCGCGCGCGATCGTGACGGCGCTCGCGATCGATCCCTCGAATCCCGCCGTCCTCTACGCGGGCACGAGCGCGGGCGGCGTGTTCAAGACGGCCAACCGGGCACTGACGTGGACCCCCGCGAACGGAGGGATCGGTACGAGCGATATCTCCCACCTCGTCCTCGATCCCTCCAACCCGAACGTCATTTACGCCGCTATCGAAGGATGCTCCGCGGGCTGCTCGTCTCCGGCGGGCGTCTTCAAGAGCACGAACGGCGGAACGAGCTGGGTCAGCGCGAACGCCGGGCTCGCCGACGACCTGCAGGTGATCGCGCTGGCGATCGATCCGGAGAACACGCGCGTGCTGTATGCCGCGACGCGGTTCAATGGTCTCTTCAAAACGACCAACGGCGGCGTCAACTGGATGTCGATCAATCCGGCGGCGACCGGCACCATGTTCGCCATCGTTCATTTCGCGCTGGTCGTGGATCCCAAGAATACGGACACGGTGTACGCCGGCACGTTCGACGGGGTGCTCACGACGCCGGACGGCGGTAAGACCTGGACGGCGTCAAACAGCGGCCTGCCCGCTGCCACCCGTGTTTTTGCCCTGGCCGTCGGACGCGCGCAGTAATTCAACCACGACGACACAACGACACGACGCAATTCAGGTCGTGACCGTCGTGAACGTCGTGGTTTATCTCGTCGCTAGAAGCTCGCGACGAGAGTGAACTTGACCAGCCGTCCCGGTGTGATCTGCACCGGCGTCCTGAATGCGGCGTAGGTCGTCGCTTCCAGCAAGACCGCATTGCTGTTGAGGACGTTGTACAAATCGACACTCGCTGTCGCCCGGCGGCCGCCGCCCAGGCCGATCACTTTACCGACGCGAAGATCGATCTGATTCAGGCGATCACCGTACAGACTTCCCGGCTCGATGACGTTCACCGTCACGTTGGCGGCGTTGCCGGCAAGCGGCCGGCCGAGCCCGCCGATCGTCTGAACGGCGGCACTCGACACTGGCAAGGTCGCCGTCAGCATCGGACCAGGGATGCTCTGGAACGCTGCCGCGAACTGGACGGCGATGCGCGGCACCATGTAGCTACCGAACATCTTGAACTGATGCTGCCACTGCTCCTGCTGGTGGCAGAACGGACCGACGAGCGGTCCGGTGATGTTCAACAGTGCGCCCATGCCTGCGACCGTTGATGTTTCGGGAACCTTCGACACGATCTCGCAGTTATCGGTGACGCGCCGGCCGGTGCTGTAGCCACCCTGGACAACAGCGCCGCTGAGACGCAGGGCGGTCGTCGCGTCGACGCCGTGCCAGTACTCGAATTGCCTGCCGAAATTGTCGGCGAGCATCACGTGGTTGTTGCTCGGAAGTGATGCGACGTTCGGGTTCGGATCAAAGAACGGTCCGATCGTCTGGCCGCTGAGCGGCAGTCGAGAGTCTGTGGGAACCACCACGGAAAAACGGCCGTAGTCCGACGCGGCGGTGGTCAGGTTGTCGGTGGTGTTGAAGTTGCCGAACCATCGCCGGTAGTAGCCGAGGTCGATGGCGATCCGGCCGGGCACGAGCTCCTGCTGCACGCTGGTCGAGTATTCCCAGTTGTACTGGCGGTTGCTCCAGCCAAAGTCGACCTCGCGATCGTTGACGGTGCCGGTGGCCGTCTTGCCGAAATTCGCGCTCGCCCCGGTCCACGCCCCACAGATGTCTCCGCCCGATGCCGTCAGGTTCTGAGCCGCGCCGTTGGCCCAGTCGCAATCCGGGTAGAAGTTGCCATTGACGTCGGTCCACGCGCGCGTCGCCGTCGTCTGGTAATAGGAGACCGGGCTGCCAATCACAAGGTTGTTGACGCCGCTCAGCGAGCGATCCTGAACGTAGCGGTTGAGCGAGGCCTTGACGGCGGTCTTGCCTGTACCGAACACGTCGATGGCAAACCCGAGCCGTGGATTCAGATCCCTCAACCCGGTGAAGTCCGTCTCCGGAAACGTGATATCGCGATTGGGCAAGAGCGGCGCCGGACCGTAATGCTGCTCGGGAGCGTAGGCGTTGATGGCGTCGAAGCGGAGTCCTCCGCTCAGGGTCATCCGCTTGTGCGTCCACTTGTCCTGAACAAATGCGCCGAAGTCGAGCGGGATGTTGGTGTAGGGCCCGGTTGGATCCGAGTTCACCGCAAACGATGTCGGCACCCCTCTGGTGAACGTGTAGCTCGTGAGCGGACTGATGCTCGCGTTGATCTGCTTCGCATCTCCCCAGTTGTGGTTGAGTCCACCTTTGAACGCATGGGCCCCGGTCACGTACGTCACTGCAAAAGACGTGTTCGTGTAGTGCTTCGGCGACCAGCTGGGGAACCCGTTTACGCCATGGTATGTGGTCACGCCGAGATAACTCGGAGGCGGAGACTGCTCGATGACTTGCGCGCCGGTGAGCGTCGTGTTGCCGTAGCACTGATGATCGCTGCCGCATGCCACCAGGTTGGATCGCTCCACGATCATTGCCGCCCCGGCCTCGAGCAGAAGACGGTTGGTGACGGGTGAGGACCAGGTGATCAGACTCTGGTTGCTGGGCGAGAAGAACCTGGCTGCAGACGCCTCGGGAGCGTTGCTGGTGGACATCGGGCAATTGCAGCGCGTCTTCACGTTGAACGAAGCCGTGACCTTGTTTCTGGCGCTCACCTGCATCGTCAGCCGGCCCTCTGCGATGCGAAGGGGGTTGCCGTTGATCAGCGGCTTGCGCAGGTCGGGCACGTATTGCCACTGGGTTCGATCGTTGCCGAAGAGATTGGCGTAGACGGTCTTGTAGTTCTGCGCATCCTGGACTCGTCCCGATACGAAGAACCACATCCGGTCCTGCTTGATTGGGCCGCCGAACCCGGCCGCCATGTCGAACAGCTTCTTCAACTTCGGCACGCCCGAAACTCCGCGGGCGATCAACTCCTCATCCACGTTCCCGCTCTGGAACCGTCCGCTCGTGCCGGTGAGGAAGAACTCGCCGTTGAACCTGTTGCCGCCGTCCTTGGGGATCATGTTGATCCGCACCCCGCCGAGAGGCATCTGGGCGTCGGCGCCGGAGGTATCGATCTGCACTTCCTGCATGCCCGGCATATTCGGGCCGACCTGCGCGACGCCTCCGGTCGCTCCCGACACGCTGACCCCGTTCACGAACATCCGCTGATCGCGGAACCGGCTTCCATGCGCGACCAGTTGGGCGCCGGTGTCGCCGGCCGAGCCGCCGACATCCTGCGCCGTGCCGGTGCACCCACCCGCGCAGGAGACGCTGACGCCGGCGATCAGCGTCCCGATGTTCGCGTAGTACATGCCGGTCGGCACGGCGTCGATGATTTCATCGGAGATCACGCGTTGCTTGGTGGTGCTCTGGACGTCGACGATCGGCGCCAGGCCGCTGACCGTGAGTGATTCTTCGACCGCGCCAACCGTCAGCTCGGCGTTGACCGTCGCCGTGAAGCTGCCTGTCAATTCGATCCCCTCACGTACAAGAGTGCTGAAACCAGGAAGCGTAAATGTGACGCTGTACACTCCCGGGCCGAGGCTGACGATCCGATACTGACCCGTCCCGTCCGAAACAACCACGCGCTGTTTCTCGATGAGAGCCGGACTGCGGGCCTCGACCGTGACACCCGGAAGCACCGCTCCAGATGCATCCCTGATGACGCCTGTGATCGACGCGTCTCCCTGCGCGACGGCCTGGTTCGGAAGGAGGACGGCGGCCAGCACCGCCCCGACAACGGTTCGACGTATGGCGCACGCTGTCATTGAGGGGCTCCTCAAACGATCACCGGCCACCGGCCTCAGGCCTCGGCATCGGATTGACGAATCGCGGGTCGTAGGCCGTATCCACCACCAGGCCGTCCTTGATGACCATCCGGACATTCCTGGTTGCCGAGATGTCCGCGAGGGGATTGCCCTCGATGATGGTGAAATCCGCCAGCTTTCCTGGGGCCACCGATCCGAGGTCCTTGCCCTGCCCGATCGATTCGGCAGCCCACAGCGTCGCGCCCTGAATGGCTTTGATCGGCGGAACACCCATGTCGGTGAGCATCTGCATTTCGTAGTGAAGACTCAGCCCCGGCAGCCATCCCGCATCGGTCCCGGCGAGCACCTTCCCCCCTGCCGCGGCGTACCGTCTGATGAACTCCGCGGTTCGTCGATATCCTTCGGCGTCCGCTTCACGTCCCGGCAGACGCGTCCAGGACAGGCGGACGTCTTCCGGAACAAAGGCCAGACCAGGATCCTTGATCACGTCCTTCGCGGCATTCGCCCACTCCCGGCCCCGCGGCGTCGAACTCCTCCATCTCCCGACAGCGGTTGGATTCACGAAGACGCGTTCACGCATCATCAGCTGGATCAGGGGCTCGAACCGGCTGGTGTCCATCAGCCGTTCGGGGTTCGCTGCACCCTTCTTCAGCATGTCGGGACCCATGTCCTCGAGAATCGCCCGGCCCAGAGTGTCGGTGTGCTCCATGTATCTGAGGCCACCGATCTCGACAGCCTTGCGAATGTTCTGCGAGTGCCCAACCACAGGCACGCCCGCCTTGGCGGCCTCGTCAGTGATGACCCGCAGCTGTTCCAGCGTCAGGTTGAGATCCACCTTGAGCATGTCGACACCCCGGGCGATGAGGCCTCGCACATACGACCTGGCCTCCTCCGTGGTGACAAGGCGGTGACTGATTCCGGTTTCCTCGGCCTCCGGCCCTGCCGAGGCAGTGCCGGAAATGTACAACCTTGGTCCCTTGATCTGGCCGCTCTTCGCCGCCGCGCGCTGGCCGATAATCCAGTCGGTGTAGTTGTTGGTATCGCCAACCGTGGTCACGCCGTACCGCAGGAACAGCGGGGGCATGTAGTCCCGCAGATGAATGTGCGGATCGATCAGCCCGGGCAGGATGGTGAGGCCATCAGTCCTGACCACCCGCGAGTTCTGGGGGTACGACACCTTGCCGGCGATGCCGACAGCCCTGATTCGGGATCCTTCGATGACCACAACTGCGTCGTTGATCGGACTGCCCCCGTTACCATCGATCAGCGTTCCGCCCTGCAGCACGAGGGTCGGGAGCTGGGCGTCAGCCCGAAGGGACAGCAGGAGCGCGACGCAGACACCGACAAACACGGCCGGCGCACGATTCATGGAAACGGCCTCCTGACGGCGCGGATCCTACATCAGCGGCGCACGGTCAGAGGGGTCCAAACACGGCGAAAACGCCGTTTGACAGAGGCCCACCGGGGCGCTATGGTTGCCAAACCGCCACAAATACCCACGAGTGGAGCGTAGATAAATGAGGCATGCACTGATCATTTTGATGATGTTGGCCGGATATACCTGGGTGCCGCTCAACGCCCAGAGATCCGAGACACCCGAGACACCTCCTGGCGCCACGGGCCTGCCGGACCTGTCCGGCATCTGGCATCGGAAAGGGCCGCTGAACGGCAAGCCCAATCCGCCCGCTGTACCGACGAACCGGGCAGCCGGCTTCGAAAAAGCCCTCGACGATGCGTACAACCCGACCTACGACTGCAGCGCCACGCCGATTCCGGGCCTCATCAACGACAATTACGACTTTCAGATCATGCAGTTGCCGGACCGCGTGATCATCTATTACGAGAAGATGGACATCATTCGCACCATCTGGCTCGAAGGTCACGACCATCCATCACCGGCGAAGAACGACTACACCAACCAGGGGCACTCCGTGGGGCGATGGGAAGATGACCGCCTGGTCGTCGAGACGACCCAGTTTGCGTTCGATCCCAGGGGCTTCAGCGCGAATCGGTGGGTGCCGGGATCCACGCTGAAGAAGATGACCGAGCGCTACTGGCGCGAGGGCAACACGTTGAAACTGGATTCCGTGACGGAGGACCGTCTGTCGTTGAAGCAGCCGTACCGCTACGGCTTCGAATGGACAGTTCGGACCGAACCGCTGACCAAATACGATTGCGACCCAGAGGATTCAAGGTGGGGGGCGCAATGGCACAAATCCATATATCCAGCCGATAAGTAACGATAGGTCATCATGAGGGCTCAAGAATGAGACGCCGGTTGCCAACGCTCGCACTCGTGGCCATCGCACTTGGATGGGCCGTGGACGGATTCGCGCATCACTCCACGGGCTATTACTCCAAGGAAGAAAAGGACTTCGTCAAGATCCAGGGCAAAGTCTCCAAATGGGACTATAGAAGCCCTCACAGCCAGCTCTATGTCGAAGCCACCGACAAGGACGGCAAGCTTGTCACCTGGCGTTTCGAAACCACGCCGGCCGCCTGGCTCCTTCGCGAGGGAATCAAGAAGGACTCCCTGAACGTCGGCGATCAGGTCACCGTCGAGGGGTTCCCGATCCCCGGCCAGCCGTTCGCGTGGCTCGGGAAAGTCACGAAAGGTGACGGAACCAGATTGCTGCCCCAGCGGTCGTCCGCGACGCCGGACTGGTGGAAACCGTAGCGTAGTCTCTTTCGCGTAAGTCGCAACCAGGAGAACGGGATGCCATGATGCGGACCCTTAACGTCGTCATCTGCGCGTGCGTACTTCTACTTATCACCGGCGCCCCCGTGTGGGCGCAGGCCACCGCTGAACTGAGCGGCCGGGTCACTGACGAGAGCGACGCCGTCCTTCCGGGCGTCACCGTCACCGCCACGCAAACCGACACAGGATTCACACGAACGGTCGTGACCGACGATACGGGCACCTGGGTCATGCCGAACCTGCCGACTGGTCCCTACAGGCTGGAAGTGTCGCTGCAGGGATTTCGCACCTACGAGCAGACCGGCATCGTGCTGCAGGTCGATGCGAGGCCGACCATCAATACATCGCTCGGTGTCGGCAACATCGAGGAGACGGTGTCGGTTGAGGCGGCCACACCGATCGTCGACGTTCGAAGCGCCGGCATCAGCGCCGTGGTCGAACAGGAGCGGATCGTCGAGCTGCCGCTCCAGGGGCGCCAGGTCACCGACCTGATCGTGCTGGCTGGCGCGGCCGTCGAGACCGGACGTCCGAACAGCCGCAACTTCCAGGGCGGTGTGAACATCTCCGTTGCCGGTGGGCTCCAGTTCGGTGTTGCGTACACGCTCGATGGTGCCGTCCACAACGATCCGCAGAACTCCGCCAGCCTGCCGCTGCCGTTCCCGGACGCGCTGCAGGAATTCCGCGTCGCCACAAGCGGTCTTGCCGCCCAGAGCGGCATGCGGTCGGCGGCCTCGGTGAACGCGGTGACCAAGTCGGGCACCAACAACTTTCACGGCAACGCGTTCGAGTTCCTTCGCGACAAGCGTTTCAACGCGACCAGTCCGTTTGCGGCGATCGGGCCCGACGGCAAGCGCTTTGACGACGGCTTGAAGCGGAACCAGTACGGCGGGACGATCGGCGGGCCGATTGTTCGCGACCGGATGTTCTTCTTCGCCGGGTACCAGGGGACGAGGACGCGGCAGACGCCGCCGGACCTGATTTCCTTCGTCCCGACGGCGGCGATGCTGGCAGGTGACTTCACGACGTTTGCCTCAGCGCAGTGCCAGGGCCGCCAGGTCACTCTCGGCGCCGGGTTCGTCGGCAATCGCATCGATCCGGCGCGATTCAGTCCGGCCGCGCTCAAAATGGCGAGCTTCCTGCCGAAGACCACCGATCCCTGCGGCCAGATCACCTACAGTCAGCCCGATAATCGCGACGAAGGCCAGTACGTCGGACGCGTCGACTACCAGCTCAACACGAACCACAGCATCTTCGGCCGCTACATCGCATCGCGCGACGAGAAACCGTCCGCCTATGGCATCACGGGCAACATCCTGACGACGAGAAATCCGTTCATCGACAACCTGGCCCAGTCGCTGACGCTCGGCGATACGACCGTGTTCGGAAACAACGTCGTCAACGCGCTGCGGTTTGCGTGGAACCGGACGGCCGTCAACCGCGACAACGATCCGTTCTTCGATCCGCCGTCGTTGGGAATCAAGGCCTCCACCTATGTGCCGGGCGCGATGATCGTGGTCGTGACCGGCGGGTTTCAGATCTCGGCCGCGACGGCGACCAGGGGGATCGCGGATAACAATTCTTTCCAGGTCAACGACGACCTGACACTGGTGCGCGGCAATCACCAGATTGGTCTGGGAGGAAGCATCGCGCGCTTCAGAGTGTCGTTCAGGACGTGGGCACGCGGCGGCGGACAGTGGAACTTCTCAGGCCAGGCGTCGGGATTGGGACTGGCGGACATGCTGCTGGGCCGCGTCGCCACCATCGATCAATCCGGGCTCTCGGGTGTGGACTACTACCAGTGGTACCAGGGGCTGTACGCCCAGGACACGTGGAGAGCGACCAGTCGGATCACGGTCAACGCGGGCCTTCGGTGGGAACCCTTCTTCAGCCAGAACCTGACGCGCGGCGCCAACACGATTTTCGACCGGGATCTGTTCCGGCAGAACGTCAGGAGCACCGTGTTCCGCAATGCGCCGGCCGGGTTTATCTACCCCGGCGATCCCGGCTTCCCGCCCGGCACGTCGGGCTTGAACAAGAAATGGACGAACTTCTCTCCGCGCATCGGCGTGGGCTGGGACGTGCACGGCGACGGCCGCCTGGCCGTCCGATCGTCATACGCGCTCATGTACGACTATCCCGGGGGCGAGTACTTCAACAACCTCGCCGCGGCGCCACCGTACGGCAACCGCACGCTGATCAGCGACCCGGCCGGGCTGTTGGACGATCCGTATCGCGACGCGGGCGGAAATCCGCACCCGATCGAGGTCGGTCCGGATACCGTGTACCCGACGGGCGGCACACTGTCGTCGATGGATCCGGACATCAACGCGCCGCGCGTACAGTCGTGGAATGTCAGCGTTGAACAGCAGTTCGGCGAAGACTGGGGCGCATCGGTCAGCTATCTCGGCAGCTACTCGGACCGACTGTGGGGACTCGTCGCACTCAACCCGGGCGTGTTCCTCGGCCTGGGTCCCTGCACGATCCAGGGCGTCGCGTTTCCGGTATGCACGACGAACGCAAACTTGAACCAGCGGCGTGTCCTGTCATTGTCCGGGGAGAATCCGGCGTCGGCAAGGTTAGTCAGCAATCTCGACAGTCATGCCGCAGTCGGCACGCAGGAATATCGCGGCCTGAAGCTGTCGATGCAGCGCCGCTCGGTCAGCGGCGTGAACATCAACGCGAATTACACCCTGTCCCGCTGCGTCGGCCTCGAGATGGTGCCCAACGCGCAGTTCGGCATCGGCTTCACGAATCCGGCCGACCCCGACTACGACTACGGCTACTGCGAAGGCGATCGGACGCATATCGCCAATGGCACGGTGGGGTACCAAACGCCGGCGATGGATGGCGGCGTTCTCGGCGCGCTCGCCTCCAACTGGCGGCTGTCCGGCATCGTCAACGTGCGCTCCGGAAGCCGGCTCTGGATCATCGCCGGACGCGACAACGCGTTCAACGGCCAGGCCAATCAGCGGCCCGACCAGATCTCCGACGACGTCTACGGCAACAAGACGCTCGACAACTACCTGAATCGAGCGGCGTTTGCCCAACCCGCCGCCGGCGCGTTCGGCACACATGAGCGCAACGCGCTCACGGGACCTGGCTTCTGGAAGATCGACCTCGCGGTGTCAAGGCTCGTGCCCGTGGCTTCCACCCACAACCTGGAGCTCCGCGTGGAGGTGTTCAACCTGCTCAACAACTTCAACTGGGGCAATCCCGAAGTGAACTTCAGCTCGGGGCAATTCGGCCGCATCACGACGCTGGCCGGCGATCCGCGGATCATGCAGTTCGGCATTAAGTACGGCTTCTAGGGGAATGCCATGATGAAACTCCGCATTTGCTTCGTACTGCTGGTCGCCTTCGCGGTGGCGGCGCCCGTGTTCGCCCATCACGGCCGCGGGCGCGCCTACGACATGAAGAGTCCGGTGACCCTGAAGGGAACCGTCTCACTGGTCAAGTGGCAGAACCCCCATGTGCTGATCTACATGGACGTCAAGGACGCCAGTGGCAAACTCGTCACGTGGGGGTTTGAAAACAGCAACGTCCACACCCTCGCCACCCAGGGCTACAACCGCAACACCCTGAAGCTCGGCCAGGAGATCACCGCCATCGTCAATCCGGCAGTCAACGGCGAACCGCTCGGCATCATCGTCAAGGTGATTCTTGCCGACGGCAAGGAAATCATGTCGCGCGAGCGCGGAAACCCGCTCGACTGAGGGACCACATGGGTATGCGTTTCACCGTGCCGCTGGCGGCGGCAGTCGCCGTCGCGATGTCGTTGTCCGCGGCGGCACAGGCTCAATTCGATCCGCGCGATCTGTCGGGTATCTGGACGATCCGGGGCCATCGCAGCATCAGCGCCACCCCGCCGCCGATGACTCCCGAGGGCGAGGCCAGGCTGAATGCCAACAAGCCGACCCGCGGGCGGTTTCTCGGCGAGCCGCTGAACGGCGATCATCCGGGGTTCGTCCGGGCCGTCCCGGTGGCCTCGATGGGAAACGACCCGGCCCACAAGTGCAATCCCAACGGCTTTCCGCGGCTGCTGCTCGACCCCGAGCCGGTGGAATTCATTCAATTGCCGGGACGGCTGCTGCAGCTGTTCCAGTGGGAACACACGCTGCGCGAGCTGTGGATGGACGGCCGCGCGGTCCCCTCGGGCGAGAACCTCGATAACCTCGGGCCCGCGTGGTACGGCCATACCGCCGGCGGATGGGAGGGCAACACCCTGGTAATGAACACCGTCGGTGTCGATGACCGGGCGTGGATCGATATCTTTGGCTTTCCGAAGAGCACAGAGGCACGGTTCGAAGAGCGGTACACGCGCACCGGGCCCGACACCATCGAGCTGCGGCTGACGATGACCGATCCCAAGTACTACAAGGGACCGTGGGTGTCGGATGTCAAGCGGTTCACCCGCGTGAAGAAAGAGGACACGACCTTCTACGGCTGGTACGGATTGTTCTCGGGACTGACCGAGGGGACATGCGCGCCGATGAACGAGGTCGAGGGCTACAACGATACGTTCCGCGATCCCACCAGTAAAGGAGTCGTTAAATAAATCATTTGAGGATCGATGATTTGAGAATTTGATCGATTCATCGATGAATGATTCAATGGATCAACGTTGATCCATTGAATCGACCATCGATGTTCCCATCGATTTTCAAATCATCGATCATCGACCTATAGATGCGCGCCGTGTCCAGTACTCCCACACGGCCGAATCGGCACCGCCGGTAGAAGAAGTCGGTTCCTCGAGATAATTCACCCTTCCGCCCAGTGACAGCGCCATCTGCTGAATCACTGCATTCATGCGCATATCGTAGGCGCGGTTGACCAGTTCCGGCAGCGACGCGGCAACGACCGCGATGCCGTGGCCGAACAGCAGCGATGCGCCGCGGTTGCCGAGCACCTCCGCGAGCGCACGCCCCAGTTCGGGGGTGCTGATGCAGTGCGCGCATCCGACCGGTGACGCGAAGCCGCCGGTGTACCTCCGGATGTCGTAATTCGGCAACCCCGAGCCGATGAAGCCCGCCCAGTGGAACACCGGACGCAGCGGCACCGAACTCAACCCGAAGGAGACCAGCTCCGGCGTGTGCGCATGCAGAACGGCCATCACGTCGGGCTGGGCCTTATAGATCTCCCCGTGGATGTAGACCTCCTGGAATTGCGACTTATCGGTCGGCACCGCTGCCCGGCTGTCGAGATCGTTCTCGATCATGTCCGCGGCGGTGATACTGCCCGGGGAGCGATCCGTGGAGATGAAGTAATGCTTTGGATTCGTCCGGCTGCGGGCGCTGACGTGACCGTAGGCGCCGAGGATACCCGCCTCCGTCGTGGAAAGAATGCGGCTGGCGAGCACCACCTCGTCAATCACCGCTTGATCGGTATTCGCCGCTGCGGGTGATGCGCCACGCACACCGCCCGCTTCACTCCGCTCGCGCGCGAGCTCGGCGTTGGCCAGATACTTCCAGTAGTTCCACGGACGATCCCCGGCCGTCGGATCCGCGGGGGTATTCGCCCGGGCCCCTCGGCCCGCCTGCTGCGGCGCCGTTCCGGCCGGCCGGGGCGTGAAGTCGAGATAGGTGACCTTGCCGCCCAGCGCCGCGGCCGTCAGCTGCGTCCGCATGCTCTCGCGGAGACCGTTGGCCGAGCCGACGACCCCATTGATGGTGGCCGCGGTGATCACAGCGCCGCGGCCGCGCAGCAGGATGGTGTTCCTGCGTCCCAGCGCCTGCGCCAGCGACGCGCCCAGCGCGGGAGTGGAGACGAGCCCGCCCTGCCCGCCGGAAAACGTCCGGACGTCCACAACGGCAGGCGCAGCCGCGCCATGCACCGGCACGGAGCTGACGCTGAAGGCGACGAATTCCGGCGTCTCGGCGGTGACGATCGCCATGACGTCGGGCCGCGCCTTGTAGATTTCGGCGTCGATGAACCGCTCCGGGTAGAGATCGGTCCGGCTGCCGGCCACCGGCTTGCCGTCGAGATCGCTCTCGTAGATGTCCCTGGCGGTGACCAGTCCGGCCGCGGCATGCCGGGCGATGAAGAAGCGGCTCGGATTGCTGCGGCTGCGGTAGCTGACATGCCCGTGCATGTTCAAGATCCCGACCTCGTCGGAGGCGAGGATGCGGTTGGCGAGCACGAGATCGGCGATCGCCGCCTGGTCGGCCCCTGCCGGCTCTTGCGCGATGGCAAAGGTCGCCAGCGCGATCAACGTCGCGCCGGCGAGGGTAAGGGTTCGCATCGGATCCTCTACGTCTTAACCACGACGTCCAAAACGGTCACGACACCAAAAGTCGTGTTCGTCGTGATCGTCGTGGTTCGTTTCCTGCCTTCGTGCCCTTCGTATCCTTCGTGCCCTTCGTGTTCTAAAAATCCAACTGCAGGCCGAGCCTGATGAAGCGGGCCATCATGACCTCGTTTGGCTGCCGGAAGACAGCGAAGTTGGCGTTCTCGACGGTCACCACGCTGCTGTTCAGCGCGTTGAACATATCGAAGTTCAGGCTCGTCCGCATTCCGCCAAACCGCAACAGCTTCGAAAGACGGAGGTCGAGGCGCGTCGCCCGGTCGCCGTAGATCGTGCCCGGCTCCACCAGGTTCACGGTAACGTTGGCGGCTCCTCCCGACAGCGGCCGGCCGAGCGACGGCTGGACCAGGGCGTTGGGCGCGTTGTAGTTCGCCACCACCTGCGGGCCCGGTAGGTTCTGGAACACGGCGCCGAGCAGGACGTCCAGGCGCGGGATGGTATACGACGCCAGCATTTTCACGTCGGTCAGGAACGTGTTGTTCGAATGGCAGTAGAGCGTGCTCGGATTGTTCAGCTTGGTCACCAGATCGCAGTTGTCAGTGCTGAAGCGTCCGGTGCTCATGCCCCCACGCAGCATCAGTCCCTGGAACGACCGCGCATTGATCGACAGGTCCACGCCGTTCCAGTGCCGGATCTGCTTGCCGATCGGATCGGACATGGTGAACAGAATGTCGGTTGGCAGTCCGAACTTCGCCGGCTTGAGGTTGTACAGGTCTGAAATCACGTAGCCCCCGCCCCCCGGGAGCCCGGGATCGGCCGGCGCCGTGATGCTGAACCGGTCGTAGTCGGCCGGGGTCAGGTTGCGATCGTAGGTAACAGGCAGATTGCCTTCGATGCGGCGGAAGTAGCCGAAGTCGACCGCCACACCGGGAAGCACTTCATGCTGTACGCCCGCCGACAATTCCCAGTTGTACTTGCGGACGCCCCAGCCTCGGAGGACCGAGGAGTCGTAGGTCGTACCGGGCTGCAGCTTGCCGAAGTTCGCGTTGGCCATCGCGCCGCACTCGCCGTTGGCGGCCGGGCTGAGCAGATCGCACTCGGGGACGAAGTTGCGGTTGGCATCGTTCCACGACCGTGTCGTCTGCGTGATGAGGGTATTGGCGATCGCGTTCCCGCTGTTCACGCCGACGTCGCCGATGAACCCGCCGCCGCCGTTGACGAGCCCCTTGTTCGCACTGAACTTGACGGCGGTCTTGCCGGTACCGAACAGGTCGTAGGAGACGGCCATACGTGGGGTGATGTCCTTGTAAAGGAGGTTCTTCTGACGCGGGAACGTAAAGTCACGCGTCGGCGCCAGAATCGCGGGTCCGATATGCGCCTCGGAGAAGCTGTTGGCGAAGTAGTCGAACCGCATGCCGAGGAAGACCGTCAGCTGGTCGCGGGTCCACCGGTCCTGGACAAAGACGCCGACATCGTGGTCGATGTTGCCCTCGAACTCCACCGGCAGCGCGCGCTGCGTGATCTGGTTCGGCACGCCGTTGTTGAAGCGGTAGGCCAGCGGCTGGACATCGAAGGACACGAATCCTGCATGGCCGCTCCGGTGGGTCGTGCCGACTTTGATGGCGTGCGCGCCGGTGATATACGACGCGCTGAACCGGAAGTTGGCGGTCGAGTGCGGAAGCAGACGCAGCAGAAGCGGTCCGCGGAATCGCAGGCCGGTTGACTGTTCGGTCACCGAAATCATCCGCGGGTCGTTGCCCTCGTCGGTTGCCCACTGGTTGGTCACCAGATGGTTGCGCAGGAATCCAGCCTCCAGCAGGATCCGGCTCGTCACCGGAGCGGTCCAGTCGATCTGCCCGATCCAGATCGGGAACTGCGGGTTGTTGATGGCGGCTTCGGGCGTCACCAGCGGCGTGATCCCGCTCGGGAGGTAGTTCACCTCCTGCTGGTTCCACGTGATGCCGATCTTGTGCTGAGGCGCGGCCTGCCAGTTGAGTCGAACCTGCGCCTCGGGCGCCTCGGTGTGGAGAAACGCCGGCCGGTTCAGATCGGGTTCGTAGGTCCACGCGTTCGGGTTGCCGGCGTTCTTGTTGTAGAACATCCCGGCGACGTAGCTCTCGTCCTCCATGTAGCGGGCCGAGAAGAAGAACCACAACGTGTCCTGGACGATCGGGCCGCCAAATCCCGGGTTGACCTCCCAGGTTTTCTTGATCGAGTTCGGCCGCCGCAGTCCTCTGGCAAGCAGCTCGTCGGTGAGGTTGTCGCTCTGCAGGCTGCTGTTGGTCATGCTGGTGTACACGGTGCCGCCGAAGATATTGCTGCCTTCGCGGGGGATCAGGTTGACGCGCACACCGCCTGACGCCGACTCGGCCGACGCGGCCGACGTATCGACCGTCATTTCCTGAAGGCCGACGGCATTGTGCTCCGCCCCGAAGCCTTTCGACTGGCGCGCCGACATCAGCTCGACGCCGTTCTGCATCAGCTTCTGATCGTCGGTGGAGCTGCCGTGGATCGAGAGTGCCAGGGTCGCGGCACCGCGATTCGGGTTCGACCCGCCGATATCCGGATCGCTGGCGACCAGCCCTGGAACCGTGTTGGCGGCCACGGTCATGACTTCGCGCCCGGCGGGCACGTTGCTCATGACTTCGCGATCGACGACGCGCTGCTGAACGGTGTTCTGGACGTCCACCACCGGCGATGCGCCGGTCACCGTAATCGTTTCCTCAAGCGACCCCACCGACAATTCCGCGCTCACGGTGGCGGTGAACGAGCCGGTCAGCTCGACGCCGTTCCGGCGGACCGTGGAGAACCCCGGCAGCGTGAAGCTCACGGAGTAGGTGCCCGGGCGCAGCGCCTCGATCCGGTACTGCCCGGTGTCGTCCGTAATCACCACGCGCTGTTTCTCGATGAGCGCCGGGCTCGACGCTTCCACCGTGACGCCTGGGAGCACGGCGCCCGAGGCGTCGCGGACGACGCCGGCAATCGACGCGAGGTTCTGTGCTTCAGCCGCGATTGGAAGGGTCAGGAGAGCAACGACGACGACGAGGGTGCATCGAACGGATCGATACATACGTCCACTCCTTGGAAGCGTCACGAGTGCCCGGCGCCGAGCCTGATGAGCGCAGAGCCTACACCTGTTTCAGGCCGGAGGTGCAAGATTTTCTGGACGCAACAGGCGGCAACGGGCGACCATAGGAGGCCACAAACACGAAAGGGACTGCCATGCATCACGCCGCTTTCCGGGTCCTGGGGGCCATCGCGCTGATCGCCGCGGCCACTGCCTATTCGGTCCGGCACGAGCCGGTCCGGGGCATCGATCTCGACGCGTCGCGTCTGATTTCGACCGAGCGGCTGCCGGAGATGCTCGAGGCGTGCTCCTGGGACGTCGCCGCGGCGGACCGCCCGGCGCTCCACCCCTCGACTGTCGCTCGGGGTGCCCTGAGCCAAGCCGAAGGGCAGACGCGCAGCGGCGCCGGCCAGCCGCAGTCGATTGGCGATCCGAACGTGGCAGCGCGGATGCCGATCCACACGATCCGCGATCCCTATGCCGGGTTCGCGGCCATCCGCGTGGATCCGGTCCACAACGAAGTCGTCCTGATGGACGAGTTCAAGTTCAACATCTACGTCTACGACCGCCTCGCGGTCACCCCCGCCTCGGCGCCGCAGACGACCCCCAAGCGGTTCATTGGCGGCGGCAAGACGCTGAGCCGCTACAACAGCGACGGCTACGTCGACACCAGGACCGGCGACATCTACATCGTCAACAACGATTCCGAGCCGGGGATGTTCAAGTTCCCGCGGACCGCGGAAGGCAACGTCGAGCCCGCGCTCGAACTGCTGACGCCGTACGGGGCGTTCGGCATGACGGTTGACGAGGAACGCGGCGAAGTGTTCCTCACCATCCAGCACGATGGCGCGATTCAGATCTACAAGAAGGGCGCGAAGGACGAGGAGAATGCCGTCCGGTTGATCCAGGGGAACAGGACAAGGCTGGCGGACCCGCACGGCATTGCGTTCGATCCCAAAACACGGCTGCTCTACGTCGCGAACTACGGCACCGAGCGGGACGAAGCGCCCGACACGGTGCAGCAGATGCCGCACCCGCTCAACACGGTCTCGCCCGGCAAGCCCAGGCGGCCCAACTGGCCCGCCGGCAACGGCGGTCCGGGGAACGACGGCCGGCGTGAAGTGATCTTCGGCACGGGCAAGTTCGGACCGCCGTCGATCACCGTCCATGCCGCAGACGCCGGGGGCAACGTTGCCCCGGTCCGCGTGATCCAGGGACCGAAGGCGCAGCTGAACTGGCCGACCGGGATTTCGGTTGACCCCGACCGCGGCGAGGTCTACGTCGCGAACGCCGCCGGCGACTCGATCAACGTCTACGGCGCCACTGCGAACGGCGATGTTGCGCCAATCCGTCAGATCAAGGGGCCGCGCACCATGCTGCGCAACCCCAACGGCGTCTCGGTCGACACGGTGAACGGCGAGGTCTGGGTCGCGAACTTCGGCAACCACACCGCCACCGCCTACAAGTGGGATGCGAACGGCAACGCCGAGCCGGTCCGGGTCATCCGCAGCGCGCCGCTCAACGAGCCGACGACGCTGATCAGCAACCCGTACATGATTGCGTTCGACGGACGACGGGATGAGGTGCTCGTGCCGAACTGCGTCGCGCAGCCGCGAATCGCCGCCTACTCGACCTCAGACGACAGGAATGCGGTTCCTCGACGCATCATCGAGGGACAGAACACGCGGCTGAACCGCACCGTGCACGCCATCGCCTACGACGAGATCCACGACGAGATCGTGGTCCAGTCGAATATCGGGCAGGCGGTGGTGACCTACCGCGGCGGCGCCAACGGTGACGAAGCGCCGCTCCGGATCATCCAGGGGCCGAAAACACTGCTGCGCGATCCGCAGACGCTGTTCGTCGACCCGGTGCACAACGAGATCTTCGTGTTCAACATGGGGACCGACGACACCATGCTGGTCTTCGACCGGCTGGCGCAGGGCGACGTGGCGCCGAAACGGCTCCTCAAGAGTCCCGCCGCCCCAGGCGGCGTCGGCGCTGCCGACCCGGCGAGCAATCTGATCTTCCTTTCCGGATATCAGTCCAGCGGCATCCTCGTCTACGACCGGATGGCACAGGGAACGGCAAAGCCGCTGCGCGTCATCGGCGGCGGTCCGATCAGCGGCCTGCGTCGCCCCGGCAGGATCGTCGTTCACTCCCCCAGCCGCAGCATCGTCGTCACCAGCGGGCAGGGCGGAGGGTCGCGCGACCCGGTGACGAAAGATCTGGTGCCGGATTCATGGGTAGGCGTCTGGAGCGTGGACGATGAGGGAGACGTCGCTCCGCGATACACGATCGCGAAGGGCCATCTTTATATTCCGCGCGGGCTGACCCTGGATCCGAAGAAGAAGACGGTGATCATCAGCGACAAATTCACGAACGCGGTGCTGACGTTCTCGCTGCCCGAGATGTTCGACCGCCCCGCGGCGCGCGAGACGGCTCGCGCCGCGCGGTAGGTCCGGCTACAGCCGGACACTACGTACGCGTCCGTCCGTAGTGTCCGTCCGTCCGCAGTGTCCGTCCGTCGGTACGTAGTGTCCGCCTTCAGGCGGACTACCTCGCGTACTGCACCCGGGGCGGCGGGGGATACGCGTTCGAGTACGGGCTGTCATACCGGACGCGGATTCCGTCCTTGTCCACGAACCCGAGCGACTGCTGAAAGAGTCCCGGCGGCGGTGAACCGGCCGCAACGGTTCCCTCCAGGATGTAGAGCCGGTTCTCGTGCATGTGGATCATGACGAACGTCCGGCTGCCGTCGCGATTTGCGAGCTGCATCCGTCGTCCTTCCACACGCTCGGTATTGCTGTATCCGTAATCGGTCACCTTCACGTCGCGCCGGAGGAACGCCCCTGCCGCGTAATCCATGGCGCCGCGCAGTTCACCGACCCAGGGATTGGCGCACAGGTTCGGATACTTGTCACAATTCGCGAGCCGCTGCGCATGGAGCTTCTCGATGTTCGAATAGTCGATGACGCTGACGGCGTACCGATTCGGCCCGTCCTGGTAACTGTAGACGTGCCCGGGGAGCGTCACGCCATATTCAGTGCTGTAGCTGATCTCCCGCACGGTCGGCTCGGCGGGGAAATTGACGGTGAAAAAGTCCGAGCGACTCGTATACTCGGTCCATTCCTGCGCAGAGGCAGGCATCGAAAGACACAGGGCCAAGGCTGCCGGAACGAGAGGGATGTGACGCATGTTCTGCCCTCCAGCTCATAGGTCCGGCTAAAGCCGGACACTACGTACGCGTCCGTACGTAGTGGCCACCTTCAGGTGGACTTACTGCCTCGTAATCTTGAAATCGCCCTTCTGATTACCCTGGGTCCAGGTGCCGCTGATTGATCGGTTCAGGGCCCCGAGGTTCTCGATCTTTCCGTCGATCACGTACTTCGTTCCGCCGGACTGCGCCTCGAGGTGCACGGTCCAGTTGTTGTGATTGAGCTCCGCCCTGGTGAACGCAATTTTGTCGGTATCCGGGCTGATGCTGCCGCTAATTGCTTTGCCGTCCCAGTTCATCTCGATCAGCACCGGCATGCGGTTCGCTCCCGTTCCCCGGTCACCGAGCCAGACGCCTTTTAGTGGATGTCCCTGTCCCTCGTTGAGCGAGGGTTGGATCGCCGTCGTCGCAGCCCCCTGGGTCCGGGTCCCTGCCGCGCTCGTGCCGCTAAAGAACTGAGCATCCTCGGGCGGATACAGGCTCGGGTACTTGTTGTTCTCGACGCAGAAGAACTCATTAAGCTCGTCCCCCGCACCCCAGTTCAGGTTCCAGGCCACTTTCCACGGCTGCGTGTACGCGCCCGGATCGTCGATCTCGGCTTCGTAGCGCAGCGTGTTGTAGTCGGGACGCGTGAAACGCTCGACCACGTGATGCTGGCTGGTGCGTGGGAGGCCGTTCACCGACAGCCAATGGCCTTCGTTGAAGCCCACCGTATCGACGACCAGCGTGTCGCCCTCCCACCGGCCGACCGAGTGGCCAAGCCAGGTCGGCAGGTCGTACGCGATCTGCGGATGCTGGCGGCCGTCCATGTAGATCACCTGCCACATCGAATTCTGCTCGAAGATGCGCACGATCCGCTTCTGCTGCGGGAGGTGAATGAACTCCCAGGGCTGCGACATCCGGTTCGACGTGGCCGTGGTGCCGCCGCCCGACAGGCAGAAGCCCTCCGGGTCGTCCTTCTGCTCCGTCTTCATGCGGTAGTCCAAGAGCGCCTTCGCCCACGGCTGGAACGGAATGCCCGCCGCCTTGTCGACGAGACGGGCCGCGAAGTCGCGGTTCTGGCCGGTGGTCCACACTCCTTTATTGGCCTCATCGACCCAACTGAAGTTGGGCGTTCCGTCAGGCATCCGTGGCACCGGCGGCGCCGGCTTGGCGGGCGCTCCGCCGCCGCGTCCGCCGCCGCCGCCGCGCTGGGCGAGGACGGAGCCCCCCGCCGCGAGAGATAACGCTGCCGCCACTGACACGACAGTCAGGGCTCTCCCGATCCGGTGATATCGCATTGTCATGGCTCCTCCGCGGGACGCGCTAATTCCCGCCACCAGCGTTCGGGTTGGAGGTGCCGGCCATGATTTCGCGGCCGTCGCCGAACTTGATGGTCCGGCCGTTGACCGTCCTCGACCCGTCGCGGGCGAGCCAGCCCTCGACCATGATCTCGACGCCGACCGCGAGCGTCTTCTTGTCGCCGCCGCGGCGGATCAGCTGCATCGGCGTGCCGGTTTCGATGCGCCAGTTCTGCACCTTGCCGTCGGCGTCCTTGACGTTCAGGTAGAGCCAGCCGTGGGGATTGGTGAACTCCACCTTCGTCAGGGTGCCTTTGAGAGTGATGTTCTTGTTTTGATCGAACTCCGCGGTGAACGAATGGTGCGCGCGCAGCGGGGCCACGCTCAGCGCAACCGCCGCAAGCACAACCAGACCCGCCAACATCTTTGTCATGTTCGATGCCTCCGTGTGATCTATCCGCAATAAGCCAACGAATATCCGTGCTCCTGCGCGCGATTCACGGCGATGATCCCCGCCGGGACAATGCGTGCGTTCTGCAGCAGGTTGCCGGCGATCTCGTTGTACACCTGATCGGCCGTACCGCCGCCGCCCTCCGCGATGGTCCCGGCGTAATTTCTCGCCGAGACGCCGCAGACGGCGAGATGCACCCCGCGGGCAATGACGTCGGGCAGGCCCCGCCGTCCGCGCTGCGCCGGGTCGGGCGGAGCAGCAAAGACGTTGACCTTCGGCGGCTGGTTGGTTGCCGGATCGTTGTACTGCGTTCGCTGCGTGATGGCGACGCCATGCTTGCCCCAGATGGCGTTGTTGAAGGCGAAGGGAGTGGAACGATGCCGGAGAATCAGCACCACCGCGTGATCCTTGTCCTTCAGACCATAGCCGGAGTCGCTGGCGTTCAGGTAGTTGTTGATGAAGGTCAGCGCCAGGGTCACGCCGTCGGCCGAGATGGTGTCGAACACGAATCGATGCTGGCCGGGAATCTGATCGAACCAGTCATCCGACGGATGCCTGGCCGGCTGCCATCGTCCTCCCTCGCCGGTCTGGGCCTGGGCGGGTGAAACGCCGGCCGCGCCGAGGGCGGCGCCGCCGGTCAGGCCGATGCCGAGCCGTGAAAGAAACGAGCGCCGGGCGTGAAGGTATCTGAGCATATGTGGAATTATAGGCGGCTAGTTTGCGCCCGCCACATTTAACCGTACCTTCGCCAATTTCGAGCTGGCGGCCATGTAAATGGCCTTCCGATCGGGGTCGCCGAACGCAAAGCCGGGTGCGTTCTCGGGCGGCACGATGAGACCGATTTGCTTGCCCGCCGGGTTCATCACCCAGATCCCGCCAGGCCCGACCGAATAGAGATTGCCGCGCTCGTCGAACTTCATCCCGTCGGGGTTGCCGTTTCCCTTGCCCATGGTCATGTCGACAAAGAGCCGGCCGTTGGCGACGGTGCCGTCCGGCCGGACGTCGTAGCGCATGATCACCCGCTTGTTCGAATCGTTCACGTAGAGCGACTTCTCGTCCGACGACAGGACGATGCCGTTCGGGCGATCGAGATCCTGGATGAGAAGCTGCAGCTTCCCGTCCTTCAACAGAAAGACGCCCTGGTAGGGAAGCTCCTTCTTCAAGTCCCATGTGCCGAACCGGCCGCCGCCGCTCGGGTCGGTGAAATAGAGCGCCCCATCAGATCGGAACACGAGGTCGTTCGGACTGTTCGAACGCTTGCCTTCGTACCGCTCGGCGATGATCGTGCGCTTGCCGTCAGGCTCGAGCCGGATCACGGCGCGATCGGCCTCAGCGGCATACACGATTCGTCCCTGCCGGTCCCTGACGATCCCGTTCGCCCCAAACCTGACGCCGTCGGGGCGAGCCTCGGCGACGCGGGTCCAGTCGGGACGATCGAGGAACACGGTCATGGTGTTCGGAGGCGTCCACTTGTGGATGACGTTGGCTGGAATGTCACTGACGAGCAGATGGCCCGCGCGCCCTTCGGACACCCAGAGGATGCCGTTGATGAATCCGAAGCCCTCTTTCAGCGTTTCGACGGTCGCACCGGCCGGAACGATCGCGTCAAACGCAGGGTCCAGCCGAACGATTGAGCCCGGTGCCTGGGCAACCGGGGCGATCCCCATCGCCAGGGCCAGGCACAGGACGCACAGCATTCGCATGATCATTGGCAACTCCCGGCGGTGATTCTAGCTGACCTGCGACTGCCCTGAGATAACTCCCAACTCCCAAGACACCAACTCCCAAATTGGGAGTTGCGGAGTTGGGCGTTGGGCGTTTTTTTATGCCCGCCTCCGCAGGTACGCCGCAACGCCCAGCGCCATCCCTGGCAACACCAGCAGCGCGAGCCACGACATGAGGGTCTGCTGCGTCGCAGTCATGGCCAGCACCCGCTCCTGCGGCGAGCGCGACGGAATCGTCACGCCTGTGTCCTGCGCCAGCCACCGCACGATCGACAGGAACATGTCCGCATTCCCGGGAATATTCGCGGAGTAGTTCGCAGCGAAATCAGAATCCCCGACGACGGCCAGCCGCGATTGGCGCGCCGGCGTCTGGGCAGCCTGCGCTGGCGGCGCCGGCGCCTCGATCGCGACGCCGAGCGAGATGGGACCTGGGCGATCGCCGTCCTCCTGGTCCATCGACAGCTGGCCCGCGCCGAGCTGCCGGATGTCGGTTTCAGCCCACGTCCGTTCGCTCGTCTCGATGAATGGCGCGATCGTCTTGCCGGCGGCCGCGCCAGGCGTCACCGACCGCGCCATCGGATACGCGCTGAGCGCCGACAGGCCCTGCGTAATTGCATGGGACGGATAACGCGCGGCGACGGGAACGGACGCGTCGGTGCCGATGAACTGCCCCATCTCGCTCTGGTCCACCACGATGTCGTTCCCGAGCTCAGCGCCCTCGCCGCGGAGGAAGCCGATCAGGTTCCTGAGCTCGCCCGAGCCCGACACGCTGGACGGATCCATCATGAACAGCGCCAGTCCGCTTTCGGTGATGTAGCGCTTGAGATCCTCGAATGGATCGACCAGGAACAGCATCGCGCCCCCCCTGGCGCGGTAGCGGCGGAGCGCGTCGATCTCGCCGCTGAAGAAATCAGCCCTCGGCCCCGCGACGATCGTCAGCGTCGCATCGGCCGGGATGTCGGGCACCTGCGTGAAGTTGACAGTCTCGACCACGAAGTTGTCGTGCCGCAGCGCCGCGATGATGTCGCTGTAGCCGACGCGCTCGGTGCTGGCGATGTCACGCTCGGCATGGCCGGTCGTGAAATAGATCTTCCGCGTCCTGCCTTCGCGCAGCCGGGCAAGGGCATTCGTGAAGTCCTGCTCACGGGCGCCGCGGATCAACTCGAAGCGGCCCTTGTACTCCACGACCGACGTCCCGTACTCCTGGACGTCGTACTGCCGGGCCAGCGCCGGCTCGGCCCCGGCATCGACAGGTTCGATTGACACCAGCCGTGACGCGGCCGCGTATTCGTCCAGCAGATCGCGATACGCCGCAAGATCGGCGTCCTCCACGAACAGCAGGATGCGCACGGGCGCGTCGAGCCGGCGCAGAACCTCGCGCGTGTCGCTCGACAGCTGGTAGACACGGTTGCCGGTGAGGTCCCAGCGAGGCCCATAGCTTCCGGCCAGCATCGCGATGGCTGCCGTGAGCCCCACCCCTGCCATCAGCGTTGCCGCGGGCAGCCGCGACCGATCTGCCGGCGCCGCCTCTCGAGCCGGGTGATCCCGCCACCACACGACCGCATACACGCAGACGCACACCACGCCGCCAATCCCGGCCCACAGAAGGAACGAATCCCATCGTGGATCCGACGCGGCGAAGCGGCCGACGACGAGCGCTACGAGGACGGTGCCCATCCAGGCGATGACCGTCAGGAAATGATTCGCCATGTCAGGCGTCTCGAGCCATATGGCGCGTGAAGAACAGCGCTACGGCAACAATCGTCAGGCACGTGACGATGTGGCCGGCGTCAATGACGCCTTTGGCGAAATCGTCGAGCGTCTCGCCGATCGAGAAGCGCTGAAACGCCGGCCGCGCGCCGGGGGCGGCCGATCGCGCCAGCCACGCACACGCGACCAGCGCAAGTGACACGGCAAACGTTGCGGCGGCCGCGGGGACCACGCGTGTCGCGAGGCTGGAAATGAACAGGGCCGCGGCGATGAACGCAGCGCCAATCAGCAGCAGTCCCAGATACCCGCTGGCAATCGGCCCCCATTCGGGTGCGCCGAAGAGAAACAGGGCGAGCACGAGGAGGAGCGATACCACGAGCATCACCGCGTACACGGCCATCACCCCGATGAAGGGGCCCGCGACGCTTGCCACGCCCGGCATGGACGGAGGCGGCTTCGACGGCAACGGGTTTCGGAACGCGGGCGCGGTGACGATCGGCAGCACCAGCAGCGCCGCAAGACCGACGTGAACAAGGAACGGGCGAATCAACAGCTGGTTGACGTTGACCGGTCGTAACGGCGGCGCGGACAGCGCGTCGAGACTGGCGTCCAGAAAGGCGTCCAGATTGAAGACGAACGCGGCACCCGCCACGAGCGCGAACGCGGCGACGGCGAGCCATGCTGCGGGCGACAGCAGCTGGCGCCGCACCTGGTTTCCCGCCACCGAACGCAGGGCGCGCATGGTTCAGGCAGCATAGATGACGAACTCGTTTTTGGAAAGAATCCCTTGACCTTCCTGCAGCGGTCCCTAAAGATGGTCGCCGCTGAAGGCGTAAACCCTCGCGACCCGGAGGTGACCATGTTCGGACGTGTACGGCTGACGCTGGCGTCCATCGCCGCGCTCCTGATCTTTTCCTCGTCTGCCTTTGCACAGGCGTCGATCACCGGCGTCGTGCGAGACACCTCAGGAGCGGTGCTGCCGGGGGTCACGGTTGAAGCATCGAGCCCCGCGCTGATTGAGAAGGTACGGTCCGTGGTCTCCGACGGCAGCGGACAGTACCGGATCGAGAACCTCCGGCCCGGCGACTACGTCGTCACCTTCACGCTCCCCGGCTTCGCCACCGTCAAACGCGAAGGGATTCAGCTCGCGGGTTCGTTCGTCGCCTCGGTGAATGCCGAGCTGCGCGTCGGTGCGCTGGAGGAAACGATCACTGTCACCGGCGAGACGCCGAGCGTGGACGTGCAGAGCACCCTGCGCCAGACGGTGTTCGACGAGGAGCTGCTCGAGGCGCTCCCGTCGAGCCGCGCGCCGCAGCGCGTCGCCGCGCTGCTGCCTGGCGTCACGACGCAGCGGCAGGATGTCGGCGGCATCCAGGGTGACGGCACCGGCCGCGGGCTGGTCACCGTGCGCGGCGTTTCCGACGCGCGCATGAACATCAACGGTGTGTCGAACCAGGCCACCAGCCAGAGCGTGACGGCCGCGGACGGCGCCTACAACATGGCCGCCTACCAGGAGATGGCGGTGGACACGGGCGGCAGCGGCGCCGAGTACAGCCAGGGCGGCCTGCGCATGAACATGATCCCGCGCGACGGCGGCAACGTCTTCCGCGGCTACTTCCTGGCGAGCTACGCGTCCGACTCTCTGCAAAGCGACAACGTCAACGACGATCTGATTGCCCGCGGGTTGAGCGCCCCCGACAAGATCAAGCGCCTGTGGGACATCAATCCCGCCTTCGGCGGCCCGATCATGCGCGACAAGGTCTGGTTCCATTCGACCATGCGGCTGACGGGCGCCGCGACCTACGCCTCGCTCTTCTTCAACAAGAACGCCGGCAACCCGAACCTGTGGACCTACGAGCCCGACACAAGCCGCGACGCCGCCTTCAACGACCACACGATCCGGAACGCCAATGTGCGCGTCACGTGGCAGGCGACGGAGAAGCACAAGCTGGCAGTCAGCGTCGATCCGTCTCGCATCTGCGACTGCCCGCGCGGCCTGGTGGCGACCACGGCGCCGGAATCGTTCATGATGAACTACGTCACCAACTACCCGAAGGTCTTCCTGTTCGGCGACTGGACGGCGCCGCTGACCAACCGGCTGCTGGTCGATTCGGCGTTCGTGCGGCACTGGAGCATGACCAGGCGGCCGGAGGAGAACCTGCTCCTGGGTGGCGCGCAGAACATGATCGCCGTGACCGAGCAGTCCAGCAACCTGCTCTACCGCGCGTCGTTCATGGCGCATCGGACGAAGAACGACACGCTCTTCTGGCGCGGCTCGGTGTCGTATATCACCGGGGCGCACAGCTTCAAGATGGGCTTCAACTACGGCTGGGGGCTGCAGGACCGCACCGACTTCTCGCCCGACGCGCCGATTCAATACCGCTTCAACAACGGCATTCCGAATCAGTTGACGCTGCACGCGCGGCCATTCCGCAACATCACGCACATCCGCGACCACGGCCTCTTTCTGCAGGACCGGTGGACCGTCAGCCGCCTGACCACGACCCTCGGCCTGCGCTACGACTACTTCCACGACTTCTTTCCTGAGACGCCGATCGGGCCTTCGCAGTACGCGCCCAACCGGAACCTGCTGTTCCCGAAAACCGACGGGGTACGGTGGCACGACCTTCAGCCGCGCGCGGGGATTGCCTACGACGTCTTCGGCGACGGGAGGACGGCGATCAAGGCCAGCCTGAACAAGTACATGGCCGGGCAGGCGGCGATCGGGATCTTCGCGTTCGACATGGCCCCGTCGAATCGCCTCGTGAACACCACCAACCGGTCCTGGAACGACGCCAACCGCAACTACCTGCCCGACTGCGATCTCGTCAACCCGGTCGCGAACGGTGAGTGCGGCGCGATGTCGAATCCGGACTTCGGTACGACGCGTCCCGGTGTGACCTACGACCCCGACACTCTCGAGGGGTGGGGCAAGCGCGACAACAACTGGCAGTTCACGACGTCGCTGCAGCGCGAAATCCTGCCGAGGACGTCGGTCGAGGTCAGCTACTTCCGTACCTGGTTCGGCAACTTCACCGTCCAAGACG
>Ga0075418_10000851_pt1 | contig 33298 bp, 31 predicted proteins | sample SoiMetdeltSBSDD2_FD_81776 | JGI IMG/M metagenome (GOLD analysis project Ga0075418, IMG submission 81776) | Bulk soil microbial communities from a Populus tree surrounding site in Tennessee, USA - Soil MetaG P. deltoides SBSDD2 | ecosystem: Environmental > Terrestrial > Soil > Tree plantation... | reverse complement strand
GGTCGTCGTAGGAAGTGCCCTGCACCACGAACTGCACCGGGGGATTGCGGAAGTTCTGTCCGAGCGAAGGCGGATTGATCGGCGCCGCCATGACACCGGGCATCGTGGCGGCCATCTTCGGCGCCAGCGACGCCGTGATGTCCAGCGTCTTGCGCTCGCGCTCGCTCCAGTCCTTCAACCGGACGAACGACACACCGAAATTCACCGGGTTGGGCCGGTCGAGTCCCGGGGCGACGACGACGAAATAGTTCACGATCTCGGGGATGTCCTTGTACATGTCTTCCCAGATCCGCGCGTAGCCGTCCGTGTACTCCATGGTTGCCCCCTCGGGGGCGACCATCACGCCAAGGAAGAATCCACGGTCTTCCAACGGTGAGAGCTCGGCCTTCAAGCTCATGAACAGGCCGGCACCGAGCACCGACACGGCCGCAAACACACCCACCACGACGAGCCGGCGCCGAAGGCAGGCCGTGAGCAGCCGGCGGTAGCCTGAAAACAGATGGAAAAAAAAGCGCTCCAGCGCGTTGTAGACCGCTCCGTGGGAGGCCTGGTGGCGCAGCAGCTTCGAGCACATCATGGGCGTCAAGGTCAGCGCCACGAAGCCCGAGACCACGACGGCCGCGGCGACGGTCAGCGCGAACTCCATGAACAGGCGCCCGGTGTTGCCCGTGGAAAACGCGAGCGGTGCGAACACCGCCGCCAGGGTGACCGTCATGGCGACCACGGCAAAAGCGATCTCCCGGCTGCCGGCGATCGCGGCCTGCAGGGGCGGCTCGCCCTTCTCGATATGGCGATGGATGTTCTCGAGCACCACTATGGCGTCGTCCACCACCAGCCCGATCGCCAGCACGATGCCGAGCAGCGTCAGCACGTTGATGGTAAAGCCCATGATCCAGATGAGGAAGAAGGCACCTATCAGGGACACCGGGATGGTGACGAACGGGATCAACGTGGCGCGCAGCGAGCGCAGGAAGAAATAGATCACCAGCACGACAAGCAGCAGGGCTTCCGCCGCCACCTCGTACACGGCTTCGATGGACTTCTCGATGAACACCGAGGTGTCGAACGCGATATCGAGGTCCATCCCCGGCGGCAGCGCAGCGCGTACCTTCGGCAGCTCCGCCTTCACCGCCCGCGCCACCGAGAGCGTATTGGCCGTCGATTGCTTGACGATGCCCATGCCCACCGCCGGCCGGCCATTGACCCGCAGCCGGCTGCGCTCGTCCTGCGGACCCAGCTCGGCGCGCCCGACGTCGCGCAACCGCACCGGGTAGCTGTTCACTTCGCGGATGATGAGCCGGTTGAATTCCTCGGGCGTGCGGAGATCGGTCTCCGAGAGCACCGTGAATTCGCGCTGGGTGCTCTCGATGCGCCCGGAGGGCACCTCGATGTTCTGCCGGCGGAGCGCATCCTCCACGTCCTGCGGCGTCAGGCCGTACCCCGCGAGCCGCTCGCGGTCCAGCCACAGGCGCATGGCGTAACGGCGCTCGCCGCCGATGATGACGCTCGACACGCCGGAGAGCGTCTTCAGCCGGTCGACGACGTAGCGATCCGCGTAATCGGAGATTTCGAGGGCGGAGTGGCGGTCCGAGTTGAGCCGCAGCCAGAGGATCGCCTGCGCGTCGGCTTCCACCTTGGCGATGATCGGCTCGTCCACCTCGTCAGGGAGCTGGCCGCGCACCCGCGAGACCCGGTCGCGGACGTCGTTCGCCGCGGCATCGGTGGCGCGCTCCAGGACGAACTCGACGGTGATCTGCGAGACCTCCTCGCGGCTCACCGACTTGATGCTCCTCACGCCCTCGATGCCGGAGATGCTGTCCTCCAGCGGCTGCGTGACCTGGGACTCCATCACCTGCGGGCTCGCGCCCTTGTACACCGTGCGCACCGACACGACCGGCGTGTCGATCTTCGGATACTCGCGCACCGTCAGACGCAGGAACGAGATCGCGCCCACGAGGACGATGAGGAGACTCATCACCGTCGAGAGGACCGGGCGCTTGATGGAAAGCTCAGGGAGAAACATCTGAGGGATGAGGGAAGATCATTTACCGGCCGTCGTCGCGGGAGCTTCCTGTCCCTTCGCCGGCGCCTTGTCGGCCAGCACTGTTACCGGAGCCCCATCCTTGAGTCGCAACTGTCCGTCGATGACTATCGTGTCTCCGGCGGAGAGACCGCTGCGGATCTCGACCTCGCCTGGCCGGCGCAGCCCCAGCTCGATTTTCGTCAGTGCGGCCTTGCCATCGGCGTAGCGGTACACGAAACGGTCGGCTCCCTGCGGCACGAGCGCCTGCTCGGGAACGATGAGAGCGTTCTCACGCGTCTCCAGCACCAGCGCGACGCGCGAGAACATCCCGGGCTTCAGACGCACCCCGGGATTGGGCACGCGCGCGCGCAGGAGAACGGTACGCGTCTGCTCGTCCACCGACGGCTCGATGGCAAAGATCTCGCCCTGAAAACGCTCGTTGCCAAAGGCATCCACCCGCACCTGCACTTCCTGCCGCGTCCGGATGCGGCCGAGGTAGACCTCGGGCACGCGGAAATCGAGCTTGAGCGTGCCTATGCCTTCGAGGCGGGCGACATCCTGGCCGGCCTTGACGTAGGCGCCCGGGCTCACCTGCCGCAATCCCGCCACGCCTTCGAACGGGGCGATCACCGCCGACTTGTCGAGCCGCGCCTTGACCTCGGCGTGTCGCGCGGCCGACTGGTTGACCGCCTCGCGGGCATCGTCGAGCGCCTGGGAGCTGATGAACTTCTTCTCGTGCAGGTCCTGCGCGCGCTTCAGGCGGCTGCGGTTCAACGTCAGCTCGGAGTTGACGGCCGCCAGCTGCGCCTCGATCTCGGCCGTATCGAGCACGATGAGCTTTTCTCCCGCGCGCACGACCTGCCCTTCGGTGAAGTGGATCGCCGCAATGCGCCCTTCGCGCTCCGGCCGGATCATCACCGACTCGTTGGCGAGGAGGGTTCCCACCGCGCTCACCTCTTCGCTGATGGCGCCCGTTTTCACGGTTCCCACCTTGACGGGTACCCCCCCCGGCGCCTTCGCCGCCGGCGCGGCAGCTGTCTGTCCAAGCGGCGCCGACGCGTGGTATTTCCAGTACAGGCCGGCGCCGCCCAGTACCGCGAGTGCCGCTAATGCCAATACCAGGCGTTTCATCAAGTCGGTGGAACGAATAGGGGACGGACCACGGTTCCGTCCTGGGACGGCCTGCGGGAGGCAGACGGGGAGATTTTACGCGCCTTGGGCGGTCGCTGCGCCGCGGTTACTCCTGAGGCTGCTGCTCCGCGATTTCCTTGCGGATTGCGTCCATGTCGAGCGCACGGGCCTGCTCGATGAGGCTTTCCAGGCCCTCGGCGGGCAGGGCACCCGCCTCCGCGAACACGACCACCTTCTCGCGCATCAACATTACGTAAGGAATGGAGCGGACGTTGAACGCACCGGCAAGCTCCTGTTGATCGTCGGCGTTGATCTTGCCGAACACGATGTCCGGGTGCTTGTCCGAGGCCGCGTCGAAAACGGGCCCGAACGAACGACAGGGACCGCACCACGGCGCCCAGAAATCGAGGATCACCATGTCGCTCTTGCCGACCGTTGCTTCGAATGTCTCTTTTGTAACGTCGATAGTGGCCATGGGATGCTCGCGCCGTCCTGAATGTCGGATAGTAACGCAGACGGTTAGTTCCCAGCACCGCCCAGCAAGGTCAGGACATTCCGTCCGGGTCGCGCAGGTGGGCGAGCACACCACCCCACGGCTGTTTCTCGGGCGGGGCAACGAATTCCACACCGCGTTCCACCAGTAGGTCGTACGTCGCGAATATGTCCGGAACCTGCAGGGACACTCCGACGAAGCGGCCGACCAGCGCTTTTCCTTCCTCATCCGAGGGTTCGACGCGCTCCAGGGCGAGTTGTCCTTCGCCTGTGGCCATCTGGGCCCAGCCGATCTCGTCGTTTCGATAGGTTGTGCGCATACCGAGGGTCTCGGTGTAGAAGCGGATCGCGCGGTCCCAGTCGGTGACAAAGACTCTTACGGCAAATAGCTTGTAATCCATGAAGTGCGGTTGCCGTCCAATATGCCACATCAGGGTTTGAGGAACGGGCGCCCGATCGCCAGCGCCTCCCGCAGCCCTGCAGGCAACTCACCATAGGCCGGATCCGGCTCTGCTCCTACGGCGTCGAGAGCCTTGCTGTAGAAGGCTCGCGCCGCGGCAGCGAGGACGATGTCGAGGATCTCCTGGTCGGAGAAACCGTGATGCCTGAGGCCTTCGACGTCCCCGGAGGTCACCTGGTACGCGTTGAGCGTCACTTTCTGCGCAAACGACATCATCGCGACCTCGGCCGGCGTGAGGCCCGCCGTACGGTAGTCCCGCGCGATCGCCTCGACCTCATCGGAGCTGAAGACGTTTGAACGGAGCACCGCCCCGTGCGCGAGCATTCAGTAGCTGCAGCGCAGAGCGGCAGCCGCGGCGATGGTCACGAGCTCGTAGCGACGGGCCTCCATCGGCGAGCGAACCGCGTAGAGGAGCTTCTGCCACGCGTCGATCGCCTCGGGCCGCAGGCTTAGCGCCTTCATGGAGTTCGGCACGAATCCACGACTTGCCACGTTGCCGTCGTAAAGTTCGCGGAGCTTGCCGGTCGCTTCGATTTCAGACACGGTCCGGATAAAAGGCATGACACTCCTCCTCAATCAACTGTTACCTGAAACAATACCCTACGAGGACGGTGAGCATATGCGTCACCTGTCTTCACTGGTGGTCAGACGACCAGGGCATACAGTACGCGATCAATGAGCCGACCATCCTTGAAAGCGCTGGACCGAAGCACGCCCTCGCGAATGAACCCGCACTTCTCCAGCACTCGCATTGAAGCCGCGTTCCACTCGAACACCGGCGACTCGAGGCGAATGAGGCCGAAGCGGGACATGGCATACGGAACGACGAACCTTGCCGCTTCAGTCATGATGCCGCGGTCCCAGTAAGGCTCACCTAACCAGTAACCCAACTCGGCGGACTTGATGTAAATACCTTCTCCCAACGTGACTCCGATGCCGCCCACGGCACAACCGTCAACCTCGATCGCCCAATGCGTGGGTTCGGCCATGCACTCAAGAAAGGAGAACCACCATTCGGCATCGGCCTCCGTATACGGGTGTGGGAATCTGTGTGTGAGGTTGCGCGAGATATTAGGATTGTTCGCGACCCGTAAGAGCGATTCCTTGTCCCTTCTCGCCCAATCGCGGATCACGCACTTGCCGCATTCAAGCCTCATATGTCTACCGCATCCACTAGACGGCTGACGGTGAAATTCGATTTAATACGGTAATGAGGCGCTTGACACGCGTCAATGCCGCGTCAAAGACCAGACCATAGACCACCGCGTCTATCCGAAGCCCGACAACGGGCCCCCGGGGACCTCGCCCGCGGACATCTACCAGGGCGGTGGCCACTGCATGTCCGAAGGCGGAACGCGCAGCCGGCTTGCGTCCGCGCCCGGCGGGACCACGAGAACGAAACGCGTCCCGTCAAGGTCGAAACGTGTGCGCCGGAAGTCGCCCGGCAAGTAGCGGTATGCTTGGGTTCGATTCTGAAACGGAACGGAGGAACGTCATGAAAGTCTACCTGGTGCACCACGTCGACGCGCTGTCGGCCGAGCAGGACCCGCAGCGCCATATCAGCCCGCTGGGCCGCGAGCAGGCCGACCGGCTCGGAACGCGGTTGAAAGCGCTCGGCGTCGCGCCGGTGCGCATCCTGCACAGCGACAAGCAGTGGACCATCGACACCGCCGAGCGCATCGCCGCGAAGCTCGGAGCGAAGGACAGGACCGCGAAGACCGCGTACCCCATCAACACCGGCGATCCCGTCGCACCTTTCATGTCGGAAATCGCGAAGGGCGGCGGCGACATCATGATGTGCGGCCACGTCGACTACCTGCTGCGCTCGGCCTCGCAACTCGTGTGCGGTGACGAGAAGCGGAAGGTCTTCGAGTTCAAGCCCGGCAACGGCACCGCGGTCTGCCTCGAAGGCGAAGGCAAGAACTGGTACATCACCTATGCGTGGCGCGCGGATCACGCGCCGGGCTGAAGACCCGTCAGCGGTCAGGCGTCAAGCGTCAGGCGTCTCGTATGACCCCTAGCGGGTTTTGGCACCCCTGACCCATGACCCCTGACGCCTGACGAAAGTAAAACTGCACTCAGTGCAGTTTTACGCGGGGCTCCGTCCGCCGCGTGATGAGCCGCGCCAGCGTGTCGAGCACGACCCGCGCCGCGCCGTGCAGCGCGTAGAGATGCATGCGGTAGAGCAGCAGGTACATGAACCGCGCGAACAGCCCCTCCACGAAGAGGCTTCCCCCGAGCAGGGCCCCCATCAGCGAGCCGACGGTCGAATACTCGCCGAGCGAAACCAGGGAGCCGAAGTCGCGATAGCGCCACGGCGCGAGCGGCCTGCCGGCGATCCGCCGCGGCAGCATGCGCGCGAGGTGCGATGACTGCTGGTGCGCCGCCTGCGCGGTGGGCGGAACCGCGCGCTCGTGGCCGGGCCACGGACAGCTCGCGCAGTCGCCGATCGCGAATATATCGGCGTCGCGCGTAGTTTGGAGAGTCTCCAGCACGACGAGCTGGTTGATGCGGTTCGTCTCGAGACCGTCGATGTCCTTCAGGAAATCGGGCGCCTTGATGCCGGCAGCCCACACCGTCAGCTCGGCTGGTATCTTCTTCCCCGCGGCGGTCGTCACGCCGTCCGCAGCGACCTGCGTCACGCGCTCCCCGGTCAGCACCTGCACGTTGAGGCCCCGCAGCAGGTCCGCGGCGGCCTTCGACAGGCGCTCCGGCACTGCGGGCAGGATGCGTGGCGCCGCCTCGATGATAGTCAGACGCACGTCTTTTTCCGGGTCGATGCGCTCCATGCCATAGGCCACCAGCTCGCGCGTGCTCTTGTGCAGCTCGGCCGCCAGCTCCACGCCGGTCGCGCCGGCGCCGATGATGGCGACGTTCAGCTGCTCGGGTCTGAGCGGCTCGCCCTGCGAATTGGCGCGGATGCAGGCGTCGATCAGCCGGCGATGGAACAGCTCCGCCTGCTCCGCCCGGTCGAGGCTCAGCGCGTGCTCGCGCGCGCCGGGCGTGCCGAAATCGTTGCTGTGGCTGCCGACCCCGATCACCAGCGTGTCGTACGGGATCTCCCGGCGCGGGATCAGCTCCCGCCCGTCCTCGTCCCCGGTCGGCGCGACCAGAACCACCCGCCGCGCGCGATCCAGTCCGTCCATCTCGCCCAGCTGGAACCGGAAATGGTGCCAGCGCGCCTGCGCCAGGTAGTCGAGCGCATGGTGGTCGAGATCCATGGTGCCGGCCGCGAACTCGTGCAGCAGCGGCTTCCACAGATGCGTGCGCGAGCGGTCGACGAGGGTCACGCGCGCCTTGCCGCGGCGGCCCAGCGTGTCACCCAACCGGGTAGCAAGCTCGATCCCGCCCGCGCCGCCGCCGACGATGACGATGTGGTGAAGAGCCCGAGTGTTTCCGTTCATTGTCGCGCCGTACCGCGCTCCGGATAGACTAAGATTACGTGATAGGCAGGCCGGACTCCACAGGGAGGGAAGCAGGTGGAGCGTGTTGATTTAGCCGTCGGGTCCGATTACACGGCGCATGCCGGAGCAGCCCGCGGGGGCGTGCCGCGCGCCGTGCTGTGCGCATTCCTGCTCCTGCCTTTTCCTGCCGCGCCTGCCGAATTCACACCTCCGGCGCAACTCGTCGTCGTCACGGACGACAACTATCCGCCGTACCTGTTCCGCGCGGGCGACGGGCAGCTGCAGGGCATCCTCGTGGACAAGTGGGCACTCTGGTCAAGAACGACAGGCGTGCCCGTGAAGGTCGAGGGATTGGCGTGGAGCGATGCCCAGCAACGCGTAAAGGCAGGGAGCGCCGACGTTATCGATGCCCTCGCCTACACCGCCGAGCGCGCCGGTCTTTACGAGTTTTCACGCTCGTATGCGACCGTGGAAGCACGGGTCTTCTTCCACCGCACGATCAGCGGGATCAACCAGGTTCCGAGTCTCCGCGGCTTCACCATCGGCGCCAAGGAAGGCAGTGCCTGCGCGAGATGGCTGCAGCAGCGGGGCATAGACACGATCCGCACCTTCCCGGCCTCGGAGGCCCTGGTGCAGGCGGCGGGCGCGGGGGAGATCCGGCTGTTCTGCATGGACAGCCCGACGGCACAATACTTCCTTTTCAAGCACGCGCTCGCCGCCGATTTCCGGCAGACCGCGCCGCTCTATGGCGCGAGCTTCCACTGGGCGGTCGCGGGCGGGCGGGCCGAGCTTCGCAATTTCATACAGAGCGGCTACGACCGCACTCCAGCTCAGGCCTTGAGCGACATCGACGCCCGCTGGCTCGGATCGCCGGTGAGCCTTCCGATCGAGCCGCGGTACTTGTACTACCTCGCCGCCTTCGCGATGGCCTTATTCGCGGCGGGAACGCTGCTGTTCCTCTGGAATCGCACACTGCGGACCCGGGTAGAAGCCGGGACCGCAGAAGCGAGCGGCCAGAAGCAGGTGCTGGAGATGATCGCCGCGGGGTCGCCGCTCAGCGTGACCCTCGATGCCCTCGTCCGCTTCATCGAAGCACGGTCGCAGGGAATGCTCGGCTCCATACTCCTGCTCGACGGCGACGGCACGCACGTGCAGCGCGGCGCGGCGCCCAACCTGCCCGAGAGCTACAGCCGCGCCATAGACGGAGAGCCCATCGGTCCCCGCGCCGGGTCATGCGGCACGGCGGCATTCCGCGGCGAGCAGGTCATCACCGAGGACATCGCCACGGACTCGTTGTGGGAGAGCTACCGCCCGCTTGCCATGAAACACGGGCTGCGCGCGTGCTGGTCAACACCCATCTTCGACCCGAAACGGCGCGTTCTCGGCACCTTCGCCATGTACTTTCGCGAGCCGCGGCGGCCCGGACCGGAGGATCTGAGGCTGATCGAGATGGCGAGCCATACCGCGGCCATCGCGATCGTCAAGCGGCGGGAGGAGGACGCGCTGCGGGAAAGCGAGGCGCGGCTGAGATTGTCGGTCCATGCGTCGAACATCGGTCTCTGGGACTGGAACATCCCGGATGATCGCCTGTACCTGTCCCCGGAATGGAAGAGCCAGTTGGGCTACCAGGACGACGAAATCGACCATCACTATCGTGAATGGGAAAGCCGGCTGCACCCCGATGACCGCGAGCGGGTCGTGCCGAAGGTCAGGGCGTACCTCGCCGCTCCCGGTCCGAGCTACGAAATCGAGTTCCGGTTGCGGCACAAGGACGGCTCGTACCGGTGGATCTACGCCCGCGCCCAGGTGGAGCTCGACACCAGCGGCAACCCGCGGCGCATGCTGGGATGCCATATCGACGTGACCGATCGCAAGCGCGCGGAAGAAGAGCTGCAGCAATCGTTCTCCCGGCTGCAGGAACTGTCGCGGCGGCTGGTCGAGGTCCAGGAAGTCGAGCGCCGCAACATCAATCGCGAGCTGCACGATCGCGTCGGGCAGAACCTTTCAGCGCTCAACCTGAGTCTCAACCTCATCCGCGCGCAGCTGCCGCCCAACGCGCCGGCAGCGATCGCCGCCCGCCTGTCGGACGCCCAGGAACTCGTGGAATCCGCGGTCCGGCATGTCCGCGACGTCATGGCCGACCTGCGCCCGCCCGCGCTTGACGACTACGGGCTGCTTGCCGCGCTGCGCACCCACGCCGACGCCCTGTCGGGACGCCTCGGAGTGCCGGTCGTCGTCACCGGGCAGGAGCCCGAGCCGCGGCTCTCCCCGGCAACGGAAACGGCGCTGTTCCGCATCGCGCAGGAGGCGCTCAACAACGTCTCGAAGCACGCGCGCGCCGCGAACGTCCATGTCCGTCTCGCCGCGGTGAACGGCGTAGTGGAGCTGAGCGTCAGCGACGACGGCGTCGGGTTCGACGCCGGCGCCTCGTCCCCGGAGCGCGCGACGTGGGGGCTGAAAACGATGCGCGAGCGCGCCGAAGCGGTGGGCGCGACGCTGCGGATCGAGCCCGCACCTTCCGGCGGCACCCGGGTCGTCGTCGAAGCCGAGCGGAGCGAGGCATGACGATTCGTGTCGTCATCGCGGACGACCACGTGCTGCTGCGGGACGGCCTGAAGGCGCTGCTGCAGGCTACCGGCGACATCGAAGTCGTGGGCGAGGTCGGGAACGGTCACGAGGCATTACGCCGAGTGCCGGAGCTCAAGCCGGACGTCGTGCTCATGGACATCGCGATGCCCGAGCTGAACGGCATCGAGGCCACGCGCGCGCTCGCGGAGAAGTGTCCCGGGACGCGCATCATCATCGTCTCCATGCACGCCGGGTCCGAGCACGTCTACAGGGCGCTCGCGGCCGGCGCCGCGGGCTATCTCCTCAAGGAATCGGCCGGAGCCGAGGTCGTCACCGCCGTGCGCGCCGTGCACGCCGGCAACCGGTATCTTTCCCGCGCCGTCGCGGAGTTCGGGCGCGTGGACCCGGCGCGCGCCGGAGCGAGCCCGCTCGAGCGCCTTTCCACGCGCGAGCGCCAGGTGCTCCAGCTCGTGGCCGAAGGCAAGTCGAGCGCAGAGATCGCGCGCCTCGTCCATCTCTCGCCCAAGACGGTTGAAACCTACCGCAGCCGCCTGATGAAGAAACTCGGCGTGAGCGACATTCCCGCGCTCGTGCGCCTGGCGATACTGCACGGCATAACCCCGCCCGGATGAGCCCGTTTTCATGAAGTGATGCGCCCCACACCCCGGATGTGATCCGTATCACAGTCCGTCCCGCCCGGGTCCAAAGAGTCAAACTCTCCCTACAACGGCCGCTGTCCGTTGTCAGGGTCTCCCGACAGATTCCCCGGCCGCAATTTCCTATGATGCGCTCCGGTAATCGCGCGTAACGTTGCGCGCGGCCATTTCGAGGAACAACGGGCGTGGCCAGAGCAGTTGAAAGCACCAGGGGCGTCGACGTGCTGATAATCGACGATCAGAGCGTCATGCGCGCGCTGATCCGCGATTTCCTGCAGTCGAGCCTGACCAACCTGACGATCGCGGACGCACCGGACGGCGCTCGGGGTCTCAAGCTCGTCACCGAGCGGCGCCCGCGCGTGGTCCTGATGGACATCAACCTGCCGGCCGAGAATGGAATCGAGCTCGCGGCGCGCATCAAGGCGCTGCGGCCCGGGACCCAGATCGTCATGGTCACCAACCTGGAGGGCAGCGCCTACGTGGAGCGCGCCCTCGCCGCCGGCGCGTCCGGATACGTGCGCAAGGACAAGATCTACTCGGAGCTCCTGCCGCTGGTGGTGCGGGCGCTCGGTGCAGCGCCGCCGCACGGGGACCTTACGGGCGACGAATGACCTCCCCCGCGCACAGGCCCCTCGCATTGCATACGTCCGCGATCATGGACGACGCGTACGGTGAAGGGCCGCAGGCGCACGCGGAAGACAGCACAGAGCTCGACATGAACGAAAAGGAAATCCTGGAGCACCGGATCGCCCGGCTGGAGGAGCGGGTCGAGGAGCTCGACGCGTTCGCCTGCTCGGTGGCGCACGACTTGCGCGCACCGCTGCGGACGATTCACGGCTACTCCCGCATCCTCGAAGAAGAGCACACCGGCGAGATGGCCGCCGCGGCCCGCTCGTGCGTCTCGAGAATCGTGCGCGCCACGCGGGACATGGAGCGCGTCATCGACGACCTGCTCGCGCTTTGCCGCTTCGACGTCCAGCCGGAGACGATGTCGCTCATCAACGCCCGCGCGCTGGTCGACCAGGTGCTGAACGAGCTGATATCCGAGAAGTCGGACCGGATCCGGATAACCATACGGAACCTGGGCAGCTGCGTGGGCAGCGCGGGGCTCCTGCGGCAGGTATGGATGAACCTGCTGTCGAACGCGCTCAAGTTCACGCGGGAGCGCGATCCCGCCCTGATCGAGATCGGGAGCACCGCGCGAAATCACATCATCACCTACTTCGTGCGTGACAACGGCGCCGGCTTCGACGTGAGCCGCGCCCGCGACCTGTTCCTGCCGTTCCGCCGCTTCCACGACCAGCGCCAGTTCGAGGGGCAGGGCGTAGGCCTTTCGATCGTGCGGCGCATCATCGCGCGCCACGGCGGGCGCCTGTGGGCGGAATCGAGCCCCGGCGAAGGCGCCACCTTCTACTTCACGCTGCCGCGGATTTGAGATTCCCGGCGCTTGCGCCGCACGCGGGCGACCAACGCCTCGGGAATCATGTCTTGTCCAGATGCGGCGCCACGACCTCGCGGGTCTGAGCACTGGTCAGGACTGGAACGATATCGAAAGTTGTCCCTGACCCCCGCCATTGAAGAACCCACTGCTGCAGCAGGCGCAGGTCGTCGCACTCCATTAGCTGGAAGCATCGACTGAAGTTCGGCTCAACCCAGCTATCCACGTATTTCAGCCCGTCCGGAAGCATGCGTCCCGAGTCCCGCAGTCTTCGATAGACGGGAATCATGTCGTTGTCGCGGAAGGTCTCGATTACCATGAAGAGCATCTGTCGCCTCAGCGTGGGAATAGATGAGCGGCGGGGATTTTCAAATCTTTCTCCACTATTAGTTGAAGCCGTAAAGCTTCGCGGGGTTGTCGACCAGCGCGAGGCGGCGCTCTTTCTCGTCGGGGATCCAGTCGAGCAGCCGGTTGCACATGTCGCCGTCGTTCGGCATCGGCTTCTCGTGCTTGGGATGGGGCCAGTCCGTGCCCCACACGATGCGCTCGGGCGCGGCGGCGACGAGAGCGCGTGCGTACGGGGTGACGTCCGAGTACGGCAGCGCGCTCTCGCCGGAGATGCGGTAGGCGCCGGTGAACTTGACCCAGCAATGTCCGGCCTTCATGAGCTTGAGCAGCGCCTGGAAGCCCGGATGCGCGATGCCCTTCGAAACCGCCATGTACCCGTAGTGGTCGATCACGATGTCCACGGGAAAGCCGGCGAACATCCTGTCGAGCTCCGGAAACTCGTCCACGTGCATCAGGAACTGGATGTGCCAGCCGAACGGCTTGATACGCTCCGCCATCCTGCGCACGACGTCGATCGGCAGCTTGCCCCTCTCCTCCGGCTTCACATCCACGATGTTGAAGCGGATGCCGCGCACCCCGATCTCGTGCATGCGCGCGAGCTCCGCGTCCGCGATCGTTTCCTCGACGACCGCGACGCCCCGCATGCGATGCTTCTCGCCCGCCATCGCGTCCAGCATCGCGCGGTTATCGGTGCCGTACACGCTCGGCTGCACCAGCACCGCGCGCGTGACGCCCAGCGCGCCGAGCATGCCCCAGTACGCCGACGGCAGTGCATCGGGCGGCGTGTAGATGCGCCGGCCGAAATAGGGGTAGCGCGCGACCGGGCCGAACACGTGCGCGTGACAGTCGGTGGCGCCGGGCGGGAGCGCGAACGCGGGCTTCCGCGGGTTGGGATCCGGCCCCACGCAATAGGGCGCCTGGGCCAGCTCTTCGGCGGACAGCTCAACGGGTTGATTCATGCCGGGCTCCCCTATTCGACAGCAGCGAGCTGCGCGCGCGTCGCTGCCAGCGCCTCGCGCGCAGCCTGCTCGGGCGGCTGCGCCCAGGTTTTCGGATTCGGCGATTCGTAGGAAAGCCAGCCCTGGTAATTCTTCTCGGCGAGCAAACCGAAGACCTCCTTCCAGCGCACGGTGCCCTGGCCCGGCAGCAGGCGATCGGTCGGCCTCTCGCCGGCGATCAGCGGCGCATCGGGCACGTCGCTGTACTGGAATGCGAAGATCTCGATCGCCGGCACGTCTTCGAAACCTCTGCCGCCCACGCCGGTTCTCTCGAAATGGTACGCATCGATCAGAAGACCGCAGCTCTTATGGCCGACGGCGGCCAGTATTTCGCGCGCGACTTTCAGGTTGTTCAACCAGTCATGGGCGCAGCTGTATTCGTATGCAAGGCGCATGCCATGCGCCTGCACGACCCCGGCCGCCTCCTTGAGGCCGTCCACGGCGTCGCGCATTGTGCCTTCACCCGGGCCGGTCGCGGTCATGATCATTTCGCAGCCCAACGCCCTGGCGCTGACGCAGGTATCCTCGAGCGTTTTGACGAGGCGCCGGCGCTCCTCGCCCTTCGCGAACAGAATACCGTACTCGCATCCTACGGTGGCGACCTTGAGGCCGCTCCCGCGCACAAGATCCCGCACCTGCGCGTTGCTCATGCCGGCCTCGTTGCAGCGTTTGAAATCCGCGTGGCGCAGCTCGATGCCGTTCCATCCTGCCTTCTTGACGGCCGGCAAGAGCTGCGCGAGCGGCGTAGTGTCGAGCGTCCAGGTGTGCAACGCGAGGCGGTCCTGCATCTTGGTCACGGTTTCTCCTTGACTCCAGATCTTCAAAAAACTACCACACTACGAATAGACTTCCCCTCGCGCATCAGCTCGAACCCCTTGTTGATCTCGGCGAGCGCGAGCTTGTGCGTGATGAGGTCGTCGATGTTGATCTTCCCTTCCATGTACCAGTCCACGATCCGCGGTACGTCGCGCCTGCCCTTCGCGCCGCCGAACGCCGTGCCCTTCCACACGCGCCCGGTGACGAGCTGGAACGGGCGGGTCCTGATCTCCTGCCCGGCGCCCGCGACGCCGATGATGACGGAGACGCCCCAGCCCTTGTGGCAGCACTCCAGCGCCGCGCGCATGACCTCCACGTTGCCTATGCACTCGAAGCTGTAGTCGGCGCCGCCCCCGGTCAGGTTGACGAGCCAGGGGGCGAGATCGCCTTCGACCTCCTTCGGGTTGACGAAGTGCGTCATGCCGAATTTTCCGGCGAGACTCTGCCGCGCGGGGTTGATGTCCACGCCCACGATCATGTTCGCGCCGGCGAGGCGCGCGCCCTGGATGACGTTCAGCCCTATGCCGCCGAGCCCGAAAACCACCACGTTCGCTCCCGGCTCCACTTTCGCGGTGTTGATCACGGCGCCGATGCCGGTCGTCACGCCGCAGCCGATGTAGCACACCTTGTCGAAGGGTGCGTCCTCGCGGATCTTCGCGAGCGCGATTTCCGGCACGACCGTGTAGTTCGAGAACGTCGAGGTGCCCATGTAGTGATAGAGCTTCGCGCCGTCGAGCCTGAACCGGCTCGAGCCGTCCGGCATCACTCCCTGTCCCTGCGTGACACGGATCGCCTGGCACAGATTGGTCTTGCCCGAGACGCAGTACTCGCACTGCCGGCATTCGGGAACGTAGAGCGGGATGACGTGATCGCCTTTCCTGAGCGTGCCGACTCCGGGCCCGACGTCCACCACGACGCCCGCGCCCTCGTGTCCCATGATGGACGGAAAGAGTCCCTCGGGATCGGCGCCGGAGAGCGTGAACTCGTCGGTATGGCAGATCCCGGTCGCCTTGATTTCGACCAGCACCTCGCCGACCCTCGGTCCCTCGACGTCCACGGTCTCGATCGTGAGCGGCGCGCCCGCTTTATGGGCGACCGCGGCTTTGCATTTCATTGCCGTCCTCCGTGAGTCGGAAGACCAATACTACAACGGCCCCGGAGGGCCTAGGGAACACCCTCCTGAACCATCCGGACGACGCATTGGGCGCAAAGATAGTGGAGATCGATCAGAGAGGGCACGGTCTGTTCTCTGTGTCCGATTGGTTTTCAGCATTACACTTCGACGCATGGAACGCTATCGCGGCCGCTTCGCGCCCTCGCCCACCGGACCGCTGCATTTCGGCTCGCTCGTCGCAGCGGCCGGAAGCTATCTGGAAGCCCGCTCGCGCAGCGGCGCGTGGCTGGTGCGCATAGACGATCTCGATCCGCCGCGGGCCGTGCCGGGCGCCGCGGACGATATTCTGCGGACGCTCGAAGCCTGCGGCATGGAATGGGACGGGGCGGTCGTATACCAGAGCCGGCGCACTGATGCCTACCGTGAGGCGCTGCAAAGCCTGCGCAAGCAAGGCCTCGTCTATGCCTGCTCGTGCAGCCGGCGCGAGATCGCGGACTCCGCGCCGCCCGGCATGGAAGGCTATGTCTATCCCGGCACGTGCCGCTCAAAGAAACTTTCCGACGGCCCCGGACGTGCGCTGCGCGTGCGAACCGGCGGCGCGAGCATCGAGTTCGACGACGAAGTGCAGGGACGGGTAACCCAGGATCTCGAACGCGATTCGGGCGATTTCGTGCTGCGCCGCGCGGACGGCGTATACGCCTACCAGCTCGCGGCGGCGGCGGACGATGCGGAGCAGCGCATCACGCACATCGTGCGCGGAGCCGATCTACTCGTCTCGACGCCGCGCCAGATTTACCTCCAGCGCCTTCTCGGTCTGCCCACGCCGCGCTACGCGCACCTGCCGGTTGCCGTCAACGCGCAGGGCGAGAAGCTGTCGAAGCAGACCCACGCCGCGCCGGTAGATCGCGCCAACCTGCTCCCTGCACTGACGCTGGCGCTGGAATTTCTCGGGCACAAGCCGCCGGCGCTGGACACCGCAGACCTGTGGAAATGGGCGATCGAACATTGGGACCTGAAGCGCGTGCCGCGCTCGGTGTCAGAGCCGGCGCCCTGAGAAATCGGATCGCTGGCGGCAGGTGCTTCCCCAGGCTCGTGCGCTCTTGGACGTCGCACCCGATGGCGCGGACCGGGGAAAGGTCGTTTCCCCGGCAGGGCCCGCCACCCGACTACGAGATGGCTGTTTCCGCCGCGTGCTCGCCGTGAGGTTTGTTGGTGGGCGTTCCGACCCATCCGGTCTGCGAGACGTCGAAGTTCACGTTATCCGGCCCCATGTAGCGCACTTCGACGTTGCCATGTCCCGCCGGCGCGCCGCCCGCGCCCAGCCCGAGGGCTACGTTGATATCATCGCGCGGCCGGGCGATGGATTTCTCCAGCTTCGCCGCGGTCTCCTCGAGGCTCTCCACCTGGAAGCCGATGTGATGGATGCCGCTCCAGCCCGTGCCGCGCTCGGCGCCCGCCACGACGTCGTTCTTGAAACGCAGGATGGCGAGATTGATGTGGCCGTCCGTGAGGAAATAGCCGGAGGTGCGCTCGCTTTCGAGCTTTCTCACCACCTTGAGCCCGAAGTTCTCGACGTAGAACCGCTTGGTTGCCTCTTCGTCCTGGGTTTGAATCGCGATGTGCCTGATCTGTGCCATGGTCGTCGTCCTCCTGGGTTAGCAATGAGGTCTATCCTACTCCAGACACAGGCGTCATGGGTCAAGGGTCATGCGTGCTAACAACCAGAGGCCCGACGGTTCACACCTGACGCCTGACCCATGACGGGTGTTACGCCTGACCCCTGACCCGTGACGGGTTGTTAGCGATCAATCCTTCCACGCAAACGGCTCCGACATCGTCATCAGCTGGTCCGCCTGGCGCCAGGCCGCGACGCCCCCGCGGTACCATATGACGTTCGTGTAGCCCGCCGCGATCGCCCGCAGGGCGGCATTGTACGAGAGCCAGCATTGCGAGTCGACGCAGAAGAAAACGAGGGCCTGGTTCTTGTTTCCAGCGGCGAACTTGCCCATGGCCTCGACGAAGCGCTTCTCCTCCTCCCTGCTCATGTCGCCCGCGCCGGCCCCTATCATCCAGAAGGCGCCGGCGATGGTGCGGTGGATGTTCCCGCCCAGCACGTCGATCACGTAGGGCCGCGGCTGCTGCTGCATCATCTGGCTCAACTCGTAGGTGCTGACGACCCGGCCGCCGGGTATCTGGCGCGGGGTCGGGCCGTGATAGTCGTCGGTGCGGTACGCCTTCGTGGGCGCGACGTTCCAGTCGCGATCCTCTTCTCCATACACGCCCGGCTTCGCGGGCTCCTGCGCGAACGCGGGCACCGTGCACAGGAACGCCGCGGCCACCATAGCTGCACGCAGCACGGAAAAGGCACACCTGGTCGTCATGCGTATCTCCTCCCGTCTCGGTTCACGCCGACAGCCGCCTCAGTTAGCGGCGGGAGCGGCAGCCGCCGCGGCGCTCTTCCCGGCAGCGGCCCGCGCCAGCGCCGCCTTCAGATCCGGCAGCACGGCGCGCGCCGCTTCCTCACCAGCGGCGATGTTCGCTTCCTTCTGCTCGAAATCCAGCATGCGCGTGGGCACGGTGCGCGGGCTCACCACGACGTCGGCCGCCGCCAGCTCGTCGTTCAACAAGCCGTAACGCACGCTGCGGCCATAGCGCGTCGTACCGTCGCTATCCTGCTTGCGCGCCATACCGTCGCCGGCTGGATCGCGTCCCCGCACCTGTGCGAACCATGAGACGTCCACCGCGATGACCACGTCGGCGCCCATCGCGCGCGCGAGCTTGACCGGCACCGGGCTCGTGAGCCCGCCGTCGACGAATTCCTCGCCCTCGATCACGGGAGCGATGAACAGCTCGGGAACGCTCGCTGAAGCGCGCACCGCGAGTCCGGTGTTGCCGCGATTGAACACCGTCATCCTCCCGCTCTTCGCCGCCGTCGCCACGACCGCGAACGGCCGCGCCAGGCGCTCGATGGGGCGGTCCCCGACCATGCGGTTCACGAAATCCTGGAGCGCCTCGCCACGCACCCATCCACGCCCGATCAGAACGAAATCCACGAGGTCGGTGCGGTTCAGGGCGCGCGCAATCTCCGTAAGGCGGCGCCCGTCGTGGCCGCCCGCATAGAGCGCCGCGATGACCGCGCCGGAGCTCGCGCCGGTAACGACGTCGGGCACGATGCCCGCATCCTCCAGCGCCTTGATGACCCCGATGTGCGCGAAGCCGCGCGCGCCGCCCCCGCCGAGCGCAAGCCCGAGAACGGGACGCGCCGACTTGAACGGCACGATGGCTTCGGCGCGCGGCGCGGCGGCGCCTTTGTAGGAATCGGGCGTCAACGCGCACGCGGTGCCCAACGCGACGGCGGCGGCGACGGCCAGCAGCGCAACGCTCCGGATCATGGGGCGAATTGTATTGGAATTCGGGTTGATTTGGCCTGTCGAAATCGACGAGAATTGCCTCGAACGTCCAAGAATGAGGAGGAGTTCATGAGCATACGCCACTTCGTTTTCGCTGCGCTGGCGGCGGCGGCAGGCCAGCTCGCAGCGCCGGCGACGGCGGCCGAAAACGGGAAGGGCTATCCCGACCGTCCGATACGCATGCTGGTGCCCAACGCGCCCGGCAGCTCGGTCGACACGCTCTCCCGCATCGCGGGCGCCAAGCTCTCCGATGTGCTCGGCCAGCAGATCGTCATCGACAACCGCGCGGGCGCGGCTGGCGTGATCGGCATGGAGATCGCCAAGGCCGCGGCGCCCGACGGCTATACCGTGATCGCGGCGACGACGGCGGCGACCACCATCGCCCGCATTCTCCAGAAGAATCCCACTTTCGACCCGCTGAAGGACTACGACTACGTCGCGCAGTTCGCCGAGACGCCCAACGTGCTGGTCGTCAACCCGTCGCTGCCCGTGAAATCGACGAAGGAGCTGATCGACTACTGCAAGGCCAAGCAGGGGCAGGTGAACATGGCTTCCGCCGGAGCGGGCTCGCAGAGCCATCTTTCCGGCGCGTATTTCCTGCAGGCCGCGAAGTTCGAGGCGCTGCACGTGCCATACAAGGGCGGCGGACCGTCGGTCGCCTCGGTGATCGCGGGCGAATCGCAATGGACCCTGACCCCCGCACCAGCCGTGATGGTCCACGTCAATTCCGGAAGGTTGCGCGCGATAGGGCAGAGCCTTCCCAAGCGTACTCCGCTCCTCCCCAACGTTCCGGCGATCGCCGAGACCATACCCCGATTCGATTACAGCGGCTGGCAGGGCTTCCTGCTGCCCAAGGGAACGCCGAAACCGATTGCGGCGAAGCTGCGCTCGGCGGTGACGCAGATGGCCGAGCAGCCGGACTTCAGGAAGCAGATGGTCACGCAGGCGACTGAAATCGTCCTGCGGGGGCCGGAGGAGTTTCGCAAGGTCATCGCCGACTCCATGGTCCAGAACGCCGCGGTGGTGAAAGCCGTCGGCTTGACTGCCAACTAAGGTCTTGTAGACAGAGGATCTCCAGATGCTGCTGGACGACATGGTCGAGCGCGGCCTGCCGGAGGAAACGCGCATGATGCGGGACGTCACCCGCAGGTTCGCGAACGAGCACGTCATTCCATTCACGCGCAAGAACTGGCAGCGTGAATGGAACATGAATCCCGACGAGCGGCTGCCGCGCGCAATCCTCGAAAAGGCCGACGAGATCGGGATACGCACGCTGGGCGTTCCCGAGGAATTCGGCGGCACCCCGCTCGACCCGAAGACCGAGACCCAGACGTTCGCGGTGATTTCCGAGGAGATCTCGCGCGGGGACTGCGGGCTGTCGGAGAAGCTGGTGCAGATCTGGAAGGTCTCGGTGCTGCTGCGCAACGTCGCGCCGCGCCACCTGCAGGAGCGGTGGTTCCCGCAGGTCGTGAAGGACCCCACGTTCCTCCTGTCGCACTGCCTCACCGAGCCGCGCGGCGCCTCCGACCGCTGGCTGCCGTACGACGTACCTGAGGCGATGATGCACACCCGTGCTACGCTCAAGGGCGACAAATGGGTGATCAACGGCCGCAAGCAGTTCATCACTAACGCCTGGGACTCCAAGCTGTACGTGGTCTATGCGACGACGAAGCCGGGCGCAGGTATGACCAGGGGGACCTCGTGCTTCCTGGTGCCGCGCGAGACGCCGGGATTCGCGGTGGCGCGCTGCAACGAGACCCTCGGCGGGCGCTACATGAACAACGGCGAGATCGTGCTCGAGGACGTGGCCGTGCCGAAGGATCACTGCCTGGTCGAGGACGTGGCGCTCGCGAAGGCCGGCGTCTACTTCCGTCCGGGCAAGATCATCCAGGGCTCCAAGAACCTGGGCGTCGCGGTGCGCGCGTTCGAGGAAACCTCGAAGTACGTCCAGGATTACGTGCAGGGCGGGAAGATCCTGATCAAGCACCAGGCGACCGCGCTGCGCCTCGCCGACATGGCGACCAAGATCTGCGCCGTGCGCGGCATGCTGCGCGAGGCTTCGCGCGCGGTGGACGAGAAAGCGCCGGAAGCCGAGATGCTGTGCAACATGGTGAAGCTCTTCGCGTCCGAGACCGTGCTCGAAGTGTGCAGGCACGCGATGGAGCTTCACGGCGGCAACGGCACCATGCTCGACTTCGGTATCGAGAAGCTCTACCGCGATGCCTCCATGTATCTCCACATGGACGGCACCGTGGACATCACCAAGTTCAAGATCGTGAAGAACCTGTTCCCCGACACCGCCGGTAAATACGCGGGGCCCGAATCCTGATGGCTGCGGCTGCCGGCGCGCTGGTGCCGGGCGGCGGGCGCGACCTCGAGCAGTTGAAGCAGGAGGTTCAGCGCCGGGCGGATCGCTCCATGCCTCCGGTCGGCGGGATCGCGCCGGATGACGCGCGCGCGGCATTGTCCGCAATAGCGAGCCTCGACCGCGAGGATTGGGCGCGCGCCTGGACTGCCGGCGGCGAGCGGCACTGGGCAGCGGCTGAATCGCTCGCGGCCGGCAGCGGCGCACGCGACCGGTACTGGCAGGCGTGGCGCCTGTTTCACTTCGCGCGCTGGCCCACCGAGAACACGCCGGCGAAGCAGCACGCCCGGGCCCGCGCCGTACGGGCGTTTCGCGCCTACGCGCGTCTTCTCGATCCGCCCATCGAGACGGTCCGGATTCCGTTCGAAGGCCGCGAGATCGTGGGTTACCTGCGGCTGCCCGAAAATGTCCGCCCGGCGCCGCTCGTCTTCGGCATCGCCGGCCTCGATTCGCGCAAGGAAGACGTGGCCGCGCAGACCGACGGCTATCTCAAGCATGGCCTGGGACTGTTCGCGATCGACATGCCGGGCACCGGGGAATCCCCCGACGCGACCGCCGAAACGGGCAGCGATCGTATCTTCTCCGCCGCCCTCGACCATCTCGCAACGCGCACGGACGTTGATGCCAGCCGCGTCGTCGTGCAGGGGCGCAGCTGGAGCGGCTACTGGGCCGCCAAGCTCGCCGTCACGGAGCGCGAGCGGTTGCGTGGAGCAGTGGTGCACGGCGGCCCCATCCATCACTACTTCGATCCGGACTGGCTCAAGGCTTCGCTCGCGACCGGCGAGTACCTCTACGACTATCTCGAAGCGAAATGCGCCATGCACGGTGCGAGCGGGATCGACGATCTCCTGGAAACGATGCGGCCGTTCTCGCTGCTGACATCGGGCCTGCTCGACCGGCCGTCGGCGCCCATGCTCCTCGTGAACGGGGCCCGCGACTCGCAGGTTCCGATCGCCGACCTCTTCCTCCTTCTCGAGCACGGCGACGCCAAGGACGCCTGGGTCAATCCGGCCGGCGGTCACATGGGCCGCTCGGCAGACTGGCCGAGCGCCATCATCGCCGAAAAAGTACTGCTGCCGTGGATCATCCGAAGGATGAACGTGGAAGGATGAAGGATGACCTCCCGCTCCGCGGGTGCTTGAGCGTCCCTCCCTGTCACTGCGCCCGGTCAGGAGAAGCTGCCGGCCGAGGAAACGAAATGCCGGGACAAGTAACCATCACCGTAGGTGGGATCATCCGTCCAAGTTCATCCTTCATCCTTTGTCTGCGGTGGCATAATGTCGCCTCTCCCAGTGAGCATCGCTAGGACTTCCTCATGTCTGTACAGCCCGTCAAGCTCGGAATCGTCGGCCTCGGTCGCTGGGCGAAGGTGCTGACGCGCGCGGCGAAGCAGTCCGACAAGCTGCAGATCGTCGCCGGCTTCAGCCGGTCCGAGGAGAGGCGCGCGGCGTTCGAGAAGGAGCTCGGCGTCCCGGTGGCGCCCGACATGAAGGCGCTGCTCGCCAACCCCGACATCCAGGGCGTCATACTGACCGTCCCCAACGAGCAGCACCTGCCGCTCGCGGAGCAGGTCGCGCGCGCCGGCAAGCACGTCTACACCGAAAAGCCGATTGCACAGACGCTCGAGGACGGTCTCAGGATCGCGGCGCTGGAGCAGCAGCACGGCATTTCCGTGACCGTGGGGCACAGCGCGCGGCTCATGGCCGGCATCCGCATCATCCGCGAGCGCATCGACCGCGGCGAGCTGGGCCGGGTCGCGTTCATGGAGGCGAATTTCTCCAACGAGCGCGCGCTGGAGCTGACGCCCCAGACCTGGCGCTGGTACAAGGACCGCGCTCCCGGCGGTCCGCTTTCCCAGCTCGCCATTCACCAGTTCGACGTGCTGCACTACCTGGGCGGCGACATCAGCGAAGTCTCGGCGATGGCGTCCAAGCTCTCGCCTGTCGGCGCGGAGGTGGACGACCAGTCGATGACGCTCATCCGGTTCGCGGACGGCAAGGTCGGCTACGTCGGCTCGTGCTGGACTTCTCCCGGCATATTCGCGGTGCGCGTATTCGGATCGAAAGGCCTGATGCACTACGAGATCGATTTCGGGACCTGGGACACGCCGCACCTCCTGCACAAGGCGTCGACGCTCTACATTCAGCGCGGCAAGGACGGCTGGGCGAAGCGCGAGGAGATCACGCTGCCGGAAAGCGACATGTTCCGCGCCGAGCTCGAGATGTTCGCGGAGAGTTGCGCGAGCGGGAAAGCGAACGAGCTGACCGCGGGGAACGGCAATGTCGCGGTCGCGGTCGTCTATGCAGCGCTCAAGTCCATCGACCGCAAGGGACAGGCGGTGCGCATCGCGGAGGTGCTGGAGGAGTCGCGGGCGCGCATCGCAGCGCAGCCACGGGCTGCTTGAAGTGCGCGATTGGTGAATGGTGATTGGACCCGGTTATGTCCACTGCGCCGCAAACCCAAACCAGACACCAATCACTGATCACCAATCACTACTCACTAATCACGCCCCTATGACCCGCTACTTCATCGACCTCACCCAGCCCGAAATCGCCGCCCAGCTGCGCCGCAATCCGCTGGTGATCCTGCCCGCGGGCAGCGTCGAGCAGCACGGACCGCACCTGCCGGCGGGCACTGACATCTACGCAGCGAACGTGATCGGGCACGCCGTGGCCGAGCGCATGGACGGGCTGGTGCTGCCGGGCGGACCGCTGGGGGTCACTCCCATGCACATGCCCTTCGAAGGCACGATCACGCTCTCCCCCGAGACCTATCAGCGCGTGGTGGTGGAGACCTGCGAATCGACGGCGAAGCACGGCGCGAAGCGCCTCCTGATCCTCAACTGGCACGAGGGCAACATCCCTTCCCTCGCCATCGCCTCGGAAAAGCTCCACCGCGACGTCGGCATGAGCGTCATCGTGGTGCAGGCGTGCTACGTCGCGGCGGAACTCTACGGTCACGATTGCGGGGGGCTTACGCACGGCGGCGAGATAGAGGCCCTGGCGGTGCTCGCGTACCGCCCTGACATCGTTCACCTCGACCGTATCGAGGACTCGTCGGATCACGCGCACGGGCGCAAGTGGGACCGGCTGCGCCGCACCCGCAGCTACCAGCCGGTGCTGCGCGACATCAGGACCATCGCCCCGACCGGCTGGTACGGCGACCCCGCGCGCGCCACGGCGGCCAGGGGCGTCAAGATGCTGAACGACATCGCGGACGCGATTGCGAAAGAGGCAGGCGAGATCTTCGGCCTGCTCGACGAAGCGCAGGGCGGCACCGCGGAAATCAAACAGATCAAGAAGACTGCGTGATCCGTGACTTGCGACCGGAACTCATGCCTAAAAAGGATGAAGGATGAACGTGGAAGGATGACCCCACGCTTCGCGTGACAAACTAGATGTCCCGGCCTTTCACTCCCGTACGGCCGGAGGCTGTCTCCGACCGAAGGAGACGAAAGGTCGGGGCATCTCGAGCAAGGTCATCCTTCATCCTTCCGCCTTCATCCTTCGTAGCCGTCACGAAATACCATGTCACGAATCTCCCCCGCCCCACCCGACCGCTTCGTCGAAGTCGCGGAGCACATGGAGCGCTGGCAGAAAACCAAGGGCTATCCGCCCAACAGCTGGCTCACCATGCTGCGCAAGCCCCGCGTGTTCCGCGCCTACCGCGACCTGCACACCGCCGTCATGATGGAGGACGGTGAAGTTCCGAAAGCGCTCAGGTTCATGATCGCTCACGCCGTGAGCGCCGCAGCCGGCGACCCCTACTGCGCCGCGCACAACGCCGAGAACGCCGCGCACATTGCGGGAGTTCCGGCCGCGAAGGTTGAAGCCCTGGCGGCATATCGCACGAGTCCGCTCTTCTCCGCGGCGGAGCGTGCCGCGCTCGAGCTTGCGCGGGCGGCAGGCTCCTGCCCGCCGCAGGTCACCGACGGCCACTTCGATGAGCTGAAACGGCACTTCAGCGAGGATGCCATCACCGAGATGGTGGCGGTCATCTCGCTGCTCGGCTGGCTGACCCGCTGGAACGTCACGCTCGCCACGGCGCTCGAGCCGGACGCGCTCGCATTCGCGGAGAAGCACCTGGCGGCATCCGGATGGAAACCCGGTGCTCACCAACCCTGAGAGCGGAATGAAACGAGAAGAGAAGAGACTGGGCATCGCCGTCATCGGCGCCGGGCGCATAGGTACGCTGCGGGCGCGGCTCGCCGCCAGGCACCCGTCGGTCGGCTTCATGGCGATCGCCGACCTCGACCCCGAGCGTGCCAAAGCGCTCGCCGAGCAGACCGGCGCCGATATCCATACCGGCAGCAACTTCGAAGCAATCGAGCGGCCCGAGGTGAACGCCGTGTTCGTCTCTACGCCGGAAAGCATGCACGCCGCCCCGGTGCGCCGGGCGCTGGAGCTCGGCAAGCCGGTGCTGTGCGAGAAGCCGATCGGGCTCTCGCTGAAGGACGCCGACGACATCCTGGAGACCCTGAAGGCGACGGGCGGCAAGCTCGCGATCGGCTACAGCCGGCGCTACAAGGAATGCTTTCTTCGCGCCAAGGAGCAGATGGTCCAGGGACGTCTGGGCACGGTCGTGGGCGGGCTCGCCCGCGTCTACAACTCGCGCGCGCAGACCTTCTCCATACTCAAGCGCGATCCGCACGCGACGCCGGTGCTCGACGTCCTCACCTATTACGTCGACCTTATGTGCTGGTTCCTGGAGGGCAACCGGCCGGTCGAGGTCGTGGCGCGCGGGCAGCACGGGATTTTCAGGGACGCCGGCTACAGCGCGCACGACGCCACCTGGGCCATCGTGACCTTCGCCGACGGCGCGGTGGTGAATTTCGGCATCAGCTACGCGCTGCCGGCGCAGTTTCCCACCCAGGGCCAGTCCGACCGGGTGGAGCTGCTCGGCACCGAGGGCACCATGCTGATCGACGACGATCACAAGGACCACCTGCTCTACACCGAGAAGGGCATCCCGCATCCGTACGTGCCGGGCCACCAGCTCAACATGGCCTTCCTCGGCAGCAATTCGGCGGGCGACTGGGCGATGGGAGACTTCTGGGGCTCGCTCGGCAACGAGACGCGCGCCTGGCTGGATCACCTCGTCACCGGCAACCCCACGGTGCACACGACCCCCGAACAGGCGCGGATCAACCTCGAGACGACCATCGCGATCGAGCGGGCCGTGGCTACCGGGAAATCGGTGCGGCTGCCGCTGGAAATCTAGCAGCCTGATATCATGCGTCGCCGAATTTCATGAAACAAACCAAGACCGACTCGCTGCTGGCGCTCGTAATCAGCCTGGGGATCTGTGTCGTCCTCATTGCGGGATGTACAGAGTCCCCAACGGCCGAGCAACTCGTGGCGCGTGCCGTAAGCCAACGCGCCAAGGAGGAACATGCGGCCGCCATCGTTCACTTGAAGAATGCGCTCCAAATCCAGCCCGCGAACGCCGAGGCGCGTTTTCTGCTCGGGCGTTCTCTGATGGCCATCGGCGATTTCAAGTCCGCGGAACCCGAGCTCCGCAAGGCAATCGAGTCAGGCTGGCCGAAAGAGGAGGCCATCCCGCCACTAGCGCGCTGCATGCTGGTGCAAGGTCGATACCAGGAACTCCTGTACGAGATCGCGGCAGATGCTGTCCCGGATTCGGTCGAGCTCCACACGGTACGCGGGCTCGCGCATCTCGCTCTGGGCCGGATCGAGCAGTCCCGAGCGTTGTTCGATGAGGTACTGAAACGCGTTCCCGAGCATGCGGACGCCCTCCTGGGCCTGGCGCGCATCGCGGCCAAGGAACGACAGGCGGAAAGCGCTGCTCGGTTGATCGACCGCGCGATCGCGGCCGACCCCCGCAGCATCGATGCCTGGCTGCTCAAGGGCGAACTGCACGTAGCGACGAGCCGGCTCGATGCTGCCGCGGCGGCATACGAGAAACTGCTCAGCATGTATCCCGGAAATGTAGCAGCCCTGACCAGCCTCGCAGCCATCCGGGTCGGCGAAGGCAACGTGGGACCCGCGGCGCAGTATGCGGCCCGGGCGACGAAACTCGCACCCGATAATCCGCAGGCGCACTACCTTACGGCACTTGCCGCCTATCGGAGGAACGGGAAGAACGACGCGGCCGCAGCACGCCAGGCCATCGGTCAGGCGCTCAGGTTGAGGCCGGCGAATCCGTCGTTCCAGTTGCTGGCGGGCACCATCCTGGCGTCGCAGGGTGCCTGGGAGGACGCCCTGACACCGCTGCGCTGGCTGCTCGAGAAGACCCCCGTTCATGTTCCCGCGCGCAAGCTTTACGGCGCGGCCATGGTCCGGACGGGACGGGCAGTCGGCGCGCTGTCCGTCCTCATTCCCACGCTGCAGCTGGCGCCCGAGGATGCGACTCTGCATGCGATCATCGGCGATGCGCATCTTCGACAGGGCAACTTCGCGAAGGCAGCCGAACACCTCGACAAGGCCGTTGCGGTGACCCCGGCAAAGGCGAGCGCCCGCTCCGCGATCGGTTTGGTGCCCTTCGTCGCCTTCGACCAGTCCCGCTCACTTGCGGACATCGAACGGGCACTCCTCGCCACCCGCGATTATGCGGAGCCGCACCGCCTGCTTGCGATCGCTCATCTCCAGGCGGGCAAGTACGACCCGGCGCTGAAATCGATTGCAGTCGTCGCGAAGGATCATCCGCGCGAACCGGACCTCCTGGCGCTGAAGGGCACGGCGCTCGTTGGCAAGAAGGATTTCGTTGCCGGGCGAACTACCCTCGAGGCGGCCTTGGCAATCGACCCGGAGCACGCCCCGGCCACGGTGAAGCTGGCCCACCTCGATGTCGTCGACGGCCGGCCGGAACAGGGCCGGCAAAGAATCGCCACCTTTCTCGCGCGGTATCCGAAGAATGTCGAAGCCCTCGTCGGTGTCGCCGCGATCGGCCCAATGCTCGGTGCGAAGGATTCCGAAATCGTCGGCTGGCTGGAACGTGCGAAAGAAGTAAGGCCCAGGGAAACGCAGATCCTGATGATGCTCGTGTTCATGCATCTCCGGATGAACGAGCAGGCCAAGGTCGCCGCCATTGCCGCCGAGCTTGCGAAATACGGCAGCAATCGAACGGATGTGAAGTGGGTGCTCGGGATAGCGCAGCTCGAGACCGGGGACGCGCCGGCCGCCGTGTCGACGTTTTCCGCACTGCTGGCAGCGCAACCGGACTCCCCCGAAGTGATGAGACTGCTCGCGGAAAGCACGCTTCGTGCGAGCAACTACGTGAATACCGCGCAGGCAACGATGCTGCTGACGAAGGCGCTGGCGCTGAAACCGGGTTACGTCGACGCGCTGATCGCGCTCATTGAAATCGACGTGCGCGCCAACCGGCTGTCCCAGGCACTGACGCGGGTGCGCGAGGCGCGGCGCATCTCTCCGGATTCTGCACAAACCTACGTGCTCGAAGGCGATATCCTCATGCTCCAGGGCCAGGCCGCAGCGGCAGCGCGTGCCTACGAAAATGCGTTTGCCCGTCAGCGCGCAGGCTCGACGACGATCCGCATGCACGGCGCACTCGACCAGCTCGCCAAGCCCATCGAGGCCGAAAGCGTCATGAGGCGCTGGTTCGAGGAGCACCCGGCCGACGTATCGGTGCGAGCCTACTACGGGAACCATCTGCTGCAACAAAAGAAATACCGGGAAGCTGCGAGCGAGTACGAGCGCGTGCTGACCCACAACCCGAACGATGCCGATGTGCTGAACAATTACGCATGGGTGCTGGATCAGATCGACGATCCGCGGGCGAAGAGCGTGGCGGAACGTGCCAATGCGGCGCGCCCGAACAGCGCGGCGGCGCTCGACACGATGGGCATGATTCTCGTCAAGCGCGGCGAGTTCGTGCAGGGCATCGACGCATTGCAGCGCGCGCTCACGCTCGCCCCCGAATCGGGCGAAGTGCGCTACCACCTCACCCAGGCCTGGCTCAAGGCTGGCAACAGGCCCAAGGCGGTGCGCGAGCTCGAGGTTCTCCTGTCGCGTTACAAGCAGTTCCCGCAACGGGACGAAGCGGAGAATCTGCTCAAGGAACTGAATCGTTGACGTTTTCGCGAAGCCCTGCCCCGGGATAGCGGGGTCCGGGCGGTCCTGTCGGAAAACCTTAAACTCGGCAAGAGCCAGGCGGCCTCGGCATGAGGCCGGTGATTACGATAATAAGTGAATAATAACAATGTATTGCATGATAGACTGACGCCTCCAGTGAACAGATCGGTACGGGATTCGGTCCCAATTTTCTGTCGGAATGGCCCGGAGATCGGGCATGGATATTGCTCTACGAGGAGTGTTTCTGTGTACTCAAAGAAGGGGTAAGAATGAAGACCGCAGCGTCCAGGATAATTGCTGGCATGAGTGCCTTGGCGGCACTGCTGCTTCCCGGCACCACTTGGGCTTTCCCGGCCAGCCCGTGCCCTGTGGCCACTCCAGCCTGCAAGACCGTGGTTCTCTCGGGGTTTAATTCCGCTACCGGCAACCTCCTTTCCGGCATGGCCGTTTTCCAATGGTCCGGGACGACGCTCACGAACGTTTCCGCCGACGATACCGAGGCATCGAGCGTTCTTTTGACCGGCTTGTTCTTTAGCCTGAAGGATACGTTGGGGAACGAGGTTGCGTTGACCTCCGGAACTGCTGTCCTTCCTGCCGGAAGCGATGTGTGGAACAGCGGCGTCGTCGAGGCCGTGCAACCCGCTGGCGGCGTAGTCGGCGGCGAATGGGCATACCGCGGAAAGTTGCTGAGCGATCCCGACAATACCACTGGCTTCAATCAGGGTATTTCAAGCACTGGACTCGACCTGTTCGGCAACGCGACCTTTGGTGGTGCCAACCTCGACGGTCCAATAGCGGTGAACGGCCTCCAATACGGAATGTTGTCCTCCGGCCACAACCCTGCGACGCAACCCCTGCCTGGTGGCGACGACTACGTTAAGGATTCGACGCGATTTACGCTGACCTACGCGGCTGGGCTAAGTCTGTCCCAGGCAGGGGCGATCGGATCGACGTCTCCTTCCAGTACGGAAAGTCCCTGAACGACACGCGTCTACCGCTGCCACGATCGTCCTCCTCGCCATCGGGCTGCTCGGCCCGTTGCCCTGCGGCGTAAGCGCGCCTGACCCGGCTTGGCACGGCCGCGCCGAACCGCAGCATTTCATTGCTGCGGCGTGGCCGCCCTGATCACCCTGCCCCACTTGTCGCACTCGGCCGGTGCGCCGGGCGCTGGAGCTCGGCAAGCCGGTGCTGTGCGAGAAGCCGATCGGGCTCTCGCTGAGGATGCCGGCGACATCCTGGAGACCCTGAAGGCGACGGGCGGCAAGCTCCGCATCGGCTACAGCCGGAGGGCGGCGGGATAATCTAGCGCCTTTTCGGCGCGAAGGATGAAGGCGGAACGTGGAAGGATGACCTGACAGGCGTTCCCTCATCCTTCATCCCTCATCCCTCATCCCTCGGTTACTTGATCATCCCGATACGCCGCAGAATCTCGGTGTGCAGCTTGTACTCCCGCCACAAGTCGACGCGCACCTGAGCGCCCGGCCGGTAGTCGATGTCGACATCGCGCTGGTTCATCGCGCTGACAAATGCCGGATCCTCGAGCGCAGCCTTGGCGGCGTCGTGTATGTATCTGGTGACCGGCTCGGGCGTGCCCTTCGGGGCTATCAGCATGAACCACACGCCATTCGCGACGTCCCAGCCCAGTTCCTTGGCGGTAGGCACGTCGGGGAAAGCGGGATGCCGCGAGTGCTGGAACACCAGCAGCGGCCGCATTCTCTTCCCCTCCACCAGCGGCTTCACCTCTCCCGGCTGGGCGACCAGCGCCTCGATATGTCCGCCGAGCAGAGCCGGTGACGATTCGCCCCATCCGCGATAGGGCACGTGGGTCACCTTGATGCCTGCCGCGTGCATCAACGCCTCGAGATTCAAGTGGCTGGTGGTGGCCTCTCCGGGCGTGCCCACGCGAAACTTTCCTGGATTGGCCTTGGCCTCCGCCACGAACTCGCGCGCGTTCTTCCAGCGCGCGTCGGGCTTCACCACCAGCAGCGGGTAGAACGACGCGAGGTTGATGATGGTCTCGTAGTCGTCGGGCGTCTTGAAGCGCAGGTCGAGGACCTGCGGCTGGATGACCAGCGTGGAGAGCGGCGCCAGCAGAATGGTGTAGCCGTCCGGCTTGCCCGTGGCGACCTCCGCCGCCGCAATCGCTCCGCCGGCGCCCGAGCGAGTCACTACCAGGACACCTTTCGGGAACTTCGCCTTCATGCTGTCGGCGAGGAGGCGTGCGACGATATCCACCATGCCGCCGGGTGGATAGCCCGAGAGCAGGCTCACCGGGCGCTCGGGGTATTGCGCCGCCGCGGGCAGCGCGCATAGAAATGCGGCAAGACCGATTATCGCGATTCGACTCATTGCTCTCTCCTGAAAGTCCATCACTCCAGCCTGATATTCGCAGCCTTCACGACCTTCTCCCAGCGCGCGAGATCCGCGCGGATCTGGTCCCCGAACTGTTCGGGTGTGTTGCCGACCGCTTCGATGCCTAGGGTGAGGTAGCGCTCGCGCACCGGGTCCGTACGCACGACCCCGGCGATCTCGCGCTGCAACCGGTCGACGACGGCGCGCGGGGTCTTCGCGGGCGCGAGGATGCTCACCCACGACGTCACGTCGAAGTCCGGCTGGCCGCTTTCGACGAACGTCGGCACCTGCGGCAGCGCGGCGGAGCGCTTCGCGCCGGGCACGCCGAGCCCGCTCAACCTGCCCGCCTTCACGTACTGCTGCGCGGTCGCGACCGCCGTGAAAACCAGAGGGATCTGCCCTCCAATGACGTCGACGATCGCCTGGCCCCCGCCCTTGTACGGGATGTGCTCCAGCGCGATGCCGGTGCGCTGCTTCAGGAGCTCACCGGCGAGGTGCGGCGTTCCGCCCGTGCCGGATGTCCCGTACGCGAACGCGGCTCCCTTCGCCCTCCTGGCAAACGTGATGAACTCCGCCAGGTTCTTCGCCGGGACGGACGGATGAGAAACGAGGATCAGGGCCGCGTCGCCGAGCTTGGTCACCGGCGCGAAATCCCTCAGCGTGTCGAACGGCAGCTTCGGGAAGACGTGCGGATTGATCACCATCGTACCGTCGAAGCCGAGCACCAGGGTATAACCGTCGGGCGCGGCCTGCGCGACAGCCTGCGTCCCGATGTTGCCGCTCGCGCCGGGTCGGTTCTCGATGACTACCTGCTGGCCGAGCCTCACCCCGAGCGAATCCGCAATCACGCGCGCGCTGTTGTCCGTCAGACCGCCGGGGGCGAACGGCACGACGATACGCACCGGCCTCACCGGATATTCCTGTGCCCAGGCCGCAGCCGCGAACGCGAGGCCCCCCGCTACGCACATGAACCAGCGCAAATGTGAGCCCGGCCCCCTTTCCGTTTCCATTTCCGTTTCTAGCGCGAAAAGGTTTCCTGCCGCTTCAGGGCGCCGATGACCTTGCCCCACTTGTCGTACTCGGCACGCAGGAATGCCGCGAACTCATCCGGCGTGCTCGTCCGCGGCTCCAACCCCTGCCGTTCGAGCTGCTCGCGATAGTCGGGAGCGGCGGCGATCCTGGCGAGCTCGCCATTCAACCTCCCGATCGCTTCGCCCGGCGTCCTGGCGGGCGCCAGGAGGGCCTGCCACGAAGGGGTATCCGCTCCGCGCACGCCCGCTTCGGCGAGGGTCGGCACTTCCGGGGCGAGCCTCACACGCTCCGGGCCGGCGACCGCCAGCCCTACCAGCCGTTTCGCGCGCACGTGCGGCAGCAGCGCGGCCGGGCTGGCATACAGCATGTGCGCTTCCCCGGCGAGCACGGCGATAGCCGCCGGCCCGGTGCCCTTGTAATGGATGGGTACGACGTTGATGCCGGTCACGGTCTTGAGCAGCTCGGGCCCCAGGTGCGTGAGGGTCCAGATGTTCCCCGAGGCGTAGTTGAGCTCCCCCGGCCGCGCCTTCGCGAATGCGACGAGTTGCTTCACCGAGCGCACCGGCAGCGAGGGGTGTGTCGCGACCATGAGATGGAAGGACGTGAGCTGGCTCACGCCGGCGTAATCCCGGTGCGGATC
>Ga0075418_10000850_pt1 | contig 33302 bp, 28 predicted proteins | sample SoiMetdeltSBSDD2_FD_81776 | JGI IMG/M metagenome (GOLD analysis project Ga0075418, IMG submission 81776) | Bulk soil microbial communities from a Populus tree surrounding site in Tennessee, USA - Soil MetaG P. deltoides SBSDD2 | ecosystem: Environmental > Terrestrial > Soil > Tree plantation... | reverse complement strand
ACCGTCCGGTTTCTTCCACGCTGAAGCAATCTTCGCGAGGAACTTGTTGGGCGCAACGCCCGCCGATGCGCTCAGCCCTGTCGCTTCGCGAATCTGCGCTTTGAGCCGCTTGGCCACCTCGCGGCCAAGCGGTTCGCCCCAGGCGTTCTCGGTCACGTCGAGATACGCTTCGTCGAGGGACAACGGTTCGACGAGCGGCGTCACGGCGCGAAACAGTTTGAAGACCTCCTGCGACGCGGTGCGATACCGTCCAAAGTCTGGCCGGACGATCACGAGTGTCGGACACAGACGGACCGCTCGCGCCATGGGAATTGCGGAACGGACGCCAAACACGCGCGCCTCGTAGCTCGCGGCCGCGACGACGCCGCGCTGGTTGGGTGATCCGCCGACGGCGACCGGTTTACCGCGCAGAGAGGGGTTGTCCCGCTGCTCGACGGACGCATAAAAGGCGTCCATGTCGACGTGAAGGATGCGCCTGATGCCGGGCATTGCGGGGGAGCTGGCCACCTGGGCGAAAGTATAACGAATCTCGCTGATTTGCCGTGTTAGTCTTTGCCACGGATAACACGGAAATCTCTGCCACGGACAACACGGATAACACGGCTCGACACTGTTTCAAGAAACCATACCGGCCATGAACACTGCACGAATTGGAATGCGCATCACGCTCAACTTGGTCCTGGCGGTGGCAATCGCCGCAGCTGCGGCCGCGCAGTCGGCTCAACCCGCGAAACAACAGCTCACGCACGAACTGCTGTGGTCGTTCCAGCGCGTTGGAGGGCCGGTCGTTTCGCCGGACGGGAAATGGGTTGTGGTTTCCGTCAACGAGCCGTCCTACGACGCGCAGAAAGAAGTCACCGACCTCTGGATGGTGCCCGCTGACGGCAGCGCGCCGCCCCGCCGGTTGACGTCCACGCGCGCAGCGGAAGGCGGTCCGGCGTGGAGCAGCGACAGCAGCAGGCTCGCGTTCTCGGCGCGGCGGGACGATGACGAGGTGGGCCAGATCTACGTGATCGATATCGCGCGTGGTGGCGAAGCGCAGCGCGTGACGAACGCGCCAACCGCGGCAAGCGCGCCCGCCTGGAGCCCGGATGGCCAGCGCATCGTATTCCAGGCGTCGCTCTGGCCCGGAGCGACCGACGAAGAGTCGAATCGCAAAGCCGCGCTCGAGCAGCGCAACGCGAAGTCGAAGGCGCGAATCTACGACAACTTCCCGGTGCGGAATTGGGATCAATGGGTGGACGATTCGAGGCCGCAGCTGTGGGTCGTCGAGGTGAACGGCGACCGCAAAGCGAAAAGTTTGTTTGCCAGTTCGGCGCTGGCGAAATCGAAGGGCTACCGATCGGCCGCGCTTGGCGCGACATGGGCGCCCGATGGAAGCGCGGTGATCTTTGCCGCAAGCGACACGAGCCATCTCGCGGCGCGCAGCAGCGCGCCGTCGCGACTGTGGCAGGTCCCCGCCGCAGGCGGCGAACCCGTACCGATCAGCCCGGAAGGCGACGATTACGGATCCCCAAGGTTCCGGCCTGACGGCCGCGCGCTCTGCTTCACCGTGAGCGACGGCAAGCCCTCGATCTACGACCTCACGCGAGTCGGCTGTGGCGCCTGGCCCATGTCCTCGTCGTCAGCCGTGACGGTCGTTACAAGGGATCTGGATCGCGCGGTAAGCAGCTGGGCGTTCACGCCGGACAGCAAGATGCTCTACGTCACAGCCGAAGATGCGGGTCACGAGCGGATCTATGCCGTACCCGCATCCGGCGGAGCGGCGAAGGTCGCGGTTGACGCAGCAGTTGGCGTTTACACGGCTCTCCAAATCCCGCACAAGGCCGCGTCGCCGCTTCTGATCGCCAACTGGGAGAGTGCGACCACCCCTGCGGAGATCGTGCGCGTCGATCCATCCGGCGGAGAGCGCAAGTTCCTGACGTCGTTCACGACCGAGAAGGCGAAATCAATCGACTGGCTACCGCTTCGCGAGTTCTCGTTCACCGGTCGCAATGGCCGGCGCATCCACAACCTCGTTGCGCTGCCGCCGAACTTCGACGAGAGCAAACGGTATCCGCTCTTCGTGCTGATTCACGGCGGACACGCCAACATGTGGCGCGACGCGATCACATATCGTTGGAACTATCACCTGTTATCGCAGCCGGGCTTCGTCGTGCTGTTGACCGACTACCGCGGCTCGACCGGGTACGGTGAGAAGTTCACGCTCGACATCCTCGGCGATCCGCTGGCCGGTCCGGCCGACGACATCAATGACGCTGCCGACGAAGCGATCAAGCGATTTCCGTTCATCGATGGAACCCGGCAAGCGGCGGGCGGCGCGAGCTACGGCGGTCACCTCACGAACTGGCTCGCTGGTACGACGACGCGCTACAAGGCGCTCATCAGCCATGCGGGTCTTGCCACACTGGACATGCAGTGGGGCACGAGCGACAGCATTTATCACCGCGAGGTCATGATGGGCGGTCCCTATTGGGAGAACCCGCAGAAGTGGATCGCGCAGAGTCCGCTGGCCAAGGCCGGCAACTTCAAAACGCCGATGCTTATCTCGGTCGGCGAAGCAGACTTCAGGGTACCGGAAGGGAATTCGCTCGCGATGTATTCAGCGATGCAGCGAATGAACGTGCCGAGCAAGCTGATCGTGTGGCCTGACGAGAACCACTGGATCCTCAAAGGCGAGAACAGCAAGGTGTTCTATCGCGAAGTCCGCGCCTGGCTCGAGACGTACCTCTTGAAACCCGATAGCAGAAAATCTGAATTCTGACAGCGATCAAGTATCAAGGAACCGCCTACTCATTTTCGTCACGCCCGGCATCGGCACTGGTGGTACCGCTAGCGGACCGAACGCTAGATTGGGTGGGGTCAGGTCCATGTCGGCCTTCAGGATCTCGTCCCACGTAATCTCTTGACCGGTGTAAGCCGCTTCACGGCCCATGATTGCCGTGAGCGTGCTTTCCGCAACCTGCTGCAGCTCGTTGTACGGCTTCCCGGAGCGGATGCTGACGATCAAATTCGTGTGCTCCTGGACGTACGGGCTGACGAACGGCTTGCCCGGCTTCTCCAGCGTCCAGGCGTTCTGGCCAACGATGCGGCTGGGTGCGCGGTCGGCGAGAAATGCGCGGCCTTTGGATCCGATGAAGTCCTCGGCGATGCGTCCCGCCGTGCGATCGATCTGGCGGCACATGCTCATGACGCGCGCGCCGTTCGGATACTCGAAGTCGATCCCGAAGTGATCGAAGATGTGCCCGTACTTCGGATCGGTGCGCCACTGCCGGCCGCCGACGCCGGTCGCTTTGATTGGGTGCGCCTTCAGCACCCAGTTCGCAACGTCAATGTTATGGACGTGCTGTTCGACGATGTGGTCGCCTGACAACCAGGTGAAGTAGAGCCAGTTGCGCAGCTGCCATTCGGCGTCGCTCCACGACGGCTGACGCGCCTGGTTCCAAAGACCGCCCTGATTCCAGAACACCTGACCGCTCAATACGTCGCCGATCGCGCCGTCGTGAATCCGCTTGATCGCCGGGAGGTACTCCGCCTGGTGGCGGCGCTGCGTGCCGGCACCGATGCCGAGCCCCTTTTGTACAGCGAGCTTGTACGTCTCGAGGACCGAACGAATGCCGGCGGAATCAACGGCCACCGGCTTCTCCGTGAAGATGTGTTTGCCGGCCGCGACGGCGGCAGCGAGATGCGTGGGCCGGAACGCTGGGGGTGTCGCCAGGATGACGTAGTTCACGTCGGTGGCCAGCACCTTCTGAAACGCGTCGAATCCGGTGAAACACGTGTCGTCGGTGACCTTGTACTTCGCCTTGAGAGCTGGCTCGCCGCTGATTTCCTTCGTGAGAGTGGTGCGGGCCAGAGCAAGGCGATCGGGCATGAGATCGCCGAGCGCGACGACCTCGACGCCATCCGACGAGCGCATCACGTCGACTGCGGCACCGGATCCGCGCCCGCCGCAGCCGATGACGCCGACGCGGATGACGTCCGATCCCTGAATGTGAACGCCGCCCGGCCACATCATTGCCGCGGTTGCAGCAGCCGTTGTCTGCACGAAGGTACGACGGGACACCGAATTCGCTTCAGACTTGGTCATCACAGCCTCGCTTAGAGTGTTCTACGTCGGAGGTCCGGAGGTCCGGAAGTCCGTTTCGCGGTCTTCCGAGCTTCCGACTCCCTACGGTTCCCGCACCAACCGAAATCCCACAAACGGGCCATCGGACAGCCACCAACGGCTCTTGGGCAATTGCGGATCGCGCGCATTCCACGAATCGTCTTGCAGTGCACGTGCGTTTGGGCCCAGCGCTTTCGCAGGGTCGCGGAACGATCCACCGCGCGTCACGTACGCTTCGGGATCGCCGGTCGTGACCCATTCCGCGGCGTTGCCGAACAAGTCGAACAGGCCGAGCGCGTCAGGCTTCTTCGTGCCGACGGGATGCGTCTTCGCCTCGGCGTTGCCCTCGTGCCACGCGAGCTGATCGATCGACGCGCCATTCTTTGTCGCGAGCTGCGCCGCATGTGCCCATTCGGCTTCAGTCGCCAGGCGATACTTCTTGCCGGTCTTGGCCGACAACCATTCGGCGAACGCTTGTGCACCCGTTCGCGCGATGCTGATCGCGGGGTTCCCCGCGTGCCCCCAGCCGTAATCGGGAGCGGCGTAGGGCCGTGACGGCCGCGCAATCGCGTCCGCCGGGCTGCCCGTGCTGCCCTTCGCCGTGTCGAGCGCCAACTCGAAGACGTCGTACATGTCCCACGTGACTTCCGTTTTGCCGATGAGGAACGGTTCGACCTTCACTTGCTTGCCATCGATCGTCACTGTGCCGCCCGGCACCGGCACCATCTCAAACGTCACAAGCGTGCCGGGGATCGACTCGCGGTAGGCTTGAGGTGCAGCGGGTGGCGCAGCTTGCGCAAGCAACAGAACGAGGAATGCGAGTGATGGGAACCGCATCGCGGTTGTTGATTGTACTCGCGCTGGTTCAGCAGGGAAGCCCAGCCGCAGTCAGCACGCCGTTCGAATACGCGCAGGTTCACATGGGGATGGAGGTCCGGATGCGTCTCTACGCGCCGGCGTCCCCGATCGCGGAAAGCGCGGCGACTGCGGCGTTTGCGCGAATTGCGGCGCTCGATCGAATGATGAGCGATTACCGTCCGGACAGCGAGCTGCGCCGGCTGCAAGGTAACGGTGACGCCTGGACACCTGTCAGCGCAGAGCTCTTCGACGTGCTCCAACGTTCGGTCGCGATTGCTCGGAAGACCGACGGCGCTTTCGATCCCACAGTCGGCCCGCTCGTCCGCCTGTGGCGCGAGGCACGAGCCAGGCGCCAACTGCCCGAGCCGGCGGCTCTCCAGGTGGCGAAGACGCAGGTCGGGTGGAGGCACGTCTCGCTGGATCCGTCACGCCGCGCCGTTCGCATGGCGGCTGAGGTGGCGCTCGATCTTGGCGGTATCGCGAAGGGCTACATCTTGCAGGAGGCACTGCGCGAACTCCACACTCACGGCGTCAGCAGCGCGCTCATCGAAGCCGGGGGCGACATCGTGGTCGGCAATGCGCCACCAGGGCGATCCGGGTGGCGCATTGAGGTTCCAGGCGCCAGCGCCGCATTCGCAGCGCGAGCGAACGACCTGACCAACGCCGCGCTGTCGACGTCAGGTCCGAGCGCGCAGTACGTCGAGATTGATGGCGTCCGCTATTCGCATGTCATCGATCCGCGGACGGGCCTTGGATTGACGAATAACCTCACCGCGCGCGTGATTGCTGCGGACGCGGCGACCGCAGACGCGCTGTCGACCGCTCTCACCGTCGCCGGATCAGATCGTTGGCGGACGATCGTCACGCGCTTCCCACATGTCGTTGCAAGCGTCGATCGCGTGCAGTGAATACCTGAAAAAGAGCCCTCTAGCCTCCCCAGCCGATTCTCGAAGGCTGATTCGTGCGCTTACCAACCGGGGCGAGTGGCTGTCGGCCTCCCGGGCGTACCGGGCCAGGTGCGCGCGGCGAGGTCGTCGAGTTCCTGCTGAAGGCCGACCGTCATGGCGGCAAACGTGCGATACGCACGAACCAGTGCGCGCTGACCTGCCGTGTCGAGGAGGTAATGCTTACGGCGCCGGCCGCCGCGCTGTGGTGTCGACGGTCCGATGTACGAGCACACCATGCGTTTCTTCTCGAGCCGCTCCAGCGTTACATACACGGCACTGGTTGGCACGTCGCGACCCGTGCGCGTGACGATCTCGCGATGAATCGCGGCGCCGAATGCGCCGTTGCCGAGCCGCAGTAACGCGAGCAGGACCAGCTGCTCGAACTCGCCGAGGATCGATCCGAACGGAAACGGCTTCATATAGCTAACATTGTATATTAAACTGAAAATACTGATCAGGCCCGAATTTACAGGCGCAACTTGCCTATCGCGGACGCGCAGTGCAGATCGTGTTGCAGCACGCCGCACCTGTGACCATAATGTGGGGCCTCAGGTCGGCCACGTTTATCTCGTGCCCGCCAGCATTCATCTCCGTGCAAGAGAGAAAGGACGTTAACTATGGGTTCTGCATCCGCAGGCGATGCTGTCCGTCACATCAGTAGTTGGCATCTCGGAGTAAAGCCCGCTTCCGCCGCTGGCCGCAAGGCCACGGACGAATTCGGCTCCCTCACCTTCAACGACGAGGCGCAGCGCGCCCGTCTGCCGAAGGACGTCTATCGCGCGCTCCGTCGCGCTGTCGCCCAGGGCGAGCCCATTGACTCGCAAGTGGCCGACATCATTGCGAGCGCGTTGAAGGATTGGGCAGTCGAACACGGGGCGACGCACTACACCCACTGGTTCCAGCCGCTGACCGGCATCACTGCGGAAAAGCACGACTCGTTCTTGTCGCCGACGTCGGACGGCCGCGCCGTCGCGGAGTTCGGTGGCAAGGAGCTGATCAAGGGCGAGCCGGATGCGTCGAGCTTTCCGTCGGGCGGCATGCGCTCCACTTTCGAAGCCCGCGGCTACACGGCGTGGGATCCCACCAGCCCGCCGTGGCTGCTGGTGACTCCGGCCGGCACGACGCTCGTGATCCCCACGGCGTTCGTCAGCTGGACCGGCGAAGCACTCGACAAGAAAACGCCGCTCCTCCGCTCGATGGAGGCGCTGTCGAAGCAGGCCGTGCGCATCCTGAAGCTCTTTGGCTCGAAGGCACAGCGCGTCGTGACGACCTGCGGCCCCGAGCAGGAGTACTTCCTCATCGACCGGCAGTTCTATTTCAGCCGGCCTGACCTCATCAATGCCGGCCGCACGCTGTTTGGCGCGAAGCCTCCGAAGGGTCAGGAGCTCGAGGATCAGTACTTCGGAGCCATCCCCGATCGCGTGCTGAACTTCATGATGGACGTGGAGCGCGAGCTCTATAAAGTCGGCGTCCCGGTGAAGACGCGTCACAACGAGGTGGCGCCGAGCCAGTACGAAGTCGCGCCGATCTTCGAGAACGCCAACGTCGCCACCGACCATCAGATGATGACGATGGAGACGATGAGGCGGATGGCGCCGAAGTTCGGGCTTGCGTGTTTGCTGCACGAGAAGCCCTTTGCGGGTGTCAACGGCTCCGGCAAGCACTTGAACTGGAGCATGAGCGACGACCTGGGCAACAACCTGTTGAATCCGGGCGACGCGCCGCACGACAACGTTCAGTTCCTGGTGTTCTGCGCCGCGGTCATCCGCGCCGTCAACAAGTACCAAGGGCTTCTGCGCTACTCGATTGCCAGCGCCGGCAACGACCATCGCCTCGGCGCGAACGAGGCGCCGCCAGCCATCATCTCGATCTTCCTGGGAGACATGCTGACCGACATCTTCCAGCAGGTCGAGAAGGCAGGAAGCGCCAAGAGCACCAAGCCTGGCGGCATCCTCGACACGGGCGTCGGCGTGCTACCGAAGCTGCCGCGCGACGCTGGCGACCGCAACCGCACCAGCCCGTTCGCGTTCACGGGGAACAAGTTCGAGTTCCGTGCGGTGTCGGCCAACCAGAGCATCGCGATGCCGAACGTCGCCCTGAACGTGGCGGTGGCCGATTCGCTCGACTATTGCGCGACGGAGCTCGAGAAGAGCCTCAAGAGTGGCAAGAAGCTGCAAGCGGCCGTGAAGGACCTGCTGTCGAAGATCATCAAGGAGAACAAGCAGATCATCTTCAATGGCAACAACTACGCCGCGGAGTGGCAGAAGGAAGCGGCGAAGCGTGGCTTGCTGAACCACACGACGTCGGTCGATGCTTTCGGTGAGGTGCTGAAATCGGACGTCGTCAGGGCCTTCGAGAAGTACGGCGTGTTGAACGAGCGCGAGCTCAAGGCCCGCTACGAGATCGCCCTGGAGCAGTACATCAAGACGCTGAACATCGAAGGGCAGCTCATGGTGCTGATGGCGAACCGCTACATTCTGCCGGCCGCCTACAAGTATCAGCGGCAGGTGGCTGAAAGCGTCGCGGCGGTGAAGGCGGCGGGCGGCACCTCGAAGGAAGCGAAGAAGACGCTCGACGCGATCCTCAAGCTGACCGACGAGTTCAAGCAGCGCACCGACAAACTCCAGGACCTCCTGGAGCACGAAGGCAATGGCGGCGCCGAGAAACACGCGAAGTACTTCCGCGACAAAGTCGTGCCCGCCATGGTCTCGCTCCGGGAGACCGGCGACAACCTTGAAAGCATCGTTCCGCACGACATCTGGCCGCTGCCGACGTATCGGGAGATGTTGTTCATCAAGTAGGTTCCACTAATCGAATCCGGGGGACTTTCGTCCCCCGGACCCCTTCTTCGCTTTCCCTGCCTCGGATCTAGCTCTACTATTGTGACCACACAGCCGTTCCTCGTCTCTTTAGGAGAACGCTCATGGTCATACGCAAAGTTGGGATCGCGTCCGTCGTCAAAGTAGCCGGCGTGCTGTATGCCCTGCTGGGATTGGTGTTCGGTGTCTGCTTCGCGCTGTTCGCGATGGCAGGACTCGGCGCCGCGGCCGCGGCCAACGACGAGGTGCCGGGATGGTTCGGATCGGTTTTCGGGATTGGCGCGGTGATCTTCCTGCCGATTGTGTACGGCGTGATGGGTGCCATCGGAGGCGCGCTGATGAGCCTGCTCTACAACGTCGTCGCGAGCATCACCGGGGGGGTCGAAATCGAGGTTCAGTAGGCGCGGCGGTCGCGAAATGCTCCGCGAGCAGCGCATTGATCTCCGTCGCGCGGTGGATCGTCACGCCGTGGCCGGCATCCGCGATCTCGATGTAGCGCGCCCCTGGAATGTACCCTGCGAGTGCACGGCCGTTCGGCGGAGCGGCAACGCGATCCTCTGACGCAGACATTACCAGCGTCGGAATGTGCCCAAGCTCGCCGAGACGCGGCCGCGCGTCGTATGTCGACATCGCACGAAGCTGAGCGAACACGATGGATGGCTGCTCGGCGAGATCGTGTCCGAATAGCGGGCGCAGCTGCTCGGCCAGTGCCACGCGATCGACATGCCGCAAGCAGCGGGTGGGCATGATCAGTTCAAGAAAGGCATTGCGCCGCATCCGCCGGCTGCCAATCCGCATCCGCAGCGCAGTGATGAGCATTGGCAAGGACATCGCAGCGCCGTCCTTGCCGCGAGCAAAAGTGCAGAGAAACGAGAGGCTCAGGAGTCGTGCCGGCGCGCTGAGCGCCAGCGCCTGCGCGATCACACCGCCCATCGAGTGTCCCACCACGTGGAAGCGGTCACACTTCTCGGCATCCATGATCGCGAGCGCGTCCGCCGCCATGTCGTCGATGGTCAGCCGGCCGTTGCGGATCGTACTGCGTCCGATGCCGCGATTGTCCGGCGCGAAGAGCCTGAACCGATCCGCGAGCCCGTCAATCTGTGGCCGCCAGCCTTCGCCGATCAGCCCAACACCCTGAAGAACCAGAACGGACGGGCCATCACCCGCCCGTTCGTACCAGAGTTGGGAGCCAGCGGTTTCCAGTGTTGGCACGCCGCGATTATCCGCGATCGGTGCCCAATTGCAGTTCGTACCAGTTGACTCTCCTGGTCAGGAACATCACGAGCGCCAGCATCGCGAAGAGCCCGGCCGACCCGGCCAGCAGCGCATAGTCTTCGAGGCGCAGCAGCAGATACAGGTATCCGTAGAGTACTGTCAGCGCAGCGCCCATGAGCGCACCTTGCCGGCGGCCGCCAAGCACCCAGCTCCAATACCACGACAGCAGTCCGATGGTCGCGCCCGCGGCGATGGCGTACGCCACATCGAAGCCGCGATGCTCCGCGATCGACAACAGCAGGAGGTAGAACACGCACATTGTGAAGCCGACGAACAGGTACTGGATCGGATGCACGAGCACGCCGCCGGTGATTTCCCACAGAAATGCCAGCACGAACGTCATCACGATGAAGACCACCGCGTACTTCACCGCACGTTCGGTCTGGACGTAGATGTCGACCGGTTGCACCAGTGCGACGCCGAACGCGGACGATTCAGCCTGCCGCGCCAGGACCTCATTCAGCTGCTGCTCGCCGCCGTTCCACGCCGGGGGAAAGCCGCGACCGAAATATGGGATTCGCCAAGACGCAGCAAAGCCGGTTGCATCGATCCGCGACGAGTCAGGCGTGGTGCCGACGAAGCTTGGATGGGGCCAGGTCGATGTCAGCTTCACCGTTGTTTCATTACCGCTCGGCAGCAGCCGAAGCTGGCGTGTGCCCTTGACGTCGAAGTCGATTTCGAATGGCAGCGGTTCCGTACTCTCCGCCCTGATGCCGGGTGCTGGGGCCTGAATCCCAGACGTGAACAGTCCGACGTGCACAGTCCCCGGTGCGAACTGCTTCCGCTGACCGTTCCAGGTAACCTCGATCGCTCGCGCAATGCCGCGCGGATCCGCGACGCCGACGCTGAGGACGGCTGAATCCCACAGGATGGCGTCAGGCGCAGGCTCGAGGTTGGCGAGCCGTGGTGGCGCGAACCGACCGCGGATCTTCAGCCGCCCGGTGTACACGATGACGCTGAACAGCGTTCGCGTGCGGGTGCTCGGCTCGATCACGCCATCAACTTCGAGAGTTTCCGGCAGGAAGTGGTGCGAGTTGACCGAACTCTGCAGGCGTCCCGTTGCGTCCTTCCAGGAGTAGCGATACGGGACCGACAGTACCGGGCCGCCGATCGTCTGCGGACCACCCCAGTCGACACTGACTTCGTCCACGACATGATTCCGGCGCCGCGCCCGCTCATCGACCACCGAGCACATCATCGTCAACGGCGCATTCAACCCGAGGAGCAGTATTCCCATCACGAGCAGTCGGACCATTGGTGACCTGCGCATCAATCCCCTCCTCCTTTAGCCACGGACAACACGGGTCTCTCTCGCCACGGACTACACGGAGAACACGGACAACACCGACAACGCGACCTGACTCATTGCAGCAGCTACCCCGGCGCAGGACGATGACGATGGGAGGGAATTGCGAAGGCAGATTGTGGCGACACTAAGGCAGCTGCTCGCGACGCCCGATCGGTTACAGTCAGGATCGATGTCTACGCCGGCCCGGTTGATCGCGGTGGTGGAAGACGAAGCCACGATTCGCGAGATGGTGAGCCTCGCGCTCGGCAAGGAGGGCTATCGCACCGAGAGCTTCGATGATGGCGTGCGAGCGTGGGACGCATTTGCGCGGGCTCTTCCGGATTTGGTGATTCTCGACATCGGCCTGCCGAGGCTTGACGGGTTGGAGATCTGCCGGCGCCTGCGCACTCGCTCAGACTCGCTGCCGATCATCTTCGTGACATCGCGTGAGGAGGAGTTCGATCGCGTGCTGGGCCTGGAGATCGGTGCCGACGATTACCTCTGCAAGCCGTTCTCGATCCGCGAACTGATGGCGCGAGTGAAAGTGCTGCTGCGTCGAGCATCGATTGGTGATGCGCCTCGCGCATCGGAGGATCAGTTGATGGTGTTCGGTCCTCTCACGATCGATCCGCTGCGCTTGACGGTATCGTGGGACGGGCAGGCGGTGCCGCTCACCGTCACCGAGATTCTGCTGTTGCAGGGTCTGACGCGGCGGCCTGGGGTCGTCAAGAGCCGCGAGCAGCTGATGCAGGATGCGTATCCCGATCGCGTGGCGGTGAGCGATCGCACAATCGACAGCCACGTCAAACGGATCCGCCGGAAGTTTCAAGCGATCGATTCGGCGTTCGACCAGATTGAGGGCGTCTACGGGGCGGGGTACCGCTACCGCGAGTGATGATGCGACCGTCACGCATTGGCCTGCGGCTGCTCGCGTTCAACCTGCTGCTCGTGTTCCTGCCGGTAGCGGGAATTCTTTATCTCGACGTGTACGAGAACGCACTGCTGGAACTGCAGGAGCGCGGGATGGTCCAGCAAGGGCGCCTGGTCGCTGCGGCGCTCGGCGAGAGCCCGGTGACGCAGGCCACCGCGAGCGCGCTCCTTGCCCGGCTCGGCCGCCGCGGCGATGCTCGCATCCGCGTGTACGACGCGAGCGGCGCGTTGGTGGCTGACTCAGCGCGTTTACCGGAGGCAGCGCCAGTCGAGACTGCAAGCGAGTATGCCTCGCCAGGACGCGATCCGCGGGCACGGCCGCTGTACCGTCTCGGCGTCTGGGTCGTACGCGTACGACGCGCGTTGGGATCCATTGCCCGAACGGTGTTAGTGCCGCCGCGATCGTCGGCGTCATCCGATCAGTTGCGAGAGCCTGCAATCGGGCCGGAACTCCGTGCCGCGCTCGATGGAAAGTATGGCGCCGATACGCGCGCGACGCCCGGCCAGCGGTCGATGACTCTGCACAGCGCGGTCCCGATTCGCCACGGCGATCGAGTCATCGGCGCCGCTCACGTGTCGCAGTCCACGTTCAGGATTCTCCAGGCCCTCTATGGTGTGCGTCTTCGGATATTTCAGATCGTAGTCGCGTCGATCGTCGTGGCGGTCGTCCTGGGCCTTCTGATGTCGGCGACGATCGTGCGGCCGCTGGTCCGCCTGAGGCGTGCGGCGGTGGCCTTGTCGGAAAGGCGGGCCGCGCCGTCCAGTTTCGCCCGGGTGAAGCGCCGCGACGAGATTGGCGATCTGGCCCGTGCGCTCGAGGATCTGACCGGACGGCTGGATGCGCACATCAAGCTCCTCGAATCGTTTGCCGGCGACGTATCGCACGAGTTCAAGAACCCTCTCGCCTCGATTCGCGTCGCAGCGGAAATGATCGCCGCAACGGATGACCAGGCAGACCGGGCCAGGCTGCTCGGCATGCTGACGCGTGATGTCGATCGCCTGGAGCGCCTTGTGTCTGGTGTTCGCGAGTTGGCCCGCATCGACGCCCAACTTGCGCACGAGGCCGTTCAGTCGATCGATCTCAACAAACTCCTTGCCGATCTCGTCGGAGCGTTTCGGTTGCACGAGGGGCGAGTGCTCTTGTCATTTACCGAGTCGAAACGACCGGTAATCGTTCGAGCGGCGCCAGATCGCCTGGCGCAGGTCTTCGAGAACCTGCTGGAAAACGCGGCAAGCTTCGCACCGCCCGGATCGCGGATCGAGGTATCGCTGACCGCCGACCTCATGTCATGTGTCGTCACGGTGGAGGACGCGGGGCCCGGTATTCCTGATGGACACCTCGAGCGCGTGTTCGATCGGTTCTTCAGCTATCGGCCCGGTGAACCATCGCCACGCGACCACATGGGCCTGGGGCTTCCCATCGCCAAAGCCATCGTCGAGGGCTATTCAGGGTCAATTGTGGCCAGAAACCGTGACGGCGGCGGGACTGCCGTTGACGTGCGCCTACCGCTCGCCGGTTTTCAGACTTCTTCACGCCCCGCTCAGATCTCGTCAGGGGTGAGCACCGTATCGTGAGATCAACCGAGGTGCGCATCGTGACGACGAGACCACGGATTGTGTTGGGGATCGCAGCTGTTATTGGGATGGCGGCCTGCGCTGCATGCGGGCCGATCCCGGGCTGGGCGGCGAGTGGGCTGCTTCATCCGTCGCGCCGTCAGTTGGATCCCGCGATCGTGGCGAAATACGGAACGCTGACACTCCAGGGCGACGGGGTGACGCTGGAGGGTTGGAAACTGCCGGCCCGTGGAACAGCCCGCGGCACCATCGTCTATCTTCATGGAGTAGCTGACAATCGCGGCTCTTCGTTGGGAGCAGCCAGGCTGACCGAGCGTGGATTCGATTTGCTGGCTTACGACAGTCGCGCGCACGGCAGCTCGGGCGGCGATGCCTGCACGTACGGCTACTACGAGAAGCGCGATCTCAGTCGCGTCCTTGATCTCGTCGAACGACAACCGATCGTGGTGATTGGCAGTTCGCTCGGCGCGGCGGTCGCCCTGCAGGCGGCCGCGGAGGACGATCGAATCAAAGCCGTGGTGGCCGCCGAATCGTTCTCGGATCTCGAAACGATCGCGCGCGAGCGCGCGCCGACCTTTCTGACGAACGGATCAATCCGGAAGGCATTCGCAATCGCCGAAGCGCAAGGCAAGTTTGTCGTTGCCGACGTCAGCCCCGTGCGCGCCGCGGCACGGATTCACGCTCCAGTCTTATTGCTTCACGGTGCCGTCGATCGCGATACGTCGCTCTCGCACTCTCAACGAATCTTCGACGCGTTAGCAGGATCGAAGCAGCTGATCGTCGTGCCATCCGCCGGGCACAACCAGGCCCTGCAGGCGTCGGTGTGGCCGCGGATCGAAGCGTGGATCGATCAGGTGGTCGGCAGTCTATGACCCGGCGGCACTTCCTCTACGCAAGTGCCGCGTCGGCCGCGGGCGTTTGCTTCTATGCGTGGCGATTCGAGCCGCACTGGCTGGAGATCGTTCGCCGCCGCCTCCCTATCCGCGGTCTGCCACCCGGGCTCGAGGGACTTACGCTGGCGCAGGTGAGCGACGTCCACGTAGGCCCGCGCGTGGACGACGAGTATGTGTTGGACGTGTTTCGGCGCGTTACCGCGCTGCAGCCCGACATCGTCGTGCTCACCGGCGATCTGGTCAGCCACCACGATGGTGTGTTCGAGCAGATGGAGAGCGTCTATCGCGAGTTTCCGCGTGGGCGGCTCGCGACGGTGGGCGTGCTCGGGAATCACGACTACGGTCCCGGCTGGTCGTACCCGGAGGTCGCAGCTCGCGTGGCGACCGTCGCGACGCGAGCGGGGATTCAGATTCTGCGGAACGAGGTCGTCAACGTCCATGGCTTGCAGATCGCAGGGATGGACGACTGGTGGGCGCAGCAGTTCCGGCCAGACGCGGCGCTCGCGCGACTCGACAAGCGCCAAGCGTCGCTCGTCCTGAGCCACAATCCTGATACGGTGGATCTACCTGGGTGGGATGGCTACGAGGGGTGGATCCTGTCTGGACACACGCACGGCGGCCAATGCAAGGCCCCCTTTCTGCCGCCCCCGTTGTTGCCCGTGCGCAACCGGCGATACACGGCAGGGGAGTTTTCGCTTGCAGAAAATCGCAGCCTCTACATCAGCCGCGGAGTCGGCCATCTCCTGCGTGTACGGATCAACGTCCGGCCAGAGGTGACGCTCTTCGAATTGCAGCGCGGGTGACCGAGCGTGCGGCCCGTTGGGCGCGCCGAGCCCGCGTACAATAAGAAGCGATGACCTTTGGTGATGCACAGCCCGACCTGGTGCCGGGCGCTCAGAACGCTGTCAACGTTTGCCTGGCGATTCAGCCGGGCGAGCGGGTTGCGCTGATTGCGGACCACGCCAGCGCGGAAGTGGCGGCCAGCCTCGAGCAAGCGCTCCAAGAGTGCGGAGCGTCGCCCGACTGTGTGCCGATTGAATCCGTGTCGGCGCGCCCGATGGCGAAAGCACCAGAAGCGGCATTGGACGCGCTCGAGCAGGCAGATGCCGGCATCCTGTGCGTTCAGCCGCTCGAAGGCGAGTTGGACGCACGGCGCGGGATCGTTGGTACGGTCGAAAGGCGACGGATTCGGTACGCCCATATGGTGGGAGTGACGCCGCGAATCATGCGTGAGGGAATGCGCGCTGATTACCGGCGCGTCGATCGGCTCAGTCAACAGTTGTGCGAGCGGATGCCCACCGCGCGCCGGCTGACGGTTCGCACGGCAGCCGGCACGAACTTCACCGCAACGTTCGATCCGACACTGGTCTGGGTGAAGACGAGCGGCATCATCAACCCGCGTTACTGGTCGAACCTTCCTGCAGGCGAAGTCTTCACCACGCCTGCCTCTGTCGACGGGACATTTGTGTGCGATGGCACGGCGGGCGACTACTTCAATGGCAAGTACGGCACGCTCGATCGATCGCCATTAGTCCTGGAAATTCACGGCGGTCGCCTGACTGCGGCGCATTGCGATCGCGCCGATCTCCGGAAAGATTTCTGGAACTATTGCCACACCGACAGCAATAGCGATCGCGTCGGCGAACTCGCGTTCGGCACGAACCTCGGGCTGCGCGAGATGATCGGCATCCTGTTGCAGGACGAGAAAGTTCCGGGCGTGCATCTCGCATTTGGCGATCCGTACGGCAGTCAGACTCACGCCGACTGGAGCTCGCGCACGCATGTCGACGTGCTGACGCGGCACTGTGACGTATGGATCGACGAGGATCAGGTGATCGAGCGCGGGCAGTATTTGCTCGAGAAGTTCGATCTCGCCGCCGTCTGAGACTCGCTTACCACCGCGACAGATACTCTCGCATCTGAGCCGTCCAGTACGGCCAATCGTGCCCGCCTTGTGGCCCCCAGTCGTCGAGGTGGTGATGGATCCCCTTGCGCCCTAGGATTGCGGACATCTCGTACGAGAACCGGCTCTCCTCCCACGGGCCCGATCCGGTTACGAGGTGGATTTCGCAGGTCGCGAGCTGGCCGAGCGTCCACTCGTCGTGCATGTTGGCCACGTAGTCGACAGGGTTGTGGAAGTAGAAGTTGTCGTCGTACAGCCCGTTCATGAACCGCTTCAGATCGTAGACGCCCGACAAGGCATAGCACCGCTTGACTCGATGCGGATAGCGGAAGAGCGTGTTTGCGGCGTGGTAGGCGCCCAGAGACGCGCCGAGGGTGCTGATAGGGATGTCGCGCGTCTGGCAATCGTTGTAGATGAACGGCATGATTTCTTCGCGAATGTATTCATCGAACATCCGCTGACGCCAGCTTCGATGGAACGGATGCGCGCCGCTGTTGAGAAAGGACTCGTGGTTGTTCGAGCCCACACAAAACAACTTCACCAGGCCGCCATCGATGTATTCGGCGAGCGCGTCAACCATGCCGTGGCGCTGCAGTTCCCATTCGTCACCATGGCTCGTCGGGAAGGCGAGCAGCGGCAGGCCCCAGTGCCCGAACACAGCCACGCCCATGTCGTGCCCCAGGCGAGGCGAGTACCAGAATTTGTGTTGAATGTGCATTGAGTTCTAGTGTTTGCCAGCGCCCCACACTGCCCGTCCCGGCTTGGCCCCTGTGTGCTCGCCGTCCTTGAGCACCGCCACGCCGTTCACGAAGACGTGTTTCATGCCGGTCGCATATTGGTGTGGCTGTTCGAACGTGGCGTGATCGGCGATCGCCGCCGGATCGAAGACAACCACGTCAGCAAACATGCCCTCGCGAATGAAGCCGCGGCGATCCAGCTCCAGGTTGGTGGCAGGAAGTCCTGAGAGTTTCCTGATCGCGTCGGCGAGCGAAATGACTTTCTCGTCGCGCACGTATCGTCCCAGCAGCCGCGCGAAGTTGCCATACGCGCGTGGATGCGCGGAAGAACGCGTAAACGGCAGCTCAGGCGCCATGGATGCGGCATCCGATCCAAACGACAGCCAAGGCAACTGAATCTGCTTGCGGACGTTGTCCTCGGACATCATGAAATAGACGGTGCCGACGCGCGATTGATCCTCGAGCACGAGGTTCATGATCGTGTCCGTCACGGTCTCGCCGCGCAGCCGCGCGACTTCTGCGAGGGTCTTGCCCGTGAGTGCCTTGAGGGGTTCGGACTTGAACTCGACCAGCAGCACGCGATCAGGCGAACCGGCCGCAAGGTACAGGTTCTCCCAGTCTTTCGACGGCGTCACGATGGCTTGCGCGATCTTCTTGCGGATCGCGGGATCCTTCAGCCGTTTGTAGGCCTCCTCGTAGCCGCCGTCGAGCACCCACGGTGGCATCGCGGCATCCAAGCCCGTCGCGCCCGCGGTATACGTGTACATGTCGGCAGTGATCTTCAGGCCGTCCGCGCGTGCTTTCTCGACCATGTCGATCACTGCGTCAACCTTTGACCAGTTGGTCTTTCCTGCGGCTTTCAAGTGGTAGATCTCGGCCGGGATCGCGGCCTCCCGGCTGATTCGGATCAGTTCCTGCACAGCTTCCTCGAGGCGATTGCCTTCGCTCCGCATGTGCGAGATGTACTTTCCACGATACTGAGCCGCAACCTTGCACAACTCGATCAATTCTTCAGTGGAGGCGTAAAAAGCCGGCGCATAGATCAGCGAAGACCCAATCCCCAAAGCGCCCGCCTCCATCTCCTGCTTCACCAGCGCGCGCATCTCGTCGAGCTGTTGGGGGGTCGGCTTCTTGTCTTCGAGCCCGATGACATGTTCGCGGATGGTCGTTGCACCAATGAACGATGCGACATTCGTCGAAATGCCCCGCCGTTCCAGTTCGCGCAAGTACTCGGACAGCGTCGTCCAGGTAATCTCGTATTTGATGTCACCCATCTCCTTGGTAATCCGCTGCTTCATCGCGTCGTTGAGCGGACCCATGGAGCTGCCTTCACCAAAGATCTCGAGCGTTACACCTTGGCGGATGTCACCTTGCGACCGCCCGTCGACCAGCAGGGACTCGGTCGCCCACGACAGCATGTTAATGAAGCCCGGTGCGACGGCAAACCCGGAGGCATCGACGGTTGTCCCGGCAGTTGCAGCGGCCAGATCTCCGACCTGCGCAATGCGGTCGCCTTTGATCGCGATGTCAACACGCCTGCCCTCAGCGCCCGTACCGTCGTAAACAGTCCCGCCACGAATCACGACGTCGAAGGTGGGAGGCTGAGGCGTTGCGGCAGGGGAGGCGCAACCGCTAAGCGTGACAAGAAGGATCCCGACAAGCACCCGATGCATGGGCTAGATGATATATGCGGCCGCGTCACTCGTGGCTAAACAAGCAGTGTCATCATTATCGTCAGTGACTCTGACCGATCTCTTCGACCTCTCCCTGATCAACAGGCGTACGCAACCCGCACTGCAGGCGGACCGCGTCTATTCATTCGGCGAGGTCGACGCGCTCGTGTGCCGAATGGTGCATGTGCTGAATCGCCGGGGTCTCAGACGAGGCGATCGCCTGTGTTTCTATCTGCACAATAGCCCAGAGTTCATCAGCCTCTATCTGGCGGCAATCAGACTTGGCGTGATCGTTGTGCCGATGAACATCCTCTATCGCGACCGGGAACTGCGTCACATCATCAGCGACGCGGAGCCGGCGGCGGTAGTCGCGGGCGAGCCGGACGCCGTTCATCTCCCCGCCGATGCGACGGTGTGGCATCTCGAGTCGCTACTGAAGGAGTCAGCTGATCAACCGGAAAGCCGGTTGATTGAGGTCACGGACGGCGAGACGCCCGCGTTGATAATCTACACGTCCGGCACGACCGGCGCGCCGAAAGGCGCAGTCCTCACCCACAACATGCTGGGCGTGAACGCCGTCAGCCTTGTGACCTGCTGGCAGATCAGCGCTGGCGATCGTCTGCTGCTGACGCTGCCGCTTTTTCACGTGCACGGCCTCTGCGTGGGGCTTCACTCCTGGCTGATTAGCGGGTGTCTTCTGAGGCTGGAGCAGCGTTTCGATCATCAGGCGATCGAGCAACAGATGCGCGAGTTCCAGCCGACGCTCTTTTTCGGCGTCCCGACGATGTACGTGCGCCTGCTCGACATCGGCGAACATGCGGCTCGCGAGATCGGAAGAACGATGAGGCTGTTCGTGTCGGGTTCAGCGCCGTTGCCGGCGCGAATCTGGGACGGTTTCAAGGAGAAGTTCGGCCACGCGATTCTCGAACGCTACGGCATGAGCGAGACGCTCATCAACACGTCGAATCCTTACGTCGGCGAACGGCGGCCCGGCAGCGTCGGCCTGCCCCTGCCCGGCGTAGTCGTCCAGGCCATTGACGAGGGCGGCTTGCCAGCGCCGGATGATGCGTTGGCTGCGATCTGCGTGCGGGGTCCGAATGTGTTTCGGGAGTACTGGCGCAATCCGCGGGCGACCGCCGAGGCCTTCCGTGATGGTTGGTTCCGGACCGGTGACGTGGGGTTCCGATCGCCTGATGGCTACTTCACCCTGCAAGGCCGGCAGAGCGATCTGATCATCTCGGGCGGTTTCAACATCTACCCGCGCGAGATCGAGGATTTTCTGCACGAGCAGCCAGGCGTCGTCGAAGCCGCGGTGGCCGGAATAGCCGACGACGTACGCGGCGAAGTGCCGGTTGCATTCGTCGTCACTGGAGCCGGCTGGGATGCCCTCAGCGTTGAGCGTGCTTGCCGCGAGCATCTGGCGTCCTTCAAGGTTCCGCGGCAGTTCGTGGTCGTCGATCGCTTTCCGAAGACGTCTCTTGGAAAGGTGCAGAAACGTCAGCTAGTCGATCTCATCGGATGACGGGATCGGGGAACCTGGACGCCTGGGCGGAGCCGGATCAGCTGGCTGCGGCTTCAAGGTGTAGCGATACGCTTCGATCTTCCATCCTTCTTCGGTGCGCCTGACAACGAGCGTGGCCTGACCTTCCATGATTGGTAACGGGCCACCCTTGGCGTCGAGCACGCCGCGCAAGTCCCATCGTCCATCAACGACCGCGATATCTCGCGACAGGCACCGAATCATGTTGAGCAGCAGCGAGTGGCGTGATCCGCGATACTCGCGCCTGTTAAACAGCACGATGCGGTTTTGCATGATGATTTCCTGGCCCCGTTCGACGGTGCCGTCGGTGTGGACGATATCGCCCGTCGGAGTCCACAAGGCCGCAAACATCAGCGCATCTTTGTTCGCCCATCGTGTGCCATAGGTGAAGCCGATCGCGCGAATGGTTCTCTCGTCGCCAGCTGAACATCTTTCACTCGCGGGCTCCTCGCGAACGGATGGCGCAGGCACAGGCTGAGTACCCGGTTGTGGGTTGTCCGTCGTCGTTGTCGCGGCCGGCACGGGGAGCGGGGCCGAGCGAAGTTGCTTGATGTCGGCGAGAACACCGTTCACGAGCGCGTCCATGAAGACGCGTCCTTTATCGCGCGTCGCGCGCGTCGGATCGCCCCACACGCCGGTTGGCGAGTACGTGCCCGAACCACCCGTCTGACGCGTCAACCGGAACGGTTCGCTCGAGCGCCCGTAGTCCTTGGCCGCACGCGACATGTCCACCGACGAGGGATCGATGTAGAGCATCATCGACGTTTCTACTTCGTCCGCGTGAGTGCCGCCTTCCTGCTCGACCAGTCCACGCGAGGCGGCGTCCAGTTTTGAACGGACATCGGTGTAACGCAGCAGCACGCCGTCGTTGGCAAGCGTCGCCGACGCGGGCTGGAGCGCACGCACCGTCGAAATGCCAGTGTTCAGGACGTAGAAGCGTCGCGGTCCGTAGCGCGCGAGCGAGCGAACGACGTCCAGCGTCAGATTCCTCGCGGTGTCAAGCGAGAGCGACGTCGATCCTGGGTATTCGAGGAAGGCGGGATAATGATGATACGTAAGCGTCGGCGCGACGACGACGGGCGCCGAATCGATGACGCGTTGCGCCAGATACTCGGCGAGCGTCAGGTCGTTCTTGAGCTTCAGATGCGGTCCGTGCTCTTTGCTGGCCGCACCGAGGGGAATGACGACGACGGTGTCCGGCGTGAGGAGCCGTTCGGCATCGGGCCACGCGAGATCGCCCAGCCGCCGACCGGGTTCAGGCGCCTGTATCTGGGAGAGAACGGCGGCCGCGGCACCGAGCAACGCTGCAAGAGATAGGCGCATAAGATATGGGGTCAGCCTGACCCCCCTCAAGCCCATGACTGACTGGGACGCTGAACGTTACCATCGACTATCAAATCCGCAGTTTGGTTGGGGAAAGCACGTCCTCGAGCGGCTGGCGCCAGAACCGAACGAGCGTATTCTGGATCTGGGATGTGGCACCGGGCGCCTGACGGCGGAACTCTTTGCTGCCATGTCAGAGGGTCTGGTCGTGGCTGTGGACCGATCCGAAGCCATGTTGCGCGAGGCGGCCGCTCAGCAGATCTGGCATCGCGGCCCGCACCCGATCGACACCGACCGCCTGCCTTCTCGCATCCACATCGTCCGCGCCGACGGCCTTCACCTGCCATTCGCAGACACGTTCGACGCGGTGCTGAGCACGGCGACCTTCCACTGGGTCCTCGACCACAACTTGCTGTTCGCGAGTATCTACCGCTCATTGGTCCCCGGCGGGCGTCTCGTCGCTCAGTGCGGCGGCGCAGGGAATCTCGCGACGCTGCTCCAGCGCGCGACCGAGTTGATCGGCCGTCCGCCGTTCCAACGCCATTTCAAGGACTGGACCGATCCCTGGGAGTTTGCGGACGTGCCGACGACGGTCGAGCGTTTGACACGCGCGGGGTTTACCGCGGTTGATGTCTCGCTCGTGTCAGCGCCGACGACGCTCGCGGACCGCACAACCTACCGCGATTTTCTGTCCTGCGTCTGCGTTCGCGAGCATCTCGTCCGGCTTCCCTCGATCGAGCGCGAGACGTTTCTCGACACTCTTGCCGACCGCGCGTCCGGCGATTCACCGCCGTTCACGCTGGACTACTGGCGGCTGAACATCCTCGCCCGAAAACCGGCGGGAGTCGAGCGGGCCGCGTGAACAGCCCCGTTCCGTACGGTGAGAATGCTGTGCGGCACGCGCGTGCCCGCCAGGAGGAACTGCACCGGTCCGAGCTGATCTCGCGGGCCCGCCTGCTGACGTTCCTTGCGGCGACCGGGGTGCTGCTCTGGGCCGTCGCCCGCGAGGCAACGCCGTTACTGATCGGAATCGCCGTCGCGCTCTTTGCCGTGTTCGGCATGCTCGTCGTCTGGCATGCACGCGTGGAAGAACGTGTGACGAGGCACGATGCGCTGCAGCTGGTGAACACACGCGCGCTCGCACGCATGGCCCGCGACTGGGACCACTTGCCGGACGCGGAGCCGCCTCACGGCGTTGACCTGACCAATCACCCGTATGCGATCGACCTGGACATCTTCGGTCGGGCGTCACTATTTCAATGGCTTGGGCCCGCCGCCACTCCCGGCGGGCGAACGTTGCTCGCCTCGTGGTTGACGCGTCCGTCGCTACGTTCCGAGATCCTCGAACGCCAGGAGGCGGTCGCGGCGCTCGTGCCCCTCGATCAGTGGCGGATCGTGATGGCCGCGCACGGCGTGCTGACGGCCGGAGTGCGCCACTATGAAATAGACGCGTTCCTCGGATGGGCAGAGGGTTCGCATCCGTTCGGAAAGCACGCGAACGCGCTGCAGGTGGCGGTCTACACGATCCTGATCACGCTCTGGGGCTCGATTCTTCTGGATGTCGCGGGTCTGTCGAGACTCTCACTCTGGCCGATTCCACTCCTTGTGGGCCTCGTCCTGTCATTCGTGACGGCGAAGCAACTTCAGACCACGCTGAACCATGCCGGTGGTGGCCACCAAGCGCTGATGCGATACGCGGCGATGCTCGAGCACGCCGTGAGAGTGCCGCGCTCCGCCCCTCGCTTGAACATGCTCGTCGAGAGCTTGTCCGCCGAAGGACAACTCGCCCCGCAATCAATGCGCCGGTTGAATCGCATCCTTGGTTTCGGCGAATTGCGTCGAGGCGCGGCGATCCTCCACCTCCCGTTTCAAGCGCTGACCTTGTGGGACTTCCATGTGTTTTTTGCCCTCGAGCGGTGGCGCCAACACTGCGGCACGCGGGTTCGTGGATGGCTCGCCGCGCTCGCCGAACTCGACGCGTTGTCGGTGCTCGCGACGGCGCAGCGCGACAACCCGTCGTGGGCCGTGCCCACGATCGGAACCGATCCAGAGATTCGAGCCGAAGGGATCGGTCATCCGCTGATTCCGGACGAGAGGCGCGTCCCGAACGACATCACGGTCGGACCGCAAGGAACCGTCGTCCTCATCACCGGCTCCAACATGTCGGGCAAGAGCACCTTACTTCGTGCGCTTGGCCTGAACATGGTGATGGCGCACGCTGGCGCGTGTGTGTGCGCAGCACGGATGAGCTTGCCGGAAAGCGACCTGCAAACGAGCCTTCGCGTGCAAGACTCTCTCGAGCGCGGCCTCTCGTATTTCATGGCCGCCCTCGCCCGACTGAAAGGCGTCGTGGACGCAGCCGAACACGAGCGTGAAGGCCGGGTCATGGTCTTTTTACTCGATGAGATCCTGCAGGGCACTAACAGCGTGGAGCGAAGTATCGCTGTCCGCGCCGTCACCCGCCACCTGCTTGAAGCCGGCGCCATTGGCGCAATGACCACGCACGACCTCAGCCTGGCAGAAGAAGAACCGCTCAAATCCGCGGCGAGCTTCTTGCACTTCTCCGAGACTCTCGATCCAGACGGTACGATGCGCTTCGACTATCGCCTTAAACCTGGCCTTGCCACGTCTCGCAACGCGCTGCGCCTGATGAAATTGATCGGCATCGAGTTGTGATGCAGACGCTGCTCGCGACGGTACTCTTTACTCTGCTGACAATCGCGATGACGTGGCCGCAGGCCTCGTATCTCGCCACGCACGCGTATCCGCATCACGACGTCTTCTTCAACATGTGGCGGCTCGCCTGGGTCGCGCGTGCCCTGACGACCGCGCCTCACGATCTCTTCAACGGCAACATCTTTTTCCCAGAGCCACGCGCACTGACGTACTCCGACGCCATGATCGTCGAAGGTCTCTTGGCAACGCCGCTGCTGTGGTTCGGCGTTCCGCCGGTGCTGGTCCACAACCTGGTGCTGCTTGGCGCCATCATCGCGTCAGCCACAGGCATGTTCGTGCTCACGCGCCATCTCACCGGATCCGCCGCCGCTGGCATCGTCTCCGGCGTCGTCTTCGCCTTTGTGCCTTATCGGTTCGAGCACTACATGCACATGGAAATGCAGTGGACGATGTGGATGCCGTGGGCGTTCTGGGCTCTGCATCGGACGCTCGAGTCCGGGCGTTGGAAAGACAGTCTGCTGATCGGCCTGTTCGTGTCGCTGCAGATGTACTCCAGCATCTACTACGGCGTGTTTCTGATCGTGCTGATGGGCGTTTTTACGTTCGTTCAGTTGCTGGCGATGCCGCTGAAGTCGCTGCCGTCGACTGTTTTCAAATTGATTCCCGCAGCGATCGTGACGGCAGCGCTGTGCGGTGCGTATGCGGTGCCGTACCTCGAGACGAAGAAAGACGTCGGAGGGAGAGGTGAGCGCGAGATCATGCTGTACAGCGCGCGACCCTCGAATTATCTCGTGGCCACGCCCGAGAACGTCGTGTACGGTCGAGCGTTTGCCAGTCGTGGACGTCCGGAGCGACGGCTCTTCCCCGGGGCGTTGGTGGTACTGCTCGCGATCGTCGGACTGTTCACGAGATCGCCGTCGCGCGCCCCCACGACTATCGGCTATTTGCTGGCCATGGTGCTCGCGTATGAGATGTCGCTCGGACTGTCCGGGTACAGCTACCGGTTTCTGTTCGATCACGTCCCGCTCTTTCAGGGATTCCGCGCCGTGGCGAGGTTGGGCATCTTTGTCGTGTTCTTTCTCGCGGTGCTCGGCGCGTTCGGCTTTCATGCGCTCGCCGCAGGTCGTTCACCGTTCGTTCAGCGCTTGCTTCTGGCGAGTGCGGTCGCGCTGTTAGTGATCGAGTATCGCGTTCGACCGTTGAACCTCATCGAGTTCCCGAACAAACCGTCGCCGGTTCATGCGTGGCTCGCCAAGCAACCGCGGGGCGTCGTCGCTGAGCTGCCGATGCCGGAGGAAGTCCCCGGATCGGATCCCGAAACGAGCTACCGATCGACGTTTCATTGGCAACCGATCGTGAACGGCTACAGCGGCTTCGCGCCTGCGTCCTATCTGGATCGGATCGAGGACGTGCGGCGCTTTCCAGACGAGCGTTCGATAACTCGCTTGCGCAGGGACGGGGTCCGTTATCTCGTTGTGCATCTCGAGCACTATCCAAAAGACGAGGCCATCCTCATCGTGCAGGCGCTCACCGGCTGGTACCGCCTCCCCGAGCTGAAGCGTTTTCGAGAACGGTATAGCGACACCGCCGTGTTCCTCTTACGCTAATTACTGCTGAGCTTAGGGTTGGGGTCTGACCCCACCACGCAAAAACTTAACGAGTGGGGTCAGACCCCGATGGCACCCGGCTTGCGAGATGGTGGGGCTGAGGGGCCGGGGCGCCATGAAAAGGACAACAATCGGCATTCTGGCGGGCGTGATGGGATCGGCCTTCGCCGTCTGGTGGACGCGACGTCACCGTGCCGGCCAGCAGGCTCAGGACTACGCTGCCATGGCAGAGGGAATCATCTAATGCGGGCGCGGACGATGCTCCTCTTGTGCCTGGCGGCGTTGGTGTGCGCTGTCGTGAGCGTTGCCGCCTGCCGACGAGGTGTCCCGGTGCTGGACCCTGGCGACGCTCCGCCGACGACCGACGGAACCGTCAGCGGAACGGTCCGCGGGCCAGAAGGCACCAGCGCGATTGCCGGTCGCGAGGTGCGGGTGATCAACGTGGCAACCGGCGAAAAGCAAGTCACGCAAACCAACAGCGCCGGCGGCTTCACGTTCAAGGTCAAGCCAGGCAAGTACCGCGTCGAACTCGCCCTGCTGAGCGGTGAATCGATCCTCAAGCAGCCAGGCGTGATGCAGATCAATCGCAGCGACGTCGACGCTCACGCCGACTTCGTGGTGGGTAGCGGAAAGGTCGTCCGGCCCCGTACCCCTTCGAGCCAAGTAGACTGGCTGGGTCCGCCAATCGCCTGATAGCATGATGGCGTGCGCATCCCCGCGCGTCTCCTTCTCCTCGTAGCCCTTTCGCTCTTCATCGCCAACCCGCGCGCCCAGACACCACGCTACGACCTGGTGATTGCTCGCGGCCGCGTGGTGGACGGCACTGGCGGCGCCGCGCGGACGGCCGACGTTGCGGTGAAGGACGGCCGCATCGCGGCCATCGGCACGATCTCACGAGGCGATGCCCGCGAGGTGATTGACGCCTCAGGGCTGGTCGTCGCGCCCGGCTTCATCGACGTGCACACGCACGCCGACGATCTCGCCGAGCAGCCGCGCGCTGAGAACTTCGTCCGCATGGGCGTAACGACCGTCGTCGCCGGCAACTGCGGCAGCTCGGCGCTGGACATCTCGAAGGCGCTGGCCGCCGTCACAGCCGCCGGACCATCGGTCAACTTCGCCACACTGGTCGGCCACAACACAGTCAGGCGCGAAGTGATGGGCACGGCGGACCGTAACCCGCGGATCACCGAGCTCGCGCGCATGAAGGCGCTTGTCTGGCGCGGCATCGCCGACGGCGCAGTCGGATTCTCGAGCGGACTTCAGTACGTCCCTGGCACCTACGCCAAGACCTGGGAGCTGATCGAGCTGGCGCGTGTCAGCGCGAATTCCGGCGGATTGTATGCCTCGCACATGCGCAACGAAGGAACCGAGCTCGAGGAGTCGGTGAGTGAAACCATTCGCATCGGCGAGTTGGCAAACGCGCGCGTGCAGATCTCACATCTGAAAGTTGACAGTCCAAGCCGGTGGGGCGCCAGCGCAAAAGCGCTCGCGCTGATCGATGCGGCAAGAACTCGAGGCGTCGCGGTGCAGGCCGATTTGTATGCCTACACCGCCGCCAGTTCGTCGCTCAGCATCCGGTTTCCCGCGTGGGCCCTGGAAGGTGGACAGCCCCAGATTGAAGCGCGCCTGAATGATGAGGCGACCTGGGCGCGAATCAAGAAGGAGACCTTCGGCCTGCTCGCCGCGCGCGGTTTGAGCGACCTCTCATTCGCGGTCGTTGCTTCGTCTCGCTCCGATCCGACCCTGAATGGGCTATCGATGAAGCAAGTCGCCGCCAAACTCAAAGGCAGCGACTCCGCGGACGCCCAGCTCGAAGCGGCACGCGACATGATGCTCGCCGGTGGAGCATCGATGGTCTATCACTTCATGTCCGACGGCGACATCGATCGCATCATGAAGCATCCGCAGGTCGGTGTGGCTTCTGACAGCTCGGTGCTCACGTTCGGGCAGGGTGTGCCGCATCCGCGTGGCTATGGCAACAATGCACGGGTACTCGGTGAATACGTTCGCAACCGCAAGGTGCTGTCGCTCGAGGACGCCATCCGCAAGATGACATCGCTCCCTGCGGATCAATTCAAATTTGCGGAACGCGGGCGGCTGACGCAGGGTTACTTCGCCGATATTGTCGTCTTCGACCCCGCCACCATCGCCGACGAAGCCACGTTCGAAAAACCGCACGCCTATCCGCGCGGCATCCCTTACGTTATCGTCAACGGCGCGATTGTGGTGAAGAACGGTGAGCACACGGGAGCGCGCTCGGGGGTGACGCTGAGCCTCCCGCTGAAGCACTGACGCAATTCAGGGCCCGGGATCGGAGGTCGAGCGGGAGGAGGGTGCTCGAAGCTCCTACCCGAGCCCTTCGCGGCCTTAGTCGTCCGCGGTCACGGCAAAATAAATCGCCAGCGGCGCAAGCAGGAGCCAGACGCTCACCATCAGCGCTGGCAACACCCATCCGCGCGCGAGCACGGCGCTCTCAATGTCTGCTCGCGTCACGCCCAGATTGAACTCTGGAACGAGCGACCACATCCATGGCGCCAGGAAGGTCGTCACGGCTGCGAGCAGTCCCACGACGCACACGGTCGCAATCGCTTGCGCAACGGTGATCGGCCGCGCCGCTTCGCGTGCGGCTTCTTGACGAGCCCGCATCTGCGCCCGCCACCACATAACCGCTGACGACGGAATTCGCGGTTCGGGCACGGGAGCATCGCCGTCAGCAAGGATTGGACGAACGACGGCGGCGAGATCGGTGCAAACCTGGCAGCTCGAAACGTGCTGGCGGAGCTCGTCGCTCACGCGGTCCGGCCACCGCTCGCTCGTCAAGGCATCGAGCACGTCGTCTTCACGGATGCATTCGATGGTCTTCACAGCGACGGCCCTCCGTTCGGCGCGGGCCGCGTGCGTTGCAGCAGGCCAGCCAGTTTGCGCCTTGCCCTGAACAGCAGGAGCTTCACGCTCGCGGTCTTCACGCCCAGCACCTCGGCAATCTCGGTGTGTGCATGTCCTTGAGCATACGCCAACCACAGAAGCGCGCGCTCTCTCGGCCTGAGCTGACTCATCGCGCGGCGTAGATCGGTTCGCTGCAGCGTGGATTCGGCGAGATCACCGGCGGCCGCCGCCCGGAGGTCGCGATCGGGATCTGGCAGGCTGACGAAAACACCCAGGCGCGCACGGCGATGGCGATCCCGAACGAGGTTGGTGGCGATCCGGAACAGATACGCGCGCCGATGCGATTCGCTTTCCCACCCTACGCGAGTGCGGAGGAGGCGATAGTAGGACTCCTGCAGCAGATCGTCGGCAACGTGGGACTCGCCGGTCATCCGTGCCAGGTAGTTCCACAACGGACGCGACGTTCGTTCGTAAAACGCACGAAAAGCGTCCTCATCCATCTCGAACGTCAGTTCGACGTCTTCAACGACGGCGTCGAGTGGCTGCGCATGGCTGAAGATCATGTGAGCGACTCAGTCCTTTAATGCGTGTCGTGTGCAGTCGTAGTCGGCTGCGGCGGCTCGAGAAGACCCATGCGCCTCGAGAGGACGATGGATGCTCCAGCGGAGACGACGAACCCCGCGCCCAGTGTCAGGCCAAGGATGCCAAGCGCGAAGAAGGGCTGAGCCACTTCTTCGTCCACACGCCCGCTGACGAAGAGCATGCCGAGCGCCCCGGCGGCAAGCACGATCCCGACCTGCACCGACCAGAGGATTCGGCTGAAAGGCGCGCCCATTGGCCGTGGCGGGGCGTCGATCGAAACCGGGGCCGACTCGAGGAACCGGCGCCCGGCAGGCGTCTGCATATACGCCATCAGGTCCTCGTTGGAGCTGAAGCGGTCCAGCAGCTTGTTGTGCACCTCTGTGTGCACTTTCGACGCGCGATGCCACCGACGGTATTCGACGAGTGTTCGGATAATCCAGATCAATGCGCCCGTGACGGTCAGAAAGATGCCGCCAACTGCCACGAACTCAAACATATCCCGCCACATCCGGAACGCCATGGGTTCGGGTGGCGACTGCCGGTAGAACTCGACCGGCCCGATGTGCTCGAAAAAGAAGCCGGGCGCGTTTCTCACTTCCGGGTGCTGCTTCAAGAACTGGCCAAGTGCTGGATACGTCGCAAGATAGCTGTCATTCCCCATGAGCGACGGGTCCGTCCGGAGCACGCGGCCCACCGATGGCGGCAGCTTGCGGATGATCTCCTCGAGCTGTTCTCGAGTGTCTTGGGCATCCGCGTCTGAGTGCACGACAGTCTGCGTGGGGGACTGCGTCGGACGCTCGGTCGCCGGCGCCGGGGCTTGCTGCGCCGCTGTGGGTAAGGCTGATAAACCGCTGATAATAAGGGCGATAGCGGCGATTTTGATGTGTTTGAAGTCGAACATGTGCTGGCGAACTCCTCACCCGACTACTACGCGGGGGGAGCGGCCTGGTTAACAGCCGGGCGTCCAGCCCCGACCTCGCGAAGAACGGGCGCCAGCTCGATGGCCACTCGCCGTAAACCCTCGCGAAGGAAGGCTTCCCGGCCGCCCAGCCAAATCCTGAGATATCCCTCGAGGCCGACGTGAGAACCAGGCACGATGAGCGTGCTCTGGTTCGCTCGAACCCGTTCCGCAATGGTCACGGAGGGCACGTCGGACTCGTACTTGACGAGTGCGATGGCGCCGGCCCGCGGTTCGCGCCAGGTCACCTGGCCGTTGAACTGCGCGATCCATTCGCGAGCGATGGGCAAGTTCTGCTGAAGAATCGCGCGAGTGCGCGCGTAACACTTTTCGCGGTTGGCCGGGTCGACCGCAACCAGCGCCACGCGGTCGGACAGCTTGTTCGGACCGATCGTCAAGTAATCGTGCTGCGACCAGCACTTCGCAACGACCTCCGGCGGGCCGACGATCCAACCCACTCGCACGCCCGGAATGCCGAACGCTTTCGAGAGGCCGCTCGTGACGATCACGCGGTCGCTCATGCCCCAGAAGCTTGGCGTCCGCTCACCTTCGATCTCCGCGCCGAGATACACCTCGTCGGCCACGAGCCACGTGCCGGTCGAATTGCATCGCTCGACGATGCGCTGCATGGCCTGACGGGACAAGATTGAACCGCTGGGGTTGTTCGGGTTCGACAGATACAGCAGGCGCGTTTTTGGCGTCACCGCGCGATCGAACTCTTCCCAGTCCGGCTCCCACCCCGCGTCTTGCTGCAACCGAAACGTGCGCACGTGTGTGCCGAGGCTGCGCGCCACGCCTGGAATCTGCATGTAGTTGGGCACCTCAAACGCCACCTCGTCGCCAGGCGCGAGGAGACTGAGCGCAAGAAGGTAGTTTGCCTCTGAGGTGCCGTTGGTGACTTCGATGTGTTCGACCGTCGCCCCTGGATAGAGGACGGCGAGCCGCTGCCGAAGCTCAATCGTCCCGTTCGACTGGCTGTATCCAAGCGGCTGATCGAGGAATTCCTCGAGATCGAATCCCATTTCGACCAGCTCACGGAGCGTCAACGGCCGCACGCCGCTTTCGCTCATGTCGTACTCGACCAGGTTTTCCCAGGTCGACTGCATCCGCTCCATCTCGAACAGTTCGATGGCCATGACAACCTCGCGCCGCTTACGCCAGCGCCGACAATTCAGCGATCCGTGTGGGCGCCATGTTGCCGCCGCTCACGACGGCCACGATCGGACCTGAGACTTTGATGGCCGCGTCGAGCGCGCCACTCAACACAGCCGCGGTGGTCGCGGCGCCGCTCGGCTCTGCGACGACCTTCGCGTTTGCAAAGATCCACAGCACGGCTTTCGCGATGTCTGGATCATCGACGGTGATGACAAGATCCACGAACTTCTGCACGTGCGCAAACGTTAGATCGCCTGGCCGCACCGGCATGAGGCCGTCCGCGATGGTTTCCGTTTTGGCCAGCGTGACCGGATGGCCCGCATCCACCGAATCCTTCATCGCCGCGGCGCCGCGCGGTTCGACACCAATCACAAGAACGTTCGGGTCGGACAACTTGATGGCTGCCGCAACACCCGCGATGAGCCCGCCGCCGCCGATTGGCACCAGCACCGCGGCCACGTTGGGGAGCTGATGAAGGATCTCGAGTCCGGCCGTTCCCTGCCCCGCAATGATCCACTCGTGATCGAACGGCGGCACCATCGTCAATCCACGCGCCGCCGCTTCGGCTTCGGCGCGCGCGCGGCGATCGGACGATGTGGTGCCAGCAAAGATCACTTCGGCGCCAAGCGCCTTGGCGCCATCAACCTTGATCTGCGGCGCGGTCGTCGGCATGACCACGACCGCTGGCGCGCCGAGCGTCCTTGCGGCGAGCGCCATCGCCTGGCCGTGATTGCCCGAAGAATACGTGATCACGCCCGCAGCGCGCTCGGCCGGTGAGAGCTGCGCCACCATGTTGAACGCCCCTCGGATCTTGAACGCGCCTGACGGCTGGAGGTTTTCGCACTTGAGAAAGAACGGTCGGCCCGCTGTGGCCGACGCATCAACGAGCGGGGTGACACGGGCGATCCCGCCGATGCGTTCGGCGGCCTGTCGGATGGCGTCCAGAGTGACCAGGGAGGTTTGGGTGATCACGGGTCAGGATCTTATCAGGGCACTCCGGAAAGCGTCCTACAATGCCCGGCATGAGGCACATCTGTGAGGTCCTCGTTGCCGGTTTGCTGCTGGCGACGGCGCGACTTCCTCAGCCGCGCCTCGATCAATTCGTTCCGGTCGGCGTGCTCACGTCCGACGTTCAGGCCGAGTGGCAGTTGCTCCGCGATCGTGGATTCAACTCGGTCACCGCCGAGCTGCAGTGGGCGGACGGCGAGCCGGAGCGAGGCAAGTACCAGTTTGAACGGCTGGCACGAACGCTCGAACGAGCCGCGGCCGCGCGCATGCGGGTCGTCGTCAGAATCGACGCCAACGCGACACCGGCGTGGGTGCTTCAGCAGTATCCCGACGGACGCTTCACGAGCGAGGCTCTTGGCGCTGCACCCGCACGTCCATTATCACGCGGGTGTCTCGATCACCCCGCGATCCGCGACGCGGCACAGCAATTCGTTCGCGCTGTCATCGAAGCGGTGTCACCGCGGGTCGCGTGGAACGGGATTGACGTCGCGAGTGAGCCGCAGCTGGGTTTTTGCTCGTGCTCGCACACGCAGGCCCGCTACAAGGAGTGGTCGGCGCGGT
>Ga0075418_10000849_pt1 | contig 33306 bp, 32 predicted proteins | sample SoiMetdeltSBSDD2_FD_81776 | JGI IMG/M metagenome (GOLD analysis project Ga0075418, IMG submission 81776) | Bulk soil microbial communities from a Populus tree surrounding site in Tennessee, USA - Soil MetaG P. deltoides SBSDD2 | ecosystem: Environmental > Terrestrial > Soil > Tree plantation... | reverse complement strand
GCTGGTCATCTGCGATTCGGGGCCGGGCTACCGCAACGCCGAGGCGCGCGCGGCCTGGAACAAGCGCGCGCACGAGCGGGCGGCCGAGCTCGAGAGCAAGGGACTGGACGTGCTGGCCGGGCGTAGCCGCGAGATGCGCGAGGCGATGGGGCACCACGCCTCCGCGCAGGGGCTGGCGCACGCCGCGCGCGGCGTCCTGGCGCAGGACGGCTCGGAAGTGATCGACGGGCTGGGCTCGATCCGCGTGCCGACGCTGGTCATCGTCGGCGATCAGGACCAGCCGTTCCTGGCCCCGTGCGAGTACATGGCCAAGAAGATCCCCGGCGCCCGATTGGAAGTGATCCCCGGCGCCGGCCACTCGTCGAACCTGGATCAGCCGGCGATCTTCAACCGCGTGCTGGCCGACTTCCTCGGGAATCTGTAGCCGGCCGAAGGTCCGGCTGCGCGTCACGCCTTTCGCGCCAGGGCCGCCACCTGGGTGAACGCCCAGAATGCGTCGGGATGGGCGGCCCAGGCGCGGAAGGCGGCCGCCATCGCCTCGAGATCCCCGCCGCTGGCAAAGCCGTACTCGACCATGCGCCCGCCCATCGGCGACGTCAGCAGGCGCTGGGCGTAGGACTCTCCCCACTCCGTCGTCTCCTCGGGCGTCGCGTAGCACCAGACGGCCGCCGTGACGTCCACGTCGGTGACCGGCGCGGCGTTGAAGAGCGCCCTGAGCTGGCGACCGATCCGCGGCTCGCCGCCGTTCCGGTACCAGGTCTTGAAGTGGACCTCGATGAAGTGGTCGATCCGCGGATCGAGCGGCCAGTAGGAGACGGTCCCCCAGTCAACGTCGCGAATGCCGACCAGTCCGCCGGGGCGCAGCACGCGCAGCATCTCGCGCAGCGCGGCGGCGGGCTCGCGCAGATGCTGGCTGACCTGGTGGGCGTAGGCGACATCGAACGACTGATCGGGGAAGGGCAGCTCGTACACGCTGCCTTCCGTGTAGGTGAGGTTCGTCAGGCCGCGCGCGGCCGCGTCCTCACGGGCCGCGGCCAGCGTCTCGCGGGAGAGATCGAGTCCCACGACCTCGCCGGGCGCCAGCCGCTGGGCCAGGCCCCGGGTGATGCTGCCCGGTCCGCATCCGACGTCGAGCAGACGCATGCCCGGGCGCAGCGACGGGAGCAGGAAGGCCGCGGCCTCCTCGGCGGTGCGGCGGCCGTGCTGCCGCACCGTGGCCGGCGCATGGCCGTGCGTGTACGTCTCGTGCCGGAGCGGTTCGGCGGGCAAGGAGCGGGACTAGGCGCGATAGAAGGGCGTGTCACCCTTGATCGTCACGCGATGGCCGTGGCGGCGCTGCGGATAGTAGTCCCACATCGCGTGGTGCTGCATGCAGCGGTTGTCCCAGAACGCGACCGAGTTCACCTGCCAGCGGAACCGGCAGTGGAACTCCGGCGTCTCGACGTGGCGGTAGAGGAACTGCAGCACCGCGTCGCTCTCCGGCCGCGGGAGCTGCTTGATCCGCGTGGTGAAGCCGCCGTTGACGTAGAGCGCCTTGCGGCCGGAGACGGGGTGCGTGCGGATCACCGGATGCTCGGCCTTGGGGAAGACTTTGCCCCGGTCGTCGACCCCGTAGCGCCCACGGTAGACGTGCTCGCCCTCGTGCATGGCGGTGAGCGGCTCCAGGAAGCGCTTCATCGGCTCCGACAGCGCCTCGTACGCGGCGTACATGCTGGCGAAGAGTGTGTCCCCGCCCACCGGCGGCAACTCGTGCATGTAGAGGATGCTGCCCATGGGCGGCTCCAGGTCGCAGGAGACGTCGGAGTGCCAGTTCTCGCCCGCCACGTGCTTGGAGTTCTCGTCGGCGTGGATGACGAGAATCTCGGGGTGCTCCGGCACTTCCTTGGGCGCCGCGGGGTGGATGTGCAGCTCGCCGAACAGCCGGCCGAACGCCTTCTGCTGCGCGGGCGTGAGGTGCTGGTCACGGAAGAAGATGACGCCGTTGTCGATCAGCGCGGCGTGGATCTCCTTGAAGGTCCGCTCGTCCAGGGGCTGCGAGAGGTCGGCGCCACGGATCTCGGCGCCGGCATTGGGGGTGAGCTTCTCCACCTGGATCGAGGCGTAGGTCATGACCGCACCCTCCTGCGACCGACAGCACAGCTCGAGCGGGTGAGTGAGGCTAGTCGCGGGGACGAGGCGAAGTCAAGCGGCGGAGAGCGCGTCGGCCGAGAGCGAGTCGAAGATCGAGCGAGCCAGCGCGGGCAGGTCGGGGTCGCGGGCGCCCATGACCAGCACCGTATCGCCGGGACGGGCCACCGCCTGCACCCAGAGGCGAGCCGCCTCGTGGCCCGCGGCGAAGCCGCAGCGCATCGTCGACGGCAGGTCTTCCACCAGCCGCTGGCTGGAGAAGTCGCGCGTCACGGTGCCGCCTGCGTAGAAGATCTCCGAGTAGCAGAAGCGATCTTCCGGCCGCAGGACCTCCGGCAGCATCGCCTTCAGCTCGGGACGCAGGAAGCGCGCCGGCCCGAAGCCGTGCGGCTGGAACACCGCCACGACCCGTCCGGGCCCCGCCTGCGCGGTGGTCAGCGCCGCCCGTAGCTTCTCGCCGTTGTGGGCGTAGTCGTCCACCACCCGGATGCCCGACGGCGTGGTCCCCACCACCTCGAAGCGGCGCGCCACGCCGGGGAAGCGGGCGAGGATCGCGGAGATGGTGTGCGGATCGAGCCCCAGCTCGATGCCCACGACGGCGGCCGCGGCGGCGTTCTCGAGGTTGTGGCGGCCGGGCTGCGGCAGGTCGAGGCAGAGCTCGCCGCCCGACAGGCGAAGAATCCCCTGCGCGCGGTCGGGGCCCAGGCTCGAGACCTCGAGCACGGCGTCGGCGTCGGGCGCCAGGCCGTAGGAAAAGGCCTTGTAGCGACGGCCGAGCTCGGCGGCCTCGGCACACCCGGCGTTCACCAGCAACCGCTGGCAGTTGGCCCCGAAGGAGGCGAACTGCACGCGCAGCGAGGTGAGCTCGGCGTGGTCGCGGCTGATGTTGTGGACGAGGCCGATGATCGGCGAGTACCCGACCAGGGTGCCGTCGGACTCGCAGGCTTCCGCGACCACGGGGCCCTCGGCCGGCCCGGCGGTGAAGCAGCCGTTGGTGCCCTCGCCGGCCAGCGCCGCGCCGCCGAGCACCGTTGCCGTCACTCGGCTCTCGCGGAGCAGCCACGCCACCATCCCGGTGATCGTGCTCTTGCCGCTGGTCCCGGCGATGGCCACCCCGGGCGCCCCCCCGTTGACGACTTCGGCGAGCAGCGCCGGTCGGGGCACCAGCTCCAGGCCCAGGCGGGTGGCCGCCCGCAACTCCGGTGTGTCCGGCTCGACGGCGGTGGAGTAGACGAACCGGTCGATGGCGTCGGTCACAGCCTTGCCGTCGTGGGGGCGAAGCTCGATCCCCAGGCCGCGGAGGCGGTCGGCCAGGTCGCGGTTCTTGCCGGCGTCGAACGATCGGTCGGAGCCCTGGACCTCGTGCCCGCGCTCCCGCATCAGGCGGGCCAGGGGGTTCATGCCGGCGCCGCCGATTCCCGAGAAGTGGTAGCGAAAGGCGGGGGCCATCGAGGCATTCAGACCGAGCATGCGGGTGGCTTCTGCACCGGGAATGCCAGAGCCGGACTCACGAACGTCCATAGTGGTAGCGCGAGTTTAGGAGTGAGACACGTCCTCGACGAAAGGTTTTCTGTATCCGTGTCACTCCATACTGTCCGTCGTATGACGGGACGGCACGCGGGGATGCGGGGATGGTGTGGGGTATGATCCCCGCACGGAGGCAGTCATGAGCCACGTCGAGACGGTCAGAGGGCGCGGGGTCGTCGTTCAGCCGGATCAGGGCGCTTCGTACTGGCAGCCGGTCCCCGCAAACGGCCACGCCGATCCGAAGCTCACCCCGGCGACGACCGGGTTCGAGGCCCTGGCCATGGGCTACCAGACCATCCCCCCGGGTTGCCGGGTGCGGGAGCACTCGCACGGCGACCAGATCGAGCTCCAGATCTGCTTCCGCGGGCGGGGCCGGGTGATGGTGGACGGGGTCAGCCACCCGTTGACCCCAGGCACCGCGTGCTTCCTGGGCTACGACGTCAAGCACGAGATCCTGAACGACAGCACGGAAGACCTTGTCATGATGTGGGTCATCACGCCGCCCGGGCTGGAGGACTTTTTCAAGGCGATTGGCCGGCCGCGGCAGCCGGGCGATCCGGCGCCGGCGCCGTTTGCCCGCCCCACCGACGTCGTCGCGGTCGAGCGGGCCATGGGGATGAACGACACCCGGGCCGGGGGCTAGGTCGCCATGCCGAAGGCCTCGATCGGCGACGCCGAGATCTACTACGAGGAATCCGGTCAGGGCGAGGCGCTGCTGCTCGTCCCGGGCCTCTCTGGGCAGGGCGCGTTCTGGAGCCCCCAGGTTGCCGATCTCTCCCGCGATTTCCGCGTCGTCATCCACGATCACCGCGGCGCGGGGCAGAGCACGCACTCGCGGATCACGTACTCCGTCGAGCAGATGGCCGACGACGTCCTGAAGCTCATGGACGCGCTCCGGATCGAGACGGCGCACTTCGTCGGCCATTCGACCGGCGGCGCCATCGGGCAGGTGATCGCGCTCGACCATCCCCGGCGCCTGCGCAGCCTGGTGCTGTCGGCCACGTGGGCCGGGCCGGATCCGTATTTCCGGCGCGTGTTCGAGTCGCGCAAGGAAGTGCTGCAGACCCTCGGGCTCGAGGCGTACCTGCGCGCCTCCGCGCTCTTCCTGATGCCGCCGGCGTGGGTGAGCGCCAACGACCGCGTGCTCACCGAGCAGCACCGCGCGGCGCTGGCCGGCGCGGCGCCCATCGAGGTCATGACCAGCCGCATCGACGCCATCGTGCGTCACGATCGGCGCGCGCGCCTGGGCGCGATCCGCGTCCCGACGCTGGTGATCGTGGCCCAGGACGACATGATCACGCCGCGCTTCTACTCCGACGAGCTGGCCAGCCGCGTGCCCGGAGCCAAGCTGGTCGTCCTCGACGGCGGCGGCCACTTCGCGCCCGTCGCCGCTGCCGATTCCTACAACCGGGCCGTCGGCGGCTTCCTGCGAGGCCTGATCGGCCGGTAGGTCGGCGGTCAACGGCATCGGCCTTGCTCACTCTCCAGGCGTGGAGGTGTGTGATGAAGGCGTGGATCTGCACGACGCTGGTGGTGGGCGCTCTGGGAGTCATTCCGGTGACGGTTGATGCGCAGGCAAACGATCCGCGCACGACGACGCCCGGCACGTCGAGTGTCAATCCACAGACCGGGTTGCCGACCACGTCGCCGACCCGGCCGACCGACCCGCGTACCGGCCTGCCGGCGTCCGGGCCGACCGATCCGCGCAGTGGTTTGCCGGCGACTGATCCGCGTACGGGTCTGCCCGCGACGGGGCCGATCGATCCGAGCACCGGCCGGCCCGCGACCTCGTCGTCCGGCGCGCCCGGTGCGACCACAACACAGCCGACCGGGATTCCGAGCTCGCCCTCCACCACCGGGCCACGACCGGGGGTTCCGCGCTAGTTCGCCGCTGAGCCGGCGCGCGCGGGGTCGATCCCGCGCGCGCTTGCCCTCGGGCCGAGCGATGTGTTACTGACGCTATCACTCGCGCCCAAAGGAGGGCTTCTATGACGCGCCTGAGCCGACGGCAATTCCTCGCCACGTCCGCTGCCGTCGCTGCCACCGGTATCGAGGGCATCGTGGCGTCGCGTCACGCCCCCGCCTACGCGCAGGGCACGCGCCTGCACCTGCTGCAGTGGTCGCACTTCGTCCCCGCCGCCGACGTGCTGTTCGAGACCCAGGCCAAGGAGTTCGGCAAGCAGGCCGGCGTGGAGGTCGCGATCGAGCGGATCAACCAGAACGATCTGCAGACGCGCGCGACCGCGGCGATCCAGAGCGGGGCGGGACCGGACATCATCATCCTCGCCAACAACCACGCGCACCTCTACGAGGCGTCGCTGGTCGACGTCAGCGACGTGGCCGAGGAGATCGGGCGCAAGCAGGGCGGCTGGCACGAGTACGCCAAGGTGAATACCTTCGCGGGCGGGCGATGGATCGGGGTGCCGCAGTTCATCATCTCGTGGGCGATCACCTATCGCGAGGACTGGCTGAAGGAAGCGGGCTTCGAGTATCCGAAGACCTGGGACGACTTCCGCAAGGTCGGCCGGGCCATGAAGACCAAGGGCAAGCCCTTCGGCCAGGCCTTCGGTCACAGCATCAACGATCCCAACAACTGGTGTTACCCGATGCTGTGGATGTGGGGCGGCGCCGAGGTCGCCGCCGACGGCCGCTCGGTGGTGCTGAACAGCAAGAACACGATCGAGGTCGTGAAGTTCAACACCATGCTGTGGAAGGAAGTCTTCGACGAGGGCGGCCTGGCCTGGGACGACAGCAACAACAACCGGGCGTTTCTCTCCAGCGAGATCTCGCTCACCGGCAACGCGCCCAGCATCTACGTGGCGGCCCGGCAGAAGTTCCCCGACGTGTACAAGGGCACCAACCACGGCCACTACCCGCCCGGCCCGGCCGGCCGCTACTACTGGCTGCCCGCGTGGAACTCCGTCGTCATGAAGTACAGCAAGAACCAGAAGGTCGCCAAGGACTTCATCCGCTTCTACATGGATCGCGCGCGCTTCGATCCCTACTTCGAGACGATGGACACGTTCGGGATCCCGGGCACGCAGGCGTATCGCGACAGCCCGCTGTGGAAGAAGGATCCCAAGACGGCGGTGTTCCCGGAGACGCTGCCGGCGGCGCGCCAGGTGGGCCACGCCGGGCCGCCCGGACGCAAGGCCACCGAGGTGCTGTCGAAGTACATCATCGTCGACATGTTCGCCAAGGCCATCCAGGGCACGAAGCCGGAAGACGCGGTGACCTGGGCGACCGGAGAGTTGAAGAAAGTCTATGACGCCTGAGGAATTGAAGGGCGCTCTGAAGCGCCAGCTGGCACCGCGCCGCGCGAAGTGGCAGAAGCCGGCCGCCGTGGTGCGAGCGCTCGGATTGCGTCGCGGGCAGGTGATCGCCGAGGTCGGCTCCGGCCCCGGCTACTTCACGCCGCGGCTGGCGCGCGCCGTCGGTCCCTCCGGCCACGTCTATGCGCTCGATCCGGAGCCGGCGGTGCTGGATGTGATGCGCAAGCGCATCAAGCAGGCAGGAGTGCGCAACGTCACGCCGGTGCTGAGCCGCGACGACGACCCGCTGCTGCCGAACGGCCGCTGCGATCTGGCCGTCATCATCAACGTCTACCACCACATGCACGGCGGCGCGGCGTTCCTGCGCCGGCTCGTCTCGCGCCTGTCGCGCGGGGCCCGTGTGATCAACGTGGACTGGGACGAGAACTCCGAGTTCGGGCCGCCGCCCAAGCGCAGGGTGCCGAAGGCCCGCTTCCTGCGCGACGCGCGGCGCGCCGGGCTGAAGCTCGTCGCCGAGCGCGCTTTCCTGCCGCACCAGTACTTCCTCGAGCTGCGCCGCGCGCGCTGAGGCCGGCCACGAAGGTCTTCCTCGACCTCGACCAGGCCGCCCTCGACCGCGCTTACGACCAGCCGTCGTGGGCGCCCAACATGCAGCAGGTGCTGCAGCGCCGGGCGGCGGCCAGCGATGCGGTCCGCGCCCGCCGGCCGCCGCAGAGCTTCGCCTACGGTCCGAGTCCCATCGAACGGCTCGACGTCTATGCCACCGACCGGCCCGCGGCGCCCGTCATGGTGTTTCTGCACGGCGGCGCCTGGCGGGGCGGCGAAGCCCGTAGCCAGGCCTACGCCGCGGAGACCTTCGTGCGGGCCGGCGCGCACTGGGTCGTGCCGGAGTTCGCCACCGTGATGCAGGTCGGCCTCGAGGGGATGGTCGCCCAGGTGCGCCGTGCCGTGGCCTGGGTCGTCGCGCACGCCGCCAGCTTCGGCGCCGACGCCGCGCGCGTCTACGTCGGTGGCCACTCCTCGGGTGGGCACCTGGCCGGCAACGTCCTCGTCACCGACTGGAAGACGGAGTTCGGGCTGCCGGCCGACGCCGTCAAGGGTGGGCTGTGCGTCAGCGGGATGTACGACCTGAAGGCGGTGCGCCTGTCGGCGCGATCGTCCTACGTGAAGTTCGACGACCGCATCGAGCACGAGCTGAGCCCCCAGCGGCACCTCGACCGGCTCACCGCGCCGGTGGTGGTGGCCTACGCGGCCAACGACTCACCGGAGTTCCAGCGGCAGTCCCGGGAGTTCGCCGACGCGCTGCGAGCCATCGGAAAGCTCCGGCGCCTCGTCGTCGGCGACGGCCTGAACCACTTCGAGATTCCCGAGACCCTGGCGAGTGCTGACGGATTGCTCGGTCGCGCCGCGCTGGAGCTGATGCAGCTCACGTAGCCGACCGTCGCGGGCGCGCGGCGATGACGTGTCCTTCCAGCGGGATCTCGGCCGCGCCACCGGGCGTGACGTGGGGCCGGAGCAGCGCACGCGCCTCTTCGCGAATGCGCGCATAGACCGCGTCGTTGATCCGCTCCCGCAGCGGCGTGCTCTCCACCTCGGTGGCGACGAAGGCGTCGATCGAGGGACACCGGACTCTCCCCATGTAGGTCCGGGTCGCCGTGAGCTGCAGTCCCGCCGCATCGACCAGCCGTCGCAGCTCGTCGAGGTCGCCGCTCGCGAAGTACGCCCCGAGAAGGTTCTTGGCCTCGAGACCGGCGTGACGCGCGGCCATCTCCACGAACGGGGCATAGGCCGGTTGTGCGTCGAGGCGGCTCGGGACCGAGAACGCCACCGTGCCAGCGGCGGTGACGACGCGCGCCATCTCCCGGAGAACCTGGGTCCGATCGGGAAAGAACATGAACGCCATCTGGCAGAGGGCGACGTCGAACGTACCATCGGCAAACGGAAGTTGGGCTGCGTCGCCCTGACGCCACTCGATCTCCGGCCGCACGCGGCGGGCAACGTCGAGCATCGCCTCGTTGATGTCCAGCCCTACGACGCGGTCCCGGCCGCGCTGAATGTCGGCCACCGTGCGGGCGACGATGCCGGTGCCACACGCCACGTCGAGCACGGCTTGACCGGGCGCGACGCCGGCCAGCTCGGTGAGGCGCGGCGCCCATTCGGCGAAGAGGGCCGGCACGAACTGTGACTCGTACAGCTCCGCGGCGGCGGCCGAGATCTTGAAAGTCTCGTTTGCTGTCTCCATCGGCTCGTCCTCCAAGCGAAGTGTATGATCCCCTCGTGGACGGGCGCCATGACGCGTCATCCGGATCTCCTGCCGGATCGTCCGGAGCGGCGACGCTGCCTGCTCGCGCGTCCGCCGCACTTGCTCCAGAGTCCACCGGCGAGGCGCCAGGGATCGACCCGCTGTCGGACGTGCTGCGAGCGGTGCGACTCACCGGGGCCGTCTTCTTCCGGGTGGACGCGACCTCGCCGTGGGTGATCGAGATGCCCGATTCGTCCGCGCTCGCGGCCGTCACGCTGCCGCGCGCCCAGCACGTCATCTCCTATCACATCGTGACGGAAGGCTCGTGCTGGGGCGCGCTGCTGGGCGGTGCCTCGGTCCACCTGGAGGCGGGCGACGTCCTGCTGTTCCCCCACGGTGATCCCTACGTGATGTCGATCGCGCCGAACGCCCGGGGCGGGCCCGACCCGGCCGAGGTCCTGGCGTTCATGGCCGAAATGGTGGTCGGCCGTCTGCCGTTCGCGATCGTCGAGGACGGCGGTGGATCGGAGCGCCTGGGGCTGGTGTGTGGATTTCTCGGCTGCGACGTGCACCCGTTCAATCCGCTCCTGGCCACGCTGCCTCGCCTGCTGCACGTGGGTCGCGCCTTCGCCGCCGGCGATCCGCTCGCCCGGCTGATCGAGTTCGCGCTGGCGGAGTCGCAGGAGAGGCGGGCGGGTGGCGAGTGTGTCCGCTTGCGACTGAGCGAGCTGATGTTCGTGGAGGTGGTCCGCCGCTACCTGGCCGGGCTGCCCGCCGAGCAGACCGGCTGGCTGGCGGGCCTGCGCGACCACAGCGTCGGACGCGCGCTCGCCTGCCTGCACGAGCGTCCCGGAGACGACTGGACACTGGAGAAGCTCGCGAAGGCGGTAGGACTGTCGCGGTCGGCGCTGGCCGAACGCTTCGCCCACTTCGTGGGCGATCCGCCGATGCAGTACCTCACGCGCTGGCGGATGCAGGTCGCCGCGCGCCTCCTGGCCGACGGTCAGGCGAAAGTCTCGGCGGTCGCTCTGCAGGTGGGCTACGACTCGGAGGCGGCCTTCAGCCGCGCGTTCAAGAAGGCGGCCGGCGTCCCGCCGGCCGCCTGGCGCAGCCAGTACGCGAAGCCTTCTAGGTAAGCCCCAGGCGCTTGCGCTCTTCTTCCTTGAGCACGCGCCGTAGAATCTTGCCGGACGCCGTCTTGGGGATCGCGTCCACCAGCGCGACCTCGTGGAGCGTCTTGTAGCCGGCCAGCCGTCCGCGCGCCCACGCCAGCAGCGCGTCCGCGGTGAGCGCGGGATCCTTCTTCACCACGAAGGCCTTGGGAACCTCGCCGGCTTCGGCGTCCGGCTTGCCGATCACCGCGCAGTCGGCGACACCGGGGTGTTCGAACAGCAGCGCCTCGATCTCCGCCGGCGCGATGCCGAAGCCCTTGTACTTGATCATCTCCTTCTTGCGGTCGGTGATGGTCAGGTAGCCCTGGTCATCGATGCGCCCGATATCGCCGGTATAGAGCCAGCCGTTGCGTAGCGCCGCCGCTGTCGACTCCGGCGCGTTCCAGTAGCCGAGCATCACCTGCGGCCCCCGTACGATCACCTCGCCGATCTCGCCCACCGGGAGCTCGCGCTCCCCGGTCTCGAGATCGACGATCTTCTGCTCGGTGTCGTTGCACGGCAGGCCGCCGGTGTCGATCGTCAGCAGCGTGTCGTCGTGCACAGGGTTGAGATGCGTCACCGGCCCGGCCTCGGTGAGGCCGTAGCCCTGCACGACCTTCACGCCCGTGAGCTGCGTGAAGCGGCGCGCCAGCTCGGGCGGCGTGGGCGCGGCGCCGACCATGACCATCCGCACGCTGCTCCAGTCGAGCTGGCCGATGTCCGGCCGGTTCGCCATGGCCAGCAGCACCGGCGGCACGGCGAACACGATGGTGATGCGCTTGTCGACGATGAGCCGCAGCGTCTCGGCCATGTCGAAGCGCTCCATGACGACCATCGGCACGCCGCCGTGCACCGCGCCGCCCATCAGCATCAATCCGTAGATGTGATAGAAGGGCAGGAAGATCAGGAACCGGTCGGCGTCGGTCGCGCGGATCGACGAGTTGAACTGGAGATTGTTGCTCAGGAAGACCTTGTGGCTCAGCAGCACGCCCTTCGGCAGTCCCGTCGTCCCGCTGGAGTAGGGGAGCACCAGCAGCTCGTCGCCGCCGGCCACCTTCCCCGTCGGCTCGGTCGCCGGTGCGGCGGCGATCAGATCGGCGAAGCGCAGTGTGTCGGACGCCGTCGTCACGCCGGGCCCGACGACGATCACGTGCTTGAGACGTGGCACCTCGCCCCGGACCGCGCGCACCAGCGGCAGCAGGTCTTGCTGGACGACTACCGCCACGGCCTCGGCGTCGCCGAGCTGATAGGCGACCTCCCGCTCCTTGTAGGACGGATTCATCGGGCTGGAGACCGCGCCGATCTTGGCCAGCGCGAAGAACGCGATGACGTACTCCGGCCGGTTGGTCATGAACAGGCACACGCGATCGCCCGGGCCGATGCCGATGCCGCGGAGCGCGTTGCCGAACGCGTTCACCAGCCCCTCGAGCTCGCGGAACGTGATGCTCACGTCGTGGAAGGCGATGGCCTCCCGCTCGGGATAGAGGGCGACGGGGCGGTCGAGCAAGGCCCCGTACGGGATCTCGGGGTACGCGAGTCGGGGGCGATAGAGCTCCGGCTGTGACGGTCGGCGCATCGGGTAACCTCCGCGGCGTATTATAGTCGCGCCATGCGGAGCGTCGCGGACGTCCTGAGAGCCGAGGAGCGCATGGCCGTGGCCGCCCTCAGCCCGGCCGAGCGCGTGCGCCTCGCTCTCAGCCTGGGCGCCCGTGACCTCGAGTCGTTTCGACTCGCTCAGGATCCCCCTCTGCAACCGGCCGAGGCCGATCGTCTGCTCCGGCGGCGCCGACAGCAGGGCCGCCGAACGTCGCGCTGTGCCCAGGAGCTGATCGGCTGAGCCTCCTCGCCAGCGTCGTGGCCGTCCTCCGCGAACGGGAGATCCCGTTCGCGGTGATCGGGGCGGCCGCGATGGCGGTTCACGGCGTTGCCCGCGCGACCCGTGACCTCGATCTGCTCACTCGCGACGCCCGATCGCTCGTACCGGCGACGTGGGCAGCCCTCGAGCGGCAGCGGATCACCGTCGACATTCGAATCGGTGACGCGGATGACCCGCTGGCGGGGGTCATCCGGTTCGTGGAAGGCGGTGTCGCGGTCGTCGATGTGGTCGTCGGACGCGCGGGATGGCAGGCCGCGGTCGTGGAGCGCGCGGTCTCGCGCGTGATCGAGGGCGTCAACGTGCCCGTGGCGGGCGCCGCCGATCTGATCACGCTCAAGCTCTATGCCGGGAGCCCGCAGGATCTCTGGGACATCCAGCAACTCCTGGACGTCGGAGATCGGGCCGCCCTGGTCGCTCAGGTCGAGCCGATGCTGACGTCGTTGCCAGAGGATGCCCGACGGCTCTGGGCGCGCGTCACCTCGGCGCGGTAGAGTATCGCCGCGACGCGAAGGAGGCCGCCGATGGCACGCAAGCAAGCGCCGACCGCTCGACCCGTCTCGCCCGACGACGTGGACCCCCGCTACCGCTGGGATCGTCCGCTGCAGGCACCCGGCCACATGCAGGTCGATTTCGAGGAGCGCGTGGATTTCCGCCGGCTGCACGCCTACCGTCTCGGTCGCGCGCGCCGGGCGCTCGGGGCCTCCGGGCTCGGTGCCGTGCTCGTCTTCGACCAGTACAACATCCGCTATCTCTCCGGCACCGTCATCGGCGAGTGGGCGCGCGACAAGCTCACGCGCTGGTGCCTGCTGACCGGCAACGGCGAGCCGTGGGTGTGGGACTTCGGCTCGGCCGCGCGTCACCATCGACTCTATGCGCCGCAGATTCCGGCCAAGCAGTCGCTGGCCGGGATGGTCGGCATGCGCGGCGCCGTGTCGCCCAAGGCGGGCTTGTTCAAGAAGGCGGCGGTGGAGATTCGCGACATCCTCAAGGCCGAGGGCGTGGCCGACATGCCGCTCGGCATCGACGTGGTCGAGCCACCGTTCCTGTTCGCGTTGCAGGAGGCGGGGCTCGAGATTCGCGACGGCCAGCAGGTGATGCTGGAGGCGCGGATGCTCAAGAGCCAGGACGAGCTGACGCTCCTGAACATGGCGGCGGCCATGGTGGACGGTGTCTACCAGGACATCTTCGAGGCGCTGAAGCCCGGCGCGCGTGAGAACGAGATCGTGGCGCTGGCCAACAAACGGCTCTACGAGATGGGCTCGGACAACGTCGAGGCCATCAACGCGATCTCGGGCGAGCGCTGCAGCCCGCACCCGCACAACTTCACCGATCGCATCATCCGGCCCGGCGATCAGGCGTTCTTCGACATCATCATGTCGTTCATCGGCTACCGCACCTGCTACTACCGCACGTTCAGCGTGGGCAAGGCCACCAGCCCCCAGCGCACCGCTTACAAGAAGGCGCGCGAGTGGATGGACGGGGCGATCGCGCTCATCAAGCCGGGCGTGACGACCGACAAGATCGCCAGAGCGTTTCCCAAGGCGCAGGACATCGGCTTCGACAGCGAGATGGCGGCTTTTGGCCTGAACTTCTGCCACGGCATCGGCCTGGGCCTGCACGAGCGGCCGATCATCAGCCGGCTGAACTCGTTCGACGATCCGATGGAGCTCGAGGCGGGGATGATGTTCGCCGTCGAGACGTATTGCCCGGCCAGCGACGGCGTCTCCGCGGCGCGGATCGAGGAGGAAGTGATCGTGACTCCGGGCGGGGCCCAGATCATCACGCTGTTCCCGGCCGAGGAGCTGCCAATCGCCAACCGGTACTGAGCCCTGGCCAGGCTTCAACACCAACGGCCGTCTGCCTACGAAATCGGGCTTGACTAATACGAACGATCGTACTATTTATGGACACATGAAGACGGCGACCCGGAGCCCGGCCCGGCCGCGCGCGGTTTCCAAGGGTGAGCAGACACGCGAGGCCATTCTGGTCCACGCGCTCGGCCTGGCCACTCGCATCGGCTTCGAGGGGCTTACGATTGGTCGCCTCGCCGACGACCTCAAGATGTCCAAGAGCGGTCTGTTCGCGCACTTCCGCTCCAAGGAAGCGCTCCAGCTCGAGATCCTCCGCATGGCCGGCGCGCGCATGGTCGAGACGGTGGTCAAGCCGGCGCTGGCCACGCCACGCGGCGAGCCACGCGTTCGCATGCTGTTCGATGGCTGGCTCCAGTGGGAGCAGTCGCCCAGCCTGCCGGGCGGATGCCCGTTCATGGCCGCGTCGTTCGAGCTGGATGATCGGCCCGGCCCCGTGCGCGATTTCGTCGTCCAGAACCTGCGTGACTGGATGGACACGATGGCCGGCGCCGCACGCATCGCGGTGCAGGAGGGCCACTTCCGCGCCGATCTCGACTGCGAGCAGTTCGCGCACGAATGCCAGGGTATCGGCCTGGCGTTCGTTCACGCCTCGCGCCTGATGCGCGATCCGAAAGCCCGCGTTCGGGCCCAGACCGCGTTCGACTCGCTGCTGGACGCCAGTCGTGCGTCCGCGTCCCTTTCATCCGCCGCCGCGTCCAGCGGCCGGCGTCGCTAACGCTCGAGAGGAGACTGTCATGACCGACCGTGAGTACCTGTTGATGGAGATAAGCACGACCGTTCGATCTTTAAGACAATCGCCGCTCCGGCACCTGGTCCGCACCGGCCATCGCGTGTTGTCCGCGGTGGCGTCCGAGGCCGCGGCGGCCCGTGCCGAGCGGCTGTTCCTCACGCCACCGCGCCCGCGCCGGCCCGCATGGGAGGTCGAGCTGCTCGCGCGCGCCGAGGCGCGGCCGATGCGCGTGGGCGCGCGGCGGATCGAGACCTGGACGTGGGGCACCGGGCCGAGCGTGTTGCTGGCGCACGGCTGGGGTGGGCGCGGCACCCAGCTCGGCGCGTTCGTCGCGCCTCTGGTCGCGCGGGGCTTCTCCGTGGTCACGTTCGATGCGCCCGGTCATGGCGCATCCGACGAGGGCGTGGTGACGATCCCCGAGATCACCGCCGCCATCCACACTGTCGCGGCTTCGCGCGGTCCGCTCGCCGGTCTGGTGGCTCACTCGGCCGGGGCACTGACCGCGACCGCGGCGTTGCACGAAGGGTTGAAGACCGATGCCGCGGTGTTCGTCGGTCCACCGGCGGAGCTCGTCTCCGCCGCCGCCCAGTTCACGGAGGCCCTGGGGTTCTCGCGACCGGTGCGCGAGCGCATGGGCGAGCGGATCGCCGCTCGGGTCGGTCGACCCTGGTCGGCCTTCGATGTGATCGCCCTGGCGGCCACGCTCACCGCTCCGCTCCTGGTGATCCACGATCACGGCGATCTCGAGGTGCCCTGGCAACAGGGGATGGCGATCACCCGAGCGTGGCGAGGGGCCGAGATGCTGATGACCGACGGGCTCGGCCACCGGCGGATCCTGCGCGACCCCGACGCGGTGGCGGCCGGCGTCGCCTTCGTGGCCGCGCGCACGGCCGAGCGCGGGATGGCCGAGCGCACGGCGAGCGCGGCGCTCGACGCCACGCCGCTGGAGGTGCTGCTGGCGGGGTAGGCGCCCGCGGCGCGAGCTACGCCAGTCGGCGGACCGGGTTGCGCAGCGTGCCCACGCGCTCGAGCGTGATCTCGACCACGTCGCCCTCGGTGAGCGCGTGCTCGTCGGGGACCAGGATGCCGGTGCCGGTCGACAGCACCGTCCCGGCGGGGCAGGTGTTGCCGCGGCGCAGCCAGTCCACCAGCTCGTCGGGCGGCCGCTTCATCTCGCGGGTGTTGACGCTGCCCTGATAGAGGGTCTGGCCGCCCCGAATGATCGTGCAGGTCAGGTCGAGCGCCGGTGGGCTGCTGATCTCTCCCGCGGTGACCAGCACCGGGCCGAGCGCGAAGCAGCCGTCGAACGTCTTGGACTGGGGCAGGAAGAGCGGATTCTCGCGCTCGATGTCCCAGGCCGAGAGGTCGTTGCCGACCGTGTAGCCGACGACCGCGCCGTCGCTGCCGATGACCACCGCCAGCTCGGGCTCCACTGCGGTCAGCACCGAGTCGTTGCGCACGCCGATGGGCGCGTTGGGACCGACCGTGCGCGAGGCGGTGGCCTTGAAGAACAGCTCCGGCCGCTTGGCCTCGTAGACGTAGTCGTAGATGCCCTTGGTGCGCCCGCCCTCGCCGGTGTGGGCCTCGTAGTACTCGCGGCTCCGGCGATACGTGATGCCGGCGCCCCACACCTCCGGGGGAATGAGCGGCGCGAGCAGATGCGGCCGCCGCGACGACGGCGCGCGGTCCAGATCCACCCACGGGACCCGCGTCCGGGCGCTCTTGAGCAGCGCGCGCACCCGACGCTCCAGACGCTCCGCCGTGCCGTGCTGCTCGATCAGCTCGAGCACGGAGCCGACACCTTCCTTGGCGGACGTCACATCGATGACCTGGTCGCCCTCGACGACGCCGACCCGCATACCGCGACCGGGAACGGCGAACTGGCAGAGCTTCATGGTCCGTGGCCTCCGCTGCACCGCCCGGGCGGTGCGGCGGCCTAGCGTAACACCGGACGCGTCTAGGCGCGCGACGAGAGCCGGGCGAGGATGGCTTCGACGTGCTCGGTCACCGGCGCGACGGTGGTGAGGCGGAGCACGGGGCACGGCAGCGCCGTCAGCCACTGCTCGTGCATCGTCCGGTTTCGCTCGACGCCGCTGGTCTCGTAGGCGGCGGCCCACGCCATGAAGGCCTCGTACTTGGCGCGATGCACGCCGCCCGGCGCGATCGCCTCGGCGCCGTACCGGCCGACCTCACGCCGAGCGAGACGGGCCAACCTGAGATCTGGTGGCAAATAGATGAAGACAACCAGGTCGAAGCGCGGAATGAAGACGTCACCCCATCCGCACAGCGAGCCCGACAGCACCCAGCCTCCCGACCGGTCCAGCGCCGCACCCAGCAGCGCGACGCGCTCTTCCCGCGGTCGGATCTTCTCGAACTTCGGTTCCGTCGGGAACCAGAAGAAGTCGTCGGTGTCCAGGTGCGCATGGCCGAGTCGCTCCGCCACCGCCGCCCCCAACGTCGTGGTCCCCGACCCCGACGCTCCCAGAATGTGCACCCGCACCTGGTTAGTAGTCTCGAGGATCGAGCACGTCGCGCAGTCCGTCGCCGGCGAGGTTGAACGACAGCGCCAGGAGGAAGATGGCCAGGCCCGGCCAATACGCCATCCACGGCGCTTGCTCGAGGAACTGCTGCGCGGCGTTGAGCATCGTTCCCCACGAGGGCGCCGGCGGCTGCACGCCGAGGCCGAGGAACGACAGCACGGCCTCGGCGATGATCGCGGTCGGGACCGCGACGGTGGCCTGCACCAGGATCGCGCTGACGATGTTGGGCAGGATGTGGCGCGCCATCACGCGCAGGTCGCCGGCGCCGAGCGCGCGCGCGCCACGCACATAGTCCTCCTGGCTGACGGACAGCACGAGACCACGCGTGAGCCGGATGTAGGTCGGTGTGGCGCCCAGGCCGATGGCCAGCGTGGCGTTGGTGAGCGAGGGCCCCAGGATCGTGACGAGGCCGATGGCGAGGATGAGGAACGGAAAGGCCAGCCAGGCGTCGGTGAGCCGCATGACCAGCTGATCGAGCGCCCCACGATAGTAGCCGGCGCAGAGGCCGACCGGCACGCCGATGAGCATCGCGAGCAGGATGGAGAAGACCCCGGCCTGCATCGAGATGCGCGCTCCCCATATGACGCGCGAGAGGCCGTCGCGCCCGAGATCGTCCGTCCCGAACGGGTGCGCCCAGCTTGGCGCCTTGCGGATCTTGCTCCAGTCCGTGCGCACCGGATCGCTCGGCGCCAGCCACGGCGCGCCCACCGCCATGACGACGAAGAGCAGCACGACCAGTGCGCCCACGAGGGCTGCGGGGCGGCGACGTCCCACGCGCCAGGCGCGCGCCAGCAGCCCCGACCGCGGCGCAGAGGCCTCGGCGGCGATAGACAGCGAGTACGCGGGGGTCGCCGTACTATCCGGCATCGGCCGTACCGCGAATGCGGATGCGGGGGTTCAGCACGGTGTAGGAGACGTCGACCACCAGGTTGATCAGCACGTACGACGACGCGGTGATGAGCACCACGCCCTGGACCAGCGGGTAGTCGCGGGTGAAGACGGACTCGACGATCAGGCGCCCGAAGCCGGGCAGGACGAAGATCTGTTCGGTGACGACCGCACCGCTCATCAAGGCGCCCATCTGCAGGCCGAGGATCGTCACCACCGGAATGAGTCCGTTGCGGAGCGCGTGGCGCACGACGACGGCGGCCTGGGCCAGGCCCTTGGCGCGTGCGGTGCGCACGTAGTCGGCGCTGAGCACCTCGATCATGGCGTTGCGCGTCTGACGCATCAGCACGGCGGCCAGGCCGGTGCCGAGCACGAGCGCCGGCATGAGCATGCGCTTGAGGTTGGCCACCGGGTCCTCGGTCAGCGGCACGAAGCCCGACGCGGGCAGCCAGCCCAGACGTACCGACACCAATAAGATAAGCATGATCCCCAGCCAGAAGTTGGGGACGGACACGCCGCAGAGCGAGAGGCTGCTGGCCAGCACGTCCCACGGCGTGTTGCGGCGCACGGCGGCGATCACGCCGGCCGGGATGGCGATGCCGATGGCCACCAGGAGGGACAGACACGCCAGCTCGACCGTGATCGGCAACTTGGTCGCGACGGTGCCGGCCACCGACTGCCGGGTGCGGATGGACTCACCGAGGTCGCCGCGCACGGCCAGCCCGAGCCAGCGGACGTACTGCAGCGGCAAGGGCGCGTTGAGGCCGTACTTCTCGCGGATCTCTTCGAGGCCGGCGGCGTCGGCGTCGGTCCCGGCCAGCACGCGGGCCGGGTCGCCCGGAATCATCCGGACGCCGGCGAACACGATCAGGCTGATGAGCAGCAGCGTGACGGCCGAGATGAAGGCCCGTCGGACGAGAAACTCGAACACCCCCCTACTGCCAGGCGGTCCCCTTGATCCGGACCAGCCCGTCGGGCGCCGCCTTGTAGCCCTTCAGGCTCTTGGGAAACGCCACGATGTAGTTCGGGTGATAGAGGTAGATGGTGTTGCGTCGCGCCCCGATCAGGTCGATGGCCTCGCGGTAGAGCGCCCGGCGCTGAGCGACGTCACTCGTCTCGCGCGCCTTGTTCAGGAGCGCGTCGATCTTCTCGTCACAGGCCCCGGTGGCGTTGAGACTGCCTCCGCACGCCTGACCCTGATGGATGTTACCGTCGGGGTCCACGCGCCCGCTCCAGCCGATCAGGAACGTCTGGTGCTTGCCGTCGTCGTTGTCCTTGAGCGAGGAGGCGAACTCCTGCGGCCGCAGGCTGATGTCGAATCCTGCCTCGCGTGCCATACCCTGGATGACCTCACCCACCCGGCGCTGGGGCGGATTGTTGATGATGACCATCTCGAGCTTGTACCCGCTGGCCAGCCCGGCGTCGGCCAGCAGCTTCTTGGCCCGGGCCACGTCGCGGGTCGGGCACTTGCGGGTCTTGTCGAAGAAGGCACTGTTGGGCGAGATCGGCCCGCAGCCGACCGTGTTCTGGCCCTCGTAGGCGACCTGGTTGAGCGCCTCGCGGTCGATCGACAGCTCGAGCGCCTCGCGCACCCGCGGATCGTTGGCCAGCGGCGTGCCGAGATCGCCGGGCGGGTTTGCCTTGCCGGTCTTGTTGTGCAGGTTGATGCTGATCGAGTTGAAGCCCAGGCCGGTGACGCTGGACACCTCGAAGCGGCCTTCCTTCTTGAGGCTCGTGGCGTCGGTGGGCGCCACCATGTGCATGACGTCGATGTCGCCGGAGCGCAGATTGGCCAGGCGGACGTTATCGTCGGGGATGATCCGGAACACGATGCGGTCGAACTTCGCCGCCGACTGATCGAAGTAGTGCGGGGAGCGCTCGACCACGATCCGGTCCTGCGCCACGCGCTCGACGAACTGCCACGGGCCCACGCACACCGGCGCGGTGCCGAACTTGTCTCCCAGCTTCTTGTCGGCCGCCGGCGAGATCGGCATGCCGGATCGATCGGCCAGCTGCGCGGTCAGCGGTGAGAACGGCGCCTTGAGCCGAAGCCGGATTGTGAGCGGGTCGGCGACCTCGACCGCGGTGACCGACTCCAGCTCGCTCCGTCGGTTGGAGCCCTTCATCTCGCGGTGCCGGTCGAGCGAGAGCTTCATGGCTTCCGCGGTGAAGGGCGTGCCGTCGTTGAACTTCACGCCGGACCTCAGCTTGATGGTAACGGTCTTGCCGCCGTCGCTCACCGCCGGCAGGGCGGCGGCGAGCTGCGGATAGATGTTCAGGCCCTCGTCGATCTCGTAGAGCTTCTCGCACATCTGGGCAAAGATGATCCGCCCCACGTAAGTCCGGGACTGCGTCGGATCCAGGAGATCGGGGTCCTGGTTCAGCGCCACCACGAGCTGCTTCTTGGGCGCCTGGGCGTCGGCGGACGCTATCGCCAGCGCCACCGCCGCGAGGACGAAGCAGAAGGTTGTGCGGATGCCGCTCATTGTCGCCTCCAGCGTGGAAGATCGAGTGACGGGCAGTATAGACCGCGCCCGTCGAAGGCAGCAATCTGCCCGGCGGGCGCGACGGTCACGAAGGCTGGACGAGCAGGGCCAGGGCGCGGGTGCGGAGCGCGTCGGGGAGGGCGGCCGGGCGACGCAGGTCCTGGTCGAAGTGCACGCCCGACTGCTCCAGGCTGGCCACCTCCACGCCATTGCGTTCGTCGAGCATGGTGTGAAAGAAGCGAAGCGAAGAATTGCCCACGTGAACCAGCGCGCTACGGACCACCAGAGGATCGCCGGCCTGGACCTCGCTGCCCAGACCCAGCTGGAACTCGAAGGTGGAGAAGCCGCGGTGCGATTCACGCATGTACGCCGGCGTCACCCCGAAGGCGGCGAGGACGTGGGCGTTCGAGCCCGAGAAGCGATGCACGGCGGCCGACAGCACCAGCTGTCCGGTGAGGTCGATCTCCCACGGCTTCACCGTGTCCCGCGAGGTGTTGCGGAAGCCATCGGGACGAGTCGGCCGCGGCCGGACGTCGCGGGCCGGGCCGTCCCATGCGATCTGCTGCGCCTCGATCGTCCGCCGCATTCGCGGGTCGAGCCGCACGCGGACGCGCTGCTCGATGGTGGTGCACAAGTCCCCGGCGGCGGACTCGTAGAGCTTGTGACCGAGCACGATGCCGTCGCCGTCGACCGCGATCACCGCGCTCTCGATGTGCATGACGTCGCCGACGCGCAGCTCTTTCTGATAGCGAATGAAGCAGTCCACGGTCGGAGCCGGGCCGGTGCCGAGCCCATGGAGCATGGCCACGCTGGCGTCGGCAATGCGCGCCAGGTAGTAGGCGACGGTGAAGTGATCGTTGTCATCGACCTCCCAGCGAAACACGGTGCCACGATAGGTCTCGATCCACTTGTCGGCAGGCATGCGCGGTATGCTACCCCACCATGAACGACCACGCCGATCTGATCTTCGTCGGAGGCCGCGTCCACACCGTCAATGCCACCAACGACATCGTGCCCGCGCTGGCCGTCGGGGGCGGCCGCATCCTGGCCGCCGGCGACGACGCCGAGATCCGGGCCCTGGCCGGGCCGGGGGCCCGGGTCGTGGAGCTGCGGGGGCGCTCGCTCCTGCCGGGGTTCATCGACGGGCACTGCCACCTGACCGGTCTGGGGATGGCGGCGGCCTCGATCGACTGCAAGGCGCCGGGCATGCAGTCGATCGCCGCGCTGCAGGCCGCGGTCAAGCAGCGGGCGGCCAGCCAGCCGCCGGGCACCTGGATCCGGGGGCGCGGCTACGACCAATCGCGCTTGAAGGAGAAGCGTCACCCCAACCGTCTGGACTGGGACGCGGTGGCGCCCGACCATCCGGTGATCTTCACGCGCACCTGCGGACACATCTCCTCCGTCAACGGTCGCGCGCTGGCGGCCGCCGGCATCGATGACGCCACGCCCGATCCGGCCGGCGGGCGCTACGATCGCGACGGCGGACGCCACCTGGGCGTCGCCTACGAGACCGCGCAGACGCCGCTGCAGGTGGCGGCGATGCCGAGCGCCGACGATTTCCGCGATGCGCTGCTGCGGGCCGACACGGCGTACATCGCCGCGGGGGGCACCAGCGTCCACGACGCCGGCGGGCTCGTGGGACCGGCGTTCGGGCCGGCCCAGGCGCTGGCCGATGCCGGTCGCCTGCGCATCCGGATCTACGCGTTCGCGACGGTCAACAGCCGTCAGCATCCGCTCATGGGACTGCTGGGCACCGGCGTCCGCACGGGTCTCGGCAACGAGCGGCTGCGGCTGGGCGCCTTCAAGGTGATGACCGACGGCTCGTCCAGCGGGCCGACCGCCGCGACGCGCGAGCCGTACACGTCCGACTGCCACGACTGCGGCATCCTCTACTGGTCGCAGGACGACCTCGACGATCTCATCGGTCGCGCCCACCGTCAGGGCTTCCAGTGCACCGTGCACGCGGTGGGTGATCGGGCCATCGAGCAGACCCTGAACGCGATGGCCCGCGCGCAGCGCGAGTCTCCGCGGCAGGGGCTGAGGCATCGCATCGAGCACTGCGGCATCTGCCCGCCCGACCTGCGCACCCGGGTGCGCGAGCAGCGCATCCTGCCGATCATGCAGCCGGCCTTCTTCTGGGAGTTCGGCGACGGCTACATCGCCAACTACGGTCAAGCGCGCGCCGACACGATGTTCCCGGCGCGCAGTCTGCTGGCCGCGGGCGTGTCGGTGGTCGGCTCCTCGGACGCACCGGTCACCCACTACGCCCCGCTGTTCGGCATCGAGCAGGCGCTGACCCGCGCGACGATGGCCGGCCAGGTGTGCGGTCCCGACGAGCGCGTCGATCTCACCACCGCGATCCGCATGCACACGATCAACGGTGCGTACGCCTCGTTCGAGGAGGGGCGCAAGGGGAGTCTCGAGCGGGATAAGCTCGCGGACCTCGTTTTGCTCGGCGAGGACATCGCGCGGGTGGCGGTGAAAGATCTACGTCACTTGCCGATCGCGATGACCGTCGTCGGCGGTGACGTCGTCTACGAAGCCTAGACGTCGATCGTGGCGCGCGCCAGCGCGGTCGCCGGCGCGCGTGACGGCCGCGGGCGCGCCCGCATGGCTCGCCTGTCGCCGTAGTTCGCTCCGGCCCTGATTCGCTCGACCCCCCTGTATGCTACCGAGCGTCACGGCCACTGCGGCGGGAGTGCCATCGACCCCCTGTGCGCTGAGCACCTGGGATGGACTTGCGCCCCGCCGTGGTTGTTGTGGTGCACATCCAGTGGGGACGTGCGCCGTGAGCGCCAATACAGGGGAGATGGGCACCACGACGGGAGCCGGATGACGAGTTGGGCGGAGCGGTCATGCCGGACTACGACTGGTATGTCGGGATCGATTGGGGCGGCGAGCGGCATCAAGTGGCGATCCTCGATGCGACCGGCGCGCGGGTGGCCGAGCATCAGGTCGCGCACTGCGGGGCGGGCCTGGAAAGCCTCGTGGAGCATCTCGCGAGGCTGGGGGCGGATCCGGGCCGAGTGGCGGTGGCGATCGAAGTGCCGCGGGGGCCGGTCGTCGATACGTTACTGATGCGCGGCTATCACGTCTTTGCGCTCAATCCCAAACAGCTGGATCGCTTTCGGGATCGGTACACCGTGGCGGGGGCGAAGGACGACCGGCGGGACGCGCTCGTCGCCGCCTCGGCACTGCGGACGGATCGGCCCGCCTTTCGAGAGTTGCCGCCAGACGATCCGCAGGTCATCCGGCTGCGCGAGCTATCGCGGACCTACGACGAGCTCCTCGGCGAGGAGCGTCGACTCGCGAATCAGCTGCGCGAGCAGCTCTGGCGGTACTACCCTCAGGCCCTGACGCATTGTCCGGGCGCCGATGAATCATGGCTATGGGAGTTGCTGCACGAGGCGCCGACGCCGGCGCACGCGCAGCGGTTCACCCGGCCGGCGCTCCCGGCGTTGCTGGCCCGGTACCGGCTCCGGCGGATTACGGCTGACATGCTGTACGAGACGCTGCAAGCACGGAGCGTGACGCTGACGCCGGGGGCCGCGGAGGCGGCGGCGGAGCACGTGGAGCTGCTGCTGCCCGACTGCGGCTGGTGCACGAGCAACGACAGCAGTGAGAGCGGCGGATGGACGCGCTACTCGACGCGCTCGGCACCCCCGTGGATGGACGACAAGAGCATCGTGACGTGACTATCCTTCGCTCCTTGCCCGGGGTCGGGAGAGTCGTCGCCGCCACGATGCTCGCCGAGGCCTGGGGCCTGCTGGCAGCTCGAGACTATCAGAGCTTGCGAGCGCAGAGCGGGGTGGCGCCGATTACCAAGCAAAGCGGCACGCAGCGGCTGGTGCTGATGCGGCGCAGCTGCAACCATCGGCTCCGGACGGCGGTGTTTCATTGGGCGCGCAACAGTGTCCGTCTGGATCCGCGCTGTCGGGCGCAATACCAGCGACTCCGTCAGCGCCACAGCCAGGCGCGAGCCCTCCGCAGCGTCGCCGATCGCCTGCTCTCTGTGCTCGTCGCGATGCTGTGCTCGGGGACCACCTATGACGTCACCCGCTGCCCGAACGCGGCTTGACATGGCGTGGAGACGTCCATCCCCACGGGGGGTTGGGTCGCGGACAGTTGAATCGTGGGCGGCTCGCGAGCCGGGCCTTGCACTCTCAACGGCGACGACGGCTCGCCATGATGGCGCGCCCGCGTCCGTCACGCGCGCCGGCGACCGCGCTGGCGCGCGGCGGGTGTGACTCTACGCCCCCAGTTCTTCGTCGAGACCCGAGTGCCTTCGCGCTCGGCTCTTGTCTTGGACGCTAGGCGCGGGTGGTGGCGGCGCGCTCGCGATCGAGCAGGGTGCGTTTGCGGTGGAGGCCCCAGCGGTAGCCGCTGAGGTTGCCGTCGGTGCGGATCACGCGGTGGCAGGGGATGGCCAGGGCGATGGTATTTGTGGCGCAGGCTCGGGCTACGGCGCGTACTGCGCGGGGCTGGCCGATGCGGCGGGCGAGAGCGGTGTAGGTGGTGGTGGTGCCGGCGCGAAGGCGGCGCAGCGCGGTCCAGACGCGGCGCTGGAAGGCGGTGCCGCGGATGTCGAGCGGCAGGTCGATGTTCTGGGCCGGCGCGTCGAGATAGCGGGTGATGGCTTCCACGCAGTGCTTTACGGCGCGGTTGTCCTGTACCACGGCGGCCTTGGCGAAGCGCTGGGCGAGGCGGCGCCGTAGCGCCTCGGGACTGTCGCCGAGCTCGATCGTGCAGACGCCGCGTGGCGTGGCCGCGACCAGCAGGGTGCCGAGCGAGCACCGCGTGATGGCGTATGTGATGGTGAGGCCCGGGGCGCCCGCGCGATAGGCGCCGGGGGTCATACCGAGCGCCTCATTGGCGGTCTCGTACACGCGACTGCTGGAGCTGAAGCCGGCATCGTAGATCGCCTCCGTCACCGAAGTTCCGCGCTGCAGCGACTCACGCAGCCGCCCGGCGTGGCGCGCGGCCACGTATTCGCGCGGCGTCACGCCGACCAGCCGTTTGAAGAGCCGGTGGAAGTGGAACGGACTCAGCCCGGCCGCCTCGGCGATGGCACGCAGGTCGGGCGTGTCCTCGGCGTCGTCGATCAGACGGCACGCACGGCGGACGCGCTCGGCCGCGCTCACCGGCCCGTGGCCGTTGGTCGGTGTACAGCGCCGGCACGCGCGGAAGCCGCCGGCCTCCGCCAGGGCGGTCGTCGTGAAGAATTCGACATTCGCCCGTCGCGGCCGACGGGAGGGGCACGTCGGCCGGCAGTACACACCGGTCGTCCGCACGGCGTAGAAGAAGCGGCCATCGGCGTCCGCCGATCGTGCCAGGACGGCGCGCCAGCGCTCCGCATCGGTCTCCCCGGCCACTCGAGCCACGCTCTGGCTGCCCACGCGGTGATCATCGCGTAGAGCCCCCGGGCGGGTCTATCGCTTTCTTGCGCAAAACTCTTCCCGCCGTCGACGCGCGGATGGGCTCCGACCCCCGGGACGCGGACATCGGCGCAAGGCCTGGATATCCGCGTTTGCGTGGTCATCGATACAACAGCAGCATGACGACCGCGCGATCGGCGGTCCGGGAGCAGGCTGGGCTCTTCCTGACCGGAGGCTTCGTCCTGTGCGGTTCGCTGCGGGACGTGTATTTCTCGCGGACGTTCCAGAGATGGAGCCCGCTCGACGTCGCGGCGCTGACGTTCACGATCTCCACGCTCGTGTTCATGGCCGTCGCGCTGCTCCGAGATCGCCACGGCCTGCTCGCGCTCGCCCGGTGGCCTCGCGAGATCGTGGCCATCAACGCCACCTCGGCGATCGCCTGGATCTCGTTCTTCTACGCGCTGCAGAGCCTGGAGCCCTCGCTGGTCCAGGTGATCTGGGCGGGCAGTGGGCCGTTGACGATCAGGACGCTGGAGCGCGCGGGCGTGTTGCTGGTGGCGCCGATCCGGCTTGGCCCGCTCGAGCGGTGGTCCCTGGCCGCCCTGGGGCTGGTGGTCGCTCTGGCCGGCGTGGTGGCAGTGCTGGGACTCTCGGCCACGGACTCTGGCTCGGCTGCCTTCGGGGTCGGGCTCGCGCTCCTGAGCGGCGCGGCGATCAGCATCAACCTCCTGCTGTGCAAGGGCCTCCACGAGCGCGGCGTCTCGCCGGTGCCGCTGCTGTCCGTCCGCTTCATCGGGGTGGTAGTCGCGGCGCTGACCCTCGCGCCGTTCGTCGGGAGCGGGCCGAGCCTCTGGCAATCGGCAGCGCTCCCGAATGTGGCTGCGGCCGCGGTGCTGCTGATCGTTCTGCCGCTCTATCTGAACCAGCGCGGCGTGGCGCTCGCGAGTCCGATGACCGTGCGCGTCGTGCACGCGGCCGGGCCGGTGCTGGTGTTCGCGCTCCAGCTGGCGGACGGGCGATTCTCGGCGTCTCCGTGGTCGCTCGCCGTGATCATCGCGTATTCGGGGACGGCAACGCTGAGCGCGATCGCACGCCAGTGGCAGGTGACTGATGATCGCCGTCGCGAGCGGCTGACGGCGGGTGGGACCTAGGGGCCGTCGCGTCAGCCGGAGGGAAGCGCCTCACACTCCTCTTGCCAGATCTGATAACACGCGCGATGCAGGCGCAGGACGGCGGTCGGGCCGAGCGGCACCTCGAACTCGATCTGCGCCGACTCGATCGGCTCCCCGCACGCGGCGCAGTGCGTGCCGCTCCCGCGTCCCGCCCAGACCTTCCCTGACTCGTCGCACGGAAGCTGACCCGTCTCCACCATCTCTCGAACCCGAGCCCGGATGTTCAGCTCGTCCATCACACTCCTGCGCTTGTAAAGAGTGCAGATTCCAGCCTGCGACGACACACGCGCCCTCGCATCGTACACCGCGCAAGCAGCCCCGCCGCCCAGCGAATCACTCCAGATCAGCAACTCTGAAGACCGCTCCGTGTACGTGTGTCACACCTCCCAATCGAGCGGGCTCCAGAGGAGCGCCACGGCTCCGCCGGGGCGCTCCGAACCTCGGGGGGTGTGGGGGGCCATTTCGTGGCCCCCCACCTCAAATATTTACACCCTTCAGCTGGGCTTCGGGATAGCGCGGACCAGCTGCGGCGCCGACCGGCAGGGCCGCCGAGACGCGCGCAACGTCGTCTGCGCTCAGCTGGACCTTGAGCGCGCCGAGGTTCTCTTGCAGGCGATCGAGGCGCTTGGTGCCCGGAATGGTGACGACGTCTCGGCCCTGAGCGAGCAGCCAGGCCAGCACGAGCTGCGCGGGCGTGCAGCCCTTCTCACGGGCCAGCGACTCCACGCGTCCCACCAGCTCGATGTTCTGCACCAGGTTCTGGCCCTGGAAGCGCGGGTGGGCGAGGCGCCGGTCGCCCTCGGGGATGTCCTGAGGCTTCTGGATCTGCGCCGTCAGGAGACTGCGCCCGAGCGGGGAGTAGGCGACGAACGAGATGCCGAGCTCGCGCAGGGTCGGGAGCGCCGCCTCGGCGTGCTCGCGATAGAGGAGCGAGTACTCGCTCTGCAGGGCGCTGATGGGATGCACGCGGTGCGCGCGGCGCACCGTCTCGGGCGCCGCCTCGCACAGGCCGAGGTAGCGCACCTTGCCCTGCTCGACCAGGCGCTTCATGCCCCCGACCGTGTCTTCGATGGGCACCTTGTGATCCACGCGGTGCTGATAGTAGAGGTCGATCACGTCCACGCCGAGGCGCTGGAGGCTCGTCTCGCACGCCTGGATGACGTACTCGGCGCGGCCATCCACCTTGTTGGGGCCACCGGGGTTCTGCACCTGGCCGAACTTCGTGGCCAGAATCACCCGCTCACGCCGGCCCTTCAGCGCGCGGCCGAGCAGCTCCTCGTTGTGGCCCCAGCCGTACATGTCGGATGAGTCCACGTGGTTGACGCCGAGATCGATCGCCCGATGGATCAGCGTGATCGACTCGGCGTCGTCGGCGGGACCGTAGACGCCCGAGAGCCCCATGCAGCCGAGGCCGACCGCGCTGACGTCGAGCGTGCTGTGTCCGAGACGACGATACGTTTGATCTGCCATTGACCCCGCCTCCAGTTGCCGCGATTCGTGACAGGTGAGAGCACGAGCGCTGTCCGTCGACGACGACGTCGTTGATAGCATTCCTCAGCACGGCTATCAAGCCCTGTTGCGGCCGAGGACGTCCGGGAATCGGGGCGGGCGTCAGTCGCGGGTGACGACCTGTCGTATTGCGCCCTGGAGGGCGTCGAAGGTGACGGGCTTGGCGACCACGATGTCGACCCCCGCCGGCTTCTCGCCCTTGGCATCCATGAGGTCGCCGAAGCCGGTCAGCATGATGATCGGTCGGTCGGGCGCCAGTTGCTTGATGGTGGTGGCGAGCTGGTCCCCGCCCATCTCCGGCATCGCCCGGTCGGTCACGACGAGGTCGAACTGGCCCGACAGGAACTTGTCGAGACCCTCGAGCCCATTGTTGGCCGTTTCCACCGTATGCCCCTGACTGCCGAGCTGCTCGATCACCGCCGCCCGCACGAGGGGATCGTCTTCCACCACGAGCACCCGCAGCCGACGCGCGCGATCGACCCGGACTCGTTCGGGTTCCAGCACGGATGCCTTGGCGCGCACCGGGAACGTCATGATGAAGGCGGTGCCCTGGCCAACCTCGCTCTCGAGCGTGAGGGTGCCGTGGTGCCGGGCGACCGTGGCCTGGACGAGCGCCAGGCCGAGTCCTGTGCCTTGCTGACCCTTGGTGGAGTAGAAGGGCTCCAGGCACCGCCGGCGGACCTCCTCGGTCATGCCGGTGCCGTTGTCGCGCCCCTCGAGCCGAATCTCGTTGCCTTCGACCTGGGCAGTCACCGCGATCGTCCCGCCCTTCGGCATCGCATCCACGGCATTGAGGATCAGGTTCGTCAGCATTTCGCGGATCGCGGCGGGGTCGCCGAGGATGATCGGCAAAGTGTCGACCGCGGTCCTCATCCCGATCATGATGCCGGCGCTGCGCGCCTGGTTCTTCCAGCGCGGCTGGGTCAGCGCCACGGCCTCCTCGACACAGCGGGCGAGGTCCACGGCCGCATCGTCAGCGCTCTCGCGGCGCTCGCGGTAGAGCTCGCGGAGTCGGCGAACGACGGCGGTGGCGTCCCGGGCGGCGGTGTTGATCAGGCGTACGAAGTCCTTCGCCTTGTCGTTGGCGAGATCGGGCTGGCGCATGAGCAGCTCGGCGAAGCCGACGATGGGCGACAGCGAGTTGTTGAAGTCGTGGGCGATGCCGCTCGCCATCTGGCCCATGGCGCGCAACCGCTCCTGCTGGAGGACCTGCTGCTGGGTCGTCTTCAGCTCGGCCAGCGTGGCCTCCAGCTGCCGGTGACTGCGCTGCAGGGCGGCCTCCGACCGGTGGCGCTCGGTGATGTCCTTGAAGCTCACGACCACGCCGGTCAGCTGCTCGCGCTCGACCATCGGCGTGCTCACGTAGTCGACGGGAAAATAGCTGCCGTCGGCGCGCGTGAAGATCTGGTCGGTCGCCTGCCGGGCGGTGGCGTCACGCAGCGGCGCGGTGATCTGCGAGTCTGCGTCCGTCACCGGGGTGCCGTCGGTGCGCAGGTGCATCACCACCGGGCCGACCGGCTTGCCGATGGTGCGGCGGGCGTCGACCCCGAGCATCGTCGCGGCGGCCGGGTTCATGAAGGTGATGCGGCCGTCGGTATCGAGCCCGAAGATCCCGTCGCCGGCCGCCTCGAGAATTAGCGCGGTCTGGGCGAATGCCCGCTCGTTGAAGCGCCAGGCGACGACGCTGCCGAAGCATGACCACAGCACGAAAAGCGCGTGGATGCCCGCCCAGGTCCAGGGCGCGTTGTACGCCGCCTCGTGATCGTAGACCGCCTGCGGCCAGATCACGCCGACCACGCCGTGGTGAACGGCGACGAAGCCGACCGCGAGGATGTAGGGGATCCAGTCCTGGCACAGGGCCAGGAAGGTGAGCATGACGAAGAAGTGAAAGTGGAACTCGATGTAGCCGCCGGAGAGATGCACGAGGATCGCCGAGGAGCCCATCAAGCCGAAGCCCACGAACGTGGCCTGGGCCGTCCGGCCCAGCCTCCGCCAGCAGGCGAGCGCGCCGAACGCGGCGATGATCATGGCTTCGCCGACGGAGTGCAGCGCGTTCCCGTCGTCGAACAGCGCCCAGGGCTGAAGCTCCCAGCGCTTGCCCATCACGGTCCCGGCCAGGGCGATGATCACGACGTGGAAGAACGTGAGGCCGACCAGGAACCGATGTCGTGCCCGCCACACGTTCTCGGGGAGGGATCCGCCGGAGGGGACGAGCGACCAGAGGCGCCTCAGAAGCGGTGCCGCGTCAGAACGAACCGTCATCCGACCGGCATTTAGCAAGAGCAGTGCCGGTCCGGCACACCACAAGCCTCGCGACTTTGTTGCGATCGGGCGGGCCGCCGTGCCAGCCGTGATCAATTTTCGTCATATTCCTGGCACGGCGACCCGCCCGATGGTGATCGAATCCGTCGGCTAGACGCGATTCACGGCGCTCACCACCGCCCGCAGCGAGGCGGTCACGATGCTGGCGTCGAGGCCGACGCCCCAGCGCGTCTTACCGCCGATGCGCGCCTCGACGTACGCCGCCGCCCGCGCGTCGGCGCCCTCGCCCAGCGCGTGCTCGCTGTAGTCGGTGATCTCGATGGCCAGGCCGGCGTCGTGCGCGAGCGCGTCCACGAACGCCGCGATGGGGCCGTTGCCCCGGCCCTTGACCACCCGCTGGACGGTCTCCAGCTTGAGCGTGGCCTCGATCGTCGTCTCGCCCGTCTCCGGCGCGGTGGTGAGGATCGGGTGACCGATCAGCGCCACCGGCTTGGTCGGCTTCAGGTACGTCGACCCGAACGACTCCCAGATCTGATCGGCGCTGATCTCGGTGCCGCTGGCCTCCGTCAGCTTCTGAATGACCGACGAGAACTCGATCTGCAGGCGCCGCGGCAGGTCGAGGCCGTGCTCGAACTTCATGATGTAGGCGACGCCGCCCTTGCCGGACTGGCTGTTCACCCGGATGACCGCCTCGTAGCTGCGGCCGACGTGGTGCGGGTCGATCGGCAGGTACGGCACTTCCCACATGTCGTAGTCCTTACCGAGCGCCTCGAAGCCCTTCTTGATCGCGTCCTGGTGCGAGCCGGAGAAGGCCGTGTAGACCAGGTCGCCGACGTACGGATGCCGCGGGTGGACGGGCAGGCGATTGCAATGCTCGACGATCCGCTGCGCGTTGTCGATGTCGGAGAAGTCGAGCAGGGGATCGACACCCTGGCTGAAGAGGTTGAGCGCCAGCGTGACCACGTCGACGTTGCCCGTCCGCTCGCCGTTGCCGAAGAGCGTGCCCTCCACGCGGTCGGCTCCGGCCATGACCCCGAACTCGGCGGCGGCCACCGCGGTGCCGCGGTCGTTGTGCGGGTGCAGCGAGAGCACGATGCAGTCGCGCGACTTCACGTGACGGTGGAACCACTCGATCTGGTCGCCGTACACGTTGGGGGTGGCCATCTCCACGGTCGCCGGCAGGTTGAGAATGGTCGGCCGGGCCTTGGTCGGCTCCCAGACGTCCATCACCGCCTCGCAGATCTCCACCGCGAAGTCGAGCTCGGTGCCGGTAAAGGACTCCGGCGAGTACTGGTAGTGCACGTCGACCTCGGGAATCGTGCGCGTCAGCTTCTTGCAAAGCTGGGCAGCCTTCACGGCGATGTCCACGATGCCCGCCCGGTCCAGGCCGAACACCACGCGGCGCTGGAGCGTGGAGGTCGAGTTGTAGAGGTGCACCAGCGCCCGCGGCGCCCCCCGCAGCGAATCGTAGGTGCGCTCGATCAGCTCGGGCCGCGCCTGCGTGAGGACCTGGATCATCACGTCGTCGGGGATCAGGTTCTTCTCGATGAGCTGGCGCACGAAGTCGAAGTCCGGCTGGGAAGCCGAGGGGAAGCCGACCTCGATCTCCTTGAAGCCGCACTTCACCAGCAGGTCGAACATCCGGCGCTTGCGGTCCAGGTCCATCGGGTCGATCAGCGCCTGGTTGCCGTCACGCAGGTCCACGCTGCACCACCGGGGGGCCTTGGTGGTCACCTTGGTCGGCCAGGTGCGGTCGGGCAGCGGTACCGGCGTGAACGGCCGGTAGAGATGGAACGGCATCGGGTTCGGTGGACCTGCTTTCGGCGCCATCGGGCGTCTCCTTTCAAGCGACCACACGCATCGAGCGACCACACACACACGCAGAAAAACAAAAAAGCCTCCCCGGACTTCGGGAGAGGCTTTTCAGGCGCGCACCCGGCGAGGGTGCGCGCCTAAGTCAGTAGCAGGCTCGCGAGCGGGGGTGTCCCTCTCGTCGACCTCATCGTCTCGGCGATGGTGATCTGCATGACCCCGGTATTCTGCCCGCAGCGGCCTCGTCTGTCAATGACGGAGGTTGGAGGAGATCAGCCGGCGGCGCAGGCGTCGGCCCAACGGGCGGAGCATCAGGATCACGACGCCCGAGGCGGAAATGGCGGCGCCGGCCCCGACCGCTGACCATATCGACAGGGGGAGCGGCCCTAGTCTCAGGGGGTCGCGTGGACTCGAAGTCAGTTCCTGGTAGACGGCGGTCTCACGATCGAGGATCACCAGGGTCTCT
>Ga0075418_10000847_pt1 | contig 33312 bp, 28 predicted proteins | sample SoiMetdeltSBSDD2_FD_81776 | JGI IMG/M metagenome (GOLD analysis project Ga0075418, IMG submission 81776) | Bulk soil microbial communities from a Populus tree surrounding site in Tennessee, USA - Soil MetaG P. deltoides SBSDD2 | ecosystem: Environmental > Terrestrial > Soil > Tree plantation... | reverse complement strand
GGTTCTGGGCCTGACCTCGTCCCTCGCCGCGCCCACGACCGCGTCCTTCCTGGCCGAGCACCAGCTGCTCGACGAACAACGACAGCACAAGTGTCGCCATGAAGAGCGCGAGATAACGGCTTGCTCTGCTCATGATCATCTCCTGATGGCGGTGTCGGTGCCGTACTTCGGCTTGGCATCCTTCCCGTGAGCCTGGTAGTACGTGTTCTTCAAGTGCACGAGATCGACGTTCCCTTCGTGGCAGGTGTCCTCGATGTCGAAATCGGGCACAGCCTTGATCCGCTTCATCGGTGCGGGCGAGGTCATCGTCCACGGACGCGCGAAGACCTTCGGGTTGTCGATCGTCATCGTCCACCTGATCGTGTTCGCGTCGACCATTTGAAATCGTTCGACGATGTGCGCGTCGGCACCGTGGAAGTCACCGCCGAGCGACATGCGCGTCCGATCGTTGAAATTCGTGCTGTCGACGACGAGCGTGTCGCCCTCCCAGTGGCCAACGGGGTCGCCGAGCCACAGACGGATGCCCGGCGGCAGGTGCGGCCGTCCATCCATCGGGACGATGCGCGTGATGTGCTGCGTGGCGTTGATGACGAACGTGCTCCCCACGAACATGTATTCCTGCGTGAAGCTGTGGATGCGGCCGATGTCGTAGAACTCGCAGTGGCCCACCTGATCCTCGTACCCATTGGCATCGTCACGCCGGCGGTCGCGCTCTTCGAGCGCCCGCGGTTGATACGGGATGATGCCGTCCTTCGGGTCGATGATGAGGCTCTTGCCGCCAAGCACGCCGAAACCGGGAGGATGTTCCTCGAGGATCACGGTGTGCGTGACACCGCCTGGTGAGCCGTTCCATGTGCCCGTTAAGTCGGGGTGCCCATCGGGCCGTTTCGGAATCGGGCCTGCCGGACCCGTGGATTTCACCTGACCGTCGACATTCGCCAGCCCGCCGGGACGGCCTATCTCGCCGCCACCCTGACCAGTGATCGGCATGGATGCCGCGGCGAACATGACCAGCGATGCCGCGCTCGACAACAGGACATGTGTTCGCGTGTTCATGCTCGTAGGTCCTCGTCAGTTGTTCTCGTCGAAATCTCTCGGCCACGTGTGGTCGATGCCCAGGTCGTCGAGCATCGCCGTGCATTCGTAGTCGAGCAGCCCGATGTCTTTCTGGCGCTGGATCGTCATCCGAATCGTCCACGGCCGCGTGAAGACCTTCGAATCCGTCATCGTGGCTTCGTACTGCAACGTGTCCGCATTCATCGGCGTGTATCGCTCGACGACCTGCAGCGCGTCGCTGTGGTAGTTGCCGGCCATGTCATACCACGTGTAGGGATTGAAGTTCGTCACGTTGACGACGAGTGAGTTGCCATCGTAGTGGCCGCGCGCGTAGCCCATCCAGGCGCCGCCATCGTCGGTCGGCACCGGCGTCTTGTTGTCGACGGGAACGACGCGTTTCTTGTGGGCCCACTCGTAGACGAACGTCACCTCTTCGGGCGTCTGGATGATCTGGAACGGCCAGCCGAGATACGTCATCCGCGGAATGCCAGGCAGATAGCACTTCACGAAGGGATCGGAGCTCTTGACCGGATCCAGGGTCTTGGTTCCCTCATAGTTCATGGTGCGTTTCGCCAGCGCCTCAGGCTTGTAGGGAATCCTGCCGTCGGCGGGATCGACGACGAATCCGCGGCCCGCAGGCACACCGGGCTTCGCGCCGTGATCTTCGAGGTCGTATTTGGCCAGATTCCATGCGCGCCAGACACCCTGCAGATCGGGTGTACGTCTGGCCTGCGCCTGCGCTTTCACGGTGGGCGTTACCGAATGCGCGGTTGCCGCGACGGTAGCCGCCGCGATCAACCAAATCAGAACGCGATGACGCATGCAACCCTCTGGGTGCGACTAGGACTTGTCGTAGACGGCTTTCTGGGTGCTCGGTGTATCTCCGACCTGCGTGCGCGTCTTCTCGATCGTCAGCTCGTTGCCGTTAACCGTCCATACTTCCTTGAAATCGACCACAACATCGCCAACCGGCGACGAGAAGGACCGCCGCGAGGTGATGACGAGATTCGAACCGTTCAACATCGCCTGGCCGGTTTCGGTGATCCCTTCCGGCGCCTGCACGTTCACCTTGCTGCCATCGAGCGTGTAGGTTGCGGAAACCGGCCGCTGTCGCACGCTGGTGGCGACCACGGCGATGTCGGTCGGCGTCTGCTTGACGTCGAGCTGACTCGGGAACTGGATGTCCGGGTTGTTGCCGACCACGTTCCGGCTGCTCTTGGACTGACTGATTTTCCAGGTACCGGAAAAATCGGGACGCGCCTGTGCGAGCGCCCCCGTCTGCGCGCCGAATGCGGCGGCGACACACAGGACGCTCATCAATCGCGTCATGGTTCGGACTCCCAGACTTTATTGAGTCTTTTCTTCGTTCACGTACTCTTTTTTCGAATCGACCAGCGTGAAGCTGCTGGCGTTAACGGTGGGCGTGCCATCCTTGGCCAGGTAGCCCTTGATGATGACTTCAGCTCCGACGAAGTCCTCTTTCCGGAGTCCCTGCTTCATCAACGTCGTCGGACCGGCGCTCTCCACTTCCCAGGTGACAACCTTGCCGTCCGCATTCGTCACGCCGACATAGATATGAGCATGCGGGTTCTGCCACCCGAGCTTGACGACCTTGCCTCTCAACGTGATCGGCTTGTTGCCGTCGTAGGTCGCGGAGAATGAATGATGCGCCTGGAGAGCGGCGCCGGCTGCCAGGAGTATCCCGAGAAAGATTGTTGCGAACGCCAGACGTACTCGCATGGCTTCCTCCATCTTCAGGAGCCGAATTCGGCGATCAGAATGAGCCGGATGCTACCAGATATTGCTTGAAAAACGCCATTGTCTTCGGCCACGCATCCGCCGTAGCGGCCATGTTTTTGCCGAGATCCTGCCGGTAGAGAAACACATGCGTGGCTTCGGGATAGACCTCCACCGTGAAGGACTTCCCTAGGCGCTTCATGTCGGCCGTCGCCGGGGCGACCCGCGGCGCCAGCCCGAGATCGTTGGCGCCGAAGAATGCCGCCACGGGCGCCTTGATCCGTGCCATGACCGGCTCAGTCGGCGGGGTGCCATAAAACACCACGGACGCGTTCACGCCCTCGATTTCCGCCGCGGCTTCCCACGCGAGACCGCCGCCCATACAGAAGCCGGTCGCCCCAAGCTTCCCGTTCGCCATCGGCAGTTTCATCGCATAGTCGCGCGCAACCGCGAATGCGATCGAGCACTTCGGCGTGGCTGATTCGGTTGATCGCGCGTGCCGAATCGTCTGGGAACTCAAACGAATCGAAGTTGCCGCCATTGGGACCGAGACCCGAAGTCAGATCAGGAAGGACCGCGATGAATCCTTCGGATGCCAACTGGTCCGCAATCGCGCGCAGCCAGTTCGCGCCGCCGCCTTTGATCGGCGGCTCGCGCATGTCCATCCCCGGTCCGGGCTGAAACACCAGCACGACGGACGCTCTGGCGACGTTCTGTGGGTAAGCAATCCACGTGTGGAGCTTCGTGCCGGTCGACATTGGGATGTCGATCCATGACGCTTTGCGTGGCGACTGCGCCACCGTCTTGGCAGCCATCAGGAAGTTCGCGGGCAAGTCCGGTCGCTTGCTCGTCATCCCACCGAACGCGTCCGCACCGGGCGCCCCTCCGCGCCCTGCCTGTGCCTGACCGTCGAGCGCGGCGGATAACGATGCGATGGCGATGTGCCATGCATGGTCTGTCAACTGATAGACCCGCGTGCGCGACGGCGAGGCAAGAATCGTTGTCTCGAGACGTGGCGCGCCGCTCAAGTCGAAGCGCACCGTCGCGGCGCGGCCGTTCGAGCCGGGCATGGCGATGGCGAACTGCATCACGTCTCTGTTCAGCACTTCGGGCACGACCGCGATGAATCCATGCTCCGCCGCATCGTCACCGACCGCGCGCACCCAGTCGCTCAGTCCCTGGTTTTCGGCGGCGATCACCACGACTGGCGCGCTGGCCTCGCTGCGATCGGGAAAGACCACGAAGGAACGGACGCTCGTGGACCCCGTGGGAATATCAATCCACCGCGGATGGCGCGTGCCTGCGAGCGCGGCGCTCAGCGCGCGTTTCGCCGTTTGCCCCGTCGGAAGACCGGCCCTCTCCAGCACGGTGACGCTCACCATGCGACGCGCCGGTGACGGCGAGCTGACGAGGAGCGCCAGGACGATCAGACCCCAGGTAAATCCGCGCATGCTGTCCTCCGCGCGCGAACTCTACCACCCTTCCTTTACTGACTGCGCTGGTCTGCGGTATATACGCGCCACGACGGAGGCGAACACTGATGAGTGGATGGCGCCCGGTGTTCTGGAACACGGTAGCGGTGATGGCCTGTGCACTCGGGGTGATGTCTGTACGAATTTCGACAGGCCAGACCGCGCCGCCTCAGGCGCCGCAATCAACGGAGAACGTCTTCAGGAACATCCAAGTGCTCAAGGGCATTCCCATCGACACGTTCTTCGACGTGATGGGAATGTTCGCCTCCTCCATGGGCGAGGACTGCACATTCTGCCATTCGAAGCAGGCGGTGTTCGACCACAACGCGTTTGGCGATGAGACGCCGCGGATCCGGCGCGCCCGCCAGATGATCGCCATGATGAACGCCATCAACGAGACCAACTTCGGCGGACGTCCAATGGTGACGTGCTTCACCTGCCATCGAGGCAGCAACACCCCGGTCAACTCGCCAAAGCTGGCGCTGCAGTACGGGGAACCCGAAGAAGACCCGAACGTGATCAACTTCCCGCCGGAAACGCAGCCGGCGGCAACCGAACTCCTGGACAAGTACCTGCAGGCCCTCGGTGGCACCGCGCAGCTGGCGAAGCTTACGAGCTTCACCGCGAAGGGCACCTACTCGGGATTCGACACCGACCACAAGGAAATCCCGGTCGACATCTACGCGAGGGCGCCGAATCAGCGCACGTGGATCATCCACATGCCGGACGGCGACAGCTATCGCGTGTTCGACGGCCGCAACGGCTGGTGGGCCGGTCCTGACGGCCCGGCGCCGATCGAGACGCTGACGAGCGGCAATCTCGATCGGTACCGCCTCGAGGCGCTCGTGGGGTTTCCGAATGGGATCAAACAGGCGTTTACGGGATGGAAGGTCGGGCGGACGGCAATTGACGATCGCCCCGTCTACATCGTGCAGGGCACCAATCCACCGTTGCTTCCGGTCAACCTCTACTTCGATGCCAAGTCAGACCTGCTCGTACGGCTCGTTCGATGGAACGCGACCCCGGTGGGACCGGTGCCGACCGAGATCAACTACGACGATTACCGTGACGTGGCCGGCGTCAAGATGCCGTTTACGTGGACGGTGAGCCAGACGTACATGCAGATGACGATCAAGTTGAGCGGAATTCAGCCGAACGCGGCCGTCGACGCGAAAGTGTTCGCCCGGCCCGCGGCCGCGAAACCGGGTCCTCCAACCGGGCGCTAGTCGCGGCGAGCACGCGCCGCAATCCGTGCCCGCAGATCCGCCTCCCGGGGCACGCCCACGAACTCGAGCGCGCCGTTCATCACGATGAAGGGTGTTGAGAACACGCCATACGCCGCAACCCGGTCGGCAGCCTCGAGGATGTGAATGGCGCGGACCGTCACGTCCGGAAACTCCTGAGCAACTTTGTCGACAACCGCCTGGGCCCTGCCGCAGCTCGGGCAGCCTTCGGGCGCGATGAAAATCTCGAGCAGCATCTTCAGCCGCAACCGTTCATGGCAGATTGACGAGGACGGCGTACATGATGCGCATGCCGGCGAGCGTGCCGGCGCCTGTCACCAACATCCATGCCGCGATGCGAGGCACTGGCGCCGACTGTTTCACGTGGTAGGCGAGCACCGGCAGCACCATCATCGACGTGGTGAACAGCGACTCGTGTGAAATTCCGCTGTAACCATAGACGGTGAACGTACCGACCGCGATCAGCGTCCACGCCAGCGCGTGATCCAGTCTTTGCTTGTGGCGGATCACAGTCTGGAGCGCATCGACGCCACCTCTCGCCAGCATCACGATGATGACAAGTGGAGTCGCCCGGCCAAGGCCGTAGGCCCCCGCAAGCATGGCGCCCGTTCCCAATTCGCCGCGCGCAGCGATGAACGGCACGATACTCAGAAACACCGGGTCCGGACAGCAGAGACCCGTGTTGCCCAGCAGCAGCCCCATTCCGAGCGCGTTCACATGTTCCGACCGGCTCCTGATCGCCACGGGAAAACGGGGAGCGCTGACCGGCATCGGCAGGCGGATCAGCGCGAGGGTCCACAGACCGAAGACGTACGCCGCAATGCCTCCGAGAAGCGAGAGATAGCGCGCGATCTCTCTCAGGCCGAAGAGATCGCCAACCCCGGCGATCGCGATCCCCCACGCCGTCTGCGTCAACGTGAGCCCGAGGCCGAACAGCAACGCCAGTACGAACCCACGTGCCCGTCCGCCCCGCTTGCACAGCGGAACGATGCCGAGGACAACCGGAAAGCGGCAGGGCGTGAGCAGCATCGCCATCCCGCCCGCATACGCCAGCAGCAGCGTCGCGTGGTCCTGACTCACGACGGCGCAACCTCGATCACCTCGAGTTCCACCGCCGGGGCGTCGGATGTCACACGACCACGGAGGCGCACGTTCTTCCCGACCAGCGGCTGCAGCTTCGTTTCGTCGCGCACGGCAAACGCCTGCGGGGGCGCCGGCGCCTGCAGTTGATACCGTCCGTTCTGCCGCTGCAGCCTCCCGCGAACTTGCAGTTCGATCCCACGCAGGCTTTGTCCCGCACGCTCGACGGCCGCCCGCAATTGCGCAGGAGCGACGCGCGCTCCAGGCTTGACCGTAACCGTCGCGACTTGAGACGTGCGTACGACGCGAACTGAGGCCACTCCTTCGACCCGCCGCAGCGAGCGGTCGAGACCCGCCGCACACAAGTTGCAGGTGAGACCATCGACCGTGATCTTCACTTCCTCGATTTGGGCGTCAGCGGACCTCGGCGACACCAAGAGAACCGCTGTTACCGCCAGCGCTGCGAAAATGAAACGCATGAGAGGGTTCCTCCGCGTTAGAGCGCTGCCAGCATCCGCACGGCCTGGTCGTGCGCGGAGCCGGTCTTATATCGTGCCGTCAGCATCTGCAGCGTTCGCCTGGCGTCAGCACGCTTGTTCTGAAACACCAGCGCGCGGGCCAATCCCAGCATTGCGTCCGGCTCGCCCGGGCCCCCGCTGAACTCCCGCAGGTAACGTTCGAAGCTCTCCCCTGCTTCTCGGAACTGCTTCAACTCGAGCTGATTCTGCCCCACGGCGATGATGATTTCGCCGCGCCTGCTCTCCTGGCCGGCCGGGACGCGGGCCCGCATCGCTCTTTCGAAGTACTGATTGCTCGCGCGAAAGAGCTTGGCTGCCTTCAGCTCGCGTCCGAGACCTTCGAGCGCCGCGACATTGTCCTTATCCTTCGCGATGATCTGCGTCAGGCGATTGATGTTCGTGATGTCGCCGGGCAGTTCGTTCAACAGCTCGGTCATGGTCTCGGCCGAAATGTTGCCGCTGAACCGGAAGAGCTCAGTACCGTACGAGTCGGCGACGATCAGCGTCGGCATGCTGGCGATGTCGTACTGCCGCACGATTGATTCGTGCTTGTCGACGTCAATGCGCACCGGCACCACCTTGGACATCGCCTCCTTGACCGCCGCGTTGGGATACACCTGCTCGTCCATGACTTTGCACGGCGGACACCACACCGCCCAGAACTCGATGAGCATCGGCTTGTTCGCCGCGCGGGCGGCGGTGCTGGCGGTGCGCAGGTTGGCCTGCCACGCAATGTCACCTGCGGCACCCGGGGCGGCACCGGCAGCCGCGCACCCGACTACGCAGGCAAAGAGTGTCCGAGCGAGGTGTCTCTGCATCTAGAACTGGTACCGTACGCCGAACTGCGCCTGGAATGGCGCGGTTCGAAGCGTGCTGTTGCGCAGGTAGTTTCCGTTCGCGTCCTTCACCTGCCCAAACGTCGCAGGAATTGGCGCAGTGGTCAACACGCCGTTCTGCAGCACCGCTCCGGGCCCATAGACGACGTTGGCGGAGCCAATCTCGACGTTGTCGAAGTCGAAGATGTTGAACAGCTCGACCGACACGATCACGCGCGAGGAGCCGGTGCCGACCGTAAAGCCGCGTTGTACCCGCAGATCGACATCCGAGTAGCCCGTGTTCCTGAAGGTGTTGCGCGGAATCACTGCCCGGTTGACGACCGGACGATCGCGGATGACGCCGTCGCGATTCAAATCGGTGCCCGCCTGCGCGCTGAAGGGCCGTCCCGAGTTGAAGCGCGCGGTCGCCGACACCTCGATGTCTTTCGGCGCGAAAAACATTCCGTTGGCCGCGAACTGGTGCCGCTCGTCGATGTTCGAATAGTTGTACTCGTTCGCCAGGTTATACGCGTCATCGAAGACGATGCCGCTGATGCCGCGCTCGGTGTCGTCGTGGCTGTAGCTCCAGCTGAGTGTGTAATAGACATCCATCGCGTACCGCGCGCGCTTGACGTTGAACGCCGCCGTCGTACCCGTATAGCGCGATCGCGCGGACGGCTCCGTCACCTGGACGAAGCCATACGCCGGATACGGACGCGCGGACGAATAAATCGGGCGGCCTGTCGCGTCCGGCGCCGGAGGCGTCAGGTTGATGTTGCGGACGCGCGCAATACGGGCGGTGTTGATGTTGGTGAAGTCGATACTCGTCATGACGCCGCGCGCGAGCTCGCGCTCCGCGGCGAGACGCACGTGCACCGCACGCGGCAATCGGAAGTGCGGATCGATGTAGTTCACCGTCTGGCCAATACGGTTCTGGGGCGCCACCAGCTGATTGAGCTGCGCGTTGGTGAATGTCGGCAAGCTTCCGAGCGGTGCGGCCGGTAGGTCGTACCCGAACCGGCCGAAGGCATCAATGACCGCGGTTGGATTGCCCGTCGTGTTAATCAGAAGCTGGCTGCTCAACTCCGGATTGCCGCCGTTAGTCAGGATCGACTGCTCGAACACCGGCATGTACGGCGCCGCATAGAACAGTCCGCTTGCGGCACGGATGACGGTCTTGCCCCGGTTTCCGATGTCCCACGCCAGGCCAAGCCGAGGCGCAACGAGCTCTTTGTCATCGGGAATATGCGCTGCCAGCGGGAAACGGTTCTGCGGCACCGTCGATCGAACATAGTCCGGCAGGAGCGCCATCTCGTACCGGAGTCCCGGACTAATCGTCACACCGGGACGCAGGCGCCACTCATCCTGCGCGTAAATCGCAATCTGATCGATGCTGGCGTCGACCGCGCCCGTGCCCGCGAACTGCTGGTACGAAAACGGACGGCGCCCGATGTAATCGTCCAGCGAGTTGAACGTGTAGATGCCGTTTGCACCCGCGTTGAATGTCGTGCGCCCGTTGAGGAGGTTGGCATCGACGCCAAACTTTGTGGTGTGTGCGCCGGTGACGAGCGACAGGTTGTCGATCACCTGATAACGTCGATCGGTAAAACGGTAACCAATATTGCCGTAGCTGAGGCCGGTTGCCTGCGGACCGTAGATCGCGACAGCCGCGCCGCCATGGCGGACCGTGACCTCGGGACCGCTGAGGTTCTCATTCCACGGCCGGAACTCCCGCATCACTTCTACACGCGCCTCGTTTACCAGCTTCTGCGACAGCACCGTCGTCATCTGCCCCATGCCCGTCAGGTCGTTGCGGTTGGTCAGCAGTGCCGCGTTCGACAGCGCGCGGTTGGTAATGGAGTCCGCTCCGAGCCCCTGGGTCGTCGTAATGCCGCCGACGTTGTCAGTCACACGATTGCGGATGTAATCAAACCGGCCCATCAAGGTGCTGCCGTCGCTCAACCGGTGATCGATACGTCCGACGATCGACTCCGACTGGCTCAGTGCCGTCAGCTCCTCCTCGGGCGCCACACGCAGCAGCTCCTGTGCGCCGGGCAGGTTCCGCACGTTCAGCGTGTCGAGCACGGTGTAGGCGACCTGCACGGGCTTCGTGTTGTGCTGGAACTCGGGAGCAACGAAGAAGAACGTCTTATCCTGCTTGATCGCCCCGCCGAGCGAGCCGCCAAACTGGTTGCCCGCGCCGATCGCTATGCGGCCGAACGGATCCTTCTTGGTGGTCGCATCGTTGCGGAACAGGTAGAAGCCGGTTCCGGTCGTCACGTTGGCGCCCGATTTCGTCGCGAGGTTGATGATCCCGCCCGTCGAACGTCCGTACTCCGCAGAGAACGTGCTGCGGAGGACCTGAAATTCCTCGAGGGCCTCCAGGCTGAAGGTCGGCGAGAACTCGACGTGCCCGCACCAGTGCGTGTTCGTGTAATCGCCGCCGTCGACGTTGATATTCGTGAAGAGTCCCTTCTGCCCTGAGATCGCAAAGCCGCCGCACTCGGGTTCGATCTGGGTCGCCGGCGTCAGCAGAAACATCGAGCGAATCCGGCGGCCGTTGGCGGGAAGTTCCTGCAGCTGAAGGTCCGTGAGGACAGATTTCGAGAGCGTCGTGCTGCGATCGAGCGTCGGCGCGGTGACATCGACGGACTCGGCTACTCCCCCAACACGAAGATCGAAATTCACAGTCGTGGATCCGCCGAGCGTAACGATGGCTTCCTGCACGGATAGCTGGAGGCCTGCGCTCTGTGCCGTGATTTCGTAGCCCCCAAGCGGCATCTGCGCGAAGGCGTAACGCCCGGCATCGTCGGTGCGAGTGGACCGGATGTAATTGGTTTCCTTGTTTCGTGCGGAGATTTCGACGCCGACGATTGCGCCTCCGGATTGGTCGAAGACCTGACCGACTATCTGTCCGGCGGCGGCTGCAGATTGAGCGTACGCCGGCAACGGCGCGAGGACGCCCGCCAGGGCCAACACGACAACTGTACGAACGAAAACACGAATCGACTCCATGGTCGAAAATCCTCCGCGCACGAGCCGACCTGAACGTGGGCTCTACACGCGAATCGAGTTACAGGAGAATCTGCAGTTTGGGAGGCGGAACGTGGTGAGCCAATTCAGGCTCGAGACAGCAGCGGGGAGCATCCGCTGAAACAGCGGACACAATCGATGGCATCGACGCCGGTTGCTCAGGCTCGACGGCGACGATGCTGGCAAAAACGATGAGCGAAGAACTGTCCGTCGATAGGGCGCAATTGGAATCGCCACTCGTCCCTGACACGTGGTGCAGAGGGCACAAACGCTCGCAGTCCGAACCAGGTTCGGGAGGCGCGCCCGCATCGACACAAATTACGCGCATGCCGCTGAACGGCAGCGTCAGAAGTAGTGCGCTCAGTACAAAACCCCGCATCATTGGCGCTTGAGGCACCGGCACCTTACGTCGCGGCTCGCAACCTGTCAACAGAACCGCTATTGACAGTGAACAGCACGTCCCGTACTGTGCCCCACTTCGGCGGCTCCAGGGCGGCCAATGGTCGCGTCGCAAGCGCCGCGACCGGTCAGCGCTGGCTAGTCGGACCGCCGATGCGGTCCGACTCGTCACGGAAGCGAACGGGGCCCGGTGGCCCTCCCGGTCTTCAAAACCGGTCGCTCGCCGCTTTGCGGGGAGGCTGGGTTCGACTCCCAGGCGCTTCCGCCATACTGCCGTTCTCACGCACATACATATAGGGCTTCGCGATGACTCTCACACTGGAGCGCAGACGTAGCGACTGGTTGTCGAACGGCATCGCGGGCGGATTGCTGCTGCTCGTCCTCGTCGGAGGACTCGTGACGTACAAGACTTCCGGGGCGCTGCGTCAGATCGAGCGGGCGCGCACCACTGGCAGCATCGCCACGCGGGTCGATGTCGTACCAGCGTTCGCGACCCCGTCGCTCCCCGTCGCGGCGAGGTCCGTGAACTATCTCGCGGTGATCTGGCCCGCGCTTGTGCTGATCAGCGCCGCGGTGCGGGCCTTCGTTCCCACGGCGGTGTTGACGCGTCTGTTCGATGCCGGAGGCCTGCGCTCCCAACTGCTGGTAGGTGCATCGGGCGCTCCCCTGATGCTCTGTTCCTGTTGTGTGACGCCGGTCTTCTCGGCAGTTTACCGGCGATCCGCACGACTGGCGCCGTCGCTTGCGATGATGCTGGCGGCGCCTGGGCTCAACCCCGCGGCGCTCACTTTGACGTTCCTCTTGTTCTCGACCCAAATCGCCTGGATGCGTCTCGCGATGAGCATCGTGGCCGTGTTCGCCGGCACTGCCATCGTCGCGCGCCTCGCCGGCGACGCGGCCGTTGCGCCCGCGTCGCCGCCCCCCAACATTCTCGATCGGCCGTCGGAGAACGGCGTGGTGGTGCGCTACCTGGACTCACTGGCCCACGTCTCGATGCGGACGGTACCGCTGATTGTCGGCGGCGTGATCCTCGCCATGATCGTTTCGAATTACGTTCCGACGTGGATCCATTCACCATCCGGCAGCTTGTGGGCAATTGTCGTCGCCGCGTCTGTGGCGGTGCCGCTCGCATTGCCGACGTTCTTCGAGATCCCGCTGGCAGTGGCAATTCTTGCGGCTGGCGGACCAGCGGCGCCGCCGTCGCAGTGTTGTTTGCTGGACCAGCTGTGAACCTGCCTTCTCTCCTGACAGTCGGACAGGTGGCTGGATGGAAGCCGATGATACTGATCGCCTTGATGGTCTGGCTCGTCGCCGTTGTCGGCGGCGCTATTGTCGGCTAACCGAGCTCACTCCTGCGGGATGCGCCACATCATCATCGGAACCGCCGGACACATCGATCATGGCAAGAGCACGCTTGTCCTTGCGCTGACCGGCACCGATCCCGATCGCCTGCAGGAAGAAAAGGTGCGCGGCATCACGATTGACCTCGGCTTCGCGCATACCGTCGAAAACGGCATCGCCCTGTCGTTTGTTGACGTTCCCGGACACGAACGCTTCATCAGAAACATGATGGCGGGCGTCGGTGGAATGGATCTCGTGATGCTGCACGTGGCCGCCGACGAGTCGGTGATGCCCCAGACACGCGAGCATTTCGAGATCTGCCGGCTGCTACGCGTGCCCACCGGTCTCGTGGTGCTGACAAAGGCCGACCTCGTCGATGAGGCGACACTCGACGTGGTGCGTCTGGAGGTGCAGGAGCTCGCAGCCGGCTCGTTTCTCGAGGGCGCGCCTGTCATCGCGGTCTCCGCGCGAACCGGCGCCGGTCTCACCGAGCTGCGCCGAACGCTTGCCGATCTGGGGGCGGCCGCTCCGATGCGGCCGTCGTTCGGGCCGCCGCGGCTTCCGATCGATCGCGTGTTCTCGATGCGAGGCTTCGGCACCGTGGCGACCGGATCACTCGTGGCCGGCCGCCTGCAAGTCGACGACGAGCTGGTCCTGCTTCCCGCCAACCGGCACGTGAAGGTGCGCGGTCTGCAGGTGCACGGCACGAAGGAAACGGAAGCGATTGCCGGTCAGCGCGTCGCCGTCAACCTCACAGGCGTTGACGCGGGCGAGATCGCGCGCGGCGAGACGCTCACCGTTCCCGAGGCGGTGACGATTACGCGTCGTGTCGACGTCGAGATCGAGATGCTGGCTTCGGCTCCGGCGCTGCGCCACGGCACACGTGTGCGATTCCACCACGGCACTCGCGAGCTGCTCGGTCGCGTCATCGTGTCCGGCGGCTCCGAGATCCGTCCGGATAAGATGGGATTGGCCCGGCTTCGTCTCGAGTCGCCCGCCGTTCTGACTCGTGGCGATCGATTCATCCTCCGCGCGTATTCGCCGCTCGTCACGATTGGGGGCGGTACCGTGCTCGATCCGCTTCCGCCGAGAAAGGGCGTTAGGACACCCGCCGGGCAGGCTCGGTTCGCGTCGATTGCAAGTGCCACCGACGCGGCCGACGCGGTCGCCGTCATGATCGACGAAAGCAAACTGGCGGGCTTGCCGGTCGCCAGGCTCGCGGGCCGTGCCGGCGCGCGATACGAACATCACGAAGAACTCATCGCGCGGTTGGAGCAATCCGGACGCGCGAGCCGATTCGGCGATTACCTGATATCGACATCACACCTCGACGCGGTTCGACGCGCCGTGCTCGCGAATCTCGGCGAGTACCATGCGCGCCACCCTTTGGAGGCAGGCATGCCGCGCGAGCAGCTGCGCGAATCGCTGTTCGCCGAGGCGCCGGGCGCGGTTTTTGACAGCATGCTGTCCGAGCTGCAGCAGAAGGGTGCGATTACAGCGCGCGATCGTGTCGCGCTCAAGACCCATCGCCTGATGCTCAGCGACGAGGACGCGCGCGTGCGCGACGCGATCCTGCGGATCGTGCATGAATCCGGCCTCACACCGCCGGACCGGGCCTCGCTGGCCACACGTGCCGGGGCAGCTCCGGAGCTCGTCGAGCGGATGACGGCGCTGCTCGTGCGGCAAAAAGTCCTTATCCGCCTGGGTGACCTGCTCTTTCACGAGGCGACGCTCAACAGGCTGAAATCCGAAATCCAGTCTCTCAAGCGCGAGGGAGCCCGCACCGCCATCGACGTCGCGGCGTTCAAAGAGCGCTACGGCGTCTCTCGCAAGTACGCGATTCCCCTGCTGGAGTTTCTCGACGGCGAGCGCGTCACGCGGCGCGTGGGCGACACGCGTCAGATTCTCTAGCAGGTACGGGTGCGGAGGAGCCGGCTTCAGCCGGCCCGTGATATGTCGAGTTTGGAGAGCTGCGCCGCGAACGCCGCCTCATCATCGAGGCACCGGAAGTCGAAAACTAAGGCACCCTCGTGAGTCCGCCCGATAACAGGCACCGGCAAATCGCGAAATGCCCTCGCGATGCGGTTCAGAACGGAGCCCGCTCCACGATCGGTGACGGGCCTGATCGCGAGACCCGCGCTGGCGATGGTCTGCGTCGGCAGAGCGCCGCTGCCGATCTGGCTTTCGCAATCCACCACCTCGACCGTGGCAACGCCTTGCACTGCCGCCGCGACGCCGTCCCGCAGTCGATGTGCCGCGGCACGGACCTCGGCCGCCGGTCGCAGGAGCTCTCGAAGCACGGGAAGGCGCTCAGGCAGCCGATCCGGATCCTCGTAGAGCGCGAGCGTCGACGAAAGCGCCGCGATCGTCGTCTTGTCGACACGCAAGGCGCGCTTCATCGGATTGCGCTTGACCTGCTTGATGAGGTCGGCGCGGCCGACGATGATTCCGGCCTGGGGGCCGCCAAGCAGTTTGTCGCCGCTGAAAGTGACGAGGTCGGCGCCATGAGCGAGCGCTTCTGACGGCATCGGTTCGTGCGGGAGACCGTACCGGACTAGATCCACCAGGCTGCCGCTTCCGAGATCGATAACGAACGGAACGCCTCGCGTACGACAGAGCTTCGCAATATCGGCCTCGGCCACGCTGGAGGTGAACCCAACGATGGCGTAATTGCTCGTGTGCACCTTCATCACGACGCCCGTCTCCCCGCCGATCGCGGCGTCGTAGTCCTCCAGATGCACGCGGTTAGTCGTCCCGATTTCGCGAAGGCGGCAGCCGGCGCTCGCCATGATTTCCGGCATGCGGAACGAGCCTCCAATCTCGATCAGCTCGCCGCGAGACGTCGGCACTTCCCGTCCTTGGGCCAGCGTGTTGAGCACCAGGAGGACGGCAGCGGCATTGTTATTCACCACGGTCGACGCCTCCGCGCCCGTCAACCGGCAGACCAGCGCTTCGACATGCCCATCACGATCGCCGCGGACGCCTTCCGCGAGATCGAACTCGAGATTCGAAGGCCGTGTGGCAGCCACGGCCATTACAGCGGCGGCCGACTCTGCCAGACGCGAGCGCCCGAGGTTGGTATGCACAACGGTGCCGGTGAGATTGAACACCGGACGCGGCGAGGGCTGTGTCATGGCCTCGAGCCGCTCGGTCACGCGGACCCGGAGTATGCTGTCGTCGATCGCGGTTGCCAGAGTGGCCGCGCCGCCGTTCGCCCGCAACTCCACCAGCACTGCACGAATTGCGTCGGTCACCTGTGGGCGGCCGCGGTCCGCGATGAGGGGTGCCGCCCAGGCTGCTCGCAGCACACGATCGACCGAGGGAAGCGACGCGAACGCGGCCTTGTCGCGAGCACTCATGGGCGTGGTGGTCGGCAGATTGTAACTTGCTCGTGATCACGAACTACGAAGGCGGGAGGACTGGTCATGGTTGCACGACGGAAGGCACTGAAACTGAACGGACTGACGCAACAGGTGACCGCGGCGGGTTGAGCGGCGAAGCTCGGCGCCGCCGACCTTGTGCACGTGCTGCACAGCCTGCCGAAATGGGAACACCCGGATCTGATTGTCGGAACCGATACCTCCGACGACGCGGGAGTGTTCCGTCTTCGGGGTGACCTGGCGATCGTCAATACGGTCGATTTCTTCACTCCGATCGTTGACGACCCGTATGTCTTCGGTCAGATCGCTGCCGCCAACGCGCTCAGCGACGTCTATGCGATGGGTGCTGATCCCGTTACGGCGCTGAACATCGTCGCCTTTCCGAAAGGCACGCTGGACCTCGAAGTGCTGGCCGCAGTTCTCAAAGGCGGCGCCGAGCGTGCGCGCAAGGCGGGCGCCGTCGTCGTTGGAGGTCACAGCATCATCGATCAGGAGCTCAAATACGGGATGGCGGTCACGGGCTGCATTCACCCGGATCGCGTCATCCGCAACGTCGGCGTGCTCCCGGGCGACGCGCTCGTCCTCACCAAACCGCTCGGTACGGGAATCATCACAACCGCGCTCAAGCGGCGGAAAGCGTCGTCGGCAAGCGTCCGTGCGGCGGTGGCGTCGATGATCTCGCTGAACAAGACCGCGTCGGTCGTCATGCGGAAGTTCCCGGTTCATGCGTGCTCGGACGTGACGGGATACGGTTTGCTCGGCCACGCGTATGAAATGGCCAGCGGTAGCGGCGTGACGATCGTCCTCGAATCGGCGAAGCTTCCGCTGCTGCCGGGCGTAACGCGTCTCGCGGCAGGCGGCTATCTGACCGGCGGGTGCAAGCGAAACCGAAGCTTCCTCGACGGAAACATCTCCGTGGCTCGCTCCGTTGCGAAAGATTTGGAAGAAGTCGCGTTCGATCCACAGACATCCGGAGGCCTGCTGATCGCCCTGCCGAGGAAAGACGCCCCGCGTCTCGTCAGATCGCTGCGCGCGGCCCGAGTCATCGCCGCTACCGTGGTCGGCACCGCAACCCGTCGCCGCCAGGTCTCCGTCGAGCTCGCCTGACGGAACTTTCTGTATACTCACCCCACCTTCGTCCCAGGGAGACACTGACATGCCGTTGAAACCCAGGGGAAGCTATCTCGTCATCGGCGCCGCTGCCGCGGCAGCGGTTCTGATCTGGTCGAGCGGCAGCGTCATGTCGGCGCGCACTCGCGTCATCGGCGCCGATCGGATTGTGTCGTTCGAGGAGCTGCCTGACCCCGGCGTGGAGATATGCGGGATGGAGGGCATGGAGACGGCGAGTCTCCCCGCCGCGATCCACGCGATGGAGAGTTTGCCGAAGGCGGAGGGCGGCAACCTCGTATGCGCGGTGCCGCCAAGAACATCCACCGGTGTGTTTGCGTCCGCACCTCCGGTCGCAGAGGCCGCGGCGGAGACACCCCAGCAAGTGACAGCCGGGGCCGGCACCTCGTATCAAGCTCGCACGCGCGCCGGGATGATCAACCGGAAGCCGGTGCGCTACCTCAAGGATCCGTATCCTGCGTTCAGCGCGATTGCCGTCAACGCTGAAAACGACATGGTGATGGTCACCGACGAGAATCTCTTCCGGGTGGTCGAGTACTCGCGCCGGGACAACACGCCGGCCAGGACGCAAATCACGGAACCCCGCCGCGTCATCGGCGGGCCCGACACGCGGACCGAGATGATGTGCGGGGCGTACATCGATCCGCAGACGCTCGATGTGTACGTCACCAACAACGACACACAGAACTGGCTGCCGGTGTTTTCGCGCGAGGCCCGTGGCAACGCGAAGCCGGAGAGAATGCTCATGACGCCGCATCGGACCTGGGGCATTGCCGCAGACGAGCAACGTCAGGAGCTGTATCTCACCGTTCAGGACCCGCCGCTCGTCATCGTGTACCGGAAGCAGGCGGCGAACAACGAGGCGCCGCTGCGCATCCTCGAAGGCGACAGCACGGAGCTCGCCGACCCACACGGGCTTGCCCTCGACATGAGGCGCAACCTGATGATCATCACCAACCACGGGCACCGGCGCTTCTACGGCGGTGACGGCCACGCCATCAACACGATGAAGCAGACGTGGGAGGAGTGGGTCAGCCGGCTGGATGACTTGAACAGTCCGCCCCGCGAGAGGCTGCTGGGCGTGGGCCAGTTCGACATGCCGTCGATCACGATCCATGAACGGGGCGTCAGCGGCAACACCAAGCCGCTGCGCGTGATCAAAGGCCCGAAGACACAGCTGAATTGGCCAAGCCATGTCGCGGTGCATGAAGGGCGAGGCGAAATCTTCGTCGCCAACGACGCTGACGATTCCGTGCTCGTATTCAGGGAGAGCGACAACGGCGATGTGGCGCCGATTCGCGTCATCAAGGGCGCTCGCGCGGCGGTCAAGAATCCGACGGGCCTCACCATCGACGAGAAGAACAACGAGCTCTGGGTGGCAAGCATGGGGAACTACACCATCGCCGTGTTCCCGATTACCGCGGATGGCAACGCGACGCCGCTGCGGATGATTCGCGGTGGTCCTCCGGATCACACGGCGCTGATGATTGGAAATCCTGGAGCCGTCGGCTACGACAGCAAGCGCAAAGAGATCCTGGTTCCTAATTGAGTGGCCCACCCGCAGATTGCGGCATTTGCCAGGTTGGCAAATGGAGGTCAGGCCCCGACGAGAAGAATCTTCGGACAGGCATCGAAGTTGAGCCGGACGATGCACGACATTCGGTACAACGAAGTCAATGACGAGATCCTCGTGCCGAACCCGTTCTCGAACGCCATCCTCGTGTTCCGGGGCGGCGCCAACGGGCAGGAAGCGCCGATTCGTGTGATCCAAGGAGCGAAAACACTGCTCGATGGACCGGACCGCCTGGACATCGACACGATTCACCGAGAAATCTTCGTTCCCGACGGGGGACGGGTGCTCGTCTACCCGCTCGATGGAAACGGCGATGTGGCGCCGTTGCGCGTGATTGAAGGTCCGGAGACGCAGATCGCCGGGCAGTCGCTCGCCGTCGACCCGATCAACAACCTGATCGCGGTCACCGGCCGGGAGCGGTCGATCGTCATCTTTGACCGCACTGCGAACGGCAACGTCAAGCCGCTACGCGTGATCAAAGGTGAAGATACGCAGATCGATCGCATCAACCAGATGGCGATCTACCCACAGGGCAAGCTACTCGTCGTGGCGATGCCGGGCCGGCAGGGCGATGTCGAGCCGCCACGCGTCTTCGTCGGCATGTGGAGTCTCGACGACAATGGAAACGTGCCGCCGAAATGGACCATCAACGGCGACCAAAGCACGCTGCGGAAGCCGTTCGCCGTGGCGCTGAATCCCGATAACAAGGAAATCTATGTCACGGACATGCGCCTGAACGGGGTGATGACGTTCTCCGTGCCGGAAGTCTTTGAACCTGTGGCGAGGTAGAGCCTGCGTCGCGGGCATGCTCGTCTGGGCATGCCTCGCGATGCCGGCCGATGCGCGGCAAACCGCGGGGACTGCCGAGGGGGCCGGCAGCGATTCCGATCCGCTCGCGTGCTGGTGGAGAACCGACCGAAGCGCCGCACACGTCGGCGAGCAGTTCACCCTTACCCTGACGTGCGCCGTTACTGAGACGGCGGATGTTCGCGTGGTTGCGGACCGCGACCGGCTCGACCCCGCAGCCCTCGATCTCACCCCATTCGAAATTGTCGGCGGGACGCGGGACGACGATATTGAGGCCGCTCCGCGCCGCTACTTCCAGTATTCGTACACGCTGAGACTGTTCAGCGACGAGCACTTCGACAAGGATGTCGACATACCGTCGATCCCCGTGACGTACCACGTCGAAACCCCTGGAGCCACCGCCACCCGCGGCCGGGATCAGGTGTACCTCCTGCCTGCGCTGCCTGTGCACGTGAGGTCGCTTGTGCCGGTGACCGCGACGGACATACGTGAGGCCGCGCCGGATACCTTCGGCGACATCGATCGGCGCGCGTTCCGCGCCACGGAAGAGTTCGCGGCGGCGGGTGTGCTCTTCACATTGGCGGTCGCCCTTGCGGCCGTCGGCACCGTGCGCATGGTGCGCCCGCGACTCGGGCGTGCCGCTGCCGCGCGCGGGCTGGTTTCACCGGCGGAAATGCTGCGCGGCTGCAGTCGCGAGGCGAGGCGTGTCAAATCCGAGGTGACACGCACCGGCTGGACGAGCGATCTGGTCGGTGAGGCGCTCACGGTGCTCAGGGTCGCATGTGCAGCAGCGCTCGATAGTCCGATTGCACAGCGATTGGACGGAAGCACGGCCGCTCAGGAGGGACAGCTCACCATTCGCAAGGGGACTCTGCGCACAAAGAGGGTCCTCGTTTCCGCCGCCACCACCCCGACGACGTTCGCTGCAAGACTCGCGGGCGCCAACGGCGCAACGTCGGACCCTCGTCTACGAAGTTCGCTGGAAGAGCTCGGCGAGTCACTGCGTCTGTTCGCGGCCGCTCGTTACCGCCGCAATGAAAATGTCGACGCGCCGGCGCTCGACAAGAGCTTCGAACGAGCGATCGAGATGCTGCAGCGGTTGTACGCGATGCAGCAGTGGCCGGCGCGAACAGCAGACGCCTTGTCGCATGCCGCGGAACGGCTGAAGGGCGCGCTATGGAGCCGCTGAGCGAACTGCCCGGCGTCATGCGCGACACGTTGTCGGCCTGGGTCCGGCTCCGCTGGGATGACCTGCAGTTTGCCAGGCTGTCGATCGCGATCGTGCTCCTCGGCGTGCTGATCGCTCTGCCACTTCTCGTGCTCCTGGTCCGTGCGATCGGCGCGCGATCTCGACGACGCGCGCGCGTGGTGCTGCCGGCCGTTCTGTCTGTCATGCAGCGATCGCTGGTATCGCCCGTTCGCCACGCCGCGCTGGTGCTGTTCCTCCTCGGCGTTCCGTTCTTCGCGATTGCGGTCGCGGACCCGCGGATCGTCTCGGTGAACGAGCAGGCGACCTACTCGGGGGCGCGCGTTGCGCTTCTCATCGACAGCTCCGGCAGCATGGTGCTCCCGTTTGATGCCCCGACGCTCGAGCCGGTTGTCAACCGCACGTTCTACACCGCGGTGGCGGCCGCCGATCGATTCGTGAAGCTGCGCATGAGCGGCGCGCACGCCGATCGTCTCGCAATCATCCAATTCGGCAACGAAGCGTACGTCGTGACGCCGTTCACGACCGACTACCAGAGTGTCCTTCTGAGCCTGAGGCTCATAGGCGAGCCGCGAGCATGGAACCAGTTCAATGTCTTCGGCACCACCATCATTCAGGGGCTCGATCAGGGATTGGAGCTGTTCCGCACCTTCAATCTGCTCGATGGGTCTCAGAACATGGTCATCATCTTCACGGATGGCAATGACGGTGAAGCGACGTTCCGAGGGCGGACGCTCGACGCGATGATGACTGAGGCGCGGGGCAATCGGATTCCGATCTACATGGTGCGGCTCGGATACGGCAAGCAGCTCGGTGACGTGCCGTGGGACCCGCTCTGGAAAGCGGCGGTCGAGCAGAGCGGCGGCCGCTTTTATGCAGCCGCCGACGAGCGCGACATCCTTCGCGCGGTGCGCGATATCGATCGCGCGTCAGCGGGGACGATTACCGAACACCGGTCCGCGGTCGCGGCGCCTGCCTTCGCCGGCCATGCGCTCATTGCAGTCATACTCTGGCTCGCCGCAGGAACGCTGAAGCTGATGTTTCCGTACTTCAGGACCTTCCCGTGAGGGTTGAGTACATCAAATGAAGGGCGTCGCGCGTTACATGATCGGATCGATCGTGGTGGCACTCGCAGGAACGGTCTACCTGGCGGCCGGCATGCTCGATCGACGCGTCGCCGATGCCGGACGGGAATTCGCCGTGCGACAGTACGATCGCGCCGATGCCAGTCTCGAGCCGGTCGAGCGCTATCTCGCATACGGCCGGTGGATTCCGTCGCTGGACGCTGCGCTGAACGACGTCCGGACGCGCAGAGCCGCCACGCAGTACTGGAATCGTCAATACGACCGGATTGTGTCGGATCGGGCCGACCTCTCTTCGGCCGGAGCCCCCAACATCGACCGGCAGCTGATCGCCGCTAATGCCGTGTTCCGGCGCGGGCAGCCGAAGGCCACCGACCGCCGGAGCTCTCTCGAAGCGCTGCAGGCCGCGGCCAACGCCTATCTCATGGTGCTGAAGAACACGCCGCGCAATGAGGTCGCCGCCTACAACTACGAATACGTGGTGCGCACACGTGAAGACATTGACAAGGGACGCCACGCGCCCGAGCTGACGGACAAGGCCGACGATGGCCCCGCGGGGCGCCGCGGCGGACCTCCGCCGCCACAGGATCCGAAGCGCGATCTGAAGCTGCTCGTTCCACTCGAGCCCGGAGAGATTGACAAGGGACTCGAACCCGGCAAAGGCGGTGCGATTGAACGCAAGGGCTGACGCCTTCGGGTTCGGAGAGCCCGTCTACCTCTGGCTGCTCTTCGTCCCGGCACTGCTGCTCGTGGTCTGGGCGTTGGATCTGCTGCGCCGCCGGATCGATGCGAAGCGGTACGCCGGCGTCCAAGGACTCTCAGGCCGGGAACGGTACTCCGCTGCGGGCGATTTTCCGTTCTGGTTGTGCGTCGTTGTCGCCACCGCACTGTGCATTACGGCGCTGGCCCGGCCGCACATCCGCGTACGTGTCGCTGGCACCGCCGGTGCTGACTTCGTGATCCTTCAGGACGGCTCGGCGTCGATGCACGTGACAGACGTGGCGCCGGACCGTTGGCGGCGATCCATGCGATTCCTGCGCACCTTCGCCGACACGCTGACGTGGAAGCAGGACCGCGTCGGTCTTGCGCTCTTCGCCTACTTCGCCGCGCCCCAGCTGCGCCTCACCAGAGACCCTGAGGCGCTGCTCTTCTTTCTCGATCACCTCGCTGACCGGCCGCCATTCCGGCTCGAGGACGACCCCACGTGGAATACGAACATTGAACAAGCCATCCAGTGGGGACTGCGACTGATCGAGACCGACGAGAAGCTCTTTGGACGAACGAATGCCCCCAAGGCGTTCGTGATCATCTCGGACGGCCAGGCGTGGAGTGGAAAGGTGGCGAACGCGCTTGCCGCCGCGCGCGCTACCGGCATCGCCATCTACGTCGTCGGGGTTGGTACCGACGCGGGGGGTTACATACCTGCGGCTGATTCAAGCCGCCGCCTCAGCCGCCTCTATGCCGTGCTCGATCGGGAGTCGCTTCGCACAATTGCCCGCGGCGGGGGCGGCGACTATTTCGAGCTCGGGCGGACGTCGGACCGCGACATCGCGGCGCGGATCATCAGCAGCGTACGCCGGCGCGCTCCGGCTGCGCCGCAGGAGGAGAGGCAGGAGGAGTTGTACTGGCGCTTTCTTGCCGCCGCGGGACTGGTCCTGTGCCCCGGGACGCTCGTGCTGGCGGCGGTTCTGTATAATCCGCGGCACTAAAAATTCGGCGCGTCGATGGGAGGTGGATGTGGGTCGAATCCTCAGGCTCGCAGTGCTGTTCTCGTCGGTGATGACCATCGTTTGCTCGTCCGCGTACGCACAGGCGTCCATCGCAGGCGTGGCCAAGGATTCCTCGGGTGCGGTGCTGCCCGGCGTAACCGTCGAAGCGGCCAGTCCCGCTCTCATCGAAAAGGTTCGAACCGTCGTCACGGACGGAAGCGGTCAATACAAGATCGAATCGCTGCGAACCGGCACGTATACGGTCACCTTTACGCTTCCTGGCTTCAACACTGTCAAGCGCGAGGGCGTCGAGCTGACGGGAACATTCACCGCCACGATCAACGCCGACATGCGCGTCGGTGCCCTCGAAGAGACCATCACGGTCACAGGCGAAACACCGATCGTCGACGTGCAGAACACGAAGCGCCAATTCGTGCTGGGTGAGGAGCTGATTCACGAGATCCCGTCGAGCCGGAACACGACCAATCTGGCCACCCTCCTGCCGGGCGTGACGAAGGCCAATCAGGATGTTGGAGGGCTGAACGGCGAATCGGGATCGACAGCGGGTGCGGTCACCATCCACGGCAACGCGGACGTGCGCACCGAGGTCAACGGCGTCTCCGTTCATGCGACGCAGGGAAGCGGCACCAACGGTGCCGGCAACATGGCCGCGTATCAGGAAATGCAGATCGACACCAGCGGCGTGTCCGCGGAACAGAAAGAGGGTGGCGTTCGCATCAACCTCATCCCGCGCGACGGTAGCAACGAGTTCCACGGCTACTACTACGGCGCGTTTGCGACCAGCTCGATGCAGGGCTCGAACGTGACGCAGCAGCTGACGGATCGCGGCCTGCTGGCGCCGAACGCCCTCAAGCGGTATGTCGAGGTGAATCCGTTCGGCGGCGGCCGCATCGTACGGGACAGACTCTGGTTCTTCGGGACGGTTCGCTACAACAGCGCACGCTCCTATTCGGCCATCTACTACAACCGCAATGCGGGCGATCCGACGTCGTGGACCTATGAGCCCGACACGAGCCGCGGTCCCGCGACCAACGAAAACATCTGGAAGAGCGGCAATGGACGGCTCACGTGGCAGGCGACTCCGAAGAACAAGTTCGGGGGCAGTTACGACTACGCGAGCTCCTGCCCGTGTCCGAGAAACATTTCCGCGACCGTTTCGCCTGAGGCGGGTGTCACCGGCTACGCCCCGATCAAGCCGGGCACGATGCTGTTCCTCGATTGGACGTCGACGGTGACCAAGCGCCTCCTCCTCGAGGCGCGCTTCATGAAGCGCGACTCGCTGAGCACGCGCCCGCTGACGAACATCTACTTCACGCACAACCCGGGCGTTGGCGTGCTGTTGAACTCGGTCACGGAGCAGTCGACCGGATTGAGCTATCGCGCGTCGAATACAGCGGCGACCAGTTCCCGAAATCCCACCCGGCAGCCACGGTTGACGCTGTCCTACATTACGGGCGCGCAAGACTTCAAGGTCGGCTTCAATCTCGCGTACCAGAGCCAGGACCAGAAGGCGTACAGCATCGATTCGCCTATCAGCTACCGGTTCAACAACGGCATGCCGAACCAGTTGACGCTGCTGGCGACGCCGTGGCGGACGTTCATCGACGAGCAGGATCACGGGATGTTCGTTCAGGATCGGTGGAGAGTGGGTCGGGCGACACTGACGGGGGGTCTGCGTTATGACTACTTCCACGTGTCGTTTCCGGCCCAGAGCGTCGGCCCCAGCCCGGTCGCTCCCGCGCGCAGCTTCGACTTTCCGGAAACCAAAGGCGTGACGTGGCACGACCTCGAGCCGAGGTCAGGCGTTGCATACGACCTGTTTGGCGACGGCAAGACAGCCGTGAAAGTCAGTCTGAACAAGTACCTCGCGTTTTACGGAGCGCCCAACGCGGGTGGCACCGATACGGTCGCGACGTTTACGTCGAACATGAATCCGACGGCGCGTCTCGTCAACACGACGAACCGATCTTGGACAGACACGAACCGCAACTTCGTACCCGACTGCAATCTGCTCGACCCTGCGACCAACGGTGAATGCGGCCCCATGGCGAACCGCGATTTTGGAAGCACGCGGCCGGGATCGAGCTACGACCCCGACACGCTGAGCGGATGGAACAGACGTCCTGACTCCAACTGGCAGTTCTCCGCGGGTGTTCAGCGCGAGCTGCTGCCCAATGTCTCCGTGGACGTCAGCTACTTCCGGACCTGGTACACGAACATCGTCGTGACCGACGACCGCGCGATCGGTCCTTCCGACTTCGATACGTTCAGCATCACCGCGCCATCAGATCCGAACCTGCCGAGCGGAGGAGGCTATCCGGTCACAGGTGTCTACAACTTGAAGCCCGCGTCGTTTGGAAGACCGTCCGACAACTACATTACGTTCGCGGACAAGTACGGAAAGGCGATCAATCACTGGAACGGTTTCGACGTGACCTTCAACGCGCGGGCAATCTCCGGCCTGTCGCTGCAAGGCGGCACGAGCACCGGCCGCGTCTCCACAAACAACTGCGAGGTTGCTGCGAAGCTGCCGGAAATTCTCTTTGGCGCCAACAACCTCAGTGATACCAACGCCAACGTGTGGCAGCCGGCCGCTTACTGCCATCAGGTTGGACACTTCCTCACGCAGGCAAAGGTGATTGCGACGTACCTGGTTCCACGAATCGACGTGCAGATGGCGGCGACCGTCCAGAGCCTGCCCGGTCCGCAGGTCTTTGCGAATTACACCGCGACCAACGCCGTCGTGATGCCGTCGCTCGGTCGCGCGCTCTCCGGCGGCGCGCAGAACATCGTCGTCAACATCACGCCGCCCGGAACGATGTTCGGCGAGCGGATGAACGAGCTCGATCTGCGCATTGGGAAGATCCTCAGGTACGGGCGCGTCCGCACGACCGCCAGCATCGATCTCTATAACGTCTTCAATTCGAACCCCGTGCTGACCGAGAGCCGGGCATACGCCAGCTGGAGGCGGCCACAGAGCATCCTCGGGCCGCGATTTCTTGAGCTGGTGCTGAAGGTGGATTACTAGTTGGCTCAGGGCTCAGGGCTCAAGCCTGAGCCCTGAGCCTAAGTCTTCGCCGCTGCGAGCAAACGCGTCGCGTTGTCGCGTTCAATCGCCTGCCGTTCCTGTGCGGTGAAGACGCCGCTGGCCTGCAGCTCTCGCAGGTCAAGTACGTACGTCAGCGGGTCGCCGTATGGGTGGTCGCTCCCCAGCACGATCTGGGACGTGCCGACCAGCGTTTTCAGGTTCTCCATCTGCAGGAAGTTCGACGAGGCCGCCGTGTCGTAATAGAACTTCCGCAGGAACGACAGCAGGCGCGGCGCCTGCGTTCTGTTGGCGAACGTCTTGGGATCCGTTCCAATCTCTCCGCCGATGTATCGAGCGGACCAGATGCTGCCGCCGCCGTGCGAGAAGATCCATTTCACGTTCGGGAAGCGCTCGGCCGAGCCGCTGTTGATCCAGCTGACGATCGTTCGTGCCGTGTCATGGCTGTATTCGAGCGTCGTCGGCCCGACACCCGGCAGCGCATACAGACAGCATGGCCCCGCTCCGGGATGCGTATACACAATGGCCTTGCGGCGATTGAGCTCTTCGAACACAGGCGTGAACGCTTTGTCGCCCATGTACTTCGTGCCGATGCTGGTGATCAGCCCGATGCCGTCGAGTTTGAGCTTGTCGAAGGCGTACTCGATTTCCTTGAGGCTTGCGTCGACGTCGGGTAACGGCAGCGACGCCCAGATGCCGAATCGCCCGGGATAATCGGCTTTCATCTTGGCGCCGAACTCATTCGCCTCGCGCGCGAGCGCGACGACGTCGCTGTTGAACTTCGCTCCTGGCGGCGCCTGCTGATTCCCGAACCCTTCGGCGAAGTAGATGCCTGGGACGGTGATCGACGAATACGACGTTTGAACGCCCGCCCGGTCCATTGACTCGATGGCTTTGGCCGGAGTCCATCCCATCCAGGGTTCCACGTTGAGCGCCTTGTGATCGGCGAGCACCTTGAGCCAGCCAGGCGGCGCGTAGTGATGGTGAACGTCAATGCCGCGCGTGTTCTTGATGTCAGGCGGAATCGGACGCTCCGACGCATTGCCGCGGCCGCCGCGACCTGCTTGACCTCGTTGTTGCGCAGACACGCCAACGCCCAGCAGAGCGCCTGCTCCCGCAGTCGCCATGCCAGCAAGGAAGTCTCGTCGTCTCATGTCCGATCCTCTGACTCTGCTGAGATCGCGCGGCGCATCCTATGGCACGGAGTTAGGGGTGTCAACGAGCCGTTTTTGCTTGACTTTACGGGCTTGCCGGTCCCCAAAATGTCGCCGACTGCAAGACCAAACTCGAACGGGAGGTCGTAGATGGCCCGAGTGGTTCGAGCGGCGTTGATCGTCTTCGGGGTTTGCGCGTTCCTGCCTTTCACGGCCTCTGCTCAACAGGCCTCCATTACCGGCGTCGTTCGCGACGCGTCTGGAGCCGTACTGCCCGGCGTCACCGTCGAGGCCTCGAGCCCCGCGCTCATCGAGGGCGTGCGGTCCGCTGTCACTGACGGGACCGGACAATTCCGGATCGAAGCCCTGCGGCCGGGCGACTACGTCATCACCTTCACGCTCACCGGCTTCGCGTCCGTGCGGCGCGACGGCATCCATCTCACTGGAACATCTGTCACCTCGGTGAACGCCGACATGCGGGTCGGGTCGCTCGAAGAGACGATCACGGTGTCGGGCGAAGCGACCACGGTGGATGTGCAGAGCACCGTGCGCGAGCGCGTCTTCGATCGAGAGGTGCTCGAAGTGCTGCCGTCGAGCCGGTCGCCGGCCCAGATGGCCGCGCTCACGCCCAACGTCACGCCGACGACTCATGATGTCGGAGGGGCCATGGGAGACGGTTCGGGAAGGGGCGGCATCGTGGCGCGCGGCGTGGACGACTCGAAGATCATGATTGCCGGCATCGTGACTCAGACCGGTACGGGGAGCTCTCATGGCGTCTACAACCTGGAGGCGTACCAGGAAGTCGTCGTCGACACCGGCGCGGTCAGCGCGGAGCACTACACCGGCGGCGTCCGCATCAACTTCATCCCGCGCGATGGCGGCAACACGTTTTCTGGATCGCTTGTTACCTCATTCGCCAACAAGTCGATGGCGGGAAGCAATTTCACGCAGGAGCTGAGGGCCGCTGGCCTGCCCGTGCCGAATACCGTCAAGCAGCTCTTCGACTTCAATCCGAGCTTCGGCGGGCCGATCAAGCGGAACAAGCTCTGGTTCTATACGGCGGCCCGCTACAACCGCGCCTTTAACTTTGCGCCGGTGTATTTCAACAAGAACGCGGGCAACCCGAACGCCTGGACGTATGAGCCAGATCTCAGCCGCGAGCCGGCGGCGACCGAGAACGAGATCAAGAACTTCAGTGGGCGAGTTACCTGGCAGGCGACGCCGAGGAACAAGTTTGCCGCGATGTACGACACCTCTAGAGTGTGCGACTGTCCTAGACGGCTGCGTTCGAACGAGGCGCCCGAAGCGATTCTCGCCGTGTACAACATCAATCCCCGCTGGTTCTCCACAGCCGAGTGGACGTCGCCGGTCAGCAGCAGGCTCCTGCTGGAAGTCAACGTCAACCACATCTACAGCGACGCGGATCGCGCGCACGTCAATCCGTACTTCTCGCCGAGTCCCGTGCCGCTGGTTCAAGTCCAGGAACAGTCGAACGGCATGAACTATCGTGGGACCTCCAACGCTCCCCACAGCATCAACCGGCCATGGACGGCTCGCGCTGTCGCGTCCTACGTCACCGGCGCGCACGCGCTGAAATTCGGCTACAACTTTGCCACTGTCGGTCAGTCACGGGAGACCTTCAGTCCCGACGCGCCGCTGGTGTATCGGCTCAACAACGGCCTTCCGAACCGCATCACGCAGTGGGCGACGCCATTTACGGCGCTGGTCGACGGCGTCGAGAGTGCGCTGTTTGTCCAGGAGCGCTGGACGGTGAACCGGTGGACATATTCCGGAGGCATCCGGTACGACTTCTTCACCGATTCATTCCCCGACCAGACGATCGGTCCTGGCAATTTCGTTCCGAATCGCAACATCCACTTCCAAAAACGGACAGGCGTGACCTGGCACGACATCGAGCCGAGAACGGGTGTGGCCTACGACGTGTTCGGCGATGGGAAGACCGCGGTCAAGGCGAGTTTGAATAAGTACCTCACCGGCGACGGTTCCGGCGGTGCGTTCGGGATCGGGATGTCGCCCGCCAACAACATGATCGCCAACACGACCCGGTCATGGACCGACGCAAACCGCGATTACGTGCCGAATTGCGATCTCACCAGCCCGCTTGCAAACGGCGAGTGTGGTGCGATGGCGAATCAGGATTTTGGCGCCGCCTCGTCCATCCTGTCGTACGACCGTGATCTGACGAATGGGCTCGGCAAGCGCACCTATAACTGGCAGTTTTCGACGGGCGTCCAACACGAGCTGCTGCCGCGCGTCTCCGTCGGAGTGGACTATTGGCGCACCTGGTTCGGCAACTTCGTCGTTGTCGATCATCGCGCGTACGACCCGAACGACTTCGATACGTTCAGCATCACCGCACCGCGCGATCCGCGGCTGCCCGGCGGCGGCGGCTACTCGATCTCGGGCCTGTACGACGTGAAACCAACCGCCTTCGGCCGGCCGGCCAGCGGTCTGGTCGCACGCTCGGACAAATACGGCAAGATGATCGATCACTGGAACGGCGTCGACGTTACCTTCAACGTCCGGCCGGAAAACGGGATTCTGCTGCAGGGTGGCACGAGCACCCAGCGGCGGACCACCGATAACTGCAGCGTCGTGAACCAGGTCGCCGCTGAGCCACCACCGGATCGAGGCGGAGCGTTGCCGACGTACAATCCAGCCGGAGTGCTCGTCGGAACCTCGACGCTCGTCGGGCCGCAGTTCTGCCACGTTCAGGGAACGTTCCTCACTCAGCTCAAGTTCCTCGGCTCGTACAGGATTCCGAAGGCCGACGTGCAGTTTTCAGCATCGCTTCAGAATCTGCCGGGGCCCGAAATTCTGGCGACCTACCTCGCAACCACGGACGAGGTCCGTGCGTCGCTTGGGCGCGCGCTTGCTGGCGGCGCGCGCAACATCGAGGTGAATATCGTCGAACCCCGATCGATGTACGGTGAACGCCTGAATCAGCTCGATCTGCGTATCAGCAAGATTCTCCGTTTTGGCCGTACCCGGCTCAACGCGGGTTTCGATGTCTATAACGCGCTCAATTCAAACGCGGTGCTCGCGGTGAACCCGGCGTACGACAGTTGGCAACAGCCGCAGGAGATCCTGAACGCGCGGTTTGCGAAGGTTGTGTTTCAACTTAACTTCTGAGGGGGTCGCGATTGAGTTCTCTGACGCGTAACAAACGGCTGCTCGTGGGTGCGGTCGTGCTCGGCGCATTGACAATCACCTCGTCACCGGGCAGCCGGGACGTCTCTGCGACGACACGCTTCATCGGCACCGATCATCTCGTCTCGTCGACGCCGCTACCCGACGAAAGCGGCGAGATGTGCCCGATGCCCGACATGGAAACGTCGTATCAGCGGCGAGGCGGTGGCGCAGCGGCAACGGCTCCTGCGGACACGCCCTATTCAACGCCGGTCCGTGTCGTTCGGGATCGCTATCCCTCGTTCAGCTCGATCGCGGTTGATCTCGCCCGGGATCAGATCGTGGTGACGGACGAAAACTTGTTCCAGGTCCTGTTTTACGACCGGACCGAAAACAACCGACCCAATCAGGTAGCCAAACCGAAGCGGGTGATCGGAACGAAGTGGGATCAGGCCCTGATGAAGCATGAGGACGCGAAGACCCACATCGAGTTCCAGTGCGGGCTCTACATCGATCAGCGCAACGGTGACGTGTATGCGGTGAACAACGACACGCAGGACACGCTCGTCATCTTCTCGAACGAGCAGATCGGAAACGTCGCACCGAGCCGTGAGATTCATACGCCTCACGGCACGTTCGGCATCACGGTCGATGAAGCGGCGCAGGAAGTCTTCCTGACCGTTCAGCACGACAGCGCGATTGTGGTGTATCGCAAGGGGGCGAGTGGGGAAGAACCGCCGGTGCGCATGCTGCAGGGTGAGCGCACCCGCCTCGCCGATCCCCATGGCATCGCGCTCGATCCGAAGCGCGGCGTTATGTTCGTCACCAATCACGGCTCGGTGCACAACTCGAGCGCCGGTGCAGCGGACTTCTTGAGCGAGAAGGAGAAGCAGGAGCGAGCCAAGCTCGTGAACTGGCCGCTCGACAGAGATTTCGCGATTCCAGGGTCGGGGCGAACGCTGACGCCCTCGATTACGGTGTACGCCAAGAACGCATCGGGCGACGCCGCGCCATTGCGGGTCATCCAGGGTCCGAAGACAGGGTTGAACTGGCCGACCGGCATCGCGGTCGATTCGGACCGTGGCGATGTCTACGTCACCAACGACACCACTGATTCGATTCTCGTCTTCGGCGCTGATGCCTCCGGCGACGTTGCGCCAAAGCGCGTGCTCAAGGGTCCGAAGACCGGCCTGAGAAACCCGACCGGCCTTGCGCTGGACCTCCAGCACAACGAGCTGTGGGTGGCCAACTTCGGAGATCACACGGCGACGGCCTATCGCCTGAATGCGCAGGGCGACGTCGCGCCGTTGCGGACGGTTCGCGCCGCGGTAGATGGCGTCCCCTCGCTGATGATCGGCAATCCGGGCGCTGTCGCCTTCGACACGAAACGGGAAGAGATCCTCGCTCCTAATTGAGTGGCCCATCCGCAGATTGCGGTGTTCGCCAGGTTGGCGGACGGACAAGCGGCGCCGGTTCGGAGAATCGAAGGACAGAACACGCTCCTCAGTCGGACGATGCACGGGATTGCGTACGACGAGGTGGCGGATCGGATCATCGTCCCCGCGCAGTTCAGCCAGGCGATCCTGAGCTTCCGTGGCGACGCGAAGGGTGAGGAAGCGCCGCTGCGCGTGATTCAAGGGCCGCACACGGAGATTCGCCGGGCGGATCGTGTGGCCGTGGATCCGATTCGCAAGGAAATCTTCGTGGGTGACGGAGGCCAGGTGCTGGTATTTCCAGCCGATTCGAACGGCGACGTCGCGCCGATTCGCGCCATTCGCGGGCCCGACACGATGCTGACCGAAGGCGGAGGCGGCGGTGTGCCGGCGATCGCGGTCGACCCGGTCACCAGAACGCTGATCGTCGCGGCTCGTGGGCTGCTCATTTTCGACAGCACTGCCAATGGCAACGTCAAGCCGTTGCGGGTGATTACCGGCGATGGCGCGGGACGCGGCCGTCTCGCCGCCGCCCACAACGGCCTCATTTTCGCGGGGGCCGCAGGCGAATCGGTCGGCGTGTGGAGCGTGTACGACACCGGAAACGCACGCGCGCGGTTCAAGATCGGCCAGGGTGTCCTGCTGGAGATGCGCGCGCTTGCCGTCGACCCGAAGAACAAGAGCGTGATCATCACCGACAAAGAGCTCAATGCGGTCATGACGTGGTACGTGCCGGAGGTCTTCGCACAGGCACCTGGCGCGAGGAGCAACTAGACACGAGGAGCAACTAGAGAGGCCACTCATATGGCGTTCACGCTGCTCGTCAACAACATCCCGTACGCGGTGGACGTCGAACCGGACACGCCGCTGCTCTGGGTCCTGCGCGACTCGATCGGCCTGACCGGCACCAAGTACGGCTGCGGCATC
>Ga0075418_10000846_pt1 | contig 33326 bp, 34 predicted proteins | sample SoiMetdeltSBSDD2_FD_81776 | JGI IMG/M metagenome (GOLD analysis project Ga0075418, IMG submission 81776) | Bulk soil microbial communities from a Populus tree surrounding site in Tennessee, USA - Soil MetaG P. deltoides SBSDD2 | ecosystem: Environmental > Terrestrial > Soil > Tree plantation... | reverse complement strand
CGCGCAGTTTTTACGCCCAGCAAGACACGCGCACGCCGCTGTACATTTCAATATTCGCCATTGGCCTCAATATCGCCTTGGCCGTGTGGTTTACCATGGGGCTGGGAATGGGCGCCTACGGGCTGGCTTGGGCGCAGTCTATCATGGCCGCCGTCGAGGTAGTGGTGCTGTTCGTTATTATGGGGCAGCGGATTCCGGGGTTGTTTGATAAAATCTTTGTACGAGCCATCGGCCGCATGGCCAGCGCCACCGGCTTTATGGCATTGGTTAGCTACATCACCGTGCAGATTCTCCAGCTGGGCGCCGACGACCAGAGTTTTCTGGCGACTTTTCCGAAATTTGCTGTCATCGGCCTGGTGAGCGCGTCGGCATACGTGTTCTTTAGCCGGTTACTGCGTTTAACCGAGGCCGACCCGGTGATTAGCCGTGTACGGTCGCTGTTGTTCGGCCGGTTTAAGTCCCAGCAATAAAGGCGATTCGGCCGGTTGTGTTTTTTATGTGCGCAAAACAGCGTACAATAAGGTTATGGATACTGAGTGGGCATCTATCGAGCGCTATTTGCGCGCGGCCAATTACCTAACGGCTGCGCAGATATTTTTGCAGGATAACTTTTTGCAACAACGGCCGCTGACGTTTGAAGATGTGAAGCCGCGACTGCTAGGGCACTGGGGTAGTGGCCCCGGGGTCAATTTTGCTTATGCGCACCTGAGCCGGCTGGCGAAAAATCACGACCAAGACATGATGTTTATCCTAGGGCCGGGACATGCCTTCCCTGCCTTGCAAGCCAATTTGTTTTTAGAAGGTACGCTTAGTCATTTTTACCCAGATGTGCCGCAAAACCTAGACGGCATTGCACAGCTGTGCCGGCGGTTTAGCTGGCCGTATGGATTCCCCAGCCATAGCAATCCTGGGACGCCCGGCGTCATACTAGAAGGCGGCGAACTGGGGTACTCGCTCTCTACCGCATGCGGCGCGGCTTTAGATAACCCCGACTTGCTGGTGGCGTGTTTGGTGGGTGACGGCGAAGCCGAAACCGGGCCGGCGGCTGCGGCCTGGCACCTGAACAAACTGGTCAACCCCAAAACCGACGGTGCGGTACTGCCCATTCTCCATCTGAACGGCTACAAAATCTCTGCGCCTACAATTTTTGGCCGCATGAGCAACTACGAACTAATGGCGCTGTTTAGCGGCTATGGCTATGAACCGCGAATTGTCGACGCGACCACTAGCGACAATCCGCACCAAGCCATGAGCGAAGCGTTGGAGTGGGCGCACGGACTGATGGGGGAAATCCGCGCCAGCAGCGACCGCACTGCACCGCGCATGCCCATGATAATCATGCGAACTTTCAAAGGCTGGACGGGTGTCAAAGAATTAAAAGGGCAAAAAATCGAAGGCAACTGTCTGAGCCACCAGGTGGTTTTGACCGAGGCTAAAACAGACGAAACCCAATTGCGCCTGCTGAGCGATTGGCTACATTCGTACAACATTGGCGAACTATTCACACCCGAAACCGGCTGGGGTAATTTCGTGGTAGACATCTTCCTGGCTGCGCCCGAAAAGCGGATGGGTATGACGCCGTATGCGCTGGGCGGCGCACCGGTATATCAGCCGTTGCAGTTGCCGTCGGCGGCGCAATTTGCTGAAGACGCCTCCGTGCCTGGGACTATCGGCAGTAGTAGTATGCGCCGCGCCGGGTTGTATCTGCAAGAAGTCTTCCGGCTCAACAAAGACGCCAAAAACTTCCGCCTTATGTCGCCCGACGAAACCTATTCCAACAAACTTGATGCCGTTTTTGGTGAGACGTCGCGCGCCTGGCAATGGCCGATTCAGCCGTGGGACAAAGACCTGTCACCCGATGGTCGCGTGATGGAAATGCTGAGCGAACACAACTTGCAGGGTCTGGTGCAAGGCTATGTGCTGACTGGACGGCACGCCGTATTCGCCAGCTACGAAGCGTTTATTCAAATCGTGAGTAGTATGATGGATCAATACGCCAAGTTCCTCAAACAAGCGCGTGGGGTCGAGTGGCGCGGCGATGTGCCGTCGCTCAACTACATACTGACCAGTAGCGGCTGGCGCCAAGACCATAATGGCTTTAGCCACCAAAACCCGGGGTTTATAGACGACGTGCTGCGCCGACAGGGTGATTTTGTGGACGTCTTTTTCCCAGCCGATGGCAACACCACACTGGCAGCGCTGAACCACATGCTGGGCACGACGCGGCAGATAAACGTGCTGGTGGCTGGCAAAACCCAAGAGCCGCGTTGGCTCACACCCGAACTTACCCAAAAACAGTTGGAATCTGGACTGATGACCTGGGATTTTGCCAGCGACGCCGACCCCGACATTGTGCTAGCCGGCGTGGGCGATTACCCTATGAAAGAAGTTATGGCGGCGATAGATTTGGCTAAAAAAGCGCGGCCAGACATTCGTATTCGCTGCGTAAACATCAGTTCGCTGACTACCTGCGGACTAGGGCGTAGCGGGCTGTGTGTGAGCCAAGATGGGTTCGACAGTCAATTTACACAGGACAAACCCGTCATTTGCAATTTCCATGGCTACCCCGAAACACTCAAAGCCATTCTGTTCAATTACGCCAACAACCCAGCGCGTTTTGACGTGCGCGGCTACATAGAAAGCGGCAGCACCACCACGCCGTTCGACATGCACGTGCGCAACCGCACCAGCCGATACCACCTGGTGATGGCCATATGTGAACAGTTGGTAAAATCTAGGCGATTGCAGGAGAGTGAGGCGCAGCCAATTATTGCCGAGTATCAGCAGAAGATTGACGATAATACAGAATATATCAAAGTGCATGGCATAGACAAGCCAGAAATTGACATATGGACATGGCCAGCTCGCTAATCCTCATTTCCAACCCCGGCAGCGCCAGCCGTAAATACGCGCTGTACGACGGCGAAGTATGCCGCGCGCGGTTGCATGTAGAATGGGCGGGTGGCACGGTGGCGGCAACGCTAGAACGGGACGGGCAGACGCGTACGGTGGCGCTGGAATGCGCAGCCATCGACCAAGCAGCCGAACAGGTGAAGGGTGTTTTTGCAGCCGAGGGTGTGTTACAGGCAAGTGAAACCATTGGCCGGATTGGTTTGCGTATTGTGGCGCCGGGCAGCTATTTTTTGGCCGACCACGCGCTAGACGCTAGGGCGATAGAGCGGCTGCAAAACGCCGCGCGCCTGGCACCGCTGCACGTGACGGCGACGCTAGACGAACTGCGAAAATTGCAAGTGCACTTCCCGCTCGCCGACATTGTGGGCGTGTCGGACAGCGCCTTTCACATAACCAAACCAGACTACGCCTGGAACTACGGCTTGCCGCTGCACGACGCCGACCGACTAGACATAAAACGCTTTGGCTACCATGGCCTATCGGTAGCATCGGTGGTGCGAACACTCCAGGTGGCCGGCAAATTGACGCCCCGCCTGCTTGTATGCCACGTGGGCAGCGGCGTCAGTGTGACAGCGGTGCATAACGGCAAAAGTGTCGACACTACCATGGGCTACACGCCGCTAGAAGGCGCTATCATGGCGACGCGCAGCGGCAGTATAGATGTGGCGGCTGCGCATGAGCTCAAACGAGCGCTCGGGTTTGACGACGCTCAGCTAGAAGCATACTTAAACAAACATGGCGGCCTGCGGGGTTTGGGTGGGTCGAGCGACCTGCGCGAACTGTTGGCGCGCGAAGCAGACGGCGACCATTATGCGCACCTGGCTATCCAAACCTATGTGTTCTCGCTACAAAAATCCATCGGTGCTATGGCTGCGGTACTGGGCGGTGCAGACGCGCTGGTGTTTACGGGCACAGCCGGCGAGCGGTCGGCGCCGCTACGCCACCGGCTGGCGAACCGTTTGCAGTACCTCGACTTTTTTGTGAATCACCAGGCCAACACGGCGATAGCGGGCGACGAAAAAGCTCCGGCACTCATCAGTGAACTAGCACTTTCCAAACCCATTTTCGTTGTGCCTACCAACGAAGCCGCCGAAATGGCGCATCAGGTGGCGCTGTTTCCCCTAAGGCCGTAGCGTACCAGCGAATACCTGCCATGCTAGCAGTGATTTGGCAACCAGGCTCAGGATAATATAGACTTTTTCGCCGTATAGGTAGTCGCGCCATGGCCCGATTTTTTTGTACTGCAGGAACATGTTTATGGCAAAACAGTTAAAGAATACAAATATCGACACAAATATCCAGTACACGAAATCCGGTGCTTTGCTGCCTTGGTCGGCGCCTAGCCACATGTAAAAGGCAATGACCAGCCACGGCACGGCACCCGCAAAACACCCTATAAAATAGCTCAGCCAATTGGTTTGTTTGGTGGTTTGGTTGTGAACTTCCATGACTAGTCCCATCAGGTTCATAATTGCCGTCAGGCTGAACAGCATCACCAGGCTGGCGAAATCGTAGACGCCGACCAGCAGGGAAACGGCGACTATCATGACGCTGGCGGACACGGAATATTCTATCCAGCGGGCTTTGTTGATGCCGCGTTTTAATCCGGCGTTGTACCAGCGGTTGTACGCGGTTGCGATGAACAGATGGGCGATAGCTGATAGGAAGAAAAACGCCGCTACCAGCCACGGCAGGGAAATGTCGAACAGCTGCGTACTGGTGGGTACAAGTCGTTGGGCGACAGGGTCGAACTTGAGAAAAATGCCCGTAATAGGCAAGCTAAAATCTTTGCTGAGCCACAAAACCGCCAGACCTTGCAACGCATGCGCCCCCGCCATGATAAAGTTGAACTTGCCTAGATATGTTTGTGTGATTTTCCCCATCCCCATTCTCCTTTTATTACTCTTCGGTAAAAATATGCGTATCACCAATCGGCGCACGCAGGTAATTGGCCAAGCGCACGTGGTTTAAGTGCACACGAACCAGTTGATACGGCCCGGCGCGCAGTTTGGCAATTGGCGGCAACCAGTCTGCACCTTGGGTTTGGATTTTGCGTAGTTTTCCCATGACAGTCTCCATGGTTTGCGGGTCGGTTTCGGCCGTGGCAGTGCCAGTCGCCTGCAAGGTGCTGTTTTCGGCGGGATTGACAATAGTGAGGCTCATCGTCGGATTATCGAGGATATTTTGAAACTTTTTCGTCTCGGTTTTGGTCAAAAAATAGAGCGTATCTGGCGCCATCAGACAACCATAAACTGCCGCACCATGCGGCGTTTCGTCTGCATCAACAGTTCCCACAACGATAACTGGATTAGCCTGTATATATGCGGCGATTTTATCTTGGTCTGCATTACTCCCTGTTCTCATCGCTAGGTAACTATCTCGAAAATGTCATGCTGGTCGGTGGCCGGTGTGTCGCTGTACGACGCTAGGCGGGCAGTGGGCGAAGATAATCGGTAAACAACATAACCATCGGCTAGCAATTTGGCTGGCGGCGGTGTACCGCTTTGGCTGGTGAGCCGAGCGATAGCTTGGATCTCTGTGAATATCCGGTCGATTTGTGCGGGGTCGGTCACTACTTCTACTTGGCCATCTACCTGAACGGTTGTTTGGGACTGCTCGTCGTACACGGCTAGCGCGGCCTGTGAGTTGACGCTGAGGTTGGTGCTTTTGCGAGTTGCCTTTTTTGTAATGAAATAAAAGACTAACTGCGGGTCGCACACGACATACACGGCGGCAGCGTGCGGCTTGCCCGTGGCATCTGCCGTAGCCAAAACGCCGACTTTGTGCGTGCCTAGAAAATCTAATATACGTTCGCGGGATTGGGTAATGTCTACGGTCATAGTTTTATGATAGGCGACGCGTGTAAAAAACACAACCAGTATCGCTAGGCGCGACGGGCTAGCGGCCGCCGCCATCTGATGGTATACTATGTGCTTGAACCATGAACCAACAAAACATTCGTAATTTCTGCATCATTGCCCATATCGACCACGGTAAATCTACCTTGGCCGATCGCATGATGGAAATTACCAGCACCGTGCTAAAGCGCGATATGAAATCGCAGCTGCTGGACAGCATGGAGCTCGAGCGCGAAAAGGGAATTACCATCAAATTGGCGCCAGTGCGGATGACCTACCAAGGCCACAGCCTGAATCTCATCGATACACCCGGCCATGTGGACTTTAGCTATGAAGTCTCGCGTAGTCTCGAGGCCTGCGAAGGCGCTATACTGGTGGTCGACGCCAGCCAGGGTATTCAGGCGCAAACGCTGGCCAATGTGTATTTGGCGTTGGCGGCTGATCTGACTATTATTCCGGTGCTGAATAAAATCGACTTGCCCGCTGCCGATGTGCCGCGCGTATCGGCTGAAATTATCAACCTGCTGGGCTGCCGCGAAGAAGATATTTTGAAAATTAGCGCCAAGACAGGTGAGGGCGTGCCCGAGGTGCTAAGCGCCGTGATAGACCGCGTTGCACCGCCGCAAGGCGAGCCAGAAAAGCCCACGCGCGCCCTGATATTCGACAGCTATTATGACGATTACCGCGGCGTTATACTATATGTGCGCATCGTTGATGGGGCAATAAAAAAAGCCGCCAACATAAAAATGATGGCCACCAATGCCAACGGAATTGCGCTAGAAGTTGGCGCGCTCACCCCCGGTATGACACCTCACCCTAGCTTGGCGACAGGCGAGATTGGCTATATTGTGACCAACCTCAAAAGTACGCGTGAGGCTAGGGTGGGTGATACCGTGACTTTAGTTTCCGTCGTCGCCGCCCATAACGCGCCCTCCTCTTCTGAGCCAATTGTACCACTCCCCGGCTACCAAAACGTCAAACCATTTGTATACGCCGGCTTTTTTCCTGAAAGCAACGAACATTACCAGGAGCTCAAAGACGCGGTGGAAAAACTCAGCCTCAGCGATAGCGCCTTGCAATTCACGCCGGAAAATTCGCCCGTGCTAGGATTCGGTGTCCGTATCGGTTTCCTGGGCTTGCTGCACATGGAAATCGTGCGCCAGCGTCTGGAGCGCGAATACAACCTCAGCCTTATCGTCACCAACCCCAGTACCGACTACCACGTTCAGTTAGTCAATGGCGACCAGTTAGACATCAAAAGCGCCTCGGAATTGCCCGATATGACCAAAGTTGCTGCCATCAGCGAGCCATGGATAAAAGGCGAAATAGTGGTGCCGCGCGATTACGTGGGCGTGGTGATGCAGCTTATCGTGACACGGCGTGGGTTACAGCGCAATATCAGCTACCTCGACGAACATTTGGCACTCGTAGCCTTCGACGCCCCCTTGGCCAACGTGTTGACCAATTTTTACGACCAGCTAAAATCCAGCACCAGCGGCTACGGTAGCTTCAATTACGAGCTGTCGGGCTACGAGCCGCACGACCTGGTGCGACTAGACTTCTACGTGGCCGGCGAAATGGTCGACGCGCTATCTATGGTAGTGCATCGCAGCGAGGCGCCCGGCGTAGGTCGCGAAACCGTCGAAAAATTGAAAGACATCATCCCGCGCCAGCAGTTCCCAGTCGCTCTGCAGGCGGCCATTGGTGGCAAATTCATCGCCCGCGAAGACATCAGCGCCTTTCGCAAGGACGTCACCACCGGCTTGTATGGCGGCGACGTCTCGCGCAAGAAAAAAGTACTGGCCAAACAGAAAAAAGGCAAAGCCCGCATGAAGCGGTTTGGCAAAGTCGACATTCCGGCCGAAGCCTTTACGACACTACTGAAAACCGACGGCTAGCCCTTGTTATTTACCCGCGTAGCAGGTACTATAGAATCACATAGTTATACAAGAGAGGGGTTGACATGGGGTATCAACAATTTGGAGAAATATTGGGACTGGGCACGCCAGAACTAATCATTATTTTAGTAATTTTGCTACTGCTGTTTGGTGGAGCCAAACTACCACAACTTGCAAAAAGCATCGGTTCATCAGTAAAAGAACTACGCAAGGGTGTGCAAGATGAAGCAAAAGACACAGTCGCAGAGCCAAGCCGCGCCAAGTCTAGCGAAAAAGCCTAAAGCGCCAGCCAAGTTTTCTGACCACATAGGCGAGTTGCGTCGCAGGATTTTTGCTGTGGCTGTCATTTTCCTGGGTGCGTCTGGGCTAGCCTACAATTACAACAGTTTCCTGGTGGATTTTATCATGCAGCCGTTAGGCGGGCAGAAGCTCATCTACCTAACCCCAGCGGGTGGTTTTAATTTTATCTTTCAGGTCTCGCTGTATGCCGGGTTGTTGGTCGCGGCGCCAATGGTGATATATCAGCTGTACGGTTTCATTCGGCCAGCTTTGCCGCCTCGTGCGCAACGTTCTGCAAGCATGGTTGTTGTGTCCGCCTTCATCCTTATGCTGTGTGGTGTGGCATTTGGGTATTGCATTGCCGTGCCGTCGGCACTCCATTTCCTGTCCGATTTCGCGGGGGGCAATGTCACGCCAAATCTGACGGCTGATTCGTACCTCAGTTTTTTCCTGGCCTACATCGCCGGGCTAGGCGTGTTGTTTGAACTACCCCTACTCCTCCTATTTTTGCACTGGATTCACCCCATGACCCCAGGCAGCCTGATGAAGTCTGAACGCTTCGTCGTTCTATTTGCCTTTGTCGTCGCCGCTATTATTACGCCGACACCCGATGTATTCAACCAAGGCATGATAGCCATCCCCCTGATACTCATCTACCAATTTGGCGTCTTGGCGGTGTGGATTGCAATCCGGCGTGAACATCGCAAACACAAACATGCGCAGCCCGTTGTGACTCCGGCTACACCCGTCACTATACCGTCGCCGCTGGTGCGAACGATCCAGCCGCAACCTTCCTCGCTACCCCCGATGGTCACTGCGCCACCCGTTGCGCCACCAGTGTCTGCGCCTTCGATGCGCAGGCGTACGCTCGACGGCTTTACCTCGGCGCCGCGCCTGGTTGTGCCGGCGCCTCGCCAGCCAGTGGCGCCGGTTGTTCGGGCTGAAGTACGGCGTGCAATACCGCGCGCGCCGCAGTACAGGCGCAGCATCGATGGATTTTCGATCGTTTAATGCTAAAAACGTGTTGACACACTCAAGCACAAGCGGCTACAATAGAGGCATAACTCTACAAAAAAGGAAAACAAACATATGAGTGTCCAGCAGGATATGCACAACCTATTACAAAAAGAAATGGATCGCAAGGATTTCATCAAACACGTCGGCGTTGGCTTCGCGGCTATCGTGGGTATTACAACAGTACTTAAAACCATTAGTACAATGGGCGGCTCGCAAAAACAAGCTGCGGCTGGCTATGGCGCAAGTGTGTATGGTGGCGGCAAGTCACAGGCTGTTTAGCGGCACTAAACTACCTGCTAGTCTGTGCCCGCTCTTCTAATTTGGCTAATATAAGCCTCAGCACTTCGTCACGCGGAAGCGTTGCGTCAATCTCTAACAGTAGTCCTCGCTGCCTGTAAACGTCTATAACGGGCAGTGTTTTATTTCTGAACTCTTCCAGACGTACCTCTAGTAATTCTTCGGCATCTTCGGCTCGTTCGCCGCGGTCTTTCTTTTGCTGGGAAATGTGCCATCGCTTATGTACCGTGTCGTCGTCGATATCCAAATAAATCGCTACCCTTAACGGATGTTGGCTGGCATCTAGCGCGCCCATGACGCCTTCTTCCTCGCCAATCCAGCGTCCTAGCGAGCTAAGAATGAGCGGCTTGTGTTGAAAGTTGGGGCTGCTAAGAAACGGTGTAATAATAGAAATATAATCTTGCGATGGCACCAAAAGTCCACTATCCAGAGCCGTCTTGACGTGGGCGGGGATGACGCTGTTGCGTAAAATTTCACCGCCACCTAAAAGCGGGGCGTCAAAAAGGGCTGCCAATTCGTGTCCCTGGGAGTCCTTGCCGGCAAAAGGCCGCCCAAAAAGGTTAATAGAGCCAGTACCGAGCCAGCGGAGAATCGTGTCGATTTGCAGAGTGTTGTCGCTATTCATGCAGCCAGTATACCCGAGACGTACCACATACACAAACCCTGGCACTCAATTGCAAAGAGTGCCAGGAAAAGTTACAATAGTGCCATGACCGAACGCCAAATGGCCATCCTGGCTGCTATCATTGAACAATACGCCGAAATTGCTGCCCCTGTGGGGAGTGTCACGCTGGCGAAACTCTTTGGTGTGTCGAGTGCGACCATTCGCAGTGAAATGGCGCGGTTGGAGGAAATGCAGCTGATTATGCAGCCGCACACTAGCGCTGGTCGTATCCCTACCGACCAAGGCTATAGGTTGTATGTGAATAGTATTACCGAGGCGACGGCCAACGAGCTGCCGCAAATCGATCGTAGTGCGAGAGCGATTGAGGCGCGTGTGGCGGCAACCCATGGCGATTCGGCTACGCGGGCTATTCGTAGTGCTGTGGATAGCTTGGTCGATCTGACGCAGAATCTTGGCTTGGCGACCATCGGCGACCAGCTGTATATGAACGGCATCGGCAATCTGTTTAGCCAGCCTGAATTTTTACGCGGAAACCACACCCAGGCAGTAGCGCGGCTGCTCGATAACCTCGAGCCATGGCTACGCGAAGCAGCGCCCAACGAGCCGTTGAATGTATATATCGGTGCTGAAAATCCAGTGGGTAAAACCAGTGGTGCAACCCTGATAATTAGCAGATTTCGTTCGCCCTACAGCGACCGTAGCTACATAGGCGTGCTGGGGCCAACGCGGCAAAGTTACGGCAAAGTAATGCGCCTAGTACGGCATGCTGGCGCGATGTTGGAGGAGGTTTTATAATATGGCAGAATGGATAGGTAACTTACTTGGACAGGTGCCGGATTGGTTGTTTTTGCCGGCGTTCATAGTGACTGCTATAGTGATTATTATGGGTGGTATTGCATGGGCAGCGCCTAACACGTGGACCACTCCGTCGAAACGAGCATACTTAGGAGAAAAAAAGCATGGCAAAAAGTAAAAAACAAGAAGAATTAGGATTGCAGTTAGCCGAACTAACCGCCGACCTGCAACGAACCCGGGCGGATTTTGAAAACTATCGCAAACGCGTCGAGGCGGAAAAAACCGCCGCCCGCGAAGCCGGCCAGGCCGGCGCAATCTTGAAACTGTTGCCCGTTATCGATAACATCGAACGCGCCGTGGCCTACACGCCAGAGGATTTGAAAGAACACAAATGGGCGCAGGGCATTGCGGGTTTGGTGAAAAACCTCGAGAAATCGCTGGAACAACTGAACCTCAAACGAATCGACGCCAGCAAGGGCGCGGCGTTCGACCCTGAACTGCACGAAGCCATTCAGTTCGACGAAGACGCGACGGGTGAACACGAAGTGATTGCCGAAGAACTGCAAGCGGGCTACACGCTCAACGGCCGCCCCGTGCGTCATGCGATGGTGAAAGTGACGCGACAGTAGCATTCTTGGCCTAAGCTTATGCTTACGGTATACTCATAAAGATATGGTGGTACAATCTTCTATTTCTGAGCGTGAAGTCGAAGCTTTCTTGGGGTTATTTGATGGCAATGTGGAAGCAGCAACCAAAGCACTACAGGCGCATGCGGCAGCCAACCGACCCTTCAAGAATCCTCCGCAGCCCACTGGGCCAGTCCTCGTACGCCTCGCTGATGTGAAAAAGACATACAAGGTTGGCCGTCAAATCATCGGTGCGCTGGACGGTGTATCGCTGGAAATTCACGAAGGCGAATTCGTGGCATTGACCGGCGCAAGCGGCAGTGGCAAAAGCACATTGCTGCAATTAATAGGCGGCCTAGATAAACCCACGAGCGGTTTAGTAGAGGTGGATGGTCATGATCTTAAGAAAATGCGCGACGGCAAGCTGTCTCAGTTTCGCAATCGCACTATAGGTTTCGTGTTTCAATTTTTCTACCTGCAGCCATTTTTGAAAGTCGGCACCAACCTGGAAGTGCCGGGCATGTTCGCGCGTACGCGGCGGCGCGAGCGTCAGCAGCAAGTCGAGACATTAGCCAAGGCAGTTGGACTAAGCGATCGCATACAGCATCTACCGCGCGAACTATCGGGCGGACAAATTCAGCGCGCAGCTGTGGCGCGGGCGCTTTTGAACAAGCCAAAATTACTGCTGGCCGACGAGCCGACAGGTAATTTGGATAGTATGAACGGCGTCGCCATTATCGACCTATTTGAAACGATTCGCCGGGAATTTGGCACAACTATCATTGTGGTCACACATGACCCGGCCATTGCTGCACGGGCTGACCGCGAAATTCGACTGAAGGATGGAGTGTTAGTATGATTCGCTTGCGTGACGCCGCCGTTTTGGCGCTTACTAAACTACGCACGCGCAAAGTTCGTACGACGGTGACTGTGGTGACGGCCAGCCTGCTATTTAGTAGTTTGGTGCTTGCTTCGCTAGTGGCTGGCGGTGTGGTAGATAGCGCAAAACGCTTCACGGCAGGCAGCCTGTCCGAGCGAGCTATCGTGAATTTACAACTGTTCCCCGGGATGAGTGAGATCTACAATAACCCTGATATCCAAGTGCGCGCCCAGGAGCTGCAAGCCAAAGTAGTGGCTAACAAAAAAGCCGCCGCTGGACGGCTAGGTATAGCCTACGATCCGGCAACGGAGCCAAAGCCGGTTGAGGGCGATGCGGGAAATACATATTTAAACACGGAATCATTGGCAGCGCGTCAGGCTATGGCAGAATACACCGCTCGGCAACCAACGGCGCAGGACACGGCCAAACAGCTGGCTACCCCGTATCAACCGAAGGCTTTTTATAGCTTCGGCGCGAGCAATATCGACGGCCGCTTGAAGCAGATGAAAAATGGCAAAGAAGATTTCACCGAAAAGCTGGATGTTGGGATGAGTTATGGTCCAATTCAAGACGTAACCAATGGCTGGTATTATCTAGACTCGTCCATCACGAAACCGTTCTTGGTGGAGCAGAAATATTTGGATGCGCAAACCGACAAAACGGCGCTGCCTATTATTGCGCCCTACAGTAAGGTGGAATCTGCGTTGGGATTGGCAAAATTGTCAAAAACCGCGACACCTCAGCAGCGCCTCGACCGCATCAGCGATGTGCGGGCACGCGCGGCTACTGTGCGTTTGGCGGTGTGCTACCGCAACAGTGTGTCGCAGGCGCAGGTGGACGATGCCATTCGCGCGGCCAAGGAAATCGAGCAAAACAAGGATAACAAAGAGTATCAGAAACCGTCGCTCATATACGGATTGCCAGATAGTGGCGCCTGTTCGCCGGCGCCCGTGAAAACTGATACACGGACGGCTAGCGAAAAAACTCTGGCTAGCAAGCAAGACCAGTTTGGTCGTGAATTTGGCCAGACTGTCGATCCGGCGCAGCAAAAAGTCACCTTCCGTGTGGTGGGCTTGGCTCCTGACGGTTTTGGCGCTGATGGCTTCTCGTCGATTGACGCGCTCGTCTCGATGGTGGCGGGCAGTTCCCTGCAGGGTATGTGGGTAGTCCCGCAAGATATGTTCGATGCACTGCCAAACAAGGCTGATTACGAACGCTTTTTGCCAGTAAAAACCGTCGATCCGTTGAGTGGCAACGGTATGCCGCCTACAGGTCAGCTGATTGAGTTTGCCAGCGCTGCCGATGCCAAACGTTTCGTAACCGAACAATCGTGCAGCGACTTCGATTGTGCGTCGAAACCACACATCACCTATTTTGGCAGCAATAGCGTACTCATCCAGGATATTATGGATTCGGCCACGCAGGCATTGGGTGTTGCTGCGCTGGTCATTGCTGCGATTGCCGCACTAATACTCATGGGAATGGTCGGCCGAGTTATCGGTGACAGCCGGCGCGAAACAGCCATGTTCCGTGCAATAGGCGCCAAACGCAATGATATCCGCGCGATTTACGCTACCTACACCTTCTTCCTGTCCTTGCTTGTGGCGTTGGCGGCGCTCGCTATCGGCGTAGCGGTCGCATTGTGGCTGGACACGCAGTTCTCGGGCGAGGCTACTGTGCGAGCCCAGTTGACATTCGTAGGGGCAGATGGCGGGCAACAGTTCCATCTGTTTGGGCTGTGGTGGCAGGCACTGCTAGCCATCGTGGGTTTGGTTCTTTTTGCGGGCTTTGTCAGTATGCTCCTGCCATTGTCTCGCAACCTTGCGCGCAGTCCAGTCAAAGACATGCGCGACGAAACCTAGCTAAAACTTGGCGCAATAGACTTGACGCTTGTGCTTGGTCGTCTATAATCAAGTTATGGACATAAATACAACACCTACACAAGAATACGAGCAGATGCCGACGATTACGCCGCCTGCGCCCAAAAAATCAAAATCCGGGATGATGCTTTGGATCATTCTAGGTATAATCATTGCCCTTGCGGCGGGGATTGCGGCCGGCTATTATTACGCCGACATGAATAAAAAGCAAGAGGTTGAAGCTGCCAAGACGACGGTAAAGGAAGCGACCCTCAAAGAGACTGCGGCTACATTAGAACAAGCCAAAGCTGAAGCTAAAAAGAAAACAGTCACCGAAACAACCTGTAACGCCGATGAATTAGCGCTATCGATTGCACCCAGCGGCAATAGCGGTGCCGGGACGATTGTGTACAGCCTGGTATTTACCAACATTAGCAAACGCACCTGCATGCTAAACGGCTTCCCGGGTGTCTCGCTGGTGAACGAAAACGGCAACCAAATCGGCACGCCAGCCGACCGCGCTACGAACTATAAAGAAGCTAGCCAAAACTTGGCACCAAACGCCAAGGTAAAGGCCGAACTCAGCACGGCCAACGCCAGTAACTTCACTGACGGCCAATGTAAAACAGGCGCCACACGCCTGCGCGTCTACCCGCCCAACGACGTCGGCTACCTCAGTGTGCCATCACCGGTAACCAGCTGGTGCCCCGGCTTCCAGGTGTCGCCCGTACTCCCCATGTAATACGGTTACAATCTACAAATTAGCACTCTTGACACGAGAGTGCTAATTTTATTACACTAAAGATATTGGCAATCTGTACGGGAGACTGCTAAAATAATCACAGATAGTTTTAGATATGTTCGTAAAACAGGAGGAAAAATAATGGGAAAAATCATCGGAATCGACCTCGGTACTACCAACAGTGCGTTTGCGTACATGGTGGCCGGCAAGCCAGAAGTTATCGCCAACGCCGAAGGCAACCGCACCACACCCAGCGTGGTCGCTATCAATAAGGGTGGCCAGCGCCTAGTAGGCCAAGTGGCGCAGCGCCAACGCGTCACCAACGCAACCAACACCATCTTTGGTGTGAAGCGCCTGATCGGCCGTAAATTTAGCGACGCCGAAGTGCAAAAAGACCACGACATTATGCCGTACGAAATCGTCAAAAAAGGCGATGGTGTGGCGGTAAAAATGGGCGACAAGGACTACACGCCAGAAGAAGTATCGGCCATGATTCTTTCGAAAATCAAGGCCGACGCCGAAGCCTTCCTAGGCGAAAAAGTCACCGAAGCGGTCATTACGGTGCCCGCGTATTTTGATGACAGCCAGCGCCAGGCTACCAAAGACGCCGGTAAAATCGCCGGGCTGGAAGTAAAACGCATTATCAACGAGCCAACCGCGGCTGCATTGGCCTATGGTTTGGACAGCAAAAAAGACGAAAAGATTGCCGTGTTCGACCTGGGTGGTGGTACGTTCGACGTGTCGGTGCTAGAACTGGGCGACGGCGTGTTCGAAGTAAAAAGCACCAACGGTGACACGCACCTGGGCGGTGAAGATTTCGACAACCGCATCGTCAACCATTTCCTAGACGTGTTCAAATCGAGCGATGGTATCGACCTGAAAAACGACAAGGCTGCCATGCAACGCCTCAAAGACGAAGCCGAAAAGGCTAAAAAAGAGCTGTCGAGCACGGCCGAGTACGAAATTAACTTGCCATTCATCACCGCCGACGCCGACGGGCCAAAACATTTCGAATACAAACTAACCCGCAGCAAGCTGGAAGATTTGGTAAAAGACCTGATAGACCGCTTGGCTGAGCCAGTCGAAAAGGCTATGAAAGACGCCGGCGTGACGGCGAGCGACATCGACGAAGTGGTGCTGGTGGGCGGTATGACTCGTATGCCAGCGGTGGTGGAAAAGGTGAAAGCTATCTTTGGCAAGGAGCCACTGAAGGGCGTGAACCCCGACGAAGTAGTAGCGGTGGGCGCGGCTATCCAGGGTGGTGTGCTGCAGGGCGATGTGAAAGACGTGTTGCTGCTGGACGTGACACCTTTGAGCCTGGGTATTGAAACTATGGGCGGCGTGACGACGAAATTAATCGAACGCAACAGTACTATTCCGACCAGCAAATCGCAGACGTTTAGCACGGCCAGCGACAACCAGCCGCAAGTGGAAATCCACGTATTGCAGGGCGAACGCGACATGGCGACCGATAACAAATCGCTGGGTACGTTTGTACTGGACGGCATTGCCCCCGCACCTCGCGGCGTGCCGCAGATTGAAGTGACGTTTAGCCTGGACGCCAACGGTATTTTGAACGTGACCGCCAAAGACAAGGGCACGGGCAAAGAAAACAGCGTGACGATTCAGGACAGCGGTAACATGAGCAAAGAAGACATCGAAAAAGCGCAAAAAGAAGCCGAGGCGCATGCCGATGAAGACAAGAAAAAGCGCGAAGCGGTGGAAGCGCGTAACACTTTGGAAAACGCTATTTACCAGGCGGAAAAGATGCCGGATGAGTTTAAGGACAAGATTTCTGACGATGACAAAAAGGTGATTACCGACGCGGTAGAAGAAGCCAAAAAGCACAAAGACTCTGGCGACAAGGACGAGCTGGAAGCTGCCAGCAAGGAATTGCTAGAAAAGATTCAGGCTATCGGCGCGAAGTTGTATGAAGCGGCTGCCAAGGAAGAAAAAACGGAAGGCGAGGCCAAGGCTGAGGACAAGAAGGATGACGAGCCAGTAGAGGGTGAAGTTGTCGACGATAAAAAGTAGGCTGCTCAGTATCTACTGCAAGAACGAGTCCATCTAGGGCTCGTTCTTTGCATTGACGGCGTATGTACTAAAGTCAAAAGTTGCTAAAAAGTCTAATTAATTGTATATTTTAAGAGTCAACGATGGAGTTGATACATGACGCTAAGGAGTGTGAGATGGGTAATACCGTCCTTGTTGTGGACAATGTCGATGCCGACAACACGTTGGCTGCAGTCGCAGCGTGCAATCCGATGCTTGGTATCGATTTGAAAGCAGTCATCGTCACTGGGCGTTTTGCTCACGACGACCCAACCGCCGACATTACCGCGTGGTCTCCAGCGTACTCAGAAGAAGTTCGCCGCCGCAATGCGCGTCGGTTGAAGGGTGTGCTGACGCGCATGGGATACGATGTGCCGGTATTCGAAGGGCTCATTCCTCCGCGGACGCTCGTGCCTCACGGCGTTCACATTGACGAGCAGCTTCTTGATTTCTTTTGGGATGACAAGTTTGTTGCGACGGATGGGTCGTTCCAGGCCGCACTCGCTTTTATAGCATCGCTACGGGGGTCAATTGACCTGATTGTTGGTGGTCCTTTGACTGAAGTGGCGGCTATGCTGGGTGATTCCCGGCTCGCTGGCAAGTTTCGCAAGCTAACGGCCCAGATGGGCATGTTTGGCTTTGGTGAAGTCGAGACTATGGCTGGCGGCCGCCGGTCATTCAACAGCGGTTGTGACCCCGATGCGGTCAGGAAGGTTATCGAGCTGTTCCCAGGAGAGGTCTACTTTGTGTCGACCGACACGACAAAGTTGGAGGAGGTTGGTTTCGACCACCCCTCTGACCTGGAGAAGGCAGGCGTGCCTGCCGAGTTGGTGATGCTCACTGCTGCATTTTGGTCGCATGCGCTGCGCGCACGTGGCGAGCGGATTTATCCGCACGATGTCCACCCGGTACTACTGCTGAGTCAGCTGAACAAGATGGGATACACTCCGATCTATGGCGTACGGTCGGTGACTTTCACTCATGTCGATGATGACGGAGTGATTACTGTGAACGATGCGCAGGAATCGAGGCACTACCTGGTGCGATCGGTTGATGCCTATCGCTTTAAGATGCTTTTGGGCGGCGCGCTTCGCCCCATGTAATCCTCTATCGTGAGACGCCAGCCCTGGTCTTTGCAGATCAGGGCTGTTTCACTATAGTCGATTGCACGTCTAGCTATGATGGGTACGTTACGGTATAGTAAATGGGATTGGATACTGTAACATGCAAAAACTAGTCGTTGTAGCTGATGATTTTGGCCTGTGCGCGTCGGTGAACGACGGGATTATTGACGCGTATCAAAACGGCATTGTGACTGAACTGTCGCTCATGTTAGGTTCGCCTGGCACGGAAGATGCTATTCGCAAAGCGCGCGACGCGGGGATTGAAACGATAGGCTTGCATTGTTTGCTGACATTTTGGAAAGACAAGGGTAGTCTGACGAGGCGGGGCGATTACAAACAGTTGTTCGAAGAAAAGACGGAGATGGAAATTAAGTCCCTATTTGACGCCGAAGTGGCGCTATTTGAAAAGCTACTTGGTCGGCCACCATCGCATATTACCTCGCAGTATAGTATTCACGGTCACCCGAAACTGCTTCCTGTTGTGCTCGATTATTGCAAACGTTCCGGGGTGCCGGTGCGCATACCGCATCCGCCATTACTGGATGGCAACGAATTACTACACGGCGATTCGGCATCTATTGTCAAACGCGTACGAGATGCTGGATGCAAGACGACGGATAGGTGCTGCGGCTTTATGCTTGGTGAATATGATGAGATGCAAGGTGGTATTATTAAGGCTATCGCGGACATTGGCGAGGGTGAATCGGCGGAGGTGCTGCTACATCCGGGCTATGAATCGCCAGAATTAGTGACGCTAACTTCGATGGTACGCGCAAGGCCTCGGGACGTCGCTTTGGCGAAGGATGATGTTATAAAAAGGGCGCTGGAAAAAAGTGACGTGAGCCTCGTGACTTTTAAAGACGCGGCGCGATAAATGATTTATAGGAGGTAGACGTTCCCAATTTTCGCCGCCAAGCCATCGGCCTCCAACTGATGGAAAGGTTGCTGCAGATAGCTAAAGAGTGGGGTCTGGAAGAACTGTGGCTGGGAACCGAGCCGGACAACGACGCGGCGAATGCGCTGTATCGTTCGCTACATCAGTTGGAGGCCGAGCGGTTTGTCGGGTATCTATACAAGATAGAGAAATAGCTTAGCGCGGAGTTGCGACTGGCACATCAAGCCATAGAAACGTCTCGCCCTGGGCGAATCCGGCCTTTTGATACGTCTGAATCGCCGCCGTGTCGTCGGTTGGTACGAGGGTGGATATGTATCTGTAGTTTGCATCTCGTATGTTTTGCAAGGTAGCCTGGAGCATGATACTGGCGACACCTTCCTGTCGTCGGCTTGGCGCGACGAATATATTTTCTATCTCGGCCTTGCGAAGGCTTTTGTTGCAGTTAACGATTATAAAGCCTATAATTTCGCCGTCATCCTGGGCAACCTGCAACATAACGGCGTCGCTTTCAACGCTGTCGGCCAAAATCTGCTTGGGCCAAAAAGCGTCGGACACATCGCTAGTGTGAAACTCATCAACGTTTTGTCCTAGCTGGTGAATGGTGTCGATGTCTGCTGGTGTTGCGGGGCGTATTCTTATCATTCTTACAGTATAACATCCGGCGCTCGGGTATAATAAGGTAATGAAAACGGCAAACCCCGTCCCATTGGTTAGCAACACCCCTGATAATTTTCATTGCGGCGAGGCGTGCCTGGGGATGATTTTGAAACATTTTCTGCCGGGCCGAGATTTTTCGATGGAAGACACTGAGGGGTTGACCGGTAAAAGGCCAGGTATGGCAACGTGGCCGCAGCAAACGTTACTGAGTATGCGCCAGTTGGGTTTTGATGTTGCGATGGCTGAGGCCTTTGACGTGCAGGCTTTTATAGATGAAGGCGGTGAGTACTTGCGGCGGGCGTTTGGCGACCAGCTGGCAGATTGGCAGATTGCCAATAGTGACATTCCGTACGAACAGGGCTTGTATCAGCAATTGCAAACCTCGGATGTGACGCTGGAAAACCGCGTGCCGGAGTTCGGCGACATGAAGGCTTATCTGGATGCGGGTCACCTTATTACCTGTACGGTCAACTCGCGGAAATTAAACAAAAAGCCTGGTTATGCGGGGCATGCAGTGTTGGTTTATGACCTCGACGACCAACATGTTACTTTCCATGACCCCGGCCTACCACCCCTGGCCGGCCGTCGTTTGACGCTGAACGATTTCGAGGCTGCCTGGGCGTATCCGAATGAGCAGGCGAAGGGTTTTATTGCGATGAAGTATAAAGGGGTAGAGAGATGAGTAAACCAGTTAAAGAATCTGTCGCATTTTATGCACTCGATGAAGCCGGCCGGTTTCTGGCAGTGAAGCGTGCCAAGGACGATGCCAGTTTGCCCGGGGTGTGGGGATTGGTGGGCGGAAGTCTCAAAGATGACGAGACACCCCAGGACACTGTGCAGCGGGCGGCTTTGCAAAAACTTGGCGTGGCAGTAACGGTTACGAAATATACTGGCGACGATACAATCGACCGCGGTAACTACATCCTGCATTTGCGCGAATATGAAGTGGGGTTACGGGGTGTGCCCGCGGTGCCGCAAACTGATGCGTCGGTGAGCCAATACGAGGCGCTGCAATTTAGCGACGACCCAGAGATTCTGCGCGAGGCGGCGGATAAAGGTTCGTTGTGCAGCCGGATATTTTTGCGGAATCGGGGTTTGTGGGAGAATGCCTGAGTTGGCAGAATATGGACTGTCGCCGAACGACATGTTTGACAGTCGAGGCTTTAAAATAACCCCTCCTGCATAAGTGTCATCAAGGTTGGCAAGTCCCGCGGAGATATGTCGTTTTCTAATGCAATTCTAGCCATCTCCCGGACCGAGCGTCGTATTTCCGGGGTATTATATTTTTCTATTTTGCGTTTGACCTTGTCTTCGTACATCAACGCGTCCGCCGCATGTGATAATTCCTCTGCTGTTTCTCCGTGAATATGCAATCGTCCTCCAATGGAGGTTTCGACGCCATATTCAGCCAACGTGTGACGAATACGCTCCTTGATTACTGCCACCTGTGCTTCGGAAGTAACATTATGAAGAATGACCGAAAACTCATCACCGCTTTTATGTGCAGGCAAATAAAGGTCGCTTTGGCGCAAGATTTCACCTAGTACCGCACCGGCAGTCCGAAGGAACTCATCCCCTTCTAGATGTCCGAGGGTGTCATTTATCTCCTTCAGTCCATCGATATCTAATTCAAGCAATGCAAACTGACCGGAGTTTTCATTGATGGCACGCTCCAGGCTCTCTTTGACGGCCAGCCGGTTGGGCAGGTCGGTGAGAGGGTTGCGGTAGTCCGGTGGAAGATAGTCGAAGTTTCCTTTTGACATAGTTATATATTTTAACATAATTACACATTAAGTCAACCTACGGGCTGATGCCGGGAGTTATGCGAGATATCTTACTTGTGCTTATCTCTCCGAAAATGCTACAGTAATCATATGGATATCCAAGCCGAACTCGCCAAGATTTTTAAGGGCGAAATAGATACGTCTGCCGAAACGCTCGAATTTTACAGCCACGACGCCAGCCTGTTTGAACTAAAACCGCAAGTTGTTGCCTTTCCCCAAGACGCCGAAGATATCAAATCCGTCGTCAAGTTTGTGGGCGAGCACAAAGCCGCCAACCCCGAACTCAGTATCACGCCGCGGTCGCGCGGCACCTGTATGTCGGGCGGGGCTATTGGCGAATCCATCGTGCTGGATATTAGTAAGCACATGACCCAGCTGTACGAAGTAACGCCTGAAAGCGCACACGTGCAGCCTGGCATGTTGTATCGCGAGTTCGAGGTGGAAACTTTGAAAAAAGGCAGTCTCATGCCCAGCTATCCCGCCAGTCGCGACCTGGCCTCGGTGGGGGGCATGGTCAACAACAACGCCGGCGGTGAAAAATCGCTGGAATATGGCAAAACCGATAATTTTGTGACCGAGCTAAAAGTAGTGCTAAGCGACGGCAACGAATATACCGTGAAGCCGCTAACGCGCAACCAACTAAACGCCAAGATGGACCAGGACGATTTCGAAGGCAATATCTATCGCCAAACGTTCGAACTATTAGACAAACACTACGACGAGATCCAGGCCGCCAAGCCCAACGTCACCAAAGATTCGACCGGCTACCATCTATGGAGTGTGTGGAATCGCGAAACGGGCGTGTTTGATTTGACCAAATTGTTCGTCGGCGCGCAAGGGACGTTGGGTATCGTGACCGATATAAGCCTACGCCTCGTGCCCGCCGCTAAACATTCCGGCACCCTGGTATGCTACATGCACACTATCGACAACCTTGGCGATGTCGTGCCGGCTGTATTGGCGCACAAACCTGCCACTTTTGAATGCTTCGACGACAATACACTGTGGCTCAGCTTCAAATTCTTTTTCCTGTTCATCGGCAAATTGGGGCTGTGGACATGGATAAAAACGGCCTTCCAGCTGCTGCCCGACGCGCTGTTTTTGGTCAAAGGCATCCCTAAACTCATCCTGCTGATAGAATTTACCGGTGCGACGCCCGAAGAGGTGACGCACAAAATTCACACCGCCAAACTCGACCTGAAAAAGTTCGGTTTTACCTACATGGAAGAAGACGACACCGAAGCAAAATCGCGCAAATTCTGGCTGATGCGCCGCGAAAGCTTCAATTTGTTGCGCGAAAAGGTGAAAGACAAACACACCGCGCCGTTTATAGACGATTTCGTGGTCAACCCCGAATATCTGACGGAATTTTTGCCGCAACTGCGCGATATCATCAAAAAATACCAGCTGTTTGCGACCATCGCCGGGCATTTGGGCGACGGTAATTTCCACGTGATACCGCTGATGAAAATAGAAGAACCCGCCGAGCGCGCCAAGTTCGAGCCTGCTATGAAAGAGGTAAACTACCTGGTGATAAAATACAAAGGCTCCGTGTCGGGCGAGCACAACGACGGCCTGATACGCGGCCCGTGGCTGGAGCAAATGTACAGCCCCGGCGTATTGGGCTACATGAAAGAAATCAAGCAGCTGTACGACCCGCAAAATATTTTCAATCCGCACAAAAAGACGGATGCGACGTGGGAATACAGCTTCAGCCACATCCGCAAGAGTTTCTAGCACTCTTGAGTTTTGAGTGCTAACTTTGTACAATAAAAGCAGATGAGTAAACGTGACTACTACGAAATATTAGGCGTGTCAAAAAGCGCCAGCGCCGATGAGATAAAAAAGGCCTTTCGTAAGGCTGCCGTGCAACACCACCCCGACAAGGGGGGTGACGAGGCGAAATTTAAAGAAGTAAACGAAGCCTACGAAGTACTAAAAGACCAGCAAAAACGCCAACGCTACGACCAATTTGGCCACGCGGGTGTGGGCGGTGACGCTGGTGCGGGGGCTGGCGGCAATCCGTTTGGCGGCGGGTTTGGCGGGCAGAACGTCAATTTCGACTTTGGCGAAGGCCTGGGCGATATATTCGGCCAGTTCTTTGGCGGCCAGCAACAGCAGCGCGGACCCAAACGCGGCCGTGATGTGGAAACCAGCATGACGCTCACATTCGAACAGGCCGTCTTTGGCGTGGAAGAAAGCATCGACCTCACCATGGAAGACGAATGCGCTCACTGTCACGGCACCACAGTAGAACCTGGCCATAGCATGAAAACGTGCCCTACGTGTAAGGGTGCTGGCCAGCAAACTCGTGTGATGAACACGATTTTTGGCCAAATTCAGCAGGCGGTCACCTGTGAAACCTGCCACGGCACGGGCAAAGTGCCTGAAAAAGTGTGTAGCGTCTGCCGCGGCAAAGGCACCGAACGCCGCAAACAAACTATCACATTGAAAGTCCCGGCCGGCATAGATGACGGCGCAACCATACGCCTGCGCGAACACGGCGAAGCGATTGGCGGCGGCGCAAAAGGCGACCTGTACGTGCATATACGCGTAAAAGCTCATAAAAAGTTCACGCGCGAAGGTGACATTATCCTTAGTGAAGAGCACATCAGTATGGTAGATGCTGCCCTGGGAACGGAAATAGATGTGGAAACAGTGGACGGCACGGTGCGCATGAAAGTTCCGGCCGGCACGCAAAGCGGCACCGATTTTAAACTCAGCAGCCATGGCGTGCCGCACCTGCGCAGCAACTCGCGCGGCGCGCATATCGTTAGTATTGTTGTGGACATTCCAACCAAGCTGACGAAGAAGCAGAAGGATTTACTAGAGCAGTTTGCGGGCGCGAAAAAACGCAGCTTGTTTTAGGTGACTAGTCAATTGATTGTGATCGCTGAGATTGCACTCAGGTGTACAGGCGATGGTCCGGGCTTGCTATTTAACTCATGTCTTTTCAATGCGAACAGCAAGTCGATATAGGCGTACCAATAGCAGTCTCTATTAAACGGCGTTTTATCTTCTTGAAAGTATCAGCAAAAAATGACAATTCTTGGGGGCGTAAACGTAAAAGGGATTGATTTATTCTCTATAAAATAGTATAATATAAAAATTAAACAAGGGCAAGCGATGTACCATATAAAAACCATTGCTGATACTGAAGAGTATGAGATATCAACTAGACTTTTAATGCAGATAGCCCTCCAGAGGGGTTATGATGTCAGCTACTTCCCCAGTTCACCCTCGACACTGAGCGGCATAACACGATGTGAAAAGGATGGTTGGGAGTTTTTCTTTAAGAGTACGTGCACGAGTCTTGTTCCGGCTTTTGGTGTCCATGCGGCCGAGAATAAAAACCTGACCCATTCGTTGCTTACGGGTTATGGTGTGAATACGCCGGTGACTGTAGCAATCACCCCGCAAGAAGGTGCGAGTATGGCTGCGAAGATGCTTCATAAGTATAAGCGGCTAGTAGTGAAACCTGTTCAAATGAACCATGGAGATGGTGTGACAGTCAATGTGACGACCCCAGAGGGGTTAGAGGAGGCAATTGCCTACGCTCGTGGGGTAAGTGATAATGGTGATGTCATTGTACAGCAGCAGGTTGAAGGTCAGGAGTACCGTTTTTTGGTTGTATCAGGCAAAGTCCTGGCGGTAGTACACCGCCGACATAGAGGTGGGGAGGCGATTGACGTAACCGATAGCGTCTCTCCGGCTTTAAAACAGATGGCTGTTGCGGCGGCTAAGAGCTGTTTTCTTGGGATCGCCGGCGTGGACATTATCACCCCTGACATCGCGGTAGAGTCAGTAGAGGATAGCTATGTTATAGAAGTGAATCTTACTCCGGGGATCGGGATGCACCAGTTCCCCTCTCGCGGTCAGTCACGCGACGTTGCAACCCCCATTTTTAATGCAATCGAAAAAACCGCACGGCCGATACAGGGCACAATAAAACACTTAGGCCGTGCGGAAAGAGTGAGTTTCCCGGAGCTGTCGTACGCGAAGGTGCCTGCTCGCATTGATACGGGCGCCCGTACAGCTGCTATTTGGGTGTCCCGCGCGGAAGAAGAGAACGGCACGCTTCATGTTGTCTTTTTCGGACCTGAGTCGCCTTTTTACACTGGCGAAGTTGTGCCATTTCGGCATTTTGAAAGAGTCGTTGTCACAACATCAACGGGTCAAGCGCAGCTCCGTTTTAAGGTGCGTCTTCAGCTGAAGGTAAAAGGCAAGACGATACGTGGCTGGTTTACACTTGCGGATCGCTCAACACAGGTGTACCCTGTACTTATTGGGCGAAATGTTCTGATGGGCAAATTCATTGTCGACGTAAAAGACGGTCGAGTTCTCACAAAAGCGGAGCGAGCTCGAACACGTTCATTGCAAAGTCTATTAAATAAAACAGAGGAGTAGAATGATGCGAATTGCTATCCTTTCAAATGGCGCGGGAAATTATTCAACCAAACGGCTCAAAGAAGTTGCCATTCAACGCGGTCATCAAGTCAAAATTGTAAAATATCGCGACTGCTACGCGTCCATTGAACAAAACAATCCGACGGTTAGCTACAAGGGGGGCGACCTCTCGGACTTTGACGTCATTATTCCACGTATTGCCTCGTACATGACGCGCTATGGAACGGCTATTGTGCGCCAGCTGGAGATGCGAGGCGAATATACTCTTTCAAGTTCAATCGCGATTACGCGTTCGCGTGACAAGCTGCGTAGTATGCAGTTGTTGGCAAAGGCCGGGGTGGGGATTCCCAAGACGGTTTTTTCACGCAATTCGACGGACATCGATGCTCTCATAGAGAAGATTGGCGGTATGCCGGTTATTATCAAGCTTGCACGTGGGACACACGGCAATGGTGTTGTACTGGCGGAAACAAAGAAAGCAGCAAAATCCGTTTTGCAGGCGTTTTACCTTTCAAATGAAGATGGTACAAACGTGCTTTTGCAGGAGTTTGTCGAAGAATCGGCAGGCACGGATATCCGCGCGTTTGTTGTGGGGAGCCGAGTTGTGGCTAGTATGAAAAGACAGAGTCTTGATGATGATTTCCGCTCGAATTTACATAAAGGCGGCGAAGGGACGATTGTGAAGCTCACTGAAGAGGAGCGCAAAATTGCCATAAAGGCTGCCAAGGCCATGGGGCTCAACGTTGCTGGTGTTGACATGATGCGCAGCAAGCGAGGGCCTTTAGTGCTCGAGGTGAATGCAAGTCCCGGCTTTGGTATCGAAAAAGTGACTGGTCGTGATGTTGCGACGCCAATCATCGAATACATCGAACAAAACGCCAAACGCCGCAACAAAAAAGACAAAGTCGGCGCCTAGCACGGCTGCGCGCCGTCAAAGATGGTATAATAGCGCTATGATTGACGGGGTATATAGGAAATGAGCCACCAACGGGACGTGCTGTCTTGGGGGTTGGTTTTGTTTGTTCTTTTGCTGGTGGCTGGCGCCGCGTATTATTTGTTGCTACCTCAGTTGCAGCCGCATGTGACGTTGCGGCTGGGCGACGGTGTCTTTACGGCGCAGGTGGCGGATACCCAGGAAAAACGCGAAAAGGGCTTATCCGGAACGTATAGTTTGCGCGACAGTCAGGCGCTGTTGTTTGTATACGATGGCGATGGCAAATGGCCGATTTGGATGAAAGACATGCGCTATCCTATCGACATTATGTGGCTGGATAAAGATAAAAAAGTGGTGTATATCGTGAAAAATGCGCCGCCCGAAAGCTATCCGTACGAGACCTTCACGCCCAAACAGGATGCGCGGTACGTGGTGGAAATGGCGGCCGGCACGGTAGGGGCAAAGAAAATAACCATTGGGACGGTGGCGGAATTCGATGAGCATAATTTAGAGGGTTGGTGGCGATGAGTTTTGCGGCCGTTTTGGCGATTGTGGCGCTGGGATTATTTGGCCTGCTATTTTTAACCAAACGGCGCTTTGGGGTGCTAGGGCTGGCAATGGCTGCTGGCGCAACGCTGAGTTCGTTGTGGGTTGCAGACCTAACGCCGTTGGTGGCGCGTGTTGGTGTGGAGTTGGTTCAGCCGCCGCTTCATACGGTGATTGCTGCGGTATTAACGCTGGGGCCGGCCATCGTGCTGCTGCCCAGCCAGGGTAAGTACAACGCGCTGTGGCAGCGCATCCTCGGTTCGGCTGCCTTTGCGGTGCTTGCGATAGCGCTGTTGCTAGGGCCGCTCGGCGAAGCATTGGTTGTCGACCAGGCCGGACAGCCTATCTACGAGTTGTTACGGCAGTATCACGGTTTGGCGGTGACGGTTGGGCTGGCGCTTGCAATGCTAGACATTCTCGTGACCAGAGTACCCAAGCACGCTCGATCGTCGAAGCATTGACAAAAACCCCTCAAAAATGCTATTTTATGGGGAGCGCCCATGGTGCATTTAACAATACGGGACCATAGCTCAGCTGGTTAGAGCACCTGCCTTTTAAGCAGGGTGTCCTGGGTTCAAGCCCCAGTGGTCCCTCCATGAAAAGACACTCACGTTTGTGGGTGTTTTTTCATGGAGATCTAGGGCAGATGAGAGCTGCTATAATAACACCATGAAAAACAAAGACGCAATCATCGATCATCTGCGTGGTAAGCTGGAACTGCGGGATGATGTGCATGCCTTTTGGGTTGAAGGTTCTAGCGCGCAGGGGTATGCGGATGAATTTTCGGATATCGACCTTTGGGTGAGCGTGGATGACGACAAAATCTTTACTATTTATGACGACATTGAGCTGTTGCTGTCGGAGTTCGCCCCGATAGATTTTCGCTATGTGCTGAAGAATAATGGCGATATTGGGCATGTGGTGTATCATCTGCATGGCACGGGCAAGTTTTTGACCATCGATTTCAATACACAGGGTATTAGCCGCGACGTTCATCTGGCTAAGGGTATAGATAGCGCAGAGATTATGTTTGATAAACGGGACGTGGTGAAATTCAAGGAAAGGCGCGCGCCGTATAGCGACGACCAGCTGGACGCGTCGCGGCAACGACTGCGCGATTATTATTGGTATATGGAGACGTGTCTGATAAAAAATGTCAGGCGTGGCAGGAAACTTGAAGCGCTGCATTATTACCACCTCATTTTGCGTTATGCAACAAAATTTCTGCGGCTGAGATACGGCTGGCATGAAAAAACGGGCTATGATTTAAAGCATGTTTACCGCGATATACCGGCGCACGACGTCAAAAATCTTGAACGGTTTTATGACGTCCGCATTGATGACGTGGAGGCGGTATTGCCGGAGCTTGAGGCGTGGCTGAATGATTTATGATGATATCGTTGATTATTCGTTATAATTGACATATGAACTTACTTTTTATATACGGACCGCCAGCCTCTGGCAAATTGACCGTGGCCACAGAACTTTCCAAACTAAGTGGTTACCCGCTATTCCACAACCACTTGACGCGTGATTTGGTGCAGAGCGTTTATCCGGATAGTCTTTACGAGCATTACGGGCTTGTAGACAAACTTCGTGAAGACATTCTTGCGTACTGCGCACAACACGGTACGAATATTATTTTCACGTTCGTGTACGACGGCCCGGAGGACGACAAAATTGTTGCAGGGCTAGTGGATAGCGTTACGAAGAATAAGGGCGATGTGCGTTTTGTTGAGCTCGTTGCGCCAGGCGATGTTTTGCTGGACAGGGTTTCAAATGATTCGCGAAAGGCGCATAAAAAGCTGGTTGACCGCGCAATTCTGAGTGATTTACTGGAGAAGACGCCATATTCATCGGTGCCGTATGCTGATATTTTGCGGATTGATACTGCAAAAAGCAGCCCACAGGAAGCGGCGACAAAGATAGCCGAACATTACAAGCTGCTGTAGATTGGCGGTGTGCGGGTGGTAAAATATGTCATACTAATCCCATGAATCTGTGGGTCTTGAAGCGCCGCGTGCATGTGTCGTGGCTGATTGCGATTGCAGCTGTTGGAATTGTGGCCGGCGTGATGGGCGCGCCGTATGTGCCGGCGGGGTGGTTTGGTGATGTGGTGTGGTTGGTCGTGGCAAGCCTGTTGCTGGCGGTGGGGTTTTGGCGCGGGAGAATATATGCGCTGCCCGTGGTTTTGCTGGCGGGTTTGTTGTTGGGATTGTGGCGTGGCAGTGTGGCGCAGGCGGAATTGACGCCGTACAGGAACTTGATTGGCCATGCCGTGATTGTATCTGGCGATGTCAGCGAAGATCCGGACATTGGCAAGAGTGGGGAAGTGTTGCTACGGCTGGAACGGGTGTCCGTGGATGGTCACGAATTAGCCGGGAAAATATGGATTAGCACGCACGGCGCCAAGGATGTGAAGCGTGGCGATGTGGTGGCGGTGAAGGGAAAGCTAATGGCTGGATTTGGCAGTTTTGCAGCCAGTATGTACCGCGCGACGATGGTGAAAATGCAGCGGCCGGTGCCTGGTGATGTGGCGGGGCGGGTACGCGATTGGTTTGCCGATGCGGTGCGTCAGGCGATTCCCGACCCTGAAGCCAGCCTAGGAATCGGGTATTTAACAGGGCAGCGCCGGGCTTTGCCGCCCGACCTGGATGAAGCTTTGAAGATAGCTGGGCTGACGCATATTGTGGTGGCCAGCGGCTACAATCTCACCATCCTCGTGCGCCTCGCGCGACGGCTGTTCGTGAAAGTGTCGAAATATTTGGCGACGTTAGCTGCTGGCGGTATGATACTGGCGTTCGTTGCGATTACCGGCGCCAGCCCCAGTATGTCACGCGCCGGATTGGTCGCTGGGCTCAGCCTGGCGGCGTGGTATTATGGCCGCAAGTTTCATCCGCTAGTACTGCTTCCCTTCGCGGCGGCGGTGACGTTGCTGGTGAATCCGGCATTTGGCTGGAACGACCTAGGCTGGCAATTGAGTTTCGCGGCTTTTGCGGGCGTGATGTTGGTGGCGCCGCTGGGGCAAGCTTACTTTTTCGGCAGCAAAAAACCAGGCACGGTGCGGCAAATTTTGGGCGAGACTATCAGCGCGCAACTGGCCACATTGCCCATTCTGGTGGTGGCATTTGGCCAGTTTTCCAACGTGGCGCTTATCTCTAATTTGCTGATATTGCCGCTGGTGCCGCTGGCCATGTTGCTGACGTTCATCGCCGGTATTGGCGCACTCATTTTCCCAGCCGCCGCTTCGTTGGTGGGCGCGCCGGCTAGTTTGCTGCTGCACTACATGACGAGCGTCGCGCAGTATGTGGCGGGGCTGCCGTGGGCGCAATCTTCATTTGCCGCGACTGGTTGGATGGCGGCTGTGTATTATGTGGTGCTCATCGTCGCCTGCCTGTATGTGTGGCGCAAAACCAAGTTCAATCTGCGCAGTAGCAACATCGTGGAATAACCCTTCCGTATCTGTTATACTGAGGGAAAAGATAGCAAACCAACGGAGTTTTTTATATGTCTGGACACAGCAAATGGTCGACCATCAAGCGCGAAAAAGGTGCCAAAGACGCCAAGCGCGGCGCGGTATTTACGAAAATTGGCAACCAAATAGCCATTGCGGCGCGTAGCGGCACCGACCCTGGCAGTAACTCGACGCTAGCGCTGGCAATCGAAAAAGCCAAACAAGCCAACATGCCGCTGGCGAATATTCAGCGAGCAATTGACCGCGTGGCCGATAAAAACGCCGCGGCGCTGGAAGAAGCAACCTACGAAGCCTATGGCCCGGGCGGCGTCGGAATCATTATCGAAACGGCGACCGATAACAAAAACCGCACCTACCCCGAAGTGCGCAGCGCGCTGACCAAAAACGGTGGTACTATGGCCGAACCGGGCAGCGTGGCGTTTCAGTTTACACGCAAGGGCGTGATTCGCGTGGCGGCGCAGGGCGAAGATGCGTTACTGGCCATACTTGATGCCGGCGCGGAAGATGCGATAGAGGAAGACGGCGAGATGACCGTGTACACTGATGCGAAAGAACTGGCCAAAGTCCGCACGGCCTTGGTGGACGGCGGGCTGGACGTGAAAGAAGCCGAATTGCAATACGTGCCAAATGCTGAAGTTGAGGTTTCTGACCCCGAGGTAGCACGTAAAGTTTTGAAGGTGATGGATGCGCTCGACGACCTCGACGACGTGGTGAACGTGCATACCAACGCGAATATTACCGCCGATACAGCGCAGTAGTACTTGTTATTTAAGCTGCGTTAGATTATATTCTAAGCATATGCGTGTTACAAAGCGATTTGTTGGATGGGTCAGTTTGTTTTTGTGTCTTTTTTTGGCCGTGCCGCCCGTTCATGCTACCGATAGCGCCGTATCGTATGTGGAGGTGCCGGCGACGTCTCCGCTGTTTATGACGGCGATTAAAACGAGCAGTACCGGGCTGGACTATGTAGAAATATATAATGAGGCTAGTTTGCCGCAGATGCTGACGGGCGCGAAGATGGTGGTGTCTGGCAAAGATGTGCATGGCGTAGAGAGTGTCTGCTCGGTGTCATTTGGCGAGGCGTCGCTGTGGTTGCGACCGAAGGGCTATGGAGTGCTGGCAAGCACTGGTGCTGTAAATGACGCATCGGGTAATGCGCTGACATTTTCGGGTTGTGACATGGCTAACGTCGTAAAAGCAGAGTTGACGGTGGGCGAGACCGTGCGCGACATGGTTGCAATGGAAAATGCTAGCGCTGGTACATCTTGGGTCCGAAAAGGTTTGACTGCCACCTACCGTAAAGGTGATTTCTTCAGCGATTTTGAACCAATCGTTCTGGGCTACGTCAAACGCCCGGCGCTGTATTCTGGCGGCTGGTACGCAGGCCCGCCAACCGACACGCAGGGACTGAGAATAGTCGAGCTACTGCCAGCTGCCAAAGATTGCGCACCCAGCGATACCGACTGGGCGTGTGGCGACTATGTGAAATTGCAAAACACGTCATCGCAACCTATCGCGCTGTCCGACTACCGCGTGCGGGCAGGAAACAAAACGACCAGCCCTAGCGTGACTAACACGTTTCACTGGCAGCAGACCCAGCCTCCCGAATTAGCACCGCGCCTGATATTACCGCCAGATGCGTACTATACGTTGCGGCTGCGCGATGACGGTAAATTCCTGAGCCTCACAGATAGCGGTGGCTGGGTGTGGCTAGAGGACGCTTACGGTGCGCGGCAATACGCGAATAGTGAAGTGGCCTATGGCAGTGCTACCACCGTTGATAAAAACGGCGCCGCCCTTGCCTACCGCACGGAAACTGCCAGCTGGCAGTGGACGACCGAGCCAAATCCGTACGATGGGCCAAGTATATTCACAGGCTTCGTGGATAATGAAAGGCTAGTCGCAGCGAGTAGCCTTGTCCCCTGTCGCGACGACCAATATCGCAGCGAAACGACCAACCGCTGCCGCAATATCTCGACAACAGCCGGTTTGACACCATGTAAAGAAGGGCAGTATCGTAGCGAAGAAACCAACCGCTGCCGCTCGATAGCCAGCGCCGTGGTGGCAAGTCTGACGCCGTGCGCGCCGGGGCAGGAACGCAATGCAGCCACGAATAGATGTCGCAAAATAAACAGCGTTGACGGCGAGCTTGCCCCGTGTAAAGAAGGGCAGGAGAGAAACCCTGCTACCAATAGGTGTCGAAACGCGGCGGCTACTTCCCTACCGCCCGCCGCCTTTGCGGCTGTGCCCATCGCCGATACCGGCAAAGCATTCGTGGGCTGGTGGGCGCTTGGCGGCCTGGGAATCTTGGCGCTGGGCTACGGCGCATGGGAATGGCGCGCTGAAATCCTGACGGCCATCCGTAAAATTGGCAGCTGGTTTATTTCTGTCGTGAAGCGATAGGGGTTGTGCTTGCATAAACAAATCATTTAAATAAAGATGAACATATGGTAAAACACAAACAAACGGAACCGCCACTATCCGACGATATTCTAGAAGTAACAATCGATGAACTTCGCAGAACGTTGGACTGGCTCAACACCGCTTACGACACGGTAAAAAACAAAACGCTTACTTTTATGGGCGGCGGCCTGGCGCTATTGGTGTTTCTTTATACGGGTGGAGACATCTTCTTCCCCAATGAGATATATGGGCAAATATTT
>Ga0075418_10000845_pt1 | contig 33327 bp, 29 predicted proteins | sample SoiMetdeltSBSDD2_FD_81776 | JGI IMG/M metagenome (GOLD analysis project Ga0075418, IMG submission 81776) | Bulk soil microbial communities from a Populus tree surrounding site in Tennessee, USA - Soil MetaG P. deltoides SBSDD2 | ecosystem: Environmental > Terrestrial > Soil > Tree plantation... | reverse complement strand
GAGCAGTGGGTTCGTCCGTCGGCGCGGAGCCTCGCTAGGTAAATTTCGTCCAAGACGCTGGTGGAGCGCCGCGGCTACGCTCGCGTCATGATGAAACCAACCATCTTTCCGTTCCTGCGCTACACGGATGCCCCGGCCGCCATCGACTGGCTCGGCCGGGCATTCCTCTTCGATAAACAAGTCGCGTTCGACGGCCCGGACGGGACGATCGTGCACGCGGAACTCCGGAATGGATCGGGCGTCATCGGTCTGAGCTCGGCGACGCCAGCGATCGAGAGTAATCCGTGGTCGTCGATTCGCCAGGGCGTGTATGTGACCATCGACAACGTGGAGGCTCATCACGAGCGCGCCCGGGCGGCGGGTGCGCGCATTGCGATATCGCCGTACGACACTCACTACGGCTCGCGCGAGTACTCGGCGTGGGATCTCGAAGGACATCTGTGGGGGTTCGGGACCTATCCGATGGGTTCTCCTGAAGGTGAGCCGAATGTGTTCCCCGAATTGGTTTACCGGCGTGGCGCCGAATCCGTGAATTGGCTGGCGCACGCGTTTGGCTTCGCACCCACGGTGCAGGTGCCCGGCCCGGACGGCAAGCCACTGCACGCGGAGATGCAACTCGGCGACTCGACGATCATGCTGAACCTTGGTGAGACGTCGAGCGGCGAGAGCTCCCAGGCGATCAGTGTGCGAGTCGATGATCCGGATGCGGTGTTTGCCCGTGCAACGGCCGAGGGCGCTGTCGTCGTGCAGGCGCCGGTGACGACTCACTACGGCGCGCGCAGTTGTTGGCTGCGCGACCCTGAGAACTTCCTCTGGGGGTTCAGCACCTATCGCCCGTAATTCAGAATGCAGAATTCAGAATGCAGAAATGCAGTGCCCCAGCTTCCGAAGCCGTTTTCTGCATTCTGCATTCAACATTCAGCATTGCGGGGTTCTTCCGAATCGGCGTCTTTCCGTTGACTCCTGCCATTAGTGGTCGTACCGTAGGGCACCGAAAGGAGCACTACTCATGCATTCGCAGACGAAATTCTGGCTCTTGATCGCGCTCCTCGTCGCAACGTCCTGGGCTCCTTCCGCTGCCCGCGGAGTCGCGGAAACCGGACAGGGACCGAAGATGGCGTCGATTGGACCGCTGACATTTGGTCCGGACGGGACGCTCTTCGCGGCCGACAACCAGGGAGCCGCTATTTTTGCCCTCGATCTCGGTGCGCCGGCGGCGACCGGAACGCCGGGCGCGAAGGGGCTCGACGCGCTCGATGAAAAGCTTGCGGCGTTGCTCGGCACGGGCGCCCGCGAGATTGCCATCACCGATCTCGCTGTGCACCCGAAAACGCGACAGGTGTACGTCGCGGCCATGCGCGGTCAGGGTGCGGGGGCGGCAGCCACACTCTTCCGCATCGACGGCACCGGCAAGATCGATCTGGTGCAGCTATCATCGCTGAAATTCCAGAGCGTCGAGCTGCCTAATCCGCCCGCCGTGAATGCGACGGGCCGGCAGAATCCGCGATCCAACGTCATCACCGACATGGGATTTGCCGATGGTCGTCTGTGGGTGGCGGGGCTCTCTAACGAGGAGTTCGCCTCGAAGCTTCGCGCAATCCCATACCCGTTCAGCACGGTCGATCGAGGCACGAGCGTCGAGATCTATCACGGCAACCACCAGCAGCTCGAAACGCGGTCGCCGGTGAACGCGTTCGTGCCGTATACGATCGACGACAAGCCGTACTTGCTGGCGGGCTACACCTGCACGCCGCTCGTGAAGTTCCCCATCTCCGACCTCAAGCCGGGTGACAAGGTGCGCGGCACCACCATCGCCGAGTTCGGTGCGGGAAACCGCGTGCTCGATATGATCGTCTATCGCAAAGGCAATCAGGAGTTCCTGCTGTCCACCAACAACAGCCGCGGCGTGATGAAGATCCCGACCAACACCTTCGCCAAGGCCACCCCGATCACCACGCCCGTCCAGAGCGAGACCGCTGGCGTGCCGTTCGAGAAGGTGACGAGCATGACGGGCATCGAGCAGATGGACAAGCTGGACGATCAGAACGTGATCGTGCTGGCGCGCGCCTCGTCGGGCTCGGTGAACCTGCAGGTGCTTCCGCTCCCGTAGCTGGAATATGCCCGTCCGTGTGTTGTGGGTCGCGGCGCTGGCGAGTGTGCTCGCCGGCACCGCGGCCTGCAGCCGCTCGTCCGACGCGAGCGCCGTTCCCGCCATCACGCTGACCACGCCCGGCAATGGAGCACCCGCATACGTCGCCCTGACTGGTCTTCCGGCCACCGCGGTCCGCGCGCTCGAGCAAGGTAGTCTCACACCAGAGCAGTGGGCGAGCGTGCTCAGAGTCGCGGTCAGCACCGACGCGCAGCCCATGCTCGGCAACTACACCGTGGTCGATGGTGTGGTCCGCTTCACGCCGTTGTTTCCGTTCGATCAAGGGCGTCAGTACCACGTTCGCTTCGAGCCCGCCAGGTTACCGGGAGGCGGCGCCGATGCGGGTGGTGTGATCGAGACCACGATTGGGCGGCCGGCGTCGACCGCGGTTCCTTCGACCGTCGTCGCACGCGTGTATCCCAGCGGCGACATCGTGCCCGAGAACCTGCTGCGGATGTACGTCGAGTTCTCAGCTCCAATGGGACGCAAGAGTGGCGTCGAATACATTGCGCTGTTGGATCACCAGGGGAAGGAGATAGAGGGCGCTGTCCTGCCACTGGATTACGAGTTCTGGAGCCCGGACCATAAACGGTTCACGGTCTTTTTCGATCCGGGCCGGGTCAAGAAGGGCATCCTGCCGAACCTGCAGATGGGAAGACCTCTCGCGGTGGGGCGATCGGTGACGCTCGTCGTCAAACGCGAGTGGCCCGACGAGAACGGATTGCCACTCAAGCAGGAGTTCAGGCGCGAGCTTCGAGTCAGTGCAACCGATCTCGATCCGCTCGACACCTCCGCATGGCGCATTCAGTCGCCGGCGGCCGGCAGCCGTGACGGCGTCGTCGTCACGTTTCCCGAGCCACTCGACCACGGGTTGCTGATGCGCGCGCTCGGCGTGGCCCGCGACGGGAAGGAAGTTGAAGGCGCGATCGGCGTCGATCAGGGCGAGACGCGCTGGACGTTCACACCCACGACTCCGTGGCAGCCCGGCACGTATCAACTGCTCGCGCTCGACATCCTCGAGGACCTGGCCGGCAACCAGATCGGCCGTGCGTTCGAGGTCGACAACTTCGACACCGTCGATAAGGGCCCCAACCCGGAGACCATCACCATTCCGTTCCGCGTGAAGTAGCGTTGAGCGTCAAGACGCGGGATCAACTCCCAATTTCCAAATTCCAACCTCCAAACTCCCAAAGCGCGGGGTAATTGGGAGTTGGATCTTGGGAGTTGGGACTTGACATAGGCTTTTTTCTCCGAGGTCACCCCTCCGATAAGATCGCGAACATGACTCCAGCGCAACGCCTGCGTGTGCTCCTCGATCGTCCCGGCATCCTCGTGATGCCAGGCTGTCATGACGCGATGTCGGCTCGTCTCATCGAAGAAGCTGGCTTCGAGCTCGGCTTCATGAGCGGGTTCGCGGTCTCGGCCGCGCGCCTCGGGATGCCGGACACCGGGTTGATCTCGTACGGCGAGCTCGTCGATCAGGGACAGAACATCTGCCGCGCGGTATCGATCCCGTTGATCGGTGACGGCGACACCGGCTTCGGCAGCGCGCAGAACATCAAACGCACGGTGCAGGGATACGAGCGCGCGGGATTTGCCGCGATCATGCTCGAGGATCAAGTCGCACCGAAGCGATGCGGGCACACGGAGGGGAAATCCGTCGTCGGCCGCGACGAGGCGTTGACGCGCATTCGCGCCGCCGTCGACGCGCGCGACGCCGAAAGCGGCATCCTCATCATGGCGCGCACGGACGCGCGTGCGTGTGTCGACCTGGATGAAGCGATCCTCAGGTGCCAGAAGTTCCGCGAGATCGGCGCCGACATCACGTTCCTGGAAGCGCCGCTGAATGCAGAAGAGATGCGCCGCTATTGCGCCGAAGTCGACGGACCGAAGATGGCCAACCTGATTGAAGGAGGCAAGACCCCGCTTCTTTCGCCACAGCAACTCGAAGCGATCGGTTACAAGATCGCCGTCTACCCGCTGACGCTGCTCAATGTTTCAATTCAGGCGATGCGAACCGCGCTCGCCAGCCTTCGACGATCGGAGCGCCCCACCGCCGCCATGGACTTCGAGGAGTTGAAGAAAGCCGTAGGTTTCCCCGCCTACTATGCGGAAGAAGCGCGCTACGGGCGCGCACGCTAGCGCGCTGAAGCTGCCTTTATCGCGGTGAGACTCGGCAAGTCGGTCCGGAGACCTGCCGGCATTTCTGAAAAAAGGCGTGCGTCACGTTGACGAACGCGAGACCGTCGGCAACGGATCCCCAGCCGGGCACTGTGGAGAACTTGTCGGTCTCGAGCAGCTTGTATCGGCGGAAATAGTCGGCGATGGTCGCGCGCTCAGACTCGGTCAGCGAATGAGCCGGACGGCCCTTGGTCAACGGCGAGATAACGACCTTTGCATCGTTTCCCTTTTCGTCTTCCATGAGCATCAACCCGACGACGACACCGCGGACCATGCGGCCGCCGGGAATTGGAGGACCGAGCACCAGCACGTCGAATGGATCGCCGTCATACGAGATGGTCTGCGGCACGAACCCATAGTTGACCGGGTAGCCACCGATCTGCTCGGGAATCATTCGATCGATGGCGCGCGCGTTTGCGGCCATCCTGAACTCCCACTTCCGTCGGTCACCTCGTGAGATCTCGACGTATCCGTTGACCGTTCCGTCGTCATTGATTGGCGGTGTATCGCGCCACACGTGTTTCGGGTACGTCTTGGCCTCGGCCAGGCTTCTCGTCAGTTGAGTGGTCGCAACGGCGGGAAGTTCGTTTGAGACGGCTATCGGCGACTGAGCGATGACAATGGGCGGCAGAAGAACTGCTATCGCTACGTACAGCCACCCACGAATCGAAGGGCGGGGAAATCGCGGGCGGATCACGGCTCCCTCTATTGTGCGCTGGCGCACACCGGATCGCGACATCCTGTTCCTAGTTCATCGGAACGGACGAGCTGAGCCGGTTTCCATCCATCCGACACCTCTCTCGATGGCACCCGAGGAAGGCCAGACGTGTGCCATCACGGAGAATTAGGTGACGATCGACACGCGCGTGCGATGGGTACGGTTCAATCTCGTTGGTGTCATGGGGTTTGCGATACAGACACTGACGCTGTGGCTGCTGGTCCGGTGGTCCGGTATCAGTTCGGGTGTCGGCATCACATTGGCAGTGCTGGCGGCTGTGTCGCACAACTTGGCGTGGCACGAGGTGGTGACGTGGCCGAACCTTCCGCAGGATCAACGATTCAAACGGTGGCTCTACTTTCACATCTCGACCGGCGCGATCTCGGTGTTGACCAACCTCGGTCTGACCATGATTGTGATGACGGCGACGGACCTCTCGGTGGTGCCAGCCAATGTCATTGCGGTTATTGCAGCGTCCACGGCAAATTTCTGGATCAATGATCGGCTGATCTTTCGTCCCGCGCCTGCTCTGACGAAATCCCTCGGCGCGTCGTCTATATCTCAAGGGAACGGACAGTCGTGATCGCGCTGCGATGGGAGTGGATCGCATTTGCGTACTACGTATACCTGCTGGTGGTCGCATTCGCTGACACCCGTTTCGTCCGGGCGCGCGTCCCCACGCTGGCCGGAGTGGTGGCCTGCGGTGTCGTGCTCGGCGCGCAGGCTTTTGCATCGCCAGGTTTAAGGATCAACGCGCTCACCTTTGCGATCCTGGTTCCAATACCGGTGCTGCTCATCGGGTACTGGCTGTCAGGGCTGTTCTTCGTGCGCCCGATGCCCGAAGTCGAAGCATGGCTGATGAGCGTGGACCGACGATTCCTGCGGCAACCCGGGATCTTCGCCGCGTATGAGGCCAGTCCACGATTCGTGCGCGAGTCGTTGGAGTTGGCGTACCTCCTTGTCTATCCAGTGATCCCCGCCGCGGTTGCGACTCTGCTCCTCGGCGGCCATGTCAGCGCGCTGCCGCGCTTCTGGACGGTCGTGCTGCTGGCGGAGTTCATTGCGTACGGTGCGATGCCCTGGCTGCAGACACGGCCCCCACGAGTGATTGAAGGCGCCGCAGGCATGCGTCACCCGCAGTCGACACTCCGGCGATTCAACGCGTCCATCCTCGATCGCGGCAGCATTCAGGCCAACACCATTCCGAGCGGTCACGCTGCTGGCGCGGTCGCGACGGCACTAGCCGTTGTCGACGTGATGCCGCACGCGGGGGTCGTCTTTCTCGTCGTTGCCGCGGCCATCGTGGCGGCGACGGTCCTGGGCCGTTACCACTATCTCGTCGACTCTCTCTTGGGGATCACCGTCGCTGTTGGCGTGTGGGGCTTCTGTCGTTAATGAATAAGGCAGGCTATGCTCCCTACGGGCACAGGGGCAGCAATCTGTGCTGCGCCCGGTTGCAGGCGGGTCTTGAAGACCCGCCTCTGGCTACCGACGGACGAGGTTGATGGCGGGGCGTGTTTTCATCAGTCATGCAAGCGAAGACCGCGAGATTGCCCAGGCCGTATGCGCGGCAATCGAGGGCCGCGGCGTTCCCTGCTGGATTGCTCCCCGCGACATTACGCCCGGCAAGGACTACGCGCAGGCGTTGTATGACGCCATCGGTGAGTGCACCTCGCTCGTGCTCGTGTTCTCGGAACATTCGAATCGATCGCCGCAGGTTCGACGCGAGGTCGAACGCGCCGCGCGCGATGGCGATCCCATCATTCCGTTTCGCATAGACGACACCGTTCCCACGGGTGGCCTGTTGTTCAACGTCGGGACATTGGACTGGCTGGCACCTTCCTCCGTCGATTTGCCGACGCAGGTCGGGATGCTGGCCGAGATCGTTCAAACGCGTATGCAAGGGGGCGAGGATGCGCTGCGTCCTCTTCCCAGCGCCGAACAGATCTGGCATGGGTCGCCCGCTGTCGTCAGGCGCGTGACGGCGACCTGGATGACGGTGCTGCTGTGGATATTGCTCGTGATGGCCATCCTGGACCTGATCGCCAACGTCGATTCCTATGCAAATGCAGTCTACATGCGATCGCTGTTCGGTGAAGAGGATGTGGCCGAGCGTGTGCTTGCGCTGGCAGTTCTCCAGTTGATCATGCTGCTCCCGTCTGCGTTCGTGTGGCTCACCTGGCTGGCGACTTCATTCCTGACTCTCGAGGCCGCAGGCGTAGAGGGTCTTCGATTCAGCGCGCGCCGCGTTCCCGGACGGTTCATGTGGCCCGGGTTGCAACTCGAGGGAGGCTCGGCCGTCGTGGCAGCTCTATGGGACGCCAGCGTTCGCCTCGGATCGTCATCACAGCCGAAGTCGAGCAAGAGCACCGCAGCCCCGCGATGGCTCGTATTGCTGTGGCTTCTTCCGGTCGCGCTCATTCCGATCTCGATCTTCACTGCCAGCATCGGCGACGCAGACGAGTGGGCTGACGAAGCGATCGTTAAATTGGCCATGGTGATGGATTTCCTCTGGATCGTGGCGGGCGTGCTGTGCCTGTGCGCTGTTCGGGCGATCGAGAAGCGCATGAGACGACGCGAGGCCGAGCTCGTGGCTGGAACGCGGCTCTCCCGACCGGCTCGCGCCAGCGGCGTATGACTCGCGAGGCCGCGGTAGTGGACGTTTATCTCTCTGCGGCGCGCGAGAATTCAGCGGCTGCGATGGAGCTGGCGGAAGCGTTGATGGCCGGCGGCGTCACCTGTTTTTCCGGAGCGTCCGATCGGTCGCCAGCGGAAACGTTGACCGCGCTCGAGACCGGCCGCGCGCTGGTGTTTGTGCTGTCTGCCGCGGCCAACTCAGCACCCGACGTGATTCGCGAGCTCGAACGAGCGGCTGGGCGTGGCATCCCGATCATCACGTACGCGATCGAGGACGTGAGCCCATCGCCATCCATCGCGTACTTCACGGAGACGATCCCACCAATCGCGGCGTGGTCCGCCCAGGATCGCCCACGGACGATCCAGACGCTGGTCGACGCGGCGCGGCGGGCGTTGACCGAGTCTGCAACTTCACCGAGACGGTCGGGGCTGACGCGCTCTCGCTACTCGAGAGCCACATATCGAGATTCCAGGAACCTGCAGCGCGGCCTCGCGGTCATGTTGGCGATCGCCGCTGTCCTGAATGCGTATGCGCTTTATCGCGATGGGAGCTACATAGCGGCAATACTGCTAGGGCAGCAAGCTTCGTCTGCGTCTACCGCGGAGGAATATTTCGGCGTCCTCAGGTTTGCTTCCGCCGTCGGGCTCTGGACCATTGCTGGCGGCACGATTCTGGCTCTTCGCCGCGCACGGCTGAACCTGCTGTCGGTCTTTGCGAACGTGCGCACAAGCGGGAGCGAGATCGTGTGGCGGCCTATCGTGCCGTTTGCAAACGCATTCTGGATGGCGCAAATGGCCAATGACCTGCGAGAGCCCAGCGATTCAGGCGATGCGGGTGACATCAGCAGCTGGCCGCTGGCCCGCTATTGGAGTTACGCGTTTCTCTGTGCCTATTCCATTGGCGGGGCACGCGATGCAGTGATCGGTGTCTCTCCGCAGAGTGTCAGCGGCCTGGTCGGGCTGAGCGTGCCGCTCGACGTCTCTCAGGTTGTATCGGCGGTGCTGACATATGCGGTTCTCTCGCAACTGCTGGACCGCGTCCGCATACGCACCCACCACATTCCAGCTGTGTCATCCCCCTCCGTTCCAGCGATCCAGTCGGTTCCGGCAGAAAGTGCGGCCGGCTACGCAGACGTCCTCGTTATCTATGCCGCCGCCGATGAAGGCGTCGCTGGAAGTGTGGCCAAGGCGCTGGAGGATCTCCGCTGCCGCTGCTGGACGCTCAGTCCAACCGCGCGTGCGACGGCGCTCTCCGCGCACCACCTGGCCGGCTTCCGAGCGCTCCTCGTCGTCGTGTCAAGAGCCAGCTATTCTTCAGAGCCGATCACGGAACTGGTTCGATGTGCCCTCGCTGGCGCCGTGTCGGTCCTGCCCTATGTTGTGGAACCGCCGCCGACGGGAAGTGCCCTTGGTCATTACATTCGCTCGCTCCATTGGATCGACGGGGCCGTCAGTACAGCGGGGTTGCGCTCCGAACAAGTGCGGACCGCCTTCACCGCGACACCTGCTGCTGTCGCCAGCGGTGGCGGAACAGCGGTGCTGGTCGAGGATGGTCTGTTTTCGCCGCTGCGCGGCACTGCCGTTCACGAAGTTCGTTATCGTCCGGCACCAGCCCTGCGTGCGCTCGCGACCGTGTTCGCCATCATGCAAGTCGCGGCGGCCGCGTTTTTCGGAATCATTGCCTTCGCAATCGCGCTCTCTCCCGAAAACACAGACCCCTCGGCACCTCTCGGATTGACTATCGGGGTTGTTGCCGGATCTCTTCCTGCGTGGTGCGCGTTCCTTCCCTGGTTGTGGGTGACGGACCGCAATGCTCGAAGTTTGCGAATCGTGGACCTCGAGTCGCGGACGTGGCTGCTGTGCCGGGTTGCCGTTCCGGGGCTGAGCCTGATATTGGGTGGCCTGGCGATTGGCCGCCTGGGGCGAGCCGTTCGCCATGATGAGGAGCAAGCGCAAGGTTGGGCGGATCCGGTGACGCGCTTTCAGGTCACGTGGACGGCTGCCGGATTTGTCTGGATAGTGGCAGCCGTTGTTAGCGCCGTCCTGGGTGCTGGAGGATGGATTGTGAGCGCGATGCTCGTCGCAATGGTCCAGTGCGTTGCAACGATGGCGCGAGGCGTATTGCGCTACCGCGTGATTCGCGACATTGCCAGTCGGCTCGATGCCCGCGCCCGTCCATGGTTCGAGGCGACCCGGCCCGTGCGCACCGGCGCAGCGTTGTGATGATCGATGCTACGGCACTGCCGCCGGCCGCCCGACTTTTTCGAGCGTCTCCACGGCGCGAGCGACCTCGCGCCGACGCTCGAGGAGATCGACGAGCGTTCGTTCATGACGGGCCGAGTCGCGTGCCTTCAAGGTCTCGCTGCCGTGGCCGCGACGAATCTTGTCGATCGCTTCGCGCCGTAGGGTGATGGACAGGTCGTAACACTGTCCAGCCTGCTTGAAGGCGGCGAGTGCTTCGACCAGTTTCCCCAGTTGATCGCGGACGACGCCGAGATCGAAGGCCGCTTCGCACTCGCCGAAGTCGATGGCCAGCGCGCCTTCGAAATCCTTTTCAGCGCTTTCCAGTCGACCGAGCCGCCACTCGATCACGCCGGACAGGACCATGACCGCGGCGTTCGACATGAGCGTCCGTGCGCGGTCGGCGTCCGTCCGCGCCAGTTGAAAGTTGTTCAGCCGCAGTTGATTCCACGCGCGCCAGTAATACGCCTCGCCGAGCAGCCACTGCCCTTCATCGATCAGGCGGGTCGCGGTCTCGATTGCCTCTTCCGATCGTTCGAGGCGCGACAGGCTGATGACTCGGCCAATCGTCGCTTCCGGATGATGGGGCGCGACGGCAAGGGCCGTATCGTAGGCCGCAAGCGCAGGCTGCCAGTCCTCCCACAGCCGATACACGTTGCCGATGCGCGTCGTGATCGCCGGCGAGCGGGGGAACGCGAGTGAGGCGGACTCGAAGCGCCGCAGGCTCTCCTCTGCGTCAGGGTTGACGGGATCTTCGAGCGCGTAGCGGCCCAACGGATAATCGGCGTCAACGAAATCCGGCTCGGACATTCGCACGCCCAACAGGCGTGCGCGGTGGGTTGCATCGCAGGCGCCGAGCGCATACTGAAACAGCGGGGTACTGGCGACCGGGACGACTGCGGCGGTAAAGCTTTCGGGCGTCTCCTTGAGCGTTCCGAACGTGCAGATCAGCGACACGTCGAGATAGCCGCGAAACGCGTCAGACCCGGCGCCGTCTCGAAGCCGATCACGCCACATCTCGATCGACGCTTTCGCCCGGTTGCGGCGGCCGATGTCGAAGAGGGCATCGCGATTCTCGCTGAGTCGATCCGGCGGAATCACGTCCACGATATCCAGATAAGGCGAGAGCGACGCGTCTGTGCCCGCGCGCGCGCGCGCGCGGTCGAGCCACAGATCGCTCGGTAAGCCGAGTTCCTTTGAGCGAAGTGTCAGGAGGGCCGCCGCCTCGAACGCCTGCTCCCGGGCGCCCTTCTCCTGCGCCTGCTCGTACGCCTGCTCCAGGCAGCGATAACACCCGCGCCGAATCAGCCGATCAACGGTCCCGTCAAATTCGACGGCTGGCGGCGTTGATGGCGATGGCGGCGGTACGCGTGTCGCGCATGCCGCTGTGAGCAGCAGCAGAGCAGGAAGAAAACATCTCATCCGTTTTCAGGCCTGGAGCCCAGAGTCTAATACAGGCCTTTGGTGTTGCCCTCTTCGACGGCGCGCTCGTAGTCCTGAAGCGTGGCGTCGGCTGGCTGGATCTGATCGAACAGAACGCACGCCATCGAGGGCAGCGCATCAGCCGCAGGCCATGCGTCCGTCTGCCAGAGGCGTGAACGAAGGAACGCCTTCGGGCAATGCAGGAAGCATTGCTCGATTTCGACCGCGATGGCGACCAGCGGAACTTTCCCGTGCGCGACACAGGGCTCGAGCAATTGCGGATCGCGCGTGACCCATGCCCTGCCGTTGACTCGAAGGGTCTCTTGCCGGCCGGGCACCAGGAAGATCAGCCCGACATGCGGATTCGCCATGACGTTGAGCATGCCGTCGAGCCGCTTGTTGCCGGGGCGCTCGGGAATCACGATTCGTTGATCGTCGAGCACCTGAACGAAGCCAGGGCCGTCGCCCTTGGGTGACACGTCACATCGTCCGCTCGCATCCGATGTCGCCATCAGCAGGAACGGCGAGCGCGCGATGAATGCACGCGTGTGCTCGTCGAGAGAGCGGCGCTCCTTCAAGACCGAGCGCGGGCCTGGAACGCCAATGACCGCTCGAAGATCCTGCTCGTTCGTCACTACGTGATTGAAGGACGGCATATCGATGCTCCTGAACGGGGTCAGACCGCTTTCCAGTTTTTCAACTAGCCAAGGGCACCCCCTTGATATTTGGGCGAAGCCCTCGGCTCGTTGACGGCGTCTTCTTGGCGCGCTCTACGCGCCAGCCTGTTATGCGCTCGCGACAACGAGTACCAAAGTCGCGTTTGAGCCCGCACAACAGGCTACCGCGATTTGGCCGCAGCGAGTTTCGTTGTCCTGCTGACAATCGAATATCGGCGCTTGCGCATCTCCGACCACAGGTCGCCGACGGCATCGATACGATCGGCGATCGTCCGAATCGTGAAGGTTTGCGGATGGACGTCCCCCTTCTCGACCTCTTCCCAGGTGCACGGCGCAGATATCGGCGCACCCGGCTTGGCGCGGACGGCGTACGGGGCTGCGAACGTCGCGCTGTACCCGTTACGACCGGTGTCGACGAGAATGCGCCCACCCCGATCGGCCTTGCTGAACTCCTGCGTGAGTCTCGTCGGCTCGCGCGAGACGAGCACGGTGCCGACGGTGTGCGCGAAGCGGTGAACGGCGCCGAAGTCGGCCTTGGCGTCGAGTGGGACGACGATATGAAAGCCCTTCGAGCCGGAGGTCTTGACCCAGCTGTGAAGACCCAGCTCGTCGAGGAGGTCGCGCAGCGCAAGCGCAGCGTGGCGAAGTGCGTCTGGATCCTCCCGTGAGGGATCGAGATCGAAGACACAGATATCCGGGTAATAGAGCTCGGGCGCGCGTGACGTCCACACGTGCGGCGTGATGCAGTTCTGATTGGCGAGCCACAACAGCGAGCGAGTGTCTCCGACGACGGGGTGGTGAACAGTGCCGTCTTTTTTCGGCACCTCCACCCGCTCGAGCCAATCGGGAAATCCCTTGGACACATCCTTCTGAATGAAGCCCTTGCGGCCGATTCCGGCTGGGTAGCGCTCCATCGTGATCGGGCGGCCGCGAATGTGCGGCAGCATGATCGAGGCCATCGCTTCGTAGTACGCGGCGAGTGCGCCCTTCGTGATCCCATCCTCGGGAAAGAGCACCTTGTCAGGATGGGTGATCACGGCCGCTCCCTCAGGACTTCGCGGGCCGTCTTGTCGGTGCGCACACCCAGGAGATGGGGGTGGCGAAGCTTGTCGTGCACCGTCCATTCGGTGAACGCGACCTGCACGACGATCTCGGGACGTACCCAATGCGCTCGCAGGCGCGGCAACCCTTTTGCCTTGGTGAAGGGAGGCTTCTCGATTTCGAGGCGGTCGAGTTTGGCGCGAAGATCGAGCAGCAGCTTGGTGTCGAAGCCCGTGCCCACCTTGCCTGCAAAGAGGAAATCCTCGCCTTCAAAGTAACCAACCAGCAACGCACCCAACCCGACGCGCCCGCCTTGCGGATCGGTGAAGCCGCCGACGACCAGTTCCTGGCTCGCTTCGCATTTCATCTTCAGCCAATGCGGCGATCGACGATGCTCGTACACGGAGTCGCGCCTCTTGGCAATGACGCCTTCCCAGCCCTCCTCGCAGGCGCGCTCCCACGGTTTCTCATCGTCGAGCGCGGCAACGCGCCGAAGCGGAGCACGAAGGGGCAGCGACTTCAACAGAGCGCGCCGTTCGTCGAGTTGAAGCGCGGTCACGTCGCGCCCGTCGATCCACATGATGTCGAACACGTGATACGCGAAGCCGCGTGGCCGGTCTGCCTCGCGGGTCGACGCCGGACCCCAGAGGCCGGTGACCTCTCCGTCGAGGACGAGTTCGCGCGACGGCAAGCCGGCTATGGCGTCGGCGATCGCGGGGTTGTGCTGGGGCAGCCGATTGCGCGAGTACAACTGGACGCTGCGCCCTTTCTTGAACGCAAGGAGACGGATGCCATCGAGCTTGCGCTCGAAGATCCATTCCGGGCCGCTAAAGCGTTTGTCGGTCAGGGTCGCCGCCATGGGGACGACCCACTCGGGAAACGAGGGGCTCACGTGGGGATTGTGTTCCAGTTGTGCGCGCCGTGAGAACGGCCAGCGCGACTATTGGAAGATTTCGCGGAGAGAACAGCGGAAGCCGGTGATCACATCGCTCAGGTCGAGGACGTCCATCTCCAGTTCGACTACGACTGACGCTGCCCCCGGCCGAAACACCGTTGCGGTTTTGGCGCCGGGATCGATAACGACGACCAGGCGTTTCTGCATTATTCGTAACGCAGCGCTGCTACTGGATTGAGTCGCGTGGCGCGTCGGGCGGGCCACACGCACGCCGTCACCGCCACGACAATCATGAGCAACGATATCGACACAAGCACCGGCACGTCTCGGCCCGTGGACTGCACGAGAATGCTTTGCAGCAAACGCCCGACGCCGAACGCCCCGCTCATACCGATCGTCAAACCGATCCCGACCAGCACGAACGCGCGACGAAGAAACAGCCAGACCACTTCGCCCGGAGGGGCGCCGAGAACCATGCGCACGCCTATCTCTTGTGTGCGTTGTGTCACCGAGTACGCCATGACCGCGTAGAGCCCGACGGCCGCGAGCAGAAGTGCGATTGCGGCAAAAACCGCGAACATGCCACCAAAGACCCGGTACTGCCAGCGGCGCTGAGCCAGCAGTTCGTCCATGGTGCGCACGTTGAATACCGGGATATCCGCATCGAGCTCGAGCACGGCTTGTCGAATCAGCGGAACTGCGGCCGCCGTTTCGCCCGAAGTGCGTACGATCACGGCGACAGTGCGGCCCATATTCGGGCCCGTGAAGTACGGCACATAGACGACCGGATCTGGTTCGATGTTCTCGATATCGCGTTGCCGCACGATAGTTGACACGCCGATCACGGTCTGCGCTCGAAGGTCGATGCCGTTCTGTCCTTCCTCGGTCACGCTGATCTGGCGGCCGACCGGGTCTTCCCCTTTGAAATACATGTCAGCGAAGCGCTGGTTCACGATCACTGCGCCGCGTCCAGGAGTCTGGTCGGAATCGGTGAAACCGCGACCGCGCAGTATGCGAATGCCGACGGTGTCGAAATATTTCGCTCCCACGCTCAACATCGTGACGATCGGGCGCCGGGCATTCGGATCCGTGCGGCCATCGATCGTCAGCTCGAGGCCCGCTCCGCCGCCAAGCGGGAAGTTGCTGGCTGTCGTCACCGCTTCGAGCGCTCCGATTCCGGCCAATCGCTCGGTCAGCCGGCGAGCGAAGGCGTTCCGATCCTCTGACGTTGGGTATCTCCGATCGTTCAGGTTGACCTGCATCGTCAAGAGGCGCGGCGTCTCGAAGCCGAGATCCAGGCGGTAGAGCATGAAGAAACTCCGCATCATGAACCCGGCGCCCGCGAGCAGCACCAGCGTCAGCGCGACCTGCACGACCAGCAGCCCACTGGTCCAGCGGTGTGCCCTGATTCCGCTCGATCCGGAGCGCCCGCCTTCTTTCAGCACTTCGTTGAGGCTCGTCTTCGACACGTGCAGCGCGGGAGCGAGCCCGAACACGACGCCGGTGATGAGGCAGATGGCAAAGAAGAAGGCCAGGACGATGGGGTCGATCGAGAACTCCATCCAGTAGGGTTTGCCGACGTTCTGCGTGAGCGAGTCGAAGATGCGGATGCCGACGTAAGCGAGCGGAAGGCCGGCAAGTCCCCCAAGCAACGAGAGCATCACGCTCTCGACCAGCAGTTGGCGGATGACGCGCCCGCGGCTTGCGCCGAGCGACACCCGAACGCCCACTTCCTTTGCCCGTTCGGCCGATCGCGCCAACAAGAGATTGGCCACGTTGCTGCAGGCGATCAGCAGGACGAAGCCGACGGCCCCCATCAATGAGAAGAACACCAGCCTGATCTGGTTGCCAACGGCGCGTTCGTTGTAGGTGACGACCGTCGGCACGATACCCTCATTGGTCTTCGGGTAATCACGTGCCAGCCGCGCGGTAATAGTGGCCAGTTCACTTTGCGCTTGCGGGATGGTGACACCGTCGGCAAGGCGCGCGATGACCTGGTAGTTGCGCATCTGCCGGCTTTGGCCGCGATTGATCGTCGCCTGGCCGAACGGCAGCCAGAGATCAGTGTTCGGTGGGAACTGCATGCCAGGCGGCATCACGCCAACGACCGTTGCCAGCAAGTCGTTGATCCTGATCGTTTTCCCAATCACGTTGGGATCGCCGGCGTACCGCGATTGCCAGATGCTGTACCCGAGCACCGCAACGGGTCTGGCGCCGTCGAGATCGTCTTCCGCGATGAATCCGCGGCCGACCTGGGCTTGAGTGCCAATCAGCTGAAAGGTGCTCGCTGATACGTACGCGCCGTTATAGCGCTCCGGCGGCGTGCCCGGCTCGCTGACATTGAACGTCGGCTGCGCCATCAGCGAGATGTCCGAGAAGCTTTTCGCGGCCTCACGCCAATCGAGGAAGTCGTAATAGGAGACGCCCATTTGGCGATTGCGTGCGTCTCGTGTGCCCATCGCCACCACGCGATCCGGGTCGGGGAATGGGACGCCACGAAGAATGACGGCATTCACGAACGTGAAGACGGCGCTATTGGCCGCGATTCCCAGCGCCAGTGCCACCACGGCAGCCGCCGTCATCCACCGCCGTTTCAGCAGTACTCGCGACGCGAAGCGAATGTCTTCGAAGAGGCTCATTGGCGATTTGTCCCGTAGTGTCCGGCTTTAGCCGGACCGTCAGTCTTCGACCGGGCGTTGGGCCGACTCGATCACGAGCACGTCGACAGGGCCGCGCTGGGCGTCGAGCCTCAACCCCAGTTGTTCCTGAACCGCGGTGTAGAGCGACACACTGTCACCAGACGGTGGGGCCGGCGTGGCGGTTCCATCAGGAGCGGGTGCCTTGACCCGGCGTTGGCGGTGGCGCCTCGCAGCATCGAGTTGCCTTCCATGCCAGCAATAACGCCCCAGAACGTGAACGGTTAACAGGACGCGGCTAGACTACGGCGGTTTTCACCTCGAGCTATGCCGACGAGGGAGGATTGGATGAGAGTTCAGTGCCGGAGATTTGAAAGCACGACCAAATCGTGGGAGGCCCTCGTCGAAGAGGCTGCGACGTTCGCGACATCGATTGGCCGCGATCGCCTGATTAACATTTCAGTGTCGGCGGCTGGAGGGTCGGACACCTTCGGCTTTGGCGCCAAAGGTGCCGTCTTCGTCTGGTACTGGGAATAGACACCTGGAGTTGGCGATTGGGCGTTGACGTTTTTGCGAGCCCATTTACTTCGGCAGGGTCGCGCCTTCACCCAGCACGATGTCGAGCGCGACTCGATCCGTGCCGGGAACCGCTCGTGACTTGTGGCCCTGTCCGGTCGTGTCCTCCGCGAGGAGGATGTGCCCGGGACCGAATCGCATCTTGCGGCCGCCCTCGAGTTCGATCTCGCTTTCACCGCTCAATGTGACCACGATCTGCCGGCGCGGTGCGGGATGCCAGTCGAGATCGTAGGCAGGCGTCGTGTGCCTGAACTGCATGCTCGTCACCGGGATCGACGCCGATGTCTCGCTTCCGCCATCGCGCGGCTTCAGCGCGATCGTGGATTCCTCGACTTTCGTCTTGCCATCAGGCCCGGTGTAGATCCGCGTGAACTTGATCGGCGTGCGCCCCTGTGCGAAGAGCGCGTCGGTCCATTTGGCCCCTGCGACCACGGCCAGCGTTGGAACCCAGCCGAGCATCAGGACACCGAACATCACCTTCTTCATGAGCGCCTCCAGGAGCCGGCGTGCGGCCCCGAAACGAGAATTGCCCGCGAGTGTGAAGACTACCAGTACCCAATGAGGCGGCCGGCACCAATCGCCGTCAGCCACGAGAGGAGCGAGATCGCACCAAAGACGGCTAGCTGACGCTGTTCGGCGGCCGTCGTTTCCCTCGTTTCTCGTGCTTTCCAAGCCGGCAGCCGGCTCAAAACCGCGACGTTGACGACGCCCAGAAAGATAGCCGGGAACTTGATCAGCAGGAAAGGATTGCCGACGTACTCGCTTCCGTTGGTGGTGATGAGGCAGACACCGCTCGTAGCTGCCACGATGAAGCCTGCCGTCGCGATCGGCACTGTCGGCCGAGCGAGCGCGCCGAGCGGGACACTGCGCCAGAACCCGATCAGCCGGAGATCGAGCGCGAGCACCGCGCCGAAGAGCGACGCGACGCCGAGGATATGAGTCAGGTTGAGGATGCCGTAGGTCCAGACGCCCGCGTTGCGCATGGCGTGGCCCAGGGCGGAACCCTCGAGCCACACCAGCAAATCGGCCACGTCGTGTCAGGCGGCGCTACTTGCGATCGGGGTAGACGTTGAAGGTCTTGCCGTTCCACGTCACGCGTTCGGTTTTGATCTCGAACTTCTGCGGATCCTTGTTGCGATGTCCGTGGACGGTGACCTGCGCGCCAACTGGGATGACGCCTTCCTTGAGTCCGGCGTTTGCCGTGCGCGCGCCCGGCGCCAACGTGATATCCCACACCTTGCCCTCGGCCTTCACCTTCATTGTCGCGTGCGGACCAGCAAGGCTCACGGGGCTTTCGACCGTGCCCGTCAGCTGGAATTCTTCCTCACCGTTGCCGGCCCACCCGTGGTGCGCGGCGACTGGAAGCACGGCAACCGTCAGCGCGGCGAGGATGAGCACCGGGATGAATCGCACATGCATGGCTACCTCCTTCTATCCATGGCGCCACTCCGCCTCGATGATGTCATCAGTCGACGTCATCGGTGCGTAACGGCGGCGTTGAGCTATGGCTTCTCGATGAAAGACCTCCGCACCGCTCGGACAGAGCCGGACGAACAGTTCGAGCGCTGCCAGGATGATGCCCAGATCGTCGAGCTGTCCGAGTCCGGGGATGAAGTCTGAAACGAGATCGATCGGTGAAAGAACATAGAGAAACGCGAACAGAGGCACCGCTTTGAGCAGCATTGGCACACGTGGCTCACGGAAGAGCCTGATTGCCAGTCTTGCATGAACGATGAGCGCACGCAGGCTCAGCGGTCGCGACAGCCAGGACGAGATTCCTTTTGCCATGCCTCTGACTAACCTACCACCGAATACTCGCTAGTGCGGAGGCTGGTTTACCGTCGAGCCGCGCAGGCGCGGGGCGCGCGGGCTAAGGCCCGCGCTCTACGAGCTCACCGGTCACCGGATCGCTTCCGCGGCAGGCGATTCCGGCCAGACCGGCGCCGGGGCCGCCAGGTAAGCGGCGTGCGCCAGGTTCGCCTGGAACAGCGCGATCTGCGAGGCCATGAACTGCAGCTTCAGCGCCAATCGCGCGCCGATGTAGAGCTGGGCGATCAGGAAGCCGAGCCACATCGAAAGTCCTGCGCCGCCCGCGCCTGGCGCCATGAGCGCCCAGAGCGCGAGCACTGCCAGAAACGTCAACGTGTTCAAGGCATACAGCGCGAACACCTGCCGCCCGTGGTGGCGGATGAATCGAAGCGACGCGCTCAGGGCGCCGAAGACGCTCCGCCTGTCCTCCACGACGATTCGAACCTTCGCGTAGTCGACGACGAGATTCGTGGCGACAAGCAGAGCGCCGAAGACAGCATAGAAGCCGCCACGAATCAGGAACGCGGTGCGTTCGACGCTGAGCCCGCGCGTCAGGTTGTCGAACTGGTCGTCGAAAAGCCAGGGGTGGACGTACGCAAAAAGCCACCAGTAGACGAGACCGGCGAACGCTGCAAGGCGAAGGAAGCGGAAGAAGTACCCGCCTGATGCGGCAAAGAAGCCGTGCGCGCGAATCGGCCGCTGTCGCGCGTATCGATCGATGATGCCGCCAGACAGAAATGCCCAGCCCGTCATGTAAAGCGCAAGGGCCGCAGCGATTGGAGCGATCGGCGTCCGTGCATCGATCACGCCGCTGACGTTGTCGAGAACAGCGGCAAAGCCGACGATGCTCGGCGAGAACGTCGTCCCGAGATCTGTGGCCTGCGCCGTGAATTCCTGCCACCAGTCGTAGTTGACACCGGTCGCAGCGGTCTCGGCTGCAAGGCTGCTCCCGAGATGAGCCGACAGCGCCCCTCGCAACATGATCGACAGCGGTAGCGCCAGCAGGAACGTCATCGCAAACACGCCCGCCACAATGGCAGGTGCGCCGAGCACACGCGTCCAGCCATCGCGCCAGCCCTGTCGTCCGTGGCCCGTGGCCCGTGGCCTAGACGAAGAACCCATACGTCAACATCAGGTCCTGGAGCCATACCATCCACTTCAGGCTCCACTTGAGGCTCGCTTGCTGGCCGCGAGGGCTGAGGGTGCGGCTGTTGTTCGTGTAGGCGACGTCGAGCAGCAACACATGACCCGGGTCGACCTGCACCGTCGCCCCTTTGGCCGAGCGTTGGTACACGTACACTGCGCGGCGCTCTTGACCGTTCCAGGTCTCTTTGACGTGCTGCCCGTCGTCGAACGTTGTCACGACGCCCACAGGGAACGTCGCTTCACCGTAACGACGGACGACGACTGTCGTGGTGAACGTCTTATCATCGAGTCGCTCGCTGCGGAACTCCTGCACACCGTAGTCGAAGGTGTTCGAGCTGCGATAGACCTCATCGAAGAACCAGTAGTGACCCTGACCGGTGACCTCGCGCACCACGTCGAAGAAGTCGGCCGGCTTCGGGTGTTTGAACTTCCACCGCTCGAAGTAGATGCTGAGAATCTTCTGCATCGTCGGCCATCCAAGCCGCTGTTCGAGCGTGTGCAGCCACAAGGCTGTCTTGTTGTAGCTGATGATGGCAGCCGTTGACGGCCAGTACTGGAAGGTCGGCGTCCACGGCGCGTCGGATTCAGCGTTGAGTCGATAGCCCGCGAGCCGATCGTTGTCGACGCGCGTGAACGGGATGTCGCGAAACGACCATGGAATGAACCCACCGAAGTAGCGCGACTCGACGCGATTGGGATTCTTCGCTTCCTCGAGGACTCGCGCCGTGGCGTAGGTGTTGATCCCTTCGTCCATCCACGCGTGCTCGAATTCGTTGGTGGCCACTATCCCGTACCACCACTGGTGTCCGACTTCGTGCGCGGTGGTGCCTTCCGGCGTCTGGCTGCTATCTGGCGTGAGCCAGCGCGATCGCCCGGTCACGAGCGTGGGGTACTCCATGCCGTCGCTGTCGCTCTGAAACGCGGGATCGACGACAGTCAGATTCGGGTATGGGTAGGCGCCGAACCATTCACCATAGCGCTGCAGCGTGGCGCTGATGATGGCGAAGTAGCGATCGGCCTGTCCACGTCGTTCAGATTGCAGCAAGAGCCGGATGACGACGGGTGGTAATGTCGGCGATTCGAATCGTTTCGACAAATCGACGAACGAGGGACTTGCTGTCCACGCGAAGTCGTGGATGTCCTCTCCCTGGTACCGATGCGTCGTCGTACCATCGGCGTTGTCGGTGCGCGCGGTCTGCTGACCGGAGGCGCCGACTACGAAGCGACGCGGCAACGTCAGGCGAACGTCGTACACGCCGAAGTCCGAGTAGAACTCCGTGGCGGCGTGGAATTGATGCGTGTTCCAACCCTGCGACTCGAGAACGCCGAGCTTGGGAAACCACTGCGCGATGAAGTAGTAGTCGCCGACCCAGCCTGTTCGCGCGAAGGGGCGAGGAATCCTCGCCGTCCACTCCAACTCGATCTCGACTTCCTGGTTCGGGGCGACGCTGCGACCGAGCGGGACGGACATGACCGTCGTGTCACGCGCGTTCCCATCGTCAGGTGCGATGAACCGCATCTCCTTGGTGGCATCACGCATATCGCCGGACGAATCGCGCAAGCGAAGCGCGGTCACGTCCATGGAACTCCAGGCGTCGGCCGGCGGCGGTCTGAAGAGGCCGGCCATTCGCCGCTCACGCAACCAGGTGGACTCCTGATCGCGCCAGGCGTTCCAGTACAGATGAAGCTGCAGCTCTGAGGTTGACTGATCGGTGATGTTGCGCCAGCGAATCGTTTCCCGCCCCTTGATCGATTTCGCATCGTCATCGAGCCGCGCGTCGATCTCGTAGTTGGCGTTGCGGGGCGACCGTGGCGCAGTCTGACTCGCCGGGACCGGCTCACCCGCAGGTGGCTGCTCGGCGGGTGTCTGTTGCCGCGCGGACGCTGCGACGACGATCGCGCCACACAATAAGAAGGCGGCTGCGAAGCGCCGCGGGGTGGTCATCAGTTTTGCCGACCAGCCGGCTTGGCCGGCTCGATTGCTGACAAACGAGTCAAGTTGTTCCCCGGTCAAGACGGCTTGCCCGCGAAGAGGGGCCAAAGACGCTGTGACTAGCGAGGCGGTCCGAGGTGCAGCCTCGCTAGTATCTTCGCACGCCGCCGCTCGGACCTTCGGAGCTTCGACCCTCGGACCTTTGGACCCTCGCACCTTCGCACCCTTGCCCATTGCTACCTATAATTCGCTGATGATCCGCGTCCTCCACGTCGGTCTCGGACCAATTGGTGCGGCCGTGGCCAGGCAGATCGTCGCGCGCAAGGGCTTTCAGATCGTCGGCGCCGTCGACATCGACCCTCTCAAGGTCGGGCAGGATGTCGGCGCCGTTATCGGCACCGCACGCAAGCTGCGCGTCAAGGTGGCCGTCGACATCGGCAAAACGATCAAGGTTTCTGAACCTGATGTGGCCGTGCTGTGCACGAGCTCATCACTCAAGGGCGTGCTTCCTGAGTTGTTGGAGGTGCTGAAGCATCGCGTCCCGATTGTCACAACGACAGAGGAGGCGGCGTACCCGCAGAAGGCGAATCGAGCCGTGGCCAAACGCATCGACGAGGCGGCGCGGAAAGCAAACGTGGCGGTGCTCGGGACAGGCGTCAACCCGGGCTTCACGATGGATGCGCTGCCGATCGCGTTGAGCGCCGTGTGCGAACGCGTCGATCGCGTCGAAGTACAGCGGGTCCAGGATGCGCGAATCCGCCGATTGCCATTCCAGCAGAAGATCGGCGCCGGCCTCACACCCGAGGAGTTCCAGGGCAAAGTGGAGAGCGGGAGCGTGCGTCACGTGGGCTTCACTGAGTCGATTCAGATGATCGGCGACGCGATGGGATGGAAGCTCGACGAGATCACCGATGACGTCTCGTCAAAAATCGCGGAGAAGGCCGTCACGAGCGAGTGGCTGTCGGTTGCCGCCGGTCAGGTGTGCGGCATCATTCAGGATGGTGTCGGATTCGTAAAAGGGGAACGCAGGATCACGCTGAGGCTCGAGGCGTACCTGGGCGCACCCGCGTCCTACGATTCGGTCCTCATCGACGGGTCACCGCGAATCTACTCGAAGATCGACGGCGGCGTGCATGGCGACATCGCAACCGCCTCGATCGCGGTGAACTCGATTCCGGCGATCCTGTCAGCGGCTCCCGGATTGCGGACGATGAGAGACATGCGGCTGCCGTCGTTCGCCGGCGGGTCTACGACACCGGGTGTAATTTCCTCGTGATACCTGTGGAAATTACACCCGGTGTCTTGCCGATTGTCCTGTGGTACGGCGGTCTGCTTGGGATCCTGGCGGCAGCTCTGCTCATGCTCTGGGCGCTGGGTGTTTATGCCCTGAAACCGGCGACGAGCGCTTTCGTCGTCTGGCTTCTCGTGGCCGTGCTGGTGCTCGCGGTCGGATCGGGCTGGGCGGTTACCCACGCAATCAGCCTCAATCAGGGAAGCCAGTTGTTCAAGGTCCATGACGCGCTCATCCGGCTGGTGGCCGGAAGTGTCTACACGCGCACGGCGCTCGAGGATGTGCGGGCGGTCGCTGAGCCGTCACCCGGTCTGACCGCGCTGCAGTCGCAATACGACGCGCACGAAGCCTCGATCGACAGCCTGCTGCAAGCGGAATGGCAGTACTACCGAGGCGGTCCGTGGGACGAACACAGCTTGCTTTACAAAACGACGTGGGACCTCAACGAGGTGCGCGTCCATCATGCACGATGGGAGAAACGGGCAGAGGCTCTTCAATGTCCGTCAACATCTGAATGGCCAGCCTTGTCGGATCTCAGCGCTCGCCTCCAGGATCGTTTGCAGAGCGAGCGAACGCTGGCGGGGGCGATTGCCGAGCAATTCGAGGGATACGACATAGACGCGCCAGCAGCGCGGCCCTCGAGTGATGCCACGACGATAAAGTTGCTGGCCGCGATGCTTGGCGGTCTGTCGTTGCTCAGCGGAGCGGCCGTCTTCCTGGTCTGGCGGAAACGATCGTGGCACCCGATCGACGGTCTCGTGGCGATCGACGCCCTCGTGCTGATCAACCTTGCGGGATGGCTGGCACTCGGTGCAGGCGCCGACCAGGAGCAACTCCGCGCGAATCTCTTTGCCAGGGCAGCAGTGGTCTACCGTGAGACGTTGGATTTGAACGACGGCATGAAGGCGCTGATGCTCGTAGCACGCGGCGGCGTGCTGCAGCCGCGCGACAGCTCAGCGAAGCTCATCGCCGATTACGGTGCCTACATGAACGTGGTGGACAGTCTCACGCAGCTTGTCCGCATCTGGGATCGTGCGGTGCTCACGGGAGCGCTCGATGCTGGCCTGGTCTCGTCCGAGCGCATTCAATCACATGACGATCTGCTGAACGCCGTGCGCTCACGGACCCTGATGTTGTACCGGCAGTACCTGCAACTCGATCGACGAATTACGGATCTGAGCTGCCGCTCCGAGTGGTTCCCGCGAGATAGCAATCGGACCCGCGAGGACGAGCTTCTGACGTTGCCAACAGTTCCTTGATGGTGTCAACTCCCAACTCCCAAACTCCAACTCCCAAGTCGCGGCCACGACCGTAGTTTTGGGAATTGGAAATTGGGAGTTGACAATCCGTTATGATCGGATCGTCCTGTCCCTCAGGTCCCTCCCATGACCGGGTTTCATCCTCTCGTTTCGCGCTGGTTCCTTGATGCCATCGGCGAGCCGACTGCCGCGCAGCGTCGCGGATGGGAAGCGATTCGCTCGGGCCGGCACACGCTCATTGCCGCGCCCACGGGCTCCGGCAAAACGCTCGCGGCTTTTCTGACGACGATCGACGACCTCGTGCGCGAGGGCACAGAGTCGCCGCTTCCCGATGAAGTGCGCGTCGTTTACGTGTCACCACTCAAAGCGTTGAGTGCCGACATTCACAAGAACCTGGCTGAACCGCGGAAGGCGCTGCGGCATCTTGCGGAGGTGTCGGGACAGCAGATTCCGCGCATCACCGCGGCTGTGAGGACTGGTGATACGACCTCATCAGAGCGGGCCGCGATGCTGCGCACGCCACCGCACATCCTCGTGACGACACCTGAGTCGCTGTATCTGCTGCTGACGGCAGAGCGCAGCCGTCAGATGCTGCGCACGTCGCGGACGGTCATCGTCGACGAGATTCATGCTGTTATCGGCAGCCGGCGCGGAGCGCACCTGGCGGTGACGCTGGAGCGGCTCGAGTCGCTCTGCCGGGAGGACGGAGGACAGTCGCCGCTCCAGCGGATCGGTTTGTCCGCGACACAGAAACCAATCGATGAGGTCGCGCAATTCCTCGTCGGTGCAGCCGACGACGTGGGCGCGGCCGACGGCGGTGCGCGTTGCGCCATCATCGACGAGGGGCATCGGCGCGCTACCGATCTGGCGATCGAGATTCCACAGAGTCCGCTCGACGCCGTGATGTCGCACGAGGTGTGGGAGGAGTACTACGATCGCCTGGCCGCGTTGATCGGCGAGCATCGGACTACCCTGGTCTTCGTCAATACGCGTCGCATGGCGGAGCGTGTTGCACGGCATCTCAGCGATCGGATCGGAGAGCACCTGGTAACCGCTCACCATGGAAGCCTCTCGAAGGAGCGCCGGATCGATGCCGAACATCGACTCAAAACCGGCACCCTGAAGGCGCTGGTGGCGACGGCGTCCCTCGAGCTCGGCATCGATATCGGGCACGTCGATCTCGTCTGCCAGATCGGATCGCCGCACCGCATCGCGACGCTGCTGCAGCGTGTCGGTCGATCCGGGCACACGATCAGCGGTACGCCCAAGGGACGAATGCTGCCGGTGTCGCTCGACGACCTGGTGGAGTGCGCGGCGCTGCTGCGTGCCTCCCGCCGTGGCGAGCTCGATTGCATCGTGACGCATGACGCGCCGCTCGACGTGTTGGCGCAGCAGATCACGGCGGAGACGTCGTGCCGTGCCTGCGCGGAGAATGACCTTTACGCACTGGTTCGGCGAGCCTGGCCCTATCGGGATCTGCCTCGCAGCGACTTCGATGCCGTCATCTCGATGGTCGCAGACGGATTCGCCACGCCACGGGGCCGTCGATCGGCGCTTGTGCATCGGGATGAGGTGAACCGGGTGCTGCGTGGCCGGCGCGGTTCTCGACTGTTGTCGCTCACATCAGGGGGAGCGATCCCGGAGGTTGCCGATTACCGTGTCGTACTGGAACCGGAAGATACGTTCATTGGCACGTTGAACGAGGACTTCGCTATCGAGAGCCTCGCTGGTGACATTTTTCAGCTCGGCAACGCGTCGTGGCAGATCACGCAGGTCGTGTCGGGGACCGTTCGTGTGCGCGACGCGCACGGCGCCCCGCCGACGATACCGTTCTGGCTCGGCGAGGCGCCGGCCCGAAGCGACGAACTCTCGCGCGCCGTTTCCGAGCTGAGGCGCGGCGTCGATGCGCAGTTGGGAGCAGACGCGACGGAACTTTCGGCAACCCGGCAGTCCACTCTCGAGTGGCTGGTTGTCGAGACGGGTCTCGATACCGGCGGCGCAGAGCAGTTGATAGCCTACTTCGCAGCGGGACGCCAGACGCTCGGCGTCATCCCGACCCAGGAGACGCTCGTCCTCGAGCGATTCTTCGATGAGTCCGGCGGCATGCAACTCGTGCTGCACGCTCCGTTTGGCAGCCGCGTCAACAAGGCGTGGGCGCTGGCCCTGCGCAAGCGGTTCTGCCGTCAGTTCAATTTCGAGCTGCAGGCCGCGGCCACCGAGGACGCGCTGCTGCTCTCGCTAGGGCCGCAGCATTCGTTTCCGCTGGCCGACGTGTTCCGGTATCTGCACCCGGAGAGCGTCCGCGACGTCCTCGTGCAGGCGTTCCTCGACGCCCCCGTGTTCCAGACGAGATGGCGATGGAACGCCACCATCTCCCTGGCGGTCCCACGTAACCGAGGTGGTCGCAAGGTGCCGCCGCAACTGCAACGCATGCAGGCGGACGATTTGATGGCCGCCGTGTTTCCTGATGCGGCGGCGTGCCTGGAGAACATCCCGGGAGACCGTGAGCTCCCCGATCATCCGCTGGTCAACCAGACGGTCCGCGATTGCCTCGAGGAGGCGATGGACCTGCCGCAACTCCAGGACGTGCTGGCGCGCATTCACCGTGGAGCGGTGACGTGCGTCTCGCGCGACACACCGGAACCATCCGTCTTCTCTCACGACATCATCAACGCGCGTCCGTACGCCTTCGTTGACGATGCGCCGCTTGAAGAGCGCCGAACGCAGGCGGTGCAGACTCGGCGTGCCGGCAACGCGAGTCACGATATCGGTGCCCTGGATAAGTCCGCCATCGATCGTGTTCGCGACGAGGTTCGCCCCGATCCACGCGATGCGGACGAACTCCACGATGTGCTGCTCACAGCCGGGTTCCTCATCGACGCGGAAGCCGATCCCGCGATGTGCCAGACACTCGCTGACCTTGGTCGTGTCACACGTGCTCGATGTGAGCATCCCTCGCAGGGTGAGCAGCCGGCCATTTGGGTTGCCACCGAACGTCTTCCCGAAGTTCGTGCCGTCCATCCGACCGCCGTGTTCGAGCCGCTTGTCGTTCCACCGGCGTCTCGAACGGCGCGCGCGTGGACTCGAGAGGACGCCCTCGTCGAACTCGTTCGCGGCCGGATGTCGATCGTTGGTCCGACCGACGCCGATGCGATCGCCGAGAGTATTCGCGTCGCTCGCGAAGACGTCGATGGCGCACTCCTCACGCTCGAATCGGAGGGCGCCGTTCTGCGGGGGACGTTTACGACCGGTTCGCGTGGCCTCGAATGGTGCGATCGGCGGCTCCTCGCGCGGATTCACCGATACACGTTGAACCGCCTGCGTGCGGAAATCGCGTCGGTCAGTCCGGCCGAGTTCATGCGGTTTCTCTTTGCCTGGCAGCACGTGGAACAGTCCAGTCGCCTCTCCGGTCCCGAGGGTCTGCGCGCGCTGCTCGCGCAACTCGATGGCGTGGAGCTGCCGGCACGCGCGTGGGAACGCGACGTGCTGCCCGCGCGACTCGAACGCTATGAAACGTCGATGCTCGACATGCTCTGTCTGAGCGGTGAGGTCGGGTGGGCGCGCTTGTCGAGCGGTCCGACACAGGTGGTTGGCGCAACGCCGATCGCCCTGTTTCTCCGCGAGCACGCTGAGGACTGGTGGGCCCTTCGCCGACACGACCCCGTGGGTGATTTCCTCTCATCACCCCCGGAAATCACCCCCGGGGTCATTTCTGAACCCGCTCGCCGCGTCCTCGATCACCTGCAGAGTCATGGCGCCTCGTTCGTACAGGACTTGAAGACCGCCTGCGATCTCACGTTCGACAGTTGCCGCGAAGCGCTGGCCGAGCTGGTCGCGGCCGGCCTCGTCGCGTCGGACGGCTTTGCCGGTGTACGCGCGATTGTCAATCAGTCCTCCTCTCGCAGGTCCGGCCCCGATAGCTCAGGGCGATGGTCGGTGCTGCGCCGGACGTCGAGCGGGTCACGTGAAGACGCTGTTCGCGCCCTCGCGTGGACGTTGCTCAATCGCTACGGTGTCGTGTTCCGTCGCGTGCTGACTCGCGAAAGCACCGGTGTGCCCTGGCGCGATCTGGCGCGCGCGTATCGAACGCTCGAGGCGCGCGGCGAGATCCGCGGAGGCCGCTTTGTCTCCGGCATGTCTGGAGAGCAGTTTGCGCTGCCCGACGCGGTCGATCGACTGCGCGAGTTGCGCCGCTCTGGCCACGACGATGCGTTGATCACCATTAGCGCCGCCGACCCATTGAACCTGACCGGCATCATCACGGGCAGCGAACGCCTTCGAGCCGCCGCCGGCAATCGTATCGTCTACCGCAATGGCGTCCCGGTGGCGGCGATGGAAGGCGACATGCTGCGCACGCTCGCCGAAATCGATCCCTCAATTGCGGCCGACGTCGCCGCCGCTGCGGCAGGCCGCAGAGTGCCGGTGTTCAGCGGGTTCGTCGGCCGAACCAGTTGACACGTACCGCCCACACTGTCCTCCTGTGACGTGGCGTCAATGCCGACACGCTCGTCTGCGGTGAACGCCGATGGTCCGTCGCGCGAGGACGTGCCTGGACCATGGCATCGCTGAGCCCAGGCATGGCATATCTCCTGAATAGGTCGGGGTCTTCGGGAGGTTGTTATGCGAATTCGATCTCGGCAGTTCATTGCCCTGATCGCGTGTGCAAGCGCAGCACTGCTGAGCACACTTCTTCCTCGCGCATCGGCGCAAACGCTGGGAGAGGTCGAAGAATTCACCGCCACGGCCATCGTCAACAACGAGCGGGCGAGCGGAGCCGGAACCGTGCTCATTCGAGTGACGAGGTGGTCGGCGGACATGGAACGGATGCGCCTGATCGACACGCTCAAGCAGAAGGGACCTGAGCAACTGCTTGACGAGTTGAAAGGGATGCGATCGGTTGGGTCGATCCGGACGCCGGACTCACTTGCCTACGATCTCCGTTACGCCCACGAGAGACCAGGCGAGGACGGAGGCCGTCAGATCGTGTTGGCCACCGACCGCCCGATCGGTTTCTGGGAGGCCGTGCATCGACCGCGCACCATTCAGTACCCATTCACGGTGATACAGATGCAGATGGGATCCGATGGCAACGGCAAGGGGACCAAGGGCAAGGGGACACTGTCGTACGCGACGAAGATCGTCGCGAATCGTGACGGGGTGGAGCTCGAGAACTTCGACACGCAGCCCGTGATGCTGACTGAGATCACCGCTCGCAAGGCCAAAGGAGGCTTCAACTAGCCAAACGGGCTGGACCCTGAACCCCTTTGGCTAGTTGACAGCGTCTCTTTGTCGCGCTTTGCGCGACGAGACCGTTATACGGTCGAAGCAACGGGGACGAATTTCGGATTCCGCGCCCGCACAACGGGCTAGGCCGTCGTTGACGACGTCTGTCGTCCTCGCAGCTTCATGGCGTCGGCGAAGATTTCGATCATCTTCTGATTGAATGCCGGGATGTCGTCTGGTTTCCGCGACGTCACCAGGCCGCGATCTTCGATGACCTCACCGTCGACCCAGATTGCGCCGGCGTTTCTGAGGTCGGTCTTCAGCGACGGCCACGAGGTCACTCGTCGGTCGCGCAACGCGTCAGCCTCGATGAGCATCCAGGGACCGTGACAGATCGAGGCCACGGGGCGATTCGTCATCGTGAACGCCTTGACGAATTGCACCGCGCGCTCGTTCATCCGCAGTCGATCGGGATTGAAGAGACCGCCAGGCAGTAGCAGGGCGTCGTAATCATCAGGGTGTGCGTCTGCCAGTGGCTGGTCGACCTTCACTTCCTCGCCCCACGTCCCGTGATGCCACGCCTTGACGGCGCCCTCGACGGGCGAGACGATGTCGACGCGCGCGCCGGCTTCCTCGAGGGCCTTGCGCGGTTCGAGCAACTCGGACTGCTCGAAACCGTGCTCGACGAGTGCGGCCACCTTCATCCCGGTCAAGTGTTGCGTCATGACGTTCCCTCCAGAGGTTCGTGCTTGAGTCATCAAACGGAGGAGAGCACGCAAGACGTACACCAGAGGGCGGGAAGCAACTGTTCCGTAGGCCAGGCGCTTGGCCCGGGCCCGTAGGCCAGGCGGTCGTTCTTCCAGGCCTGGCCCGTAGGCCAGGCGGTCGTTCTTCCAGGCCTGGCCCGTAGGCCAGGCGCTCGTTCTTCCAGACCCGGCAGAGCTGTGGCGCGTTGATCCCTACGAACGAAAGACCTTATCCAACTCGTATGGCGTGGTGACCTCGAGTTGATCGTACCGGCAGTCCTTTGGCTGTTTGTCGAATCGCCAGCGCAGGAAGATGGCCGCGTGCCTGAAACGATCGCCCTGCATGTGGTCGTACTTCACCTCGCACACACGCTCGACGCGGAGCGCCTCCCACGACAGATCTTTTCCGGCGCTCCATCGACTCTGTCCACCCGGCAAACGGGTGGTGCCATTTCCCATCGCAGCGGCCCATTCGCGCCACGGGTGTCCTTCGAGCGCTCGATCGCGAAGCGGCTCGAGTTCATGCGCCAGTTCCCGTCGCGTCGCCATGCTGAATGCTGAAGTCACGCCGACATGATGGAGGTTTCCGCGGTCGTCGTACAGGCCAAGCAACAGCGATCCGATGAGCGATCCCGGTCCGTTCTTGTGCCAGCGGAATCCACCAACGACGCAGTCGGCGGTGCGCGCGTGTTTCACCTTGAACATCGCGCGTTTGCCCGGTTCATACGTCCCATGCTCGGGCTTTGCGATCACGCCATCGAGTCCGGCGCCCTCGAATCGCGCCAGCCAGTCCGAAGCTTGCGCGCGATCGCGCGTCATTGGTGTCACATGAATTGGTGATGACACGCGTGCGAGCGCGCGTTCGAGTAGTGTCCTCCGTTCGCTCTGAGGCAATGTCCGCACATCGTGGCCGTCGACGGCGAGGACGTCAAATGCGACGAAGGCTGAAGGTATGTCCTTTGCTAATTTCGCGACGCGAGACGCCGCGGGATGAAGCCGCAACTGGAGCGCGTCGAAGTCGAGTCCCTTCGGCGTCGGGATGACGATTTCTCCATCGACCACGCAGTCGTTCGGAAGGTTCGCCAGGAGCGCGTCACGAAGCTCGGGAAAGTAGCGATCGAGCGGTCGAAGGTCGCGGCTTTGAATGAAGAGGTCGGACCCGTGGCGGAACACAATCGCGCGAAAGCCGTCCCACTTCGGCTCGTACAGAAATCCGCCGCCTTCCGGCAATGCGTCGGCGAGTCTTGCCAGCATGGGCTCGACCGGCGGCGCGATGGCGAACGCCGGCGACGAACTGAACGACTCATCCATGGAAACCGTTGTAGTAATAGGCTGGCTGGGCTCGTCGTATTGTCCAGTAAAACTGCTCTACTGCCGTGCCATACCCGCCTTGTCTACTCACACATGAAATCCGCCGTCATTCTTCTCTTCGTCGTCGTGATGACGCAAGTCGCCTGGGCCCAGTCTCGTTCAGCGTCAAACATCGGTCACCGTGGTGGTGCCCCGAACCTGACGTCACTGCTCGTCGGACTCGTTCCAGCCGAGCCCATCGAGCTCACCGGAGCGGTCGATAGCAACAGTCCCGCAATCTGGGATCTCGTCGCCGGTCAACGACAGATGGTCGTGCTCACCTCATTCGCAGGCGTGACGAGCCGTGCGGTTGGAATCGACTTGAATGAGCTGGCGCCAGCGGTTCCAGTCAGGCTCCGCGCCCGCGCCGGGGGCGGCGTGTGGATGGAAGCGGTCGTTACCGCGCCCGACGGGACCTGGTACGGCTACTACCACAACGAGGTCGTGGCCACCCAATGTGGCGAGACGAACAAGGTTGTGCCGCGCATCGGCGCCGCCAGATCGAGAGATCGAGGTCGCAACTGGATCGATCTCGGCATCGTGCTCGAAGCACCGGAGTCGACATTCGTCTGCAACACGAACAACAAGTACTTCGTCGGTGGCGTTGGCGATCTCTCTGTAGCGCTCGATCGCGACGGCCAGTACCTGTACATGTTCTTCTCACAATACGGGCGGACTGCAGAACAACAGGGCGTTGGCGTGGCGCGAATGGTGTGGGCCAATCGGGACAGGCCAGAAGGCAAGCTGGATGTCTGGAGCAGGGGTGTGTGGCTACCGTTGACGGGCTCGGAACTCACGCTGGCGACACCCATCTTCCTTTCAAGCCGTCTCTGGCACGATGCGGACGAAGACGTCGACGCGTACTGGGGTCCGACGGTTCACTGGAACGAGTATCTCCAGAAATACGTGATGCTGCTCAACCGCGCGGCCGACGAGGGCTTCGATCAGGAAGGCATTTACGTGTCGATGAGCGCCGCTCTCGACGATCCGTCAGCATGGTCCACGCCTGCGAAGATCATGGACGGCGGGCAATGGTACCCGCAGGTGATAGGCGTGGAGAATGGTCAAGGCATCGACAAGCTTGCTGGCGAAGAGGCGCGCTTCTTCATGAGCGGGCGCTCGAGTTACACGATCCGATTCAAGAAGGTAAATGCTCAAGGGCAATAGAGTCCTGTTCGTAGCCATCCCGGAAAGCCGCCGGCTCTTGCAAATCGGAGAGCCGACGAAAGGCTCTCGGGTAGGCCTGTTGGACGGCATCCCTGCGCGACGGCCGGGTCGCGCAGCACCCCCACCGCCCCGTGCGCCATCGTCTGAGTGGCGTGCGCGAGTTGGCCGTAGGCGTCCACGTCGCCCGCCTGAGCTGCGATGACCAGATGGTTGATGGACTCCATGTCGTC
>Ga0075418_10000843_pt1 | contig 33337 bp, 29 predicted proteins | sample SoiMetdeltSBSDD2_FD_81776 | JGI IMG/M metagenome (GOLD analysis project Ga0075418, IMG submission 81776) | Bulk soil microbial communities from a Populus tree surrounding site in Tennessee, USA - Soil MetaG P. deltoides SBSDD2 | ecosystem: Environmental > Terrestrial > Soil > Tree plantation... | reverse complement strand
CCATTCCCCTTCGACACGCACCGCCACGGCGTCGCCGACAGCGCCCTCCTCCCACAAAGCGAGGGACTCCAGCACCCGCGTCGCCGTGGTGCCGACGGCGACGACACGGCCGCCGGCCTGGCGCGTGGCGCGACAGCGCTCGAGGACGGCACGCTCCACCTCGAAGCGCTCCCAGTCCATGCGGTGCTGGAGCGGATCGCTGCTCCGGAGCGGAGCGAAGGTTCCCGGGCCGATGTGGAGTACGAGCGTCGCCGAGGAGATGCCGCGGCGGGCGAGGGCGTCCAGCAATTCCGGCGTGAAGTGCAGGCCCGCGGTCGGGGCAGCGACGCTTCCCTCCACCCGGGCGAACACGGTTTGATAGGCCTCGGCATCGCCCGGTTCTGCCTGGCGGCGAATGTAAGGCGGCAGCGGCAGCGTTCCGAGCCGGTGCGCCACCTCGAGTCCGCTCTTGCCGGCGCCGAAATCCAGCAGCCGGCGTCCTGCTTCGCCGACGCCGGTGACGGAAATCTCGCTGCCGTCGGCGAGGCGCAGCCGGGCGCCGGGGCGGAGCGACCGGGCCGGGCGCGCCAGGGCCCACCAGCGCTGCGCTGTTTCGGGCTCGACGAGGAGGAGCTCGCACCTCCCGCCGGTTTCGGCGCGTTCCGCCAGCAGACGCGCCGGGAGGACGCGACTCGCGTTCAGCACCAGCAGATCTCGCGGGCGCAGCAGCTCTGGCAACGCGTCGAAGCGCCGCACCTGGAGCGCCGCGCTGGCGCGGTGCAGATGCAGCAGATTGCAGGCGTCGCGCTGTGCCGCCGGGACTTGCGCGATGAGTTCGGCGGGGAGATCGAAGTCCAGATCCTCGAGCCGCATGCGTGCTGGCCGGCTGTCGGAGTGCTTCAACCGAACAGACCACCGCTCGCGCTGCCGCGCCGGATCCCCAGGTGCTCGTAGGCGAGGGGCGTCGCCTCCCGCCCGCGAGCGGTGCGCGCGACGAAGCCTTCTTGGATGAGGAACGGTTCGTACATGTCCTCGAGGGTCTGCTCGTCTTCCGAGAGCGCGGCGGCGAGGGTGGAAACGCCGACGGGCCCGCCGCCGAACTTCTCGATGATCGTGCGCAACAAGCGCCGGTCCATGTCGTCCAAACCGCGTTCGTCGATGTCGAGGCGCTGCAAGCTGTAGCGGGCGACGTCGAGATCCACCACGCCCTGGTGCTCCACCTCGGCGAAGTCCCGGGCGCGGCGCAGCAAGCGGTTGGCGATGCGCGGCGTGCCGCGGGCGCGGCGGGCGATCTCGTCCGCCGCTTCGGGGGCGACCTCGATCTCTAGCAGGCCGGCGGAACGGATGACGATGCGGCGCAGCTCTTCTTGGCTGTAGTAGTCGAGACGGATCACCAGGCCGAAGCGGCTGCGGAGCGGCCCGGTGAGCAGGCCCGCCCGCGTGGTGGCGCCGACGAGGGTGAAGGGCTCGAGGGCCAGGCTGTAGTGGCGGGCGTTCGGCCCCTTGTCCACGATGAGCTCGCAGCGGCGCTCTTCCATGGCGGGGTAGAGATGCTCCTCCACCACGCGGCTCAGGCGGTGGATCTCGTCGATGAACAGCACCTGACCCGGCTTCATATGGGAGAGGACGGAGAGGAGATCCGCGGCGTTGGTGAACACTGGCCCCGAGGTCACCTTGATGGGCGCCTCCATGGCCCGCGCCAGAATGTGGGCCAGCGTCGTCTTGCCGAGACCAGGTGGACCGGAGAGGAGTACGTGATCCAGGGGCTCGCCGCGTCCGCGGGCCGCCTGGATGAAGACGCGCAGATTTTCCTTCACCCGCTCCTGGCCGACGTATTCCTCCAGCGTGACCGGCCTGAGGCGGGCTTCACTCTGCAGCTCTTCTTCCCCGGGTTCGGGGCTCACGAGACGCACAGGACGCGGCATGCTTCCTCCCCAGGCGCGCTCAGCGGTGCGCCGACTGCAGCGCTGCCTTGACGATGTCCTCGACCCGCGGCGCGGCGCCGAGGGCGCGGCGGTCGACCTTGTCCACGGCCTCGCGCGCCGAGCGTGGCGTCAAACCGAGCGAGGCGAGGGCGAGCATGGCCTCCTCGAAGACGGCGCCACCGTCCATCTGGGCGGCCGCCGGCGGCACCGCCACCAGCTTGCCCTGCAGCTCCAGCACCAGCCGCGCCGCCGTCTTGCGCCCGACGCCGGGGATGCGGACGAGATAGGCTTCGTCGCCGTCGCGCAACGCCCGCTCCAGCTCCTCCAAAGGAGCGCTGGAAAGCAGCGTGAGCGCGAGACGCGGGCCGACGCCGTTCACCCCGAGGAGCAAGAGAAAGAGCGCCCGCTCGCGTTCGCTGTGGAAACCATAGAGGGCGAGCTGATCCTCGCGGACGTGCAAATAGGTGACCAGGGACAACTCTTCGCCGAGGGCAGGGAGCAGCGCCGCCGTCCGTGCCGAGACATGCAGGCCGAGACCGACCGCGCCCACGTCCACCACCACCTGGGGCTCCCGCGCCAGCAAGCGCCCGCGCACGCTCAGGATCATCGTGCAGCTCCCTCGGCACCCTCGGTCGTCGTTCGCACCGGAAGCATTCCCTCATTCGTAGACGCGCAACGGTCGCCGCGCTTCGAGCAGGCAGATCGCCGCCGCCAGGGCATCCGCAGCGTGATCCGAGGCTTCGACCTCCGCGCCGAGGAGGCGCGCCACCATGAACTGCACCTGTTCCTTGCCGGCGGCGCCGTTCCCGGTCACCGCCTTCTTCACCAGCGCCGGAGCGTACTCCTCCAGATCCAGACCGTGCGCCGCCGCCGCCAGCAGACAGACGCCCCGAGCGTGTCCCAGGGCGAGGGCGCTGCGGGCGCTCCGATGGTGGAAGAGGTTCTCGACCGCGCAGGCGGCGGGCGACCAGGTGACGATGAGACGGGTGAGCTCGCGGTGCAGGCGCACCAGGCGCTCGGCGAGCGTTCCGGAGCCGAGGGCGATGACGCCGGCATCGAGGCGCACCAGGCGATCGCCGTCGGCGTCGACCACGCCGTAACCCGTGCTCTTCGTCCCCGGGTCGATCCCCAGTGCCCGCATCGCCACCCCCGCCACCACCTCCGGGCCTCTCCCTGTCACGGTCCGAAATCGCGCCCCTGCCTCAACCGCCGGGTCGTGCAACGGGTCGATCGCTGCGTCCCCGGCGCCTGAGTCGAAGGCGGCGTCACTCGGCCTTCGCCATCTCCTCGGCGGAGATGTCGAAGTTGGCGTAGATCTTCTGCACATCGTCCAGCTCTTCCAGAAGATCCACGAGGCGGAGCATCGTCTGCGCCGGCTTGCCCTCGAGCGGCACGGTCAGCGAGGGCAGGCGGGAGACCTCCGCCGTTTCCACCGCGATACCCGCGGCCTTGAGCTTCTCCGCCACGCTCACCACGTCACCCGGGGCGGTGAGCACCTCGTACATCTCCGGGTCGCTGCGCACGTCCTCGGCGCCCGCTTCCAGTGCCGCCGCCATGAGCGTGTCCTCGTCGAGCTTGCCGCGCTCGACGAGGATGGTGCCGCTGATGCTGAACAGGTGGTTGACCGCGCCTGCCGCGGCCAGCTTGCCGCCGTTACGGTCGAGCACGTGCCGCACCTCGCCGACGGTGCGGTTGCGGTTGTCCGTCAGCGTCTCGATGAGGAGCGCCACGCCGCCGGGCCCGTAGGCCTCGTAGATCACCTCTTCGTAGTGCACGCCCTCCAGCTCGCCGGTCCCCTTCTGGATGGCGCGCTTGATGTTGTCCGCTGGCATGTTGGCGTCCCGCGCCTTGGCGACGGCGAGACGCAGCCGGGGGTTGCCCTCCAGGTCGCCGCCCCCCATGCGGGCCGCCACCGTGACTTCCTTGATCAGCTTGGAGAAGAGCTTGGAACGCTGGGCGTCTTTGGCGCCCTTCTTGCGCTTGATCGTGCTCCATTTGGAATGACCCGACATGGCCCACCCACCCGTTTCCGCTCTCAGGCTTCGGCCTGGGCTGCAGCCTTGTGTCCGGCGATGATGCCCTCCGCGATCTCTCGCGGCACTTCCTCGTAGTGGGAGAACTCCCGCGTGTGCCCGGCCCGGGCCTGCGTCAGCGCGCGCAGCACCATGGCGTAATCGTAAAGCTGCGCCAGCGGCACCTCGGCGCGCAGCACCTGCTCGTGCCCCTCCTGGTCCATACCGAGGATGCGGCCGCGGCGTGACGACATGTCCCCCATCACGTGCCCCATGTAATCCTCGGGAACCCGCACCGTCACCTTGTAAATCGGTTCCAGGAGCACGGGCTTGGCCTTGGGGAAGGCGAGCTTGAACGCCTGGGCGCCGGCGATCTTGAACGCCGCCTCGGAGGAGTCCACGTCGTGGTGCTTGCCATCATCCACCGTGACCCGGAGGTCGACGACCGGATAGCCCGCCATCACGCCTTCCTGCATGGCCTCGCGCACTCCCTTTTCCACCGCCGGGATGAAACGGTTGGGGATGACGCCGCCGACCACGCCGTCGACGAACTCGAAGTTCGCGCCCCGCGGGCGCGGCTCCAGCACCAGGTGCACCTCGCCGAACTGGCCCCGGCCGCCGGTTTGCTTCTTGTGGCGATAGCGTTCGTCGGCCTTGCCCTTGATTGTCTCGCGGTAGGGGGTCTTCGGCGGCTCGGTGTCGACTTCCACGTTGAACTTGCGCTTCAGCTTGGCGAGCACGATGGCGGCGTGCGAGTCCCCCTGGGTCATGAGCAGGGTCTGGTGCGTCTCCGGGTGCACCATGACCTTGAAGCCCAGATCTTCCTCGTGCAACCGCTGCAAGCCCCCGGCCAGCTTGTCCTCGTCCCCCTTGCTGCGGGACTTGATGGCGACGAAGGTGAGCGGCTCGGGCAGGGCCGGGAACGGCACCAGCGTCTTGTGATTGCGATCGCAGAGCGTGTGCCCCACCCGGGTGTTGCGGAGTTTCACCGCCGCACCGATCTCGCCCGCGCTCAGCTCCTCGGCGTCGAGGCGCTGTTTGCCTTGCAACAAGAAGAGCGGTCCCACCCGCTCCGACTCGCCGTTGCTCGCATTGAGCACGTCCATCCCGGGAGCCAACTTGCCGCTCCACACCCGCACGAACACGTAGTCGCCCACGTTGCTCTCCGAAAGGGCGCCGAAGGCCAGGGCCTGGAGCCACTGCGTGGCCGCCGCACTCGCCGTGGCGCCGTCGCTGCTCGGCGGCCCCATGGGTGCGGGGGCGAAGCGCGCCAGCGCCTCCAGGAGCGACGCCACGCCGCGCAGGTCGCCGCCGCAGAGCGGCACCGCCGGGACCACCGTGCCGGAGGCGATACCCTTGGCGAGGCCGGTGTGGAACTCCTCGTCGGAGAGCTCGCCGGTGTCGAGGAACTTCTCCACCAGGGCATCGGAGGTTTCCGCCGCCGCGTTCATCAGGGCCTCGCGTGCCGCCGCCACCGCGCCGCTCATCGCGCCGGGGAGCTCGGTGTCGCGGACGCCGTCTTTTTCGAAGAGGAAAGCCTTGCCGTCCACGACGCTCACCAGGCCGCGGAATGGGGCGCCGTCGCCGAGCGGCAGGAAGAGCGGCACGATCTTGGGGGAGAGCCGCTGCTGCAGCTTCCCCACCACCTTGGCGAAATCGGCGTGCTCCTTGTCCATCTTGTTGACGACGACGAAGCGGGGCTTGTCGAGCCGGTCCAGGAGCCGCCAAGCCCGCTCCGCGCCGGGTTCGACGTCGGTGTCAGACTTGACGAAGAGGAGCGCCGTTTCCACCGCTGCCACCGCGCTGAGTCGTTCGGCGACGAAGTCGTCGTAGCCCGGAGTGTCCACGAAATGGAACCGGTGCCCCTTCCAGTCCACCGCCAGCAGCTTCGCCTTCACCGTGAGCCGCCGTTCCACTTCCTCCGGTGTGAAGTCGAGGTTGGAGTTGCCTTCGTCCACCCGGGCGAGACGCGACGCCTGGCCGGAGAGGAAGAGCACGGCCTCGAGGAAACTGGTCTTGCCCGTGTCCTGATGGCCGAGCAAGGCGAAGTTGCGGATCTTGTCGGTGGCGACTTTCTTCAAGAGCGCGCCTCCTCGGCATCGAGACCGGCGAGCGAGCGTGACGTTGGATGCGCGGTACGGCGGGAGGTCTCCCGAGTCCGGCCGGCGAGTCTAGCATCGGGTTCTTCGCAGTGTCAACGCGAGCGCCCGCGTATCTCCCTGGCGGAACTTCGGTTGCGGAGTCGGCGCGGAAACTTGGGTGGGGCGCTCTTCAGCGGCGGGCCAAGGGATCAGGACGGGGGGTGAAGAGTGCGGCGCCGACCGAGTCGGCGAGACCACGGCCGAGCGTTTCCGCCGTGTGCGCGCGGGCGGTGAAGGCGCGGAGCCGTGTTTCCTCCGCCACCTGCCACACTTCGGCGCTGCCTTGCCAGCCGTCGCCTTCGTTCTGCAGCTGCGCGGTGACGAAGTAGGTCACGTTGAGATTGCGCGTCGCCCGCATCCAGCGGCGCGGGTCGGGTGGCAGCGGCGCACCGAGCACGGCCTCGGCCCGCAGACGCACCGGTTCCGCGGCGACCAGAGTGAGCTCCCGCTGCGCCGCCAAGCCCGCCCTCAAGCCGGCTTCGAACGCCTGCCCCGCTGCCGCGGGCACCGCGGCCAGGTCGAGGGGCCCGAGCGCCACCTTGAGATCCCGGGTGTGGTTGAAGAAGGTGCGTTCCGCCGGCGCTTGCAGGATGCCGAAGAGCACCGCCGCCATCGCCACCCACAGGCTCGGCAACCAGAGCACGGCGCCGCGTTCGTAACAGAGCAGGCGCAGCAGCCAGCGCTCCCCCACGGCTCGCCTCACTTGACGAGGAGCCGCTCGAGGCTGCGGATCCAACCGGGCATGCGCGCCCACTCGGCGCGCAGGGCCGCCAACCGCGCCGCCTCTGCCGCGTCCGCCCGGCGTTCGCGCAGCTTCTCCACGCACACCGCCAGGATGCCGATCCAAGCGCTCGCGGCCAGCGCCGCCACCAGCACGATGCGCACCCGCTTGGGGTAGACGCGCTCGGTGCTCGGCACCGCCCAGTCGAGGACGGAGAGGACGTGGGTGTTCTTCTGTTCCTCGATGCGGGCCTGCTCGAGCTGCTGCAGCAGCATGGTGTACAACGCCGTCTGCAACTTCACCTCGCGCAGCAAGCGCAAGTACTGCAGCGACAGATCCGGCACCTCCCCGAAACGGGGGAAGAGCTTCTCCTCGCCCGTGGTGGGCAGGCTCTGCGGATCCACCCCCAGCAGGTTGGCATACTGCTCCCGCAGCACCCGGAGCTCCGTTTCTCGGGAGCGCAGCTCCACAGATCCCGGCAGGGCGTGCTGCCGCACCACGCCCAGCTCTACTTCCTTGGCCAGGATCTGCCCTTGCAGACCCGCCGCCATCTCCAGAGCGCCCTCGGTTTGAGAATCGATCTCGATGGCGCCGTGGCGGAGCTGGAAGTCGCGCAAGGCTTCTTCCGCCTTCGCCAGGTCGGCGCTGCTGCGTTCCACCTGGGCTTGCACGTACTTCCCCGTTTCCGCGGCGCGACTGCTGTTGAACTCCTGGATGAAGGAGTCGAGGTTGCGCACCAGGCCGTTGGTGATGCCGGCGGCCCGCGCGGCGTCGGTGTCCTCGTACCCCACGAGCAGGATGCCCTCGTCGGTGTACTTGAGGAAGGTGCGCCGGCGCAGCATCTCGATGTCCTCGTCGTCGTCGCGGCCGCGGAGCAGCGGGCGCAAGGCGAACTCATCCAGGATCTTCACCCCCATCTTGCGACTGCGGACGATGGCGGCGTAGAGCGTCGGCAGGAACGGTGTGGTGGTGCCGCCGGGCACGGGGACCTGGTACTGCTGCAACAGGCTCGACAGGGTGCCGAAAGCCGGGTTGTCCACCGGCGGCAGGATCGAGGCTTGGGAGTAGTAGCGCGGCGTCAGCGTCAGGGTGACCCCCGCAGCCACCACGGCGGCGAGGAACGCGAAGGCGAGCAGGGGCCGGCGCCAGCGAAGGAGAATGCGCAGGAGATCAAGCATGCTCACCGGTTCTCGGCGACGACTTGCCGCAACAGGGCGAAGTAGGCACCGGCGAGCCGGTCGCGACAGTAGTGGCGTCGCACGTAACTGCGACCGTTGCGGCCCAAGCGGTCGGCCAGGGCCGGATCCTGGAAGAGCGTGAGGATCGCTTCTGCCAGTTGCTGCGGGTCCTCCGGGGCCACGCACAGACCCGCCTCTGCCCGCTCCACCGCGATCTGGGCCTCGCCCTCCACCCCCAGGATCACCGGCCGGGAGCAGCCCATGATCTCGAAGAGCTTCGACGGCAGCACTTTCTGGAACAGCTCCTTGCGTCGCAGCGGCACGAGGGAGACATCCGAGGTGGCGAGGTAATAGGGAATGCGCTCGCGCGGCTGCACGCCGAGGAAGTGCACGTTCGGGAGCGCCAGCTCACCAGCGCGCTCCACCAAGCGCTCCCGCTCCGCCCCATCGCCGACGAAGAGGAAGGCGATGTCCGGCAGCTGCCGCAGGCGATCGGCACAATCGAGAACCGTGTCCAGCCCATGCGCCAGGCCGTGCGTGCCGATGTAGGAGACCACGAACTTACGACCCAGATCGAGGTTCTCGCGGATGCCGTTGAACTTCTCCAGATCGCGGAAGACCTCGCTGTCGGCGCCGTTGGGGATGATGACGATCTTCTCCGGCTCCACGCCGCGACGCACGAGTTCCGTCTTCGTCGAATGCGCCACGCCGACGATGCGCACCGCCTGCCGGTACAACAGCATCTCCAGTCGCTGCAGGGTCCGCAGCAGCAGTCCTTCGCGCAGCACACCGAGTGCGGCGATGGAATCCGGCCACAGATCACGCACCTCGAAGACGAAGGGGACGCCGCGCCAGCGGCTGGCGACCCAGCCCGACAGACCCACCAGGAACTGCGGCGAGGTGGCGATGACGATGTCCACCGGACCGGCACGTCGCACACCGAAGCAGAGCGAGCTGCACATGAAGGAAACGTAGTTGAGGCTGCGGCGCCAGAAGCCGCGATTCGCCGCCGGATAGATCCAGGTGCGCAGCACCCGGATGCCGTCCAAGTGTTCCTCGAAGAGCCGACCGCGCCGATAGCGCTCGGGCACGACGCCGGTGGGATGGTTGGGGACGGCGGTGACGACGGTGACTTCGGCGCCGAGCTGCACCCACCGGCGCGCCAATTCGTACGTGCGCGCCGCTGGTGCGCCCATCTCGGGCGGGAAGTATTGGCTGATGAAGAGGACACGCATCTTCGGGAGGACCCCTTGCCTCCTGCCGTGGCCCATGGTCAGCCCGGTGCGGTCGATCGGACCGCGGGGCTTCTGGGCTCGAGATCCGGCCGGTGAGCACCGAGCCGGTCGTTAGCGAAGTGCGCTAGGTCCTCCTGCCGGAGCGCGGGGTGCCCCTATCCTAGTGGCCCCCCTAGCCCCTGGCAAGCAACTCCACTGCCAACTCCTCTAGTGGATCCGCATCTGGAAGCCCAGGCTGACCACGAGATCGTGCTGGCGCGTCGGCTGGGAAACGGCAACCGCCCGTCCGACATCCCGGTAGGACATGATCTGCCACGAATCCGGACCGGCGAACTGGTTGTCGAAATGGAAGTTGTAGACGTAGTCCCGGACTTCGGCGCGGATCTGGAGGGTGTTGTTGGCTCGAAAGTTCATGCCGCCGCCAAAAACCAGCGTGCCGTTGCTGACGGGATCGGTGTTCAGCGGGCCCTTCTGGCGCAGGTTGATGATCTGGCCTCCCACACCGCTCAGCAGGAAGGGGTGGCAGTCCTTCCAGACCCCCATGTGATAGGCCAGGTTCACGCCGTAGCGGAAGATGCGCGCGTCCATCGTGGTGGTCTCGTACTGCGGCTCCTGGGTGGGCTCCTCCAGATGCTCCAGCAGCTTGATGGCGAACACCGAGACGCCGTAGTTGCCCTCGACCTCCGCCGCCAGACGCCGGGTCAGGTTGTAGGCATAACGCAACCCGACGCTGAAGCCAGGGTCGAGGCGCATCTCCGTGCTCACCGGATTGGCGCTGGCGTTCTCCTCCGGCGGCAGGGGCTGGATGCCGAATGCGATGGGAGTCGTCGTGCTGAGGAGATTGTCGGTGGCGAAAGTCGCACCGACGGAGGGCATGATGCTGTGCTGGCCGGGAACGAGCTGGGCCGCAGCCGCCCCGGGAAGGAACAGCGAGAACGCCACGAGAACACCCGAGCGGAGAGACCCCACGCCTCGACTCCCAGAGAAGGTTGCCCCGCCGTGGCTCGTGCTGCCTCTCCCGTCCCCCGGGCTTCCCTGCGCGTCGCCCGGTCCAGGCTGGGTCGCGGAGCTCCGTAAGATGGCACATGAAACGCAGTCGTGCAACCGGGAGGGGCGCGCCGCTGGCACACCTCGTGAAACAACCGGACCCCGGAGGTGCCTCGTGCGCTCGCAGCCGCTGCGGATTCCCCCAGCCTTTTCGCGCTCGTTCGGCCCCGCCGGTCGAGGCCCGCTGCTCTGGTTCCTCTGGGGGATCCTTGTTCTCGTCTCCGCCTTGGCAGGGATCGCGGCGCCCCCGGGTGCCGACGTCCGTGGCGTCGAGGCCCGGCTCGGCGAGCTCGTCCGCGACCGGGTCTCGCAGCGCAACGGCTGCCGACTGCAGATGGACCCGGAGCTCTGCGCCGCGGCCCGGGAGTGGAGCGAGCTCGTCGCCGCGGGCGTCGTCAGTGACGGCCACGAGCTCCTGCGCTCCTCGCTCTCGGCGCGCGGGATTCTCGACCCGTTTCCCTACGTATTCTATGGCTCCGCTCCACCCGAGCGCTTCGACGAGATCGAGACGCGCCTGCGCGCCCAACTTCTGCGCCTGCCCGAGGCCGAGGCCAAGCTGTACACGCACCTCGGCGTCGGTCTGCACGAGCACACGACCCGCCGCTACTTGGTGCGGCGCACCGAGTGGTTCGTCACCGTCCTCCTCACCCAACGCGCCGTGAGCTTCTCCCCCTTGCCAGGCGATCCCCGCCCCCGGGAGCGCTTCCTCTTCGAAGGCGAGGTGTACCCGCCCTACCGGGAACCGAAAGTGTTGCTCACCCGTCCGGATGGGAACACCGAGGTCCTGGAGAACTACGCCCTCGAGCCGCGCCGCTTCCGCACCTACCTCTGCTTCGGCACCCAGCCGGGGGAGTATCAGCTCGAGGTCATGGGTCGTTACGACATGGGCCCGCGCGTGCTCGGCCTGGCCAGCTTGTGGCTGCGGGACGATGCCGGTCCGAGCCACTATGATGTGCTCCTCGCTGCCGCGCGCCAAGGCACCTTGCAGCCCACACCGCCCCGTCCCAGCTTCGACCCACCCCGCGACGAGCGCCAGGCGGAAGAACAGCTGCTGGCGCTCCTCAACCGCGACCGCAACCGCGCCGGCGCCGGAGCGTTGCAGGAGCTCCCCGAGCTTTCCCGCGTCGCCCGCTCGCACAGCACCGAGATGCGCGACCGGGGTTACTTCGCTCACGTGTCGCCGCGCACCGGCCGTCTCGTCGATCGGGCCGAAGACGCAGGCATCGCCTACCGCCGGATCGGGGAAAACATCGCCGTCGGCGGCAGCGTCGAGGAAGCCCAGGAAGCGCTCATGCGCAGCCCCGGGCACCGCATGAATCTCCTCGATCCGGAATTCAGCCACGTCGGTGTGGGCGTTGCCTTCGACGTGGATTCCCAGGGACGGCGTCGCGTCTTCGTCACCGAAAACTTCCTCGTCCCGCCGCCGTAGCAGGTCCCCCTCAGGCGCCGGGCGGCGACAACGCCAACCACTCCCAGAGGTCCGAAGGCGAGCCCAACCGCCGGGCGCCGATGTCGCTCGCGGTCACGCCGCGGGCGAACCAGGTGGCGAGCGCCGCGGCGGCCCCGGCTGCGGCCGCCGCCTGCAGGTCGAGAGGCGAGTCCCCCACCACCAGAGTCTCCCCGGCGCGGCGACCGAGCTGCTGCAGCAAGAGCAGGATCCCGTCGGGCGCCGGTTTGGGACGGGCCTCGTCACCGGCGACGACCGCATCGAAGTGGTCTTGTAACGCTGTCGCACGCAGGAGCAGGTGCGCCGAGTCCTTGCCGCGCCCGGTGAACAGCCCCCGGGAGACTCCGGCGCGCCGGCACGCCTCGAGGAGCGGCGGCACGGCGGCATGGAGGCGCACTTCGTGGGCGTGCTCGGCGTAGTAGTGCTGCAACCGGGCGTAGGCCGCGTCGGCGTCCGCCGCTCCCACGAAGCTGCGCAGGATGATGCGCTCGTCGGGGCCAAAGCGAGCGTGGATGGCGCCGTCGTCCGGTGGGGCGACGAAGGGCTGGCAGGCGTGGCGGACGGCGGCGAAGGTGTAAGCGTGCGAATCGAGCACGGTGCCGTCGAGATCGAGGATGAGACAGCGGTACGGGAGCATCGGGTCAGCGGGCGGGATCGGGAGCGTCCCGCAGACGCAGCCGCTCCACCACCTCGCCGCGGAGCACGTGGCGTTCGAAGATCTCGTCCACGTCCGCCAGCGTCACCCCGCCATACCACACGCCCTCGGGGTAGACGACGATGGTGATGCCCCGTTCGCACTGGTCGAGACATCCAGCCTGGTTGGCGCGGACGCGCCCGGCGAGGCCGTGCTCGTGGATGAGGCGCTTCAAGCGGGCGCGCACCTCGCGGGAGCCTTTGGCCGAGCAGCAGCCGCGGGGATGACCCTCGGCGCGCTCGTTCTCGCAGACGAAGAGATGACGTTCGAACTGGGGCAAGAGGCCTCCAAGTCCGTGAGCATAGCAAACCGCGCCGCGCCCCCGCTGCCGTTCCCGCCCTCGTAGAATGGCTCCATGCTCTGGCTCGTCGCCACCCTCCTCCTCGTGGCCGGCCTTGCCTGGCTCGGACGCCGCTTCCTCGGCGCGCCGCCGCCGCCGCCGCCGCCACCTCTCGAGTCGGTTCCCGACGACGTGCCTGCAGTCGTCACCGTCGAAGACAGCCTCGATCTCCACGGCGTCCCGCCCCGCGAGGTGGCCGAACTCGTCGATACCTTCCTCGACACCGCTTGCCTCCAAGGGCGGCGGCAAGTGCGCATCGTCCACGGCAAGGGGATCGGCGCCATGCGCCGCACGGTCCGTGCCCGACTGGCGCGACACCCTGGCGTTCTCGCCTTCGCCGACGCACCGCCGCCCAGCGGCTGGGGCGCCACGGTCGTGGAGCTCGGCCCTCCCGCTGTTGCGCCGCCCCAGGGTTCCGACTAGGGTGGGCCGCGTTCGCCGGCGCGGCGCCCGTCGCGCCGCCGTCGCCTCGATGGGACTCGGTGGGGAGAGCCGTGAGCCTGGCACGCACCGTGGCGTGGAATTCGGGAGTGCAGGTGGGCGGTCGGCTCGTCGGCCTGCTGGCGTCCCTCTTCTTCAACGCTCTCCTCATCCGCCATTTGGGGATCGCCACCTTCGGACAGTTCACCGCCGCCTCGGTGTACGTCGGCCTGTTCATGATCCTCGGCGAGTCCGGCCTCTACCTGGTGTCGGTGCGCCGCGCCATGCAGGAGCCGGAGTTGCGCGGCCGCATCCTCGGCACCGCTCTCGGCCTGCGACTGCTGTGGACCTGCATCCCCCTCGGTCTCGCCTTCGCCATCGCCCAGTGCATCCCGGTGCAGCGCTTCCCCACCTATCAACCGGTGGTCAAGCTCGTCATCGGCATCGTGGCGTTGAACGAGTACATTCGCCTGCTGTCGCAGTTCCTCACCGCCGTCTTCCGCATGCACCTGCGCATGGATCTCGCCGTCATCGGCGAAGTGGGTTCGCGCCTGGTGGCTCTCGCCGGCATCCTCCTGGTGGTGCATGCCGGCGGCGGCCTGGTCTCGGTGGCGTTGGCCTTCCTCGCCGCCAACGCCGTCAACTTGGCCTACGCCTGGGTGATGGCACAGCGCCTCGAAGGCTTACGGCCGCAGCTGCACCGGCCCGTGGTCGGCGGCCTGCTGCGGGAATCCGTCGTCGTCGCCGGCGTCCTGGTGCTGAGCTTGCTGCGCTTGCAGGTCGGCACCTTCCTGCTCTCCCTGCTGCGCCCCGCGGAGGACGTCGGTGTCTACGGTGTGGCGATCAAGGTGCACGAGGTGTTGGTCACTTTCCCCGGGCTCTTCATCGCCCTCCTCTATCCCGTCTTGTCCCGCCTCGCCTCGGAGGACGCGGCCAAGTTGCGCCACACTTTCCAGCGCACCTTCGACGTCATGGTGCTGGCGGGAGTCGCGGTGGGGCTCGAGATCGTGGTGCTGGCGCCACACATCACCGCCGTCCTGGGCGAGACCCGGGCGACGCTGCCGTTACGAATCCTGGCACTCTCCCTGCCCTCGGTCTTCGTCGGCATGAGCTTCTCGCACCTGTTGCTGGCCGAGGGCCGGCAGGCAATTATCCTGCGTCTCTACTCCTGTCTGGCACTGGCGAGCCTCGCCGCCAACGCCCTCCTCATCCCGCATTACTCCTACGTCGCCGTGGCGACCACGAGCGCGGTGATGGAAACCCTCGTGCTCTTGTCGCTCTGCACCTATTGGTGGCGGCGGGGCATGCAGGTGCAGCTGCGCGTCCTCTGGGCCGTGCCCCTCGCCGCCGCGATCGGTTCGGGGCTGCTCCTCCTGGAGCGCTCCGTCCTTCCGAGTGAGGCGCTGACGCTTCCTGCCCGCGTCGCCGTGCTTCTCGTCGCCGGCACCCTGGCCTTCGCTCTCTTCCTCGGCGCTGCCTGGCGCTGCGGTCTGGTGCAAACCGCGCTGTGGCGCAGTCTGCTGCCGGGCTCGGCGCGGGGCGCGGCAGTACGTTGAGCCGCTCCGGGGCATCTGCTAGCGTCCCCCTGTCGCGCTCACGGTTCGCCCCGGCGTCGCGCGGAGGCCGAGCGATGCAGAGCGAAGTCGCGTGCCCGGCTTGTACCGCCCCGTGGTCCGGTGAGCGTGCGCGCGTGGGTCCCGCCGAGGTCCTGGCCTGCGCCACCTGCGGCCTCTGGTTCTCCCCGGAAACCGACGTCGCCGCCGTCGATTACAGCGCCCTCTATGCTTCGCCGGAATATCGGGCCGCGCAAGTGGAGCCGCTGGCGCGCACGCGAGACTGGCGCACCTTCGCCCGCTACCCGACCTATCGGCCCTTCTTCGAGCAGGTGCAGCGACGCGCCGGGGAAAGCCTTCTCGATGTGGGGTGCGGCGTCGGCATCTTCTGTCGCGCCGCCCACGCGGCGGGCTGGAACGTGCGCGGGATCGATGTCGCCGCCGCCGCCGTCGAGCAAGGGCGTGGCAGCGCCCCCTTCCCTCTCGAGTGCGCCACCGCCGCGGCACTCGGCGAGCGCGGCGAGAGGTTCGACGTGGTCACTGCCTTCGAGGTTCTGGAGCACCAGGCGCATCCCGTCCCACTCGTGCAGGATCTCTTCGCTCTGCTCGCTCCGGGCGGTTCCTTGTTCTGCACCGTTCCCAACCGCGAGAGTCGCCTGGTGCAGAACGCCTCGCGCCCCGACTGGCTTCCTCCGGTGCATCTCCTCTTCTTCACCGCCACGGCGCTGCGACAGCTGCTGGAAAGGGTCGGCTTCACCGTGGTCGCCAGCGGTGTCATCGACCTCGAGGCTCCACCCTCCCTGCTGCGTCCGGGGCGTCTCAAGTACGAACTCCGCCGCCTGCGGCAACGCCACCTCCGGCCCGACCCCGCTGGACTCTGGGCCCACGGACGGAGGCCGTGAGCACGACACCGGAACGGATCGCGATGGTCGCGCACGCCCTCGAAGTGGGCGGGATGGAATCGATGTTTTTCGGCCTCGCTCGCGGGCTCCGCGCCCTGGGAGCCGACGTCACCCTCGTCGTCACCGAGAGGCGCGGGGCCTGGCACTCTCGACCACGACAAGAAGATTTCGCCCGCACCGACCTCGTGCCTCCACCCTGGTGGAGTCGTCGCCGCCACGCCCTCGAAGTGGCCCGCTGCCTGCGCCCTTACGACGCCGTCCTCCTGCACCACAGCCGCAGCGCCCAGAGCGGTCTCGGACTCTTGGGGGAGCGCAGTGTGGCGGTCTCGGTGTTGCACAACGACGACGAGGCGATCTTCCGCGTCGGCCTCGGCAACGCCGACAACCTGGACTGGGCGGTGGCGGTGAGTCCGGTGGTGCAAGAGAGAGCCCTCGAGCAGGGGGCAGCGGCCGAAAGACTGCTCTGCATCGCCAACGGCGTCGAGGTCCCTGCCTCTTACCCGAAGGCGGCAGCCCGGCGCGGCACCGCGCCGCTTCGTCTCGTTTTCCTCGGCCGCCTGGAGCAGCGGCAGAAAGGCATCCTCGATCTGCCCGACATCCTCGCCCGCGTGCTCGCCGCCGGCTTGGAGGTACGGTTCGACGTCATCGGTGCCGGTGGAGCCGACGCCGCCCTGCTCCGCCAGCGCCTCGCGGCGCTCCTGCCGCCGGAGCGCCTCTGTTTTCACGGCAACGTTCCGCATCCAGCCGCCATGGAACTCTTGCAGCAGGCGGACCTCTGTCTGCTGCCGTCGCGCTTCGAAGGCGCGCCGATGGTGGTGCTGGAAGCTATGGCGCGCGGTGTCGTCCCGGTGGCGTCGCGGCTTCCGGGCAGCACCGAGTCGCTTTGCCGTGACGGCGAGGAGGGCTTCCTTCCCGCCGCCGGCGACACCGAGGCCTTCGCCGCCGCCATCCTCCGCCTCGGGCGCGACCCCGCCTTGTGGGCCCGCCTCTCCCATGCCGCCTGGGAACGGACGCGGCGTGACTTCGGCAGCGAGCGCATGGCGCGGCGCTACCTGGATCTCGTCCAGGGCGGGCGCGGCACGGCGAGAGCACGCTCCGGAAAGCTCTACCTGCCTCTGCTCGGTCGTGCGAGTTTCCTCCCCGAGGGATTGCGGCGCGGTCTCGTGGCTCTCGCCGACCGGAGACGGGGATGAAAGCGTTCCCGGAGAGTCTCCTCGGCCTCGGCCTCAGCCGTGCGATCGTTTACGGACTCGTGGCGCGTCTCTGGGGATTGCTGGCGGCACCGCTCACCATGCTCTTCGTCGCCAGCCGCTTCAGCGCCGCCGAGCAAGGCTTCTTCTATACGTTCGCGAGCTTGCTCGGCTTGCAAATTTTCTTCGAGCTCGGGCTGCCCACCGTGGTCGCCCAGTACGCGAGTCACGAGTTCGCCGCGCTTGCCTGGGCGCCAGGCGGCCAGGTGACGGGGGATGCCCGGGCACGCGCGCGCCTCGGCACCCTGCTCCGCCGTGCCTCGCAGTGGTTCGCTGCCGCTGCGGGCGGCCTGGTCTTTCTCGTCGTTCCCATCGGACTCTGGTTTTTCTCCCGGCAAAGTGAGGCTGCCGGCGTCGCCTGGCGCGCGCCCTGGGTCCTGGCGTGCTGCGGCAGCGCCTGCAATCTCGCTCTCGCCCCCTGCATCGCCGTCGTCCTCGGCAGCGGTGAGGTGACCGCGGTGAATCGGCGGGAGATGGCGGCGGCGATCCTCGCCGCTGCCGGCACCTGGGTCCTGATCTTCTCAGGGTTAGGCCTCTACGCCGCCTGCGCGCCGGCGTGGTGCCGCTGCTTCGTCTTTGCCCACTACCTGGGCCGCGAAAAACCGGCGCTGCTCCGCCTGGCCTACGGGCGCGGTGCGCTCGGCTCGGATCTCTCTTGGCGGCGCGAGATCTGGCCGCTGCAGTGGCGCATCGCTCTCTCCTGGGCCTCGGGCTATTTCGTCTTCCAACTTTTCAACCCAGTGCTCTTCTACTACCACGGCCCCGAGGTGGCCGGGCGCATGGGGATCACGCTCAGCGCCGCCAACGCACTCCTCGCCCTCGCCCTCACCTGGACCGCGGCGCACGCGCCGGAAATGGGGAAGCTGGTGGCCCGGGGCGAGCGCGCCGCGCTGGACCGCCTCTTCCAGCGGCTGCTGCGACAGACTCTGGTGGTGGCCGCATCCGGGGCGCTCGCCGGCACCGCGGTGCTTGCCTTCGTGCAGTCGCGCTGGGCCATCGGAGCGCGCTTCCTGCCGGCGACGCAGGCAGCGCTTCTCTTCGCCGCCATCTGCGGTCACGTCACCCTCGGAGCTCTGGCAACGTACGGGCGCGCCCACAAGCGCGAGCCCTTCGCCGCCCTGTCGGTAGCGCTGGCGGTGCTGCAAGGTGCCGTCACCTGGCTCCTCGGCCGCGCCCAAGGTGCCGCCGGTGTGGTGAGCGGTTGCGCCCTCGTCAGCTTCCTCGTCGCCGTTCCCTTCGGCGTCATCCTGTGGCAGCGCTTCCGCCGCGATTGGGAGAAGGCCACAGTCGGTCCGCGCCCGCAAGCCTGGTGGCGATCTCCTGCCCTCGTCGTCATCGCCAATTTCCCGGATCCGGGCGCAGAGCGCGACGGCGCCATGCAGCGAGTCGCAGCGCTGGACGCCCGCTTCGACGCACTCGAGCGGGTGTATCTGGATCTCAGCTTCCGCCGCCATTTCCGCCCGCGCTGCGAGTCGCGGGGCCCACGGCTCACGGTGCTCCGCGCCCACGCTTTCTTTTCCCCGCTCCTCGTCGCCCTCCTGGCCCGACGCGCACGCCTCTTCTACGTGCATTCGGTGTACAACGGCCTGCGCGCGCTCTCGGTGTATCGGCAGCGGTGCGTGGTCACCGACATGCACGGTCTCGTGCCGGAGGAGCTACGACTCGACGGGGCGCGCTGGCGCGCCCTCCTCTTCCGCTGGGTCGAGACTCTGGCGCTGCAGCGCAGCGCCCTCGTCATCACCGTCTCCGACGCCATGGCGCGACACTTCGCCGCGCGCCCGCGTCGTCACCCCGTGGCGACGCTGCTCACCCTCCCGCTCGTCGAAGCCCTCGCGCCAGCCATCGGGGGCAAGTTCCGCAGCGCCGCCGCGGCAGGAATGGACGTCCTCTACGTGGGCGGGGTGCAGCCCTGGCAGAACCTGGAGCTCATGCTGGATGCCGTGGCCCGCGCCGGCGAGCAGCACCGCTACACTTTCTTGAGCGGCCAACCCGAGGCATGGGCCAGGCAGCTCGCGGCGCGGCATCTGCTGCAGCGGGTGCGCTTGGACTCCGTAGCCAAGGCGGACCTCGGGGACTACTACCGCAAGGCGCAGCTCGGATTCGTGCTCCGGGACGACGATCCGATCAATCGCGTCGCCTGCCCGACGAAGCTGGTCGAGTACCTCGCCCACGGCGTCGTTCCCGTGGTGCTGCAGCCGCGCATCGGCGACTTCGAAACGCTGGGTTATGCCTACGTGCTCCTCGCCGATTTCATCGCCCGCCGCCTTCCCGAGCTGGCGGCGCTGGAGCGCATGGCGCAGCACAATCAGCGTGTCGTCGCCGGCTTGGCGCAGCAGGCCGAGCGCGGCTTCGACCGTTTGTGGGCGCTGGCGAGCGGTGCTACCGTTCAGGCGTGAGGCTCGGGCAGCAAGGTTTCGAGCTCGCGAGCGAGAGCGCGTCGCAGGTCGCGGAGCGCACCGAAGGGCTCCCAGCCCGCCTTGGTGCCAGCCGTGGCATTGGCGAAGCGCAAGGCCGCGTCCACAGGGGCCCCTTGGAGCAGGGCGAAAGCGAGGCCGGCGCCGAAGACGTCGCCGCAGCCGGTGGGAAACGCCGGCTCTGGCTGGCGCGCCGCCGGCAGGCGCAGGCTCCGCCGTTCTCCCCCTTGGTGCCAGAAGCCGTGACAGCCGGCGTCCCCGAGGGTGACGAAGACACCCTGCGGTCCGAGGGCGAGGACACGAGCGGCGAACTCCTGTAGCGGCAGACCTTCGCCGAGGAGCTTGGCCTCGGTCTCGTTCATCTGCACCCAATCGGCGCATGCCACCCAGCGCTCCCAGCCCTCGGGCTTGGAGAGGAAGCGCTTGCCGTTCGGGGCGAAGTCCAGGGTCAAGCTGTGCACATCCAGCTGCACCGTGCCGCCCGTCGCCCCGCGCAGCGCCTGCATGCCTTCCAAGGTCACGTCGCGTCCCGAAGTCAGGTTCACCAGCACCCAGTCCAGAGATCCGAAGCCGCTGCACTCCGCTGCCGAGAGGGGCGGCACCAGACCGACCAAGATCTCCTCGCGTTCGGTGGCGCTCGTGTAGGTGAGATAGACGTGGTTGTTGCTCTGCGGCACTTGCATCAGGCCGGAGCGGTCGACTCCGGGCAAGTTGAGCGCCGCCTCGATGGCGGTGAAGGCGTCGGCACCCACATGCGCCACCGGGAGGATGCGCGCTTTGCCTTGGAAGAGGTGTGCCAGGGTCAACACACTGTAGTGCGTGCCGCCGAGGTTCTCGCTCCGCGAGCCGTCGGCATACACCGTGGTATCCCGCGTCAACGTGCCGAGGACGGCGATGGCTGGGGAAGTGGCGCGCATGGCGGTGCAGTCTACCAGCGCCGGCTCGGGCTCAAGCGGGCTTAAGGGAGCCGGGCGACGAATTCGGTCACCAGACCCTGGAGGACGGTGAAGGCGGCGCGGTACTCCTCTTCTGGGCCGCCGTAGGGATCGTCCACGTGCCAACCCAGGACGGCGATGTCACCGGCGATGCGCAGGATCAGATCCTCCACCACCTCGTCGCTGGCGATGAGGAAGTCGGCGCCTTGGGCCATGGCCGCGTCCAAGCGGCGGGCCCGATGGCTGGACAGATCGAGGCCGTGGGCGGCGGCCACCGCAGCCGCGAGTGGTGCGGCCGGTTGGCCCTCGATGGCGCCGACACCGGCGGAGGTGACCTCGTAGTGCGCGCCGAGGCCACGGCTCGCGAGGGCGCGGATCAGGAGTGCCGCCGCCGTCGGGCTGCGACAGATGTTGCCGAAGCACACCACCAGGATCTTACGCTGCCCCTGTGCCATGGACCGCGCCTCCGCAGGCAGTTCCGGACGAAGCGCCAGGATGCCACAGAGCGAGGAGGCGCGTCGACCATCGCTCGCCTCGTGTTTGGAAGCCCGCTTTGGCTCTGCTAGAGTGCAGGCATGGAGCGCCGCCTCACGCTGCGTGCGCGCCCGGCTCGTGCGGCGCGCCAGAAGGTGGTCATCATCGGCCTGGGCCCGATCGGGGTCGAGCTGGGCAAGCTCGTGCTGTCGCAAGATGCCTCGTTCCAGCTCCTCGCCGGCGTGGATCTTTCGCCGCAGCTGGTGGGCACGCCGCTGCGCCGCCTGTTGGGCCCGCAAGCTCCGAGCACGTCGGTGCGGGAGACGGCGCCGGCACCACGCGGCGAAGCTCTCGCCTTCCTCACCACCACGAGCTCGCTCCGCGGCGCTGCGCCCTCCATCCTGGCGTTGCTCAACCAGGGCTATCACGTGGTCTCCTCCACCGAGGAACTCTCTTACCCGGCGCTACGCGCGCCACGCCTCGCCGCCCGGCTCGACCGCGCCGCCCGCCGGGCCGGACGATGCATCGTCGGCACCGGCATCAATCCAGGTTTCGCCATGGATGTGTGGCCGGTCATCTTGGCCTCGAACTCGCAAAGCCTGGAGCACGTGCAAGTACACCGCGTGGTGGACGCGTCGCAGCGGCGCGGGCCTTTGCAACGCAAGATCGGCTCGGGCCTCACGGCGGCGCAGTTCGAAGCCCTGGCGCGGGAAGGCAAGATCGGGCACGTGGGTTTGGTGGAGTCCTGCGCTCACGTCGCCGATCTGCTCGGCTGGCCTCTCGATCGGGTTCAGGAGACGCTGGTGCCGAAGCTCGCCCCACGCCGGTTGCGCACCGATCACTTCGATGTGCCGAGCGGACGCGTCTGTGGCATCCATCATCGCGCCGTCGGCTCCCAGGGCGGCCACGAACGCATCGTCCTGGACCTGCAGATGTATCTGGAAGCGGAGAATCCCCGCGACGAAGTGCACCTGCGCGGCAAGCCGAGCCTCCACTGCACCGTGCACGGCGGTTTCCACGGCGACCTGACCACGGCGTCGCAGCTCGTCTCCGCCGCCGTGCGTCTGTGGTCGATGCCTCCCGGGTTGCACCTGGCTTCGGAGCTGCCGGCGCCGCGTCGCCCCGCCCGGCGGGTGCAACTGGCCTTCTCCGACGCCGACTCATGAACGGGGAGAGCAAGCGACCCTTCGCCCCGCCGGATCTCCCGGCGCGCTACGCCCGCCACCGCACCTACGACACCCGTCACCTCCGGCTGGAGCTGCGGCTCGATCCACGCCGTCCCGACCTCCGCGGCGTCGCCACCTTGACCCTGGTGCCGCTGGAATCCTTGTCCAGCCTCGACCTCGATCTCGCCAGCACGCTGCACGTGGACTCGGTGCGGAGCGACGGCGGCGCCGTGCGCTTCGAGCATGCCGGCGACTGCCTGCGGTTGCACTGGCCACGCCGGCGACCGGGAGGTGTGGAGCTCCGCCTCGCCATCGCCTACCACGGCGTGCCGCGGCGCGGCCTGTACTTCATCGGCCCCGACGCGGCGCACCCGCGCAAGCCGGCGCAGGTCTGGTCCCAGGGCCAGGACGAGGACTCGCACCACTGGTTCCCCTGCTTCGATCATCCGCACGACAAGACCACGAGCGAACTCCTCGCCACGGTGCCGCAATCTTTCCAGGTCATCGCCAACGGCAAGCTCCTCGGCGTACGCCGCCGTGGACGCTGGCACACCTACCACTGGCGCGAGGACGCCCCGCATCCGCCCTACTTGATTTCCCTCGTGGCCGGCGATTTCGACACCGTGCAGCAGGAGGTGGACGGGGTGCCGCTCACCTACGCCGTCCCCCGCGGCGAACGGCCCCAGGTGGAGCGCACCTTCGGCCGCACCCCGGAGATGCTGCGCTTCTTCGCCCGCAGCTTCGACTTCCCCTATCCCTTCGAGAAATACGCCCAGGTGGTGGTGCAGGATTTCATCTTCGGCGGCATGGAAAACATCTCCGCCACCACGCTCACCGATGCGGTCCTCCTCGACGCCGTGGCCGCTACCGAAACCCACAGCGACGCGCTCATCGCCCACGAGCTCGCGCACCAATGGTGGGGCAATGTGCTGACGTGCAAGGATTGGGCGCACGCCTGGCTCCACGAGGGGTTCGCCACCTACGCCGAAGCCTTGTTCCTGGAGCACCACCGCGGGCGCGACGAGTTCCTCTGGAAGCTGCACGGCGACGCCGAGGACTACTTCAAGGAAGACGAGGCCTACCAGCGTCCCATCGTGGAACGGCGCTACACGCGGCCGGTGGAGATCTTCGACCGCCACCTCTACGAGAAGGGCGGTCTCGTCCTGCACATGCTGCGCCACGAGCTCGGCGACGCCCTGTTCTGGAAAGCCTTGCGGCACTACCTGCGCAAGCACGCTTTCCAGAATGTCGAAACCGCGGACCTCAAGATCGCCATCGAAGAGAGCACCGGCCGGCACCTGGACGCGTTCTTCGAGCAATGGGTGCTGGGGGCTGGGTTCCCGCGCCTCGAGGGGCGCTGGCGCTGGGACGAGACGAGCCGGCAAGTGGAGTTGCAACTGCGCCAGACCCAGGGGCCCGAGGGCGGCCGTGCCTGCTTCTTGTTTTCCTTGGATGTCGAGGTGGGCTTCGCCCGTGGCCCGCGCCGGCAGCGTCTGCAAGTCGAGCGCGCCCAGCAGAGCTTCGCCCTTCCGGCACCCCAGCGCCCACGCTATCTGCGCCTCGATCCCGAGCATGCCTTGTTGCTGCAGCTGCAAGTCGAGCCCGGGCGGGAGGAGCTCCTCGCCCAGCTCGAGAGCGCCCGGGATCTGCATGGTCAAGTGGATGCGGCCCGCGGCCTCGCCCGTTTCCCCGGCGATGCGGAGGTGACCCGGGCGCTCGGCCAGGCGCTCCGCCGGGCGCGCTTTCCCGGCACCGCCGGTGAGATCGCGCGCGCCCTGGCGCGGGTGGGCGGCGCGGCGGCGCGCACGGCGCTGCTCGCCGCGCTGCGGAGCGACGAGCCGCGCCGCCGGCGCGCCATCGTGCGCGCCTTGGCCGAGCTCCGCCCCGAGCTCCCGGTGCACGAGGCTCTGCTTGCTCTCTGGCGTCGCGAACCGGCATACCTCGTCCGCGCCGAGATCCTCCGCACCCTCGCCCGCCGGCGCGCCGACGCCACCTTCGCCCTCTGCCGCCGGGCGCTGCGCCTGCCGTCGTACCGCGACTGCATTCGCGCCGCGGCGCTGGAAGCGCTCGGTCTCCTGGAAGACGAGCGCAGCATCGACGTCGTTCTGCCCTGGTGCCGTTATGGCCACAGTCGCTGGGCCCGGTCGGCCGCGATGCGCGCCCTCGCCACCCTCGGTCAGTCGTTCCCCGCCCGGGCCCGGGCGATCGAGGAAATCCTCATCGGCAGCCTCGGCGATCGAGACTTCTTCGCCAACATCGATGCGGCGGAAGCACTGGCCCGTCTCGGCCGCCCACAGGCGGTGCCGGCGCTGCGTCTGCTGGCGCGGAGCGATGTGGATCGTCGCATCCAGCGCGCCGCCGAAATGGCGCTCCGCGAACTGAGCGATAGCGGCCGCTCGCCCGAGGCGTGGAAAGCCCTGCGTGCCGAGTTGCGCGACCTGCGCCAGGAGAACGACGACCTGCGGCGGCGGGTCGAACGTCTGGAGGCGCAACAGAGAGCCCAGGGCCGCAGTCGACGACGTTGAATGGCAATGATTCGATGGGTTTGTGCCGGTGACCTCGGGTCAGATTGCATCCCGCCGCCGCAAGCTCTTGCAGATCTTCCCCGGTTCGTTGGTGATGATCCCCTCGACGCCGAGATCTTGCAGTCGTTGCGCCACCTCGGGATCGTCCACGGTCCAAGCGAACACCTGCCCCCCGGCTCGGTGTACGCGCTCGACGTGGTCCGGTTTCTCCAGCAGCGCCGGCGCCCACAGGGCTTGATGCAGCAGCGGACCTCCGGGGTCCGGGAGCGCTTTGGCGAGGAGGCCGAGAGCGATGCCCGAGGCCCTGGGAAGGAGCGCTTCGAGGCAATCGCGGTCGAAGGAGGTGAGCAAGAAGCGCAAACGCTCCGCATGCGGGAGCGCTGCCGCGAGCACGGCGGCGCCCAAGCCGGGATCGTCCTCGGGGGACTTGATCTCCAGGTCGACGAAGGTGCTGTCGGGCAGGCTTTCCAGCGCTGCCTCCAAGCGCGGTGGCGCCACGCCGCGGAAGCGAGAGCCGAACCAGGCGCCGGCGTCGAGTCGGCGCACCTCGCCCCAGGGCACCTCGCGCACCCGGCGCGCCAGTCCCGCCGTCCGCAGCCAGTCCGTATCGTGGACGAGGACGAGGACGCCGTCGGCGCTGCGCTGCACGTCCACCTCGACCCCATCGGCACCGAGACGAAGCGCCAGTTCCAGAGCCGGAAGCGTGTTCTCCGGCGCCTGCGCCGCAGCGCCGCGATGGCCGAGCACCAGAGGCGTCCCGCGCCGCGGGCTTGTCATTCCAGGATCTCGAGCAGGTAGCGCAGGAAGTTGGCCTCGGTGACGATCCCCACCAGTTTCTTCCCTTCCACCACGGGCAGGCAGCCGATCTCGAGCTGCAGCATCTTGCGCGCCGCCTCGCGGGCGTCGGCATCGGGCTCCACGGTCACGATGTCGGACTGCATGATCTCCCGCACCGGCACGCCGCGGAGCAGAGCGTCCTGTTCGTGCTGCGAGATCCCCGCCAGGCTGGAGACGCAGGCACGCAGGAGATCGCGGTGGGTGATGAGGCCGACGAGATGGGTGGAGTCGTCCACCACCGGCAGATGGCGGACATGCTTCCACGCCATCAAGTCTTCCGCGACCTTGAGGTTGTCCGTGTGTCCCACGGCGAACACCGGCGTCGTCATGATGTCCCGGACCTGCATGCTCAGGATCTCCCTGACCGCTGGAAGTGAGCGAAGATCTCGGCGTCCTCGGGGAAACGTTGGGTCGCCGACTTGCTGAAGACCAGACGGCCGTCGACGCTCACCTCGAAGGCACCGCGTCCGCCCTTCACCAGTTCCACGGTCGCCCCGAAACGTCGCTGCAGCTCCGCCGCCAGACCGGCGGCGCGGGGGTAGTAGTTTCAGACGACGCAGTATTCGATCCGCACGCGCTGCTGCATCGGCACCTCCCCCTGCCACCTCCCCATGGTACACGGGGTTGCGGCGGGACCGCCATCAGGAAGGAACGCGGCGCCGCCACGGTTTCCCCCGGGTGCGGGCGTGGAAGCGCGCGAGCAATGCCTGCGCCACGGGGCCAGGCGCACCGCTGCCGATGCGCTTGCCATCGACGCGCACCACCGGCGTCACCTCGAGAGAGGTGGAGGAAAGCAGCACCTCGTCGGCGGCGAAGAGAGCCGCGCGCCGGAAGGGTTGCTCCCGCACCTCCAGTCCCTGCGCTCGCGCCAGCTCCAACGTCACCTGCCGTGACACGCCCGGGAGGATCTCTGGACCCAACGGGTGGGTGCGCAGCACGCCGCGGCGCAGCACGAAGATGTTGCTCGTCGCTCCCTCGCGGACCACGCCGCCAGGGCCGAGAAGAACGGCTTCATCGGCGCCGGCCCGCCAGGCAGCCTGACGGGCCATGACGTTTGGGAGCAACACGAGGGTTTTCAAGTGGCAGAACTTCCAGCGCCAATCCGGGAGAGTGCGCACGCTGGCGCCGTGCGCCTGCAGATGTCCCGCTTCGTCCCCGGACTTTTCGACGTAGATCACCAGCGTCGGCTGGACGCTGCGGGGGAAGAGGTGCTGCCGGCGCCGCGAGCTGCCGCGGGTCACCTGGATGTAGATGCGCGCCGCGTCGTAGCCGCTCCGCTGCAGCAGCTCCAGGATCAGCGCGCGGAGCCGCCGGTTCGGCAAGGGGGCCGGCAGGCGCAGCCCGCGGCGGCTGTGCTGCAAACGCCGCAGATGCGCTTGCAGCGCGAAGGGCCGTCCGCCGTAGGTGCGCAGCACTTCGTAGACCCCATCGGCGAACAGGAAGCCACGGTCGAGGACGGCGACCCGGGCCTGTCGCAGCGGGCCCACCCAGCCGTTGACGTAGGCCAGATCAGGCAAGAGACTCCTCCGCGAGGGCGCCAGCCTAGCCGAACGGCACGTCCCGTGCAAACACGTTCGGGTGGACGCTGCCCCGCCCTCATGGGGAGCGTTTGGACTCCGGCAATGCACCGTGCGCATGTGGAGGAGGAGACTATGGAGTGGAGGAAGATCGGGGTCGTGGCTCTGGCGGTGGCTGTCGCCGGGCTCCCCGTACTGTTCGGCTGCACCGGGACACAGAAGGGCGCCGCCATCGGCGGGGTCGCCGGCGCGGCCACCGGGGCCGCCGTCGGCGGCGGCAAGGGTGCGGTCATCGGCGGCGTGGTCGGAACGGCCGCGGGCGCCATCATCGGTGACTACATGACCAAGCAGAAGAAAGAGCTGGAAAAGGTGCCTGGAGCGGACGTGCAGCAAGTAGGCGACGAGCTCGTGGTCACCTTCCAGAGTCCCATTCTCTTCGATACCGACTCGTCAGTGCTCAAATCCGAGGCGCGCAAACTCCTGGACGACGTGGGCCGGGTGCTGCAGAACTATCCGGAGACCGATGTGCTGGTGAAAGGGCACACCGACGACACCGGCTCGGAGACCCACAATCAGCAGCTTTCCGAACGCCGGGCGGAGTCGGTGCGGAATTACATTGTCACCCGCGGCGTGAACGGTTCACGTCTCCAGGCGTTGGGCTTCGGCGAGAGCATGCCGGTGGCGAGCAACGGCAGCAACGACGGCCGGGCCCAGAACCGCCGGGTCGAGCTACAGATCGCTGCCAACGAGGAATTGCGGGCTCGCAGCGAGGACGCTTCCAGCCACCCGCGCTGATCGCCAGACGCCGCAGCGGGGAGGGCAGCCGCGGGGTTGCCCTCCCGCCGCGGGCGGCGGCTCAGCCTTGCCAGTCGGTTTTCACGGTGATGAACTGACTGCGGCCATCGCGCTCGACGAAGAACACCAGCTTCCGGATTTCCTTCTTCGCCGCATCTTCCAGCACCCGCTTCACGTCCGCCGGCGCCGCAATGGTCTCGTCGTCGACGCGCTGGATGATGTCCCCGGCCTCCAGGCCCCCGACGCTGCTCCAGCTGCCTTCCTCCACCCGACTCACCATCACGCCCCGGAAGTCCGGCGCCAGGTCGTGGGCGCGGAGGTCGGCGAAGACGAGCTCGCGTACGGTGAGCTCGAAATCGTTGTTGTGGTATTCCTCGGCCTCCTGGGGCGACTTCGGCGCCGCCTGCAGCACCACGTCCACCTCTTGCCGCGACCCGCCGCGGACGATGCCGAGGTGCAGCTGGGTCGCCACCCCCGCCAATCCCACCTGTTCGACGAAGATGGGCACGTGGTCTTCTCGATCCACCGGGACGGGAGCGCCGTTCATCTCCAAGATGATGTCGCCCTCCTGCAGACCCGCCACTGCCGCCGGGGAGCCGGGGATGACGGAGTTGACGATGATGCCGCTCTGGGCCGGCAGCTTCCAGTAGTCCGCCATCTCCGGCGTCAGCGCCTGCAGCGTGATCCCGAGCCAGGCGCGGCGCGCTTCGCCCTTGCGCGGCGGGCTCGCGATCAATGGCGCCAGCGTCGCCGACGGCACCAGGATGCCGTAGTAGGAGCCCTCCTCGCCGCCGAAGCTGGAGACGAACGAGGGACCGGCGCCGCCGAGCTCGGAGAGGACGCCCACGGCCCGGCCGTCGGCATCGAAGACGGGCCCGCCGAGGGCATCTTCGGCGTTCAGATCCGTCACCAGGAAAGGCTTGGGCTTGTCCACGTCGGCCACGACGCGACCCGCGGCGAGATGCACCATCGGCTCCAGGTTGTCGGGCAAGAGCCCCAGGACGTAGACGTCATCGCCCACGTGCGGCCGGGAACGCACATCGAAGCGCAAGGGCTGTACCCCGGGCGGCAGGGTGCCTTGCAAGCGTAGGAAGGCGATGTTGGCGAACTCGTCACGCCCGACGAAGCTGGCGTTGCGCACCACGCCGCCGCCGAAATGCACTTTGAAATCGTGGGGTTGGGCGCCCGTGGCCGAGCTGGTGACGACGGCGCCGTTGAGCATGATCAGATCCGTTCCGACCACGACGGCCAGGTCGCGGCCCTCGACCTCCCGCACCTGGCGCATCATCCGCGTTTCCACGTAGTAGGTCACCGCCACGACGCTGCCGCGCTGGCGCTCGTAGATCTGCCGCGGCCCCGCTTGCGCCGCCTGCACGCCACCCATGAGCAGCACCGCGAGAGCGGCGGAGCTCCCGCAACGCTCGAGTCCTCGCCTCACCCTTCACGTCCTCCTGGCTTGATCAGCACGAAACGCCCGGAATCCCGTCGCTTGACGTGCAACATGATCGGTTCTGGAGTTCCCTTCGACAGCCCCTCGTAGAGCTGGCGGAACTGTTCCAGGCTCTCCACCTTCGTCTCCCCGATGAAGCGCACGATGTCCTGCGGTGCCAGACCGCCTTCTTCGGCGGCACTGCCGCCGCGCACGCCGGAAACCAGGACACCGGAGGCATTGTCGAGATGCATGTCCAGCACCGTCTGCTGGGTGATCCCCCGCACGGTGAAACCCCAGGCTTTGACCTCGAAATCACTGCCGCTCGAACGACCGTACTCCCGCGGCGTGAGCCGCACCGTCTGCAAAGAACCGGCGCGCTGGTAGGCGATCTCGACCTCCTTGTCCGCCGGGAGGCCGGCGACGAAGCTATAGAAGAGCGGGATCTCTTCGTAGAAGCGTGCGGTCACGTCCTTGTTCCCCACGCGCACCAGCAAGTCTCCCGGCTTGATCCCAGCGCTCTCCGCCGGCGACTCCGGTTCGACATCGCTGACGAGGACGCCGCCGGCGCGAGCGGCGAAGAAGTCCTCCAGCTCCTGCAACGGTTGCACCTCGACCCCGATCCAACTGCGCTCGACCTTGCCCCCGGCGATGATGGCGCCCGAGACCTCACGCACCACGTTGGCAGGGATGGAAAAGCCCAGGTTGTTGGCCATGACGAAGGCGCGGGAGTTGATCCCGACCACCCGGCCCGACAGATCCACCAAGGGGCCGCCGCTGTTCCCCGGATTGATCGCTGCATCGGTCTGGATCCAGGTGTTGAAGATGCCGGTGCGCTCCCCCGAGGGCAGGCGGAAATCGGCGGGCAGGTAGCGGTCGGTGGTGCTGATGACGCCGAAGCTGAGGGAGCGCGACAGGGCGAAGGGGCTGCCGAGGGCCATCACGATCTGCCCGGTCTGCAGCGCGTCGGAATCGCCAAACTCCGCGGCCGGCGGCCGCTCCCCCTTGTAGTCGCTGAAGTCCAGCTTGAGCACCGCCAGGTCCGTGAGCGGGTCGCCGCCGATGAGCTCGGCGCGGAGGCGCTCCTTGTTCCAGAGCGTGCAGATGACCTGCTCGGAATGGCCCGCCACGTGGTAGTTGGTCACCACGTAGCCCTCGGCGCGGACCACCACGCCACTGCCGGTGACCTGCGACTTCTCCTTCGTCCCCGAGCTGTAATCGGGGACGACGGGCTGCACGTTCACCAGCGCCGGCAACACTTGATCGCGGGCGGCGTAGATCTGCCGCTGCAGCTCGTCGCCGGCTGTTCCCGGGGCGGGGGCACCGCCGCGCGCCGGCTTTCCGGACACTGCGGACACTGCCGCTAGATTGCAGAGCCCGATCAGCACCATGGACTGGATTCCCCGCCGCAAAGCTTTCCTCCTGCACCCAGTTTGCTTCCACCACTGTCGGCGCGCCCCGCGAGGGGCGACCCGCCTGCTGCGCGGCGCAGCCTGCATCATCATCCTCCAGACGCGGAGAACTGCCCATGCCTCCGTGGCCCTGGCGGGCGGATCCCCTCGCCTGGGAAAGCATTATAGGGTCCTGGGCGCCGCCACGCTGTCTCCGCCTCGGGTGCGCCCCTTCTACGGGAGGGCGCGCCTCACGGTTCCCTCGCCTTAAGCATGTCGCAGACCACGGGGGCGAGCGCCGACGCCGCCACCCAGTGGCCCCGGGCCCGCCAGTGACCGTCGATACGGAAACTCACCGGCCCCGGGTCGGCTGCCAGAACTCCCACCAGGTCCAGGTAAGGAATGCCGAGAGCGTCGCAGAGCCCGGCCAGACGGGCGCTCATCTGCGGGCCAAAGGTGGTCGCCTGCGCCAGGAGCAAGGGCGCGCCGGCGGCAGCGGCTTCCTGCCGCAAGAGGGCCAGTGCCTGGCAGAAGCGCCGCCACTGCAGCTCGTCGAGGAGCAGCTCCGTCGTTCCCCCCGTCACGCCGCGCTCCTGTGCCGCCGCCACCCGGGAACTCTCGGCGCGATGTTGCTGCCGGAAGCGCAGGAAGCGGTAGGCCTGCAAGTGCGCCTTGGCGAGGTCGGTGAGCCAGCGCGCGCTCCGCCGGAGCGGCCCGAGCACGACCGGACGGAGGCGCATGCTGTCGCCTTCCACCACATAGATACGAGCATCGTTGCCCACGACGTCGAGGAGATCGTTGGCCACGAACAGGTAGAGCGCCAAGTCCGGGTGGAAGCGCGCCGCCAGGTGCTTGGTGCGCGCGGCGCAGCAAGCGGCACCGAAGCCGCTGACGCCGAAGTTCAGCACCTCGAGCGGTCGGGCCGGGAAGCAAGCGTGCAGGCGTTCTTCCAGGAGCCGCGCCACGGTGCTGTCCAGGGGCACCTGCAGGGCTTCGGCGAAGGAATCGCCGACGAGCGCCACCCGGAGACCTCCCGGTGGTTTCTCCAGCCGGCGCGGCAGGTCGCGCATGCCGAAATCGTTGATCTGGATCGGGACGGAGAACTCCTGCCGGCGATAGACGTAGCGCGCTCCCGGCGTCGGTTCGAAGTACGTCGCCGGCGAGTAGCGATAGCGCGACTCGGGTTGCGGCTCGAGCCAGCGCACACCCAGCTCGAAGAGCGCTGCGGCAGCGACACAAGACACCGCGGCGAGAAAAAAGGTCGACCGACGGCGAGTCGGCGATGGGGGCCCGCCGGTCCCGCTTGACCGCCTCGCCACTGGCTTGCTACGGTGCCCCGCCGATGCCACCTTTACCTTGCCTCCTCGGAGGGACGCTCGCTGCCAGGGCGCGCTGCAGCGCGGCGCTCGCGGTCGCGGCTCTCGGGGCGGGTTGCAATGCCGCCCCACCGGGTTCGTCGAGCGCGCCGGTGACTCTGGCACCGCGCTTCGTCGACGCTGCCTTGGCCTGTGACGAAGCGGGCGGCGTCTACGCTGCCGGCACCGAGCGCTTCGAAACCACCAATCAGATCTTCGTGGCCCACTCCACGCGCTATGGCGAAAGCTGGAGCCCACGGTTCCATTACGTCAACACCAGCGTGGCGGGAGAGCGCGGCAGGCCGCACCTGGCCGCGGGTGCTCCTGGCGAGGTCTACGTCCTCTGGGAAGACACCCGGCACGGCAAGGTCGATCTCTTCTTCAACCGCAGCCTCGACGGCGGCGAGTCCTGGCTCGAGGCAGATGTGCAGGTCAACACCGGTGTCGTCCCCTCGCTGCACCTCGCCGCTCCCATCCTGCGCTGCGATCGGCGCGGCAACATCTACGTGGTCTGGCGCGACGAAGCCGAGGGCTTCGTCGCCTTCTATGTCAACAGCTCGCACGACCGCGGCAGCACCTGGTTCGAGACGCCGGTTGCCATCACCGGTGTTTCCACCGCGGAGAAAGCCGCCCCCGACCTGGTCTGCGACGACACCGGGAGCCTGCTCCTGGGATGGTGCGAGCTCCAAGCCGGCGTCCCGGGTATCTACGTCAACGCCTCCGTGGATCACGGCGCCACCTGGCAGTGGGAGAATCAGTACCTGGGACGTCCCCTCGTCGGCTCGCGCTTGCCGCGCCCGGCGCTGGCGCTGTCGCCGACCGGCGCGGCCTTCGCGGCTTGGCTCACCAGCGCCGGCGTCCTCTTCGCCCGTTCCCATGACCAAGGCCGGTCCTGGGAGGCTGCCCCGCAGCGGCTCCCCACCGGCGGCTATCCCACGCAGCCGCAGATGCACATCGACCGTTTCGGCCACCTCTACATCGTCTGGCAAGCCGTGGCCGCCGATGCTTCTTCCTTCTTCAGTCTTCGCACCAGCGCCGACGATGGCGCCACTTTCGTCGAGACACGTGTGCCCCGCACGGGAGGCTGGCATCTGGTCGCGCCCGCGGGTTTCCAGGAACCAGCTTTCGTTCCCTTTCGCAGCGGTGCCGACGCCGCCGGCAATTTCTATCTCACCTGGACCGAAGGGGACCCGGGCATCCGCGGCATCGGCTTCGACCGGGTCTCGAATTACGGGGCGCTCTGGCTCGGCCTCACGCGCAACCTGAACCTCGCCTCGCATCTGCCGGCCACACCCGAGGCGCCACTCCTTTGCGTCGGGGACACCGGTCATGTCTATCTGCTTTGGAACGAAGGGCACACCCTCACCGTGGCATCCTCGCCCTTCTACGGCGACTCGGGCTGGAGTTACGAACACTTCTGAGCCCGTGCGGCGCGGCATCAGCTCCACCACAAACAGAATCGCGTCGATCCAGGAGTGGAAGGAGGGGGACGCGAGAGGTCGCCTGTCATCAAAGACGCCTATCGGGCGTCCCCTCGCCATGCTCAACGAGGAGTGCGCCTCTCGGTCTGCGAGCGCAGCGTTGATGGCCGCGAGCCAGGGCGCACCTCGGCGCGCCCAGCGAGCTGCATCACTTCCGCCTCCACCTGCCCGGGT
>Ga0075418_10000835_pt1 | contig 33527 bp, 26 predicted proteins | sample SoiMetdeltSBSDD2_FD_81776 | JGI IMG/M metagenome (GOLD analysis project Ga0075418, IMG submission 81776) | Bulk soil microbial communities from a Populus tree surrounding site in Tennessee, USA - Soil MetaG P. deltoides SBSDD2 | ecosystem: Environmental > Terrestrial > Soil > Tree plantation... | reverse complement strand
GCGGCGAGCCGCCGCCCCGCGCGCACCAGGCGCTCGGCCAGCTCACCGGGGCCGATGCATACCAGGATGCGGTCGCCGGCCTGCCACACGTCGCGGATGCCCTGGTCCTCGCGATAGTCGCGCATCTGCTCTTCGACGCGCTCGGCGGTGCGGCGCAGCGACAGCTCGCGCAGGGCGATGAGATTGCCCTTGCGGAAGAAATTCTCGACCGCTGCCCGTGCCTGCTGCGGCATGTAGACCTTGCCCTCGTGCAGCCGCTCGATCAGCTCGTCGGGCGGCAGGTCTACGAGCTCCACTTCGTCGGCTCGGTCGAACACCGTGTCCGGCACCGTCTCCTGGACGCGAATGCCGGTAATGCCGCCGACGACGTCGTTCAGGCTCTCGAGATGCTGAACGTTGAGCGCGGTGTAGACGTCGATTCCGGCATCGAGCAGCTCCTCGACGTCGTTCCAGCGCTTCGGATGGCGCGAGCCTTCGGCATTGGTGTGCGCCAGCTCGTCGACGAGGATGATGGCGGGATGCCGCTTCAGGGCGGCGTCGAGATCGAATTCGCGGACCTGCGTCCCGCGGTATTCGATGATACGGGGAGGGAGGACCTCAAGTCCTTCCAGCAGCGCCGCGGTTTCGGCTCTGCCGTGGGTTTCCACGACGCCCACGACGACGTCGAGACCTTCCGCGCGCTTCTCGCGCGCCGCAAGGAGCATGCCGTAAGTCTTGCCGACTCCGGCTGCGGCTCCGAAGAAGATCTTGAGCCGCCCGCGACGTCGCTTCGCTTCCTCGCGCTGGACGCGCGCAAGGAGCGCGTCAGGGTTCCGCCGCGCATCGTCGGTCATCGCCATGATTATAGAGTCGATGTCGGAATTCGGACCTGCGCCGTATTTCGACTAGTGGTGACGGGTTTTTCCTCCACTGCCGATGCCGTGCGGAGAGCCGCGGCGCCCGAGCCTGCGCACGATGAGATAAGCGCATGCCAACGGCACGCCCAGCGCCGCGATGGCGAGGGCGATGTGCAGCAGCGTTTCCACGGCCCGATGACACCGTCAGCGCACGGCGTCCAGGGCGAGATTCAACTTCAGCACGTTCACCCTCGGCTCGCCGAGAAAGCCGAGCTGCCGGTCCTCGGTCGCCTCCGCGACGAGCGCGCGCACCTTCTGCGGTTCGAGATTGCGGGATTTTGCCACCCGGGAAACCTGATATTCCGCCGAGGCCGGGCTGATATGCGGATCGAGCCCACTGCCCGAGGCAGTCGCCAGATCGACCGGCACCGGCGCAGTGTTCGCCGGGTCCGCCTCGCGCAGCGCCTTCACGCGACCGTCGACGGCTTCCTTCAGCGCCGGGTTGGTCGGCCCCTGGTTGGTGCCGCTCGAGGCGCCCGCGTTATAGGGAAACGGTCCGGTGCCCGAGGCCCGGCTCCAGAAGTACTTCGGGTCGCTGAACGGCTGACCGATCAGTTCCGAGCCCACCGGCTTGCCATTACGCTCGATGAGGCTGCCATTGGCCTGCCGCGGCATTGCGACCTGCGCAATGCCGGTGATCACCAGGGGGTAAATCGCACCCGTCACGAGCGTCATGATGACGAGCATGGTGAAGGCGGGTCTGAGCTGGGCAAGCATGGGTTCTCCAAAAAACGCGATAAAGAAGATATGGTGCCCGCAATGAATTCCTGCAAATATCGGATTCACGCCATCCCGAGGCCGACGAGGATCAGGTCGATGGACTTGATCCCGATGAAGGGCACGATCAGGCCCCCGAGGCCGTACACCAGCAGATTGTTGCGAAGGAGTGCAGCGGCTCCGACCGGGCGGTAGCTCACGCCTTTGAGCGCGAGGGGGATGAGCGCCACGATGACGAGCGCGTTGAAGATCACCGCGGAGAGTATCGCGCTGGCGGGGCTGGCGAGCCGCATCACGTTCAACACGTCCAGCATCGGATAGGTGGTGGCGAAGGCGGCCGGGATGATCGCGAAATACTTCGCCACGTCGTTGGCGATGCTGAAAGTCGTGAGCGAACCTCGCGTCATCAGCATCTGCTTGCCGGTCTCCACCACCTCGATCAGCTTGGTCGGGTTCGAGTCCAGATCCACCATGTTGCCGGCTTCCTTGGCCGCCTGGGTGCCGCTGTTCATCGCGACGGCGACATCCGCCTGCGCGAGGGCGGGGGCGTCGTTGGTGCCGTCGCCCGTCATCGCCACGAGCCGCCCCTGGGCCTGGTGTTCGCGAATCAGCTTCAACTTGGCTTCGGGCGTGGCTTCCGCCAGGAAGTCATCGACTCCGGCCTCGGCGGCGATCGCGGCAGCGGTGAGGCGGTTGTCGCCGGTGATCATGATGGTCTTGATGCCCATTTGCCGCAGCTCGGCGAAGCGTTCCTTGATGCCGCCCTTGACGATGTCTTTCAGCTCAATGACGCCCAGCACGCGCGGACCGTCGGCGACGACCAGGGGTGTGGAGCCACGGCGCGCCACGGTGTCGACCAGGGTGGCGACATCGTTTGGATACTTGCCGCCCTGGGATTCCACGAAGGCCCGTATGGCGTCAGCGGCGCCTTTCCGGACCTGGCGCTCGCCGATGTTGGCGCCGCTCATCCGGGTTCCTGCACTGAAGGGCACGAACGTTGCTCCGAGCGATTGCAGGTCGCGCTCACGCAGGCCGAACCTTCCCTTCGCGAGGATCACGATGCTGCGGCCTTCCGGCGTTTCGTCCACCAGGGACGCCAGCTGCGCGGCGTCGGCGAGTTCCCGTTCCGTGACGCCGCCCGCGGGGATCATCGCCGATGCCTGCCGGTTGCCGAGCGTGATCGTGCCGGTCTTGTCGAGCAGCAGCACGTCCACGTCCCCGGCCGCCTCCACTGCGCGCCCGGAGGTCGCAATGACGTTCTTCTGCAGCATGCGTCCCATCCCGGCCACGCCGATCGCCGACAGCAGGCCCCCGATGGTGGTGGGAATGAGGCAGACGAGCAGGGCCACGAGTACCGTCACCGACACTGCCTGGCCAGCCTTGGCCGCGTCTACGGCGTAGATCGAAAAAGGCAGCAGCGTGACCGTCGCGAGCAGGAAGATCAGCGTGAACGCCACGAGCAATATCGTCAGCGCGATCTCGTTGGGAGTCTTCTGCCGCTTCGCGCTCTCCACGAGCGCGATCATACGATCGAGGAAGGTCTCGCCCGGATCCACGCTGATACGCACCACGATCCAGTCGGACAGTACGCGCGTGCCGCCCGTGACGGAGCTGAAATCGCCGCCGGATTCGCGGATCACCGGGGCGGACTCACCGGTGATGGCGCTCTCATCCACCGAGGCCACGCCTTCGATCACTTCGCCGTCACCGGGTATGAAGTCGCCGGCTTCGACCAGCACCACGTCGCCGCGGCGCAGGCCCGCGGCCGGGGCCGTCACCATCTGGCCGCCGCGCTTCTTTTCGGTGAGCAATTTCGCCTGGATCTCGCGCTTCGAGGCACGCAGCGCCGCGGCCTGCGCCTTGCTGCGGCCTTCGGCGATCGCTTCGGCGAGATTTGCGAACAGGACCGTGAACCAGAGCCAGACCGTGATCGCCAGTATGAACCCGGCCGGCGCCTCGCCTTGCCCGAGCAGCGCATGGACGAAGAGGACGGTGGTCAGCAGGCTGCCCATGTACACCACGAACATCACCGGGTTCTTCAACTGCTGCCGCGGTGTCAGCTTGCGCAGCGAGTCGACCAGCGCGGTGTGGAGAATCGCGCTGTCAAAGAGCGGTTGCCTGAGGGGTTTGGTGGCCATCGTTTGATCCGATTGAGCTATTTCACGCCGATCATGACCAGGTGTTCCACGATCGGCCCGAGCGCCAGCGCTGGAACGAAGGTGAGCGCGCCGACCACGATCACGGTGCCGATCAGCAGGACGACGAACAGCGGCGTGTGTGTGGGCAGCGTTCCCGGCCCGGCCGGCACCGTCTTCTTGGCGGCCAGAGCGCCGGCGATCGCGAGAACGGGTACTGCAAGCCAGTAACGCGAGAACAGCATCGCGAATCCCAGCATGAAGTTGTAAAAAGGCGTATTGGCGGACAATCCGGCGAAGGCGCTGCCGTTGTTGTTGCCGGCGGAGGAGAATGCGTACAGGACTTCCGAGAACCCATGTATGCCGGAGTTCGCCATGCCGGCTTTTCCAGGTTCCACCAGCACGGCAAGCGCCGTGCCGGCCAGGACCACGAACGGCGGAATCAGGATGGCGATCGCGGCCATTTTCATCTCGTAGCCCTCGATCTTCTTGCCGAGGTACTCGGGCGTGCGGCCGATCATGAGGCCGGCCACGAAAACTGCGACCAGCGCGAACACGATCATGCCGTAGAGCCCGGAGCCGACCCCGCCGTAGATCACTTCCCCCAGCTGGATCAGCCACATCGGCGCCAGCCCGCCGAGCGGCGTGTACGAGTCGTGCATCGAGTTCACCGAGCCGTTCGAGGCTGCAGTCGTGGCCGTCGCCCACAGGGCGGAGTTCGCGATGCCGTAGCGGGTTTCCTTGCCTTCCATGTTGCCGCCGGCCTGCATTGCGCTCGCCGTCTGGTCGACGCCCGCGTTAGCGAGGATCGGATTGCCCGACTGCTCCGCGCCGTAGCAGAGTACGAGCAGGACGACGAAGACGATCGTCATCGCGCCCAGGAGCGCCCAGCCCTGGCGCGTGTCGCCCACCATGCGTCCGAAGGTGTAGCACAGCGCCGCGGGTATCAACAGGATGGCGAGCAGCTCCAGGAAGTTCGACAGCGGAGTCGGATTCTCGAAAGGGTGGGCCGAGTTCACGTTGAAGAACCCGCCGCCGTTGGTGCCGAGCTGCTTGATCGCGACCTGGGAAGCGGCGGGCCCCACGGCGATCACCTGTTCCTTCGCGGTGGCCTTCTCTGTCACGGGTTGGCCCTTCTCGTCCTTCAGCGGCTGGCCCGCGGCGTCGAGCTTTGGATTGTCGTACTCGACCGGTTCCATGAGCGCGACCGTGTGATACGCGGCGTAAGTCTGTACGACGCCTTGCGATACCAGCACGAGCGCGAGCAGCGTTGCGAGTGGAAGCAGGATGTAGAGCGTGCCGCGTGTCATATCCACCCAGAAGTTGCCTATGGTCTGGGCCGCGCGGCGAGTGAATCCCCGTATTAGCGCGACGAGCGTGGCCACGCCGCTCGCGGCGGAAACGAAGTTCTGAACCGTCAGCCCGAGCATCTGGGTGAGATAGCTCATGGTGGTTTCGCCGGAGTAGCCTTGCCAGTTGGTGTTGCTGGCGAAGCTCACCGCCGTATTGAACGAGGAATCGGGTGAAACGGCGCCCAGGCCTTGCGGGTTGAACGGCAGGATCGCCTGAAAACGCTGCAAGGCGTAGACCGCCAGGAATCCCAGCAGGTTGAAGACGAGCATCGCCACGGCGTACTCGACCCAGCGCATTTCGCGGGCGGAGTCGATGCCGCACAGGCGGTAGATGACGCTCTCGACCGGTCCGCCGATGCGGTTCGCGGCCGAGCGGCCCTCGTACACGTTCGCCATGTACGCGCCCAGCGGTTTCGCCAGTGCGATCAGCACGACGACATAGAAAGCAAGCTGCAGCAGCGCGTTCGCGGTCATCAGAATTTCTCCGGCCGGAACAGCGCGTAGAGCAGGTAGACGAACAGGCCCGCGGCGACGAGACCGGAGAGGATATAGATCCAGGTCATGATTCCCCCCGCAGACGCTCACAGGCGTGCACGAGCAACGCCGTCACGATGAAAAAGGCCAGTGCCAGGCCGAGGTAGAGAAAATCCATCTCAGTCTCCTGCTGTTTCTTGCTACGCCGTCGAAGATAGAGGCGGGGGCGTAAAGACGGAGTAAAGAAACCGGGCCGGTGCGTAATAATCGCGTATGGATGCGCTTACTGCATTTGGGCTCTTCGCGGTTACGGCCATGATGATTTGCTACGCCTTCGAGCGCAGAAGCCACTGGTTCGTTCTTGGATTCGCCGTGGCCTGCGCTCTGGGCTCGATCTACGGCTTTCTCCAGGGAGCGTGGCCGTTCGGAGTCGTAGAGGGCGTGTGGATGGGCGTTGCCCTCCGCCGGTGGGCTCTTGCACGGGCCGGGCGGTAAGCCCGGAAGAGGACCCGCTACAATGGCGGCCGGGATTCGACGAAGCGACGGGCCATGACTATCCACCAGATGCAAATCCGGCCGGACGAGGACGAAGACCGCCTGCTCCTGCGGCTCTCGACCACGGACGGAGCGGAATTCCGCTTCTGGCTCACGCGCAGCTTCGTGAAGAAGCTGTGGGCCATGCTGCTCAAGATGGTGGAGTGGGACAAGGCCGTGCAGCAGCAGTTCGACGCATCGATGCGCCAGACGGTGCTGGAGATCCAGCACCAGGGCTACGCCCAGCAAGGTGACTATTCCAAGGGCTTCGAGGAGACTCCGCGCAGGTTCCCGCTCGGCGAGGCGCCGGTCCTGCTCGCGAGCGGGAAGGGCGTCAGGCGCGACGACGGACTCTACGTGTTGAGTCTCTTCCCGCCGCAAGGGCAGGGTCTCGACATGACGCTCGACACGCGCCTGCTGCACATCTTCGGCAAGCTCGTGCAGGACGCGGTCGCGCGCGCCGACTGGGATATCACCCTCGCCCTGAGCGAGAAGGCAGCGCAGCCTGCGCAGCTCGAAGCGGCGGCGCCGCGCAAGCTCAACTAAGGCCGGATCGGGATCCTTCCGGACCCGTCCAGCTGCGTGCGTTCGAGACGGACTCGAGGCCGCTCAACGCACGCGAGCTTTTCGCGCAATCCATATAATCGCGTCATGGAGCAGAGCGAGCAGCCAGCCGCGGTGAGCGTCGTGCAGGCGACGCTTGCCCTGGCTTTGCAGCGATTTCAGGAACGGCGCTTCGCCGAATCCGAGGCGCTCTATCGCCGCGCGCTCGAGACGTTTCCCGCGAACTCCGATGCGCTCAACATGCTGGGCGTCGTGCTCGCCGAGCGCGGCAATCCGCTGTTGTCGCTCAAATACATAGACGACGCGATCCGCCTGGCGCCGGGAAACGCGGCGTACCTCACCAATCGCGGCGAAATCCTGCGCCGGTGGGGAATGCTCGACGAGGGACTCGCCTGCTGCGAGCGGGCCGCCGCGCTCGACCCGTCCTCGCCCGAGGCGCGCAACAACCTCGGGCTGGCGCTGCTCGGCAAGGCGCGATTCGCCGACGCCATACCTCATTCGCAAGCGGCTATCGCGCTCAGGCCGGGCATGGCGCAGGCGCATTTCAACCTGGGCCGCGCGCTGAAAGGGCTGGAGCGGTGGACGGACGCAGCGCTGGCGCTCGGCGACGCGGTCGCCGCCGACCCGCGCTACGCGGATGCCTGGTACGAGCTCGCCACCGTGCAGGAGCGGCTCGACGATTCCGCCACGAGCGTCAAATCCTGTCAGAAGGCGCTGGAATGCCGCGCCGAGTTCCCCGAGGCGCTGGTGGCGCTGGGCGACGCCTGGAACTCGCTCCGGAACGCGGAGAACGCGGGGAACGCCTACCGCCGCGCGCTGCAGGTCAGTCCGGGTTACGCCGTTGCCAGCTATCAGCTTTCGCTGTGCCTGCTGGGGCAGGGACATTTCGCGGAAGGCTGGAAGCTCTACGAATCCCGCTTCGATCCGGCAATACCGGGTGCGGCAGCGCCGCCCCTCATGCCGATACCCATGTGGCAGGGCGAAGATCTGCTTGGCAAACGGCTGCTGGTGCTGACGGAGCAGGGCTACGGAGACCATATCCAGTTCGCGCGGTTCGTGCCGCTGCTCGCGCGGCGCGGCGTGGATATTGTCTTCGGCGCGAGCCCGGAGATGCGCGAGCTGACTGCGACTCTGGAAGGCGTCGCGCTCACGGTGACACAGGTGGAAGACGCGTGGACGAGCGGCTGCGACTACTGGACCTACGTCGCGAGCCTCCCGCTCCGGCTCGGGATCGGCGCCGGCCGCGTTCCGGCCGTGGTGCCGTACCTCCGCGTTGATCCGGCTCGCCTCGAGTCGTGGGAGGCGCGCCTGTCGGAATACGGGAGCGCCCTCAAGGTGGGCCTGTGCTGGGCGGGCCGGCCTACGCACGGCAACGACTGGCGGCGCTCGATTCCCTGGGAGCGGCTGGCGCCGCTCGCCGGCGCGCGGGACGTGGTGTTCTTCAGCATCCAGACCGGAGACCGGTCGGACGATGCCGGATGCGCGCTGGACGGCATACGCCTCGTCCGGTGCGAAGGTGAACTGAAGGATTTCGCGGACACGGCGGCGCTGCTGTCGGAACTGGATCTCCTGATCTCGGTCGATTCGGCTCCGGTACATCTCGCCGGCGCGCTGGGGCGGCCGGTCTGGACGCTGCTTCCGTTTCAGCCCGACTGGCGGTGGCGGCTCGACGAAACAATATCGCGCTGGTATCCGACGATGCGGCTCTTCCGCCAGCAACGCAGCGGTGATTGGGAAGCGGTGATCGCCCGCGTTGCCGCGGACCTCGCTGCCTTCAGGCAGTGACTATCAGGCAAGCATCAAATTCCAAGCACCAAATTCCAAGCACCAAATTCCAAATAAGCCCCAAGTCTCAAAAGCCCAAGCACCAAACCTTCGTGTGGAATTTGTTATAGCTGTAGCCGCTTGCCGTAGCCCGTGAGCTCCAGGTAGCCGCGGCCCACGGGCTTTCCGTCGGCGAGCGCCCGCGCCGCGCCTTCCCAGTAGATCGCTCCCGTGGTCGCGCGCGTGTCGTGCTCCTGGTCATCGAAAAGCGGCTCGATCGCCAGCTCCAGCTCCCCGGCCCGCACCTGCCACGACACCGGATACGTGATCCCGGTGCGAGCCGACTTCCACTCGCGGCCGGGGATGAAGCTCACCGTTTCCGGGGAAAAGACGGTCATACGTCCATCCGGCCGGCGCAGCGAGCCGCCGGCCCAGTACTGCCCGCCTTGCCTGTCGCGCATGCGGAATGCCATCAAGGCGCCGCCGTCATCCATGTTGATGCCGATCCAGTCCCAGCCAACGGCGCCGCTTGCGAGGTATTGCGAGGACCACTCATGGTCGAGCCAGGCGACGCCGCTCACCGGCTGCTTCCCCTTTCCGCGAATCAGCGACCCGCTGGCCCTGAGATGCGGCAGGCTGTAGTAGTAGCTGGCCGACTCGGGGGCGGGCCCCTTGCGGCTATACCCGTTCCGACCTTGAAGAATGGGCGGCTGCGTCGACGCAAGCACGAGATCGAGTGAGACCTCGCGCGTTGCGATGCTGGTTCGGTAGGAGTTGTCGGCCCGACGCAGCGACCAATCATCGACCCACACCCGCGTGCGTCCGCGGTCCGCGCCGGCCAGCTCGAAGCCGGAGCGCGCCGCCCGCTGTGCGTGAATGAGGCTCCCCACGGCCTGATCGGCAATCGCGGCGTGCGCGATGATGATCTGGCGCGGAGCGAATGCGCTCGGGTTGTCGTCCTTGAGTTGCGGCCTTGCGCGAAAGAAGGTGATCTGGAAGCCCAACGGCCCCGGGTCCAGCCAGCCCGTCACGTACCACCACTCGATGCGGAAGTCGGGGTGGCTGCCGTGGTCCTCGGGGAAGCGCAGGCGGTAGCCGGGGACCACCTGCGCGAACGGCGTGAGTGGTGATGAGTGACGGGTGATCGGTGCCTTGGCGTCAGCAGCCTGCGCGAGGCGCTCGGGCGAGAGCAAGGTCGCCGCCAACAGCGTCAACGTTCGCCGCCTGCCGCGCATTGTTGTTAACTCATCACTCATCACTCATCACTCATCACGCCTCACCAGTCTTCGCGCACCGCGCGCACCACGTCCTCCCCGATCGCCGCCCGACCGCTCCAGGCCGCGGTTGCGACCGCCGCGCCGACGATCACCGAAGCAAGGGCAGCCAGCCCCAGCCACGGCACGTCGAGGTCCATGCTCCAGTGGAAGGACTGCCGGTTGATGACGTGTATGAGGATCAAGCTCAGCAACCAGCCTACCGCGAGGCCGAACGCCACGCCCAGCGCCGAAACCAGCGCGCCTTCGCAGGCAAGCAGCGCGCCGATTTCGCGTCTCGTCATTCCGAGATGGCGCAGGACCCCGAATTCGCGCCGGCGGGAGAGCGCCTGGGCGCTGAACGATACACTCACGCCAAAAAGCCCGATCAGCACCGCCGCCACCTCCAGCGCATAAGTGATGGCGAAGGTGCGATCGAAGAGTGCAAGCGAATTCGCCCTGATCCGGCGGGTGGTGGCGATCTCAATGCCGGCGTCGCCGGGCAGGCGTTCCCGCAGCGCGCGCTCCGCGCTGGAGAGATCGGTGCCGGCTGCGAGCCAGATCGCCGCGTCGTTGGCGAGGCGATCGCCGGTCAGCCGGATGTAAAGGTCCCGGTCGATCGCGGCCGCGCCGCTCTGCCGCACGTAGTCCCGCCATACGCCGGCTACCACGAAAACCACCGGTGCCCCCGCGATCGGCAGGCGCACCTGGTCGCCGACCCGCCAGCGGTAAAGCTCGGCCGCGACTTCAGAGACCCAGACCGGCGGCGGGCCGGTCGCCGCGGGTGCGATGGACGGCCCCACCACCGGCAGTACCCGGGCGGCGTCGGCCGGGCCGGCGAGGAGGACCACGGGCGGGCGTCCGGGATCCAGCAGGAGGTTCTGGCTGCGCAGGAATTGCACGCGGGCGAGACCGGGTGTCGCGGCTATGCGCGCCTGCTCCACCGGGCCGAGGAACGCCGTCTCACCGGTGCGTGCCGCGCGCAGGTAGAGGTCGGCGGGCAGCATGCGCTCGAGCCAGTGCTCGAGCGAGCTCCGGAACGAGCTCACCATGATCAGCATCGAGACCATGAGGCTCACGCTTGTCACGATGGCGGCGATGCTGATCGCGGACTGGCGCGGCGTCGCCTTCAACTGTGCGACGGCGATGCCGAGCGGCGCCAGCGCAGGCAGCGGCACGCGATCGAGGCATGCTTCGGCCAGCCACGGCATGAGCAGCACGGCGCCCAGCAGCACCAGCGCAATTGCCGCGTAGCCCGCTATGGGCAGCCCGTTCACCGCCGGCACGAACGTGAGGGCGAGTCCCGCCCCCGCAGCGAGGATGCCCCACCAGGGCGTACGCAGTCTCGCGAGCGATTCCTCCTCGTCCCCCGCGCGCAAGGCGCGACCCGGCGCCCGGCGCGCGGCTTCCCACGCCGGGGCGGCGGCGCCCAGCACGGCGAAACCGACACCGAGTATGAAGAAGAACGCGAGCGTCCCGCGGTCGGGGTGCACGTCCGCCGCAATGGCGCGGAAATAACCTGCGCCGAGATCCGCGCCTATGCTCGCCAGCGCGTGGCGGGCGAGGAGGTAGCCGAGCGCCACGCCCAGGGCGGCGCCGGCCGCGCCGAGGGCGGCGCCTTCGAGCAGGAGCTGCGCCGCGAGGGAGCGGCGCGTGACGCCGAGGGTCCGGAGCAACGCGAGCTGGGTGCGGCGGCGAAGCAGGGCGAGGACCTGTGAGGAAAACACCAGGAATGCGCCCGTGAAAAGGGCGACGAGGGCAAGCATGTCGAGGTTGAGCCGGTACGCTTGCGTAAGGCTTGCGCCGCGCTCGCCCTCGGCTTCGGGAGGCGCCGCGTGCACGCCCGCTGGCAGCATCGCCTGCAATTCGCGGCGAAACGCCGCGCTGTCGGTGCCGGCCTTGACCCGCAGGTCGATGCGGTTCAGCCGTCCCAGGCGCGCCAGTTTCCATTGCGCGGCGCCCACGTCCATGACGCCCAGCCGCTGGCGGTAGGCGCCCTCGGGCAGCAGGCCCGCAATCTTCAGCGCGACGGTCGCGGCCCCGACGTTCACCTTCAGCTCATCTCCGACCTTGAGCCCGAGCCATTGCGCGGCCGCGTGCGAGAGCAGTATCGCGTCGGCATCGAAGATATCGAGGGTCATGCCCGAGCGCTCGGGCAGCAATCCGGGCTGCACTTGCGCGGCACGCAGCGGGTCGAAGCCGAGCACACGGAGGCTCTCCTGCCGTCCGGCGAGCGCCACGTCCGCCTCCACCGCCGGATTCGCGGCCTCGACCTGCGGCAGCCGCGCGATGCGAGGGTACAGTGACTCGTCGAATCCCGAGCGGGGGCCCCGTACCACCAGGTCGGCCTCGCCGGCAAGGTGCCGGGAGGCGATTTCGAATTCGTTCAGGGCGCTGGCATTGATGAGATGCACCGCAACGCCGAGCGCCACGCCCAGCGCGATCGCCGCGATCGCAAGAACAGCCCGGCCCGGATGCTCCCGCAGCGGCCCGAGGACGAGCGCATTGAATACGAGCAGGCGGCCGCCGCGCGTCAGGCGTGAGGCGTCAGGCGTCAGGCGAGAACCAGTCACGGATCACCGGTCACGGCGGCCTCGGCTACGCAAGTGGAGCATCAAAATTCTCGCGTCGGCCGCTGCGCGTCACCGGGGGTGCCGCTGCGACTCGGTGTGCGCAGCAGGGTGCGGGAGCAGCGAGCGGCCCCGGCAAGTGGAGGCGTATGCGACGCAGCGGCTCTGCGCCCCGTCCCGCACCACCGTTCCGGAGACCGAGGCCGGGGTGTGTCCCCACAAACCGGGGCTGCTTCACTCCTCGACGCGCTGCCACTCGTCACTCCTTCAGGCCATCGGCCGTCAGAGTCAGCACGCGGTCGGCGGTCGCCGCCGCGATGGGCGAGTGCGTGACGAGTATGCCGGCGCTCCCTTCACGCTTGACCTGCTCGCGCAGCAGGGCGAGCACTTGTGCCGCCGCATCCTGGTCCAGGTTGCCCGTCGGTTCGTCCGCGAGCAGCAGCTGCGGCCGATGGACCAGCGCCCGGGCGATAGCCACGCGCTGCATCTCCCCGCCCGAAAGCTCGCGTGGAAAGCTCGCCGCGGCGGCGGCGAGCCCCACCGCTTCCAGCATCTGCCCGACCCTCACGACACGGTCGTGGGCGGACGCGCCGTTAAGCGCGAGCGGAAGCGCGACGTTTTGCGCGACGGTGAGATGAGGCAGCAGGTGAAAGGCCTGGAACACGAAGCCGATCCGCTCGCGCCGCAGCCGCGTTCGTTCCGCATCCGCCAGCGCCGTTATTGTCGCGCCGTCGAGGGAGACGCTGCCCGCGTCGGGCTCATCGAGTCCCGCGATGAGGTTCAGCAGTGTGGACTTGCCGACGCCCGATTCACCCATGAGCGCGACGTACTCGCCCGGCCCGACGTCGAGCGTCACGTCGCGCAGCACCAGCCGCGGGCGCGCGCCGCCGTAGGACTTGGAGAGATTGCGGATCGCGAGCACGGCCTACATTCTAGAACCTGTAACAGGTTCTGGCCGCGCCGGCGATAAATCCGGTGGCGGCGTGCCGTACGCCGGGGCACCGTGACGGTAACGACCTTGGTGCAGTGATACCCCCGGGCTCAGGCCAATGAATGCGCCTTTCCGGGGGCTACGTTGTCACGGAGGAGCACGGAGATGTCGCTCGCGGGCCGCGGTTTGCTGAAATAGTATCCCTGGATCTCGTCGCATTCGAAGTCGCGCAGGAAATTCAGCTGCTCCTCGGTCTCTACGCCTTCGGCCACTACGCTCAACCTCATGCTGTGCGCCATGGCGACGATGGCCTGTGTGATCGCTGCGTCGTCGCCGTCCCCCGGCAGGTCCCGGATGAACGAGCGGTCGATCTTGAGGGTGTCCAGGGGAAAGCGCTTGAGATAGTTCAGGGACGAGTACCCCGTTCCGAAATCGTCGATCGAGAGATGTATCCCGAATGCCTTGAGCTTGTTGAGCAGCGTAACCGCCTGTTCCGGATTCTGCATGACCACGCTTTCGGTGATCTCCAGCTCCAGGAACGCCGGGTCGAGGCCGGTTTGCCTGAGAATTCTCGCCACGTCCGCGAGCAGGGTTTCATGGTTGAACTGGCGCGGTGAAAGATTGACGGCGACCCGACCCGACCATCCCTGCGCCTGCCACGCCTTGGTCTGCGCGCATGCCGTCGTGAGCACCCATTCGCCGATGGGCACGATCAGACCGGTTTCCTCCGCGAGCTGGATGAACTGGGCGGGGGCGATCAGTCCCTGCGCAGGCTGCTGCCAGCGCAGCAGCGCCTCCACGCCGGTGATGCGGCCGCTCGCGATATCGAGTTTCGGCTGGTAGTGCAGGAGGAATTCGTTGCGTTCCAGGGCGCGGCGCAGGCTGGACTCCAGCTTGAGGCGCTCGATGGAGTGAACGTTGATGTGCGCCGAGTAGAACTGGAAGTTGTCCTTTCCCTGCTCCTTGGCCCGGTACATCGCGATGTCCGCGTTCTTCATCAGCGTTTGCAGATCGGCGCCGTCGTCGGGGCAGGTGCTGATGCCGATGCTTGCCGTGAGATGGAATTCCTGGCCGCCGACCAGGAACGGCTTCCCCATGGCGGCGAGTATCTTCTGCGCGACTACTGCTGCGTTCAGGGGCCGCGGCGGCTCCTCGACCAGCACGATGAATTCGTCGCCGCCGAGCCGCCCCACCGTGTCGCTCTGGCGCAGGCAGCCACGCAGCCGATCCGCGACTTCCTTGAGCACGCGATCGCCGGCTTCGTGCCCGAGCGTGTCGTTGATGTTCTTGAAGCGATCGAGATCGATGAAAAAGACCGCGAGCGAGCGCCCGGTCCGCTGCGCGCGCGTCAGCGCGTGGGACAGGCGTTCGTTGAACATGGTGCGATTCGGCAGCCCGGTGAGCTCGTCGTAGTGTGCCAGATGCCGGACGCGCTCCTCGGCCTGCTGGCGCACGAGGTACTGTCCTATCTGGTTCCCGATGGACCGCGCGATCTCGATCAGCTTGTCGTCGGGTTCCCGCACGTCGCGGTGGAAGAACTCCATTACGCCCAGGACCTCGGTCCCGACCAGAAGCGGAAAGCAGAAGGCACCGTGCAGATCGGCTTTCGCCACGAGTGCAGCACGCTTGAAGCCGCTGGAGCGCGACAGGTCCGAGATCCACTTGGGCTTGCCGGTGGTGTAAGCCTGTCGCACCAGGCCCTGGTCGTTGCCGGGTTCGGGCTTCACCGTCCGCTTCGTGGTTATCCCCACGAATTCCTGGATCTCGGGGCTGTCGACGCCCCAGCATTCGAAGCATCGCAGCAGGCCAGCCTCGCTGTCCCAGGCCCACCGCGCGCCGCAATGCCATTTGAGGGTCTCGCAAATCGTCCGGATGATCATGGGGATCGCTTGCGCCAGGGTCTCGGCTTCGGCGAGCACGCGCGTCACCGCATGCTCCATCGCCTGGCGATTTTCCGCCTGTACCCGCTCGGTGATGTCCTCGATGATGCGGATGAAATAGAGCGGCATGCCCGCCGCGTCTCTTACCAGCGATACCGTCCGGTTAACCCACAGGTCGGAGCCATCCTTGCGCCGGTACAGCCGTTCCGACGAAAAGGTAGCGACTTCGCCTTTCAGCATCGCCTCGCGGTATCGCGGCTGATCAGATCCCACGTGGTCCGGATGGACGAACTCATCGGTACGCATCCGCGCGAGCTCTTCCTGCGCATAGCCGAGCATCTCGCAGAGCTTCGAATTCGCGTGCAGGACCCTGTCTTCCTCGATCGAGGTATGCATGATGCCGACCGGCGCGTTGTCGAAGGTCGCCCGGTAGCGCTCCTCCGCCTGCTTGCGCTCGGAGATGTCGCGAATGATGACCGCGGCGCCCACGACCTCTCCAGCCTCGTTCTTGATGGGTGAAATGCTGGACAGGACGTTGATGGTCCGCCCGTCCCTGGTGAGACGCACCCTCTCGACTGCCGGTATCGTATCGCCGCGCTGCAGCCTTTCGCTGTTGTCCTCGAGGTGGCGGTGCCCTTCCGGCACGATCATGGCGGTCGACTGGCCGATCATCTCGCTCTCGGAATAGCCGAATATCCGCTCGGCGCCGGCGTTCCACGACGTAATGGTGCCGTCGAGAGAGCGGCCGATGATCGCATCGTTGGAATTCTCGACGATCGCGGCGAGCCGGGCGCGCTCGGCCTCGGCGCGCTTGCGCCCCGAGATGTCCCGGAACATCAGTGACACCCCGATTATCCTGCCGGCAGGATCCTTGATCGGAGACTGTGTTATCGACACATCGATGCGCCGGCCGTCCTTGGTGAGGCGCACCGTATCGTACGGCGGGGCGGGAAGATTCTGCAGAAGAAGCTCGCGCTGCCGGGCGACCTGCGCCATTCCTTCGGCGGGAATGATGACGGAAATATTCCGCCCGATGACTTCTCCGGCCGTGTAGCCGAACATGCGCTCTGCAGCCGTGTTCCAGCTCGTGATGTTCAGATCCGGATCCCGGCTGACGATCGCGTCATGTGAGCCCTGCACGATGGCCGCGAGGCGGGCGCGATCGGCTTCGGCCTCCTTGCGCTCCGTGATGTCTTCCACCACGCTGATCACGTACTGCGGATTGCCGGCGTTATCGCGAGCGACCGACATGGTCCGTCGTCCCCAGACGATGGCGCCGTCCTTGCGCACGAAGCGCTTCTCACCGATGGCGGCCTTGATCACGCCTTCGGTGACCTGGCTGCGGAACGTCGCCCCCTGGCCGTAGTCATCAGGATGCGTGATGTCCAGGATGGCCTTGCCGATGAGTTCCGCGCGCGGATAGCCGAGCATGTCGCAGAATTTCTGGTTGACGTCGACCAGCACCCCGTCGAGATCGACGCGCGTCATCCCGACCGCTGCGTTCTCGAACATGGCGCGGTAACGCGCCTCGCTCATCCTGGTTTCGGTCACATCCTCGACGACGCGTATGTAGTATTGGGGCGTGCCGTCCGCGCCCCTCGCGACGGACGTGGTGCGCTTGGTCCAGATCACGTTCCCATGCTTGCCGATGTATCGTTGCTCCGACAGATAGGTATCGATCTTGCCCGCCAGCAGCTGCTGTTCGAGTTCGGCATCGCTGGCAACATCCTTCGGATCGCCGAGGCCCGCGGGCGGCAATTGTTGCAGCTCCTCGAGCGTGTAGCCGGTCATGTCGAGGAATTTCTGATTGGCGAGCAGGATCCGGCGCTCGAGCGAGGAGTGCACGATGCCGACCGCCGCATGATTGAAGGTCAGCTCGAAGCGGCGTTCGAGATCCTTGCGTTCGGTGTCGCTCCGGCGCAGGTCCTGCGTGATGCGTTCAGCGAGATAGATCGCGCGTCTGCCCGAAGTCGCCAGCGACCATACCAGGCCGGTGAGCAGCACGGTGATGAGGGTGCCCAGGAGAAAGACAATCCATGGCAGCAGGCGGTCGGATGCCGCCACGAAGTTCTCGCGTGCGTTGAAATGGAGGTTCCAGCGTCGGCCACCCACCTCCAGCGCTCCGATGCGGGTGAGCTTGGCTGACTTTCCGGCTGCGGGACTGGCCGGACGCGAATCCGCGGGCAGCAGGCGGCTGCTGTCGAACATCAGGTTTTCCGCGGAAGGCTGCTGCAGCGCTTGCCCGCGCTCCACGAAGCCTGCGTCGTGGATGCGCAGATGCATGGTCTGCAGGAATCGCTCGCTCAATACGCCGCGCATGAGGTCGATCGCGACAAACGACGTGCTGACCATACCGCTGAAGGCTTCGCGGCGCTGCTCGACGGTGCCTGCGGGCATTCCTTTCCGGTAGACGGGCATGCGCATCGCAAATCCGGGGTGCCGCCGTGGATCGTGCGCCAGCGCGATCGTTCCCGATGCGGTGAGCTGCCCTGAGTCGCGGGTACGGTCGAGAGTGGCCCTGCGCACGGGATCGCCCCCGAGATCGAGGCCGAGCGCTGCCTCGTTTCCCGGCATCGGCTCCACGTATTCCACGATGACGTATTCGCCCCGGTTTCCTGCCGGCTTGGCCGCAAAGCCCGGATATCCACGCGGATCCACGCTGCGATCATTCCGGACCATCTCCTCGAAGGCTTCCCGCTGTGCAGCAGGAACGCGTCGGGCGTAGTGGATGACCTGAACGCCGGGATAGCGGTGCTGCAGATCGAGGGTCGCGATGTAGGTCCGGAACTCGTCCCGGCTGACGGAATCCGACGCGATGAACAGCGCCTTCACGCCGAGCAGCACGTCTGAGTAGGAACGGATGCGCGCTTCGATGGCGTCTTGTGCCTCGGCGACGACGTGGTTGAATTGCTGCTCTGCGTCCTGCTCGATCTGCCGCCCAATGAACAAGGCGGCGGCTACGGATAGTGCCGTCCCGACGGCGAACACCAGGTACGCCGTCGCGGCACCGTTGAATAGACGAGCAAGCTTCAGTTGCATGTTGTGCGCTGACGCGGGCCAGCCCAGAAATCGCATGGGGTGCTCGTCGCCTTCTGCCGGAGGGGGCGAGTCCACCCGTGATTACGGCTTACGGTGTCGTAATCTTGAGTGTCTCGTTGGAGGATACGCACCCCGCGGGGGAGAGCGCCGCAGCGAAGGTCGCGCGGGGCGAATCTGCTAATATTTGGCGTCGCGCCGGATAACGATAATGACGAAGGAATGCGAGTGAAATCAATATATTATGGCGTTGCGTGTGCCCTCATCTCGGCTTGCGGCGCGGCGCTGGCGACTGCGGCTGCCGCGCAGGCCTACCCGGCTCGTGCAGTGCGCCTCATCATTCCGTTTTCTGCCGGCGGCGCGGCCGATGTTCCTGCAAGAATACTCACGCAGCGGATGTCCGAATCCCTGGGACAGCAGGTTATCGTGGACAACCGGCCCGGCCTCGGTTCGGCGATCGGCGCCGAACTTGCCGCCAAGGCGCCGCCCGACGGATACACCCTGTTCCTCCTCAGCAACACGCACTTCGTCACGGCGGCCCTGCACAAGAAGCTGCCCTACGACCCGCTGAACGACTACGCACCGATCACGCAGATCACGAGTGCGCCCAATGTCCTGGTGGTCCATCCATCGCTGCCGGCGAAGACCGTGAAGGACCTGGTCGCGCTCGCCAGAGCGAGACCGCGGCAGATCGACTACGCGTCCTCCGGAAACGGCAGCACGCAGCATCTGACCGGGGCGCTGTTCGCGAGGATGGCGGGCATAGAGATGACCCATATTCCCTATCGCGGCAGCGGCCAGGTGACCGCGGACCTGCTCGGCGGCCAGGTGATGGTCGCTTTTCCCGGCATCGCGGGCATGCTGCCGCACATCAAATCCGGAAAGCTGCGCGCGCTGGGCGTGACGAGCGCGAAGCGCTCTCTCGAGTTGCCGGACGTTCCGACCATCGCGGAAGCGGGCGTCAAGGGCTACGAGATGGTCGCGTGGTTCGGCCTTGGCGCCCCGAAGGGCCTGCAGCGCGAGGTGCAGATGAAGCTCCACGGCGACCTGCTGCGCATACTCCGGAATCCCGATTTCCAGAAAAGCATGGCGACCGTGGGGCAGGAGCCCGCGTGGCAGGACTCTCCCGAACGCTTCCTTGGCTTCCTCAAGGTCGAGGCGGTCAAGTGGGCGAAGATCGTACAGGAGAGCGGGGCGACGGTTCAGTGACCAATGCGCATATGGGTGAGGGAATGAAACGATTGCGGATCATCGTGGCGCTTGCGGGCTGGCTGCTCCTTCCCGGGCTGTCGGACGCGCAGAACTATCCGACCAGGCCGGTGCGGCTCATCATCCCGTATTCGGCCGGTGGCGCGACCGACGTCGTGATGCGTATCCTTGCGCAAAAGCTGCCTGATTTCCTGGGCCAGCAGCTCGTGATCGACAACCGCACGGGCGCGGGCGGACTGATAGGGATAGATACCGCGGCGAAAGCGGCGCCCGACGGCTACACGCTCCTCGCGAGCAGCACGCCTCACGTCATTCTGCCGCATCTCCACAAGAGCCTGCCCTTCGATCCGCTCGGGGACTTCGTACCCATAACGCAGGTCAGCACCCAGCCGTACGGGTTGACGGTGCATCCGTCCCTGGGAGTGAGCTCGGTGAAGGAGCTGATCGCGCTCGCGCAAAAGCAGCCGGGAAAGATCAATTACGCCTCCTCCGGCAACGGCGGAGCGCAGCATCTTTTCGCCGCAATGTTTGTGTCGATGGCGAAGATCGACATGGTTCACATCCCGTACAAGGGAAGCGGCCCGGCGCGCGCCGATCTGCTCGGTGGCCAGGTGAAGGTCGGCTGTCTCGGCATTGCGAGCATCATCAGCAATCACAAGGCGGGACAACTGCGCATACTCGCGGTCACGAGCGCCAGGCGCTCGCAGGAGCTTCCCGACGTGCCGAGCATTGCAGAGACTATTCCCGGCTACGATGCATCGCTCTGGGACGGTCTCTTCGCTCCGCGGGGAACGCCGCCCGCAGTGACAAACCGGATCCTGCGCGCTGTCAGGAGTGTGATGGAACTTCCGGAAATGAAGGCGGCGTTCGAGCGCGTTGGCACCCACGTTGCCATCTCCGAGCCCCGGGCATTTGCGGAGTACGTGAAGGCGGAATACGCGAAATGGGGCAAGGTAGTGCGGGACGTGAAGCTGCAGATAAATTGACCGGGCAGGGACGATGGCGACCCTGGTCAAGCGCGAGCTGAAGCGGTCGCTGAAAACGATACACCTGTGGGGTATCGCCGTCGGTCTCGTCATTTCCGGCGAGTATTTCGGCTGGAGCTACGGCTGGGCGAGCGCCGGTACCCTGGGCTTTCTCGTGACCTCGCTGGTGGTGGCCGCGATGTACACCACCTTCATCTTCAGCTTCACCGAGCTGACCACGGCCATCCCGCACGCGGGCGGGCCGTTCGCGTATGCGCGGCGGGCCTTCGGGCCCAATGGCGGCTATCTTGCGGGTGTCGCCACCCTGGTCGAGTTCGTGTTCGCGCCGCCGGCAATCGCGCTGGCGATCGGGGCCTACCTCAACGTGCAGTTTCCGGGGCTCGACGCGAAGCACGTCGCGATCGGGGCGTATGCGATCTTCATGCTTCTCAACCTCGTCGGCGTGGCTATCGCGGCGACCTTCGAATTGTTCGTGACACTGCTCGCGATCTTCGAGCTGCTCGTCTTCATCGGCGTAGTGGCGCCCGGTTTCTCGATCGCCAACTTCGTCGCGCACGGCTGGGTCGGAGCCGACACATTCTCGAGCGCGGCGGTGAGCGGCATGTTCGCCGGGGTACCATTCGCGATCTGGTTCTTTCTCGCGATCGAAGGCGCAGCGATGGCGGCCGAGGAAGCGGAGAACCCGCGCACGACCATCCCGCAGGCCTACATCGCCGGCATCCTGACACTGGTCGCGCTCGCGATAGGCGTGATGGTGGCGGCGGGCGGCGTGGGGGACTGGCGCCAGTACAGCAATATCAACGACCCGCTGCCGCAGGCGATGAAAATCGTGGTCGGCGAGGGCTCGGGGTGGCTTCACATGCTGGTGTGGATCGGGTTGTTCGGGCTGATCGCGAGCTTTCACGGCATCATCATGGGCTATTCACGGCAGATCTACGCGCTCGCGCGCGCGGGCTACCTGCCGCGCTCGCTGGCTGCCGTGAACCGCCGCTTCCGGACGCCGCATTGGGCGCTGCTGGCTGGCGGCGTGATCGGCATCGCCGCGATCTTCTCGGATGAGGCCGTCAAGTACAACAACAACTCGCTGACGGCGAACATCGTCACCATGTCGGTGTTCGGCGCGATCGTGATGTACATCGTGTCGATGGCCGCGCTCTTCAAGCTGCGCCGCGCCGAGCCGCTGCTCGAGCGGCCGTACCGGGTGCCGTTCTATCCGCTGTTCCCGGCCATCGCACTGGGGCTGGCGCTGCTCGCGCTCGCCGCGATGATCTACTACAACGCCGTGCTGTTCGGCGTGTTCGTCGGGATCGTGGCGCTCGGGTACGGGTACTTCCTGCTCACCAGGGGAGCACGCGATGCGGCGCCGGTGGACGAGATGCTTCAGACGGCGGAGGGATGAGGGCGCGACGCTCTATTTCTTCCCGCGCGGCCGGTTCAGGAACGCCCGCAGCCGCTCGTTGGGCGCGCCGGTGTGGAAGGTCCTGCTGAACGCGTCGATGCTCGCCTGTATGCCGACAGCGGGCGGCGTCTCCAGCCAGGCTTCGAGGAGCCGCTTCTGGGCGCGAATGGCGCCGGGATCGGCGCGCACGATGTCTTCAAGCCATAGCTGCATTCCCGCATCGATTTCGCCGTCGGGCGTCAGCTTCTGCAGGAAACCGATGCGGTGCGCCTCCGCTGCATCGATGACGTTGCCGCGATAGAGCAGCTCGCGCGTGTGTCCCCAGCCGATCAGCGCGGGGAGCAGGCGCGCCTCGATGACCGACGGCAGTCCCACCTGCACCTCGGGCATGCCATAGCGGCTGCCGCGAGAGCCGATGCGCAGGTCGCACGCCGCCGCCAGCTCCATGCCTCCGCCCAGGCAGTATCCTTCGACGCGGGCGATGCTGGGCACGGGCAGCGCGCGTAACCCGTGGCAGGCCTGGTGGAGCAGCGTGATGAAATCTCGCGCCGCATCGGGGGTGAAATCGGCCATCTCGGCAATGTTCACCCCGCCCTGGAACGAGCCGCCCGGCGGTCCGCTGAGGACCAGGAGCCGCAATGTCGTGTCCTGCCGCAGTGCTTCCAGGGCCTGCACCAGGGAAGCGACCAGGGCGCGGCCCATCACGTTGACCGATTTCTCTCCCCGCAGCGTAAGCGTGGCTACGCCGTTTCCGACCGCGACGTCGACGCCCGTGTACAGAGTCGTTTCCAAACTAGCGTGTCGCGGTACTAATCATGGCCGGCGCAGGAGAACTCAGCGGCCTGTACCTATTCTGAACGACGCCCGGTCCTGCCCGTCCAGCTGGGCAAGCAGCCCCGTTTCCCAGGCGAGGTATTGCTTCATCGCCTCGCGATTTCCCGCGTGGCGATCGTGGACGAAGAACAGGTAGTCGATGCACTCGACGTCCGCCGGAACGGCGGGCGAGGCCCCGGTCGGGTAACCGGCCTTCTCCCATGCGGCGAGACCGCCGTCGAGACACTTTACGGCGGATGCCCCGGATTCGATGAGATCGATCGCTGCGAGCCGCGCGATATCGCGATCGCCGGCGATCAGGACGACGGCGCCCCTTGCGTTGCGCGCGTCCGCGGGAAGCCGTGACCGCGTGCTCCACCGGCTGCCTGGAACGTGGGCTTTGCGAAAATTCATGCTCGGCCCTAGGTCGAACGCGGTGCATTCACCACCGTCCAGCATCCGCTTGAGCTCCGCAGCCGTTACGGATGCCACATCCGGCAGGGCGGGTTTCGCCGGCGGCTTCGCCGCGACGCGCGCCCCGATGCCGCCCTCGAGGACGTGCACGTCGCAACCTAGTTGCTTGAGCCAGCTCGCCACGACCGGCGCGCGCACGCCTTCACTGTCGATCAGCACCAGACGCGCATTGCGCACCGCCACCCATTGGTCCGTCGCCTGGACGAGTTGTCCGCCGGGCGCATGCACCGCACCGGGGAGGGAGCCCGCGTCGAATTCTTCCGGCGTGCGCACGTCCAGCAATGCCGTCGTGCGCGCGGGGTCGGTGAGCCAGCGCTCGACTTCGGACGCGGTGACGGCGGGCACGGCGTGCCGTTCCATCAACGCGCGCGCCCTGGCCTGAAGTCCAGGCAGCTGCGCCTCGTCGACCCGTTCGGGATAACGCCGCGTCGCCCCGCGCTCGAGCTGGAAGTCCGCCAGCACCCACCCCTGCGTGCCGTTTTCGAGCGCGTAGACCGGGTTCGCGACGCCGAAATTGATGAGTGTCTGCGCGCCCATGATGGAACGCGTGCGCCCCGCACAGTTGACGATGATCTTGACCGCAGGGTCCTTGACGATCTCGCGTATGCGGTACGGCAGCTCGGCGTTCGGGCAGCAGATGCCGCCCGGGATGTTCATCTTCGTATACTCGGAGAACGGGCGGCCGTCCACGATCACGAAATTCTCGCCCGCTTCCTTCATGCGCGCGAGCTCGTGCACGGTCACGCGCGGCGTGTGGTACTCGTGCTCGACGAGCTCGCCGAAGAGTTTGCTCGGGACGTTGACCCCCTTGAACAATTCGTATCCGGCGGCCGCCCAGCCTCGGTTGCCGCCCGCGAGCAGGGCCACGTCCGTGTACCCGGCGGCCTGCAGCCGGGTTGCCGCGAGCGCCGCGCTCCCGGTGCCGTCTTCGTCGCAAAGAACGATGCGCGTCGACCTGCGCGGGACCAGGCGGGCTACATCCACCTCGAGCGTGCTGTAGGGTGTGGGTGTCGCGAAGAGCAGGTGCGACTCGCCGAACTGTCCGGCTTCACGCACGTCGAGCAGCGCGATCTCGCCGCCGTCGTGCATCATCGTCTTGAGTTCCCTTGGAGAGACCGTTCCGGCCATACCGTTTTCGCGTCCGACGCCCGGTCGCCAGAAGCTACTTCTTGTCCTTGTCTCGCGACAGTGAGCCACCCAACAGGGCGGCCGTGGGCCGATGATGGCCGCGCCTCAGGGGGTGCGGTTTATGGCCGGCAGGACTGGCTTCGTCGGTGTGCTTGGCCGCTGCGGGCTCATACGGTTTGGAAAAATCGAACCCGGAAGCATCCACCGTGCTCTTGGCTGCGGGCGCCGGGCGCGATGAGCGATGTTCGTCGCGTTCGCGGGCCGGACGCGGGTGCCGCTCCCGCTCCTCGCGCCCGCGAACCGGGGGCCGGCTCGTTTCCGTGCGTTCGTGGCCGGTGCGCGCGCCACGCCCGTGGGGCGCTCCATGACCGCGCCCTTCGGGCGCGTCGTGGCTGATCCCCGTGGCTGTCGCGCGCGGGATCGAGCGTTTCAGGAGCTTTTCGATGTCCTCCAGGAATTTCATCTCGTCGTTCGCCACGAGAGAAATTGCCTCGCCGGGCAGGCCGGCGCGGCCGGTGCGCCCGATGCGGTGCACATAGTCCTCCGCGGCGTGCGGCAGCTCGTAGTTGACGACGAAGGGCAGCTGCTCGATATCCAGGCCTCGCGCCGCGATGTCGGTCGCCACGAGGGCCGTTACCTTGCCTTCCTTGAACTCGTCGAGCGCCTGCATGCGCTCGGCCTGGGTGCGGTCGCTGTGTATGGCCTGGGTGGCAATGCCGGCGCGCTGTATCTCGCGCGCCAGGCTATTCGCATCGCGCTTCATGCGTACGAAGACCAGCACCTGCCGCATGTCCCGGCTGCGGATGAGATGGGTCAGCAACGCACGCTTGCGCGCCGCGGGAACCAGGTAGACCTGATGGGTTACCAGCTCGGCAGGCGCGTTGCGCGGCGCGACCTCTATCGTGACCGGTGCGTGCAGGAGCTCCTTCGCGAGCCTGCGCACCTCTTCCGGGAACGTGGCCGAGAACAGCAGATTCTGGCGTTGCTTGGGCAGCACCGACAGGATGCGCTTGATGTCGGGCATGAATCCCATGTCGAGCATGCGATCGGCTTCGTCGAGCACCAGGAATTCGACGCGGGACAGGTTGACGGTCTTCTGGTGCAGGTGATCGAGCAGACGCCCCGGCGTGGCGACGATGATTTCCGCGCCGGCGTGCAATGCCTTGATCTGGGGGTCGATGTCGATTCCGCCGTATACCACCGCGGTGCGCAGCGGCAGGTACTTGCCGTAGAGTCGCACGCTTTCCTCGACCTGTGCGGCGAGCTCACGCGTGGGCGTGAGTATCAGCACGCGCGTGGGATGCCGCGCCGGAGACAGGCTGGAATTGGCGTCGGGCGCGAGAAATTGCAGCAATGGGAGGGTGAACCCGGCGGTCTTGCCGGTGCCGGTCTGGGCGGCGCCCATCACGTCGCGCCGCTGCAGGATCACGGGAATCGCCTTCAGCTGGATGGGCGTGGGCTGCTCGTAGCCCTGGTCGGCGATCGCGCGGAGCAGCTCGGGTAGCAGCCCGAGTGCGGCGAACGTCGAAGCGGGATCTGCGGAGGTGGCAGGTGCTGCGGCAGCGTCGCGGTGCATGGTCACGGCTGCCCGCGACGGAATACGGACGAACGGTTCATAAGGTCGGCGCCGCCATTATACTCCGCTTCTTGCGTCGCACCATTGACGCATTCGTGACCCGATGCCCGTGCTGCGGGCGGGGAAACTGGTATAAATTCAGAAATCTGGTAGATTGGCGGCAGGAACCGGTTCAACCGGGTGACCGTCCGCCGCGGAGGCAGCAACAAGCGCTGTAGTCATGCATATCACGACCTCAAGAGAAACGGGGTTGCGTAGCGCCCATCCGCTGATCCTGACGCTGGATACCCACGGCGTCCCCCATCGCTGGATCACCTGGCAGCACGCCTGCTATTACTACGCCAAGGACCAGGTTGCCTGGACTATCGGCGCCAATGAGTTCACCGTGTACGGGGGCATGAACCGCGTCACCGGCCTGCGCTCCAGCATCACTGCACACAGCATCATCGCGATCAAAGGCAAGGCGATGGCGATGAAGGCCTTCAGCCAGGTGCCGCCGCTCAACAACCGGGAGCTGTTTCACCGCGATCGGCAGATCTGCGCCTACTGCGCGGGCACGTTCGCCATCGGCAGGCTCACGCGCGACCACGTCACCCCCTTCTCGCGCGGCGGCAAGGATACCTGGATGAACTCGGTCACGGCATGCCGTGTCTGCAATGAGCGCAAGGGCAATTGCACGCCCGAGCAGGCGGGTATGGAGCTTATCTACCTGCCCTACGTGCCCAACCGGGCGGAATACCTGATCCTCACGAACCGCCGGATACTGTCCGACCAGATGGAGTTTCTGGCGCAACACGTTCCGGCGCAGAGCCGCCTTCGCCTGGCCTGATAGCGCACGCATCCCGTTGTCGCCGGAATGCGGGGCATGGTGTCTTAATTCGGACAGCGTCCGAGGACCAAGGCCTGCAACACCTCTCCGGATTCCGGTTCCTGGACGAAAGCGGCCAGGTGCAGGGTATCTCGCTTCCAGGACCGGTCGGTCCTGAACTCGTGCGTGAGATGCGCGATTCCCTGTGCATCGATCGCATACGGACCGGCCAGTTCGCGGACCACGAAATCGTGCTCCAGGCGCCGGCCCCGGTTTTCTCCCCTCAGGACCTGGGTGGCAAGCTTGTTCTGATAGAGCGCAAGCCACGCGAGAGCGCCGGGACGGTGCCCTGAGTGAGCCGCCGTTGCCTGTCCGCTGGCGGATATCGATTCCTCACCGCTCTCCTTGCGAACGAGCCTGATGGTGGCGGCCGGCTGCTCGCGGTTGATCGCCGCAACGCGCTCCGGAATGTCATCACGCAGAAGGCCGCGACGATAATCCTTTCCATTCAATAGTAGTTGGGGGGTGTAGACGAAACCCGCGCCGCTGCGGCGGGCCGCAACGCGCTGGCGGTCGCTGAATTCTGCCCGCGCGTACGGATCGGTCCACCCCAGGTGATTCCAGTAATCGACGTGGAAGGCGAGAGTGACGACGCGGTCGGAGGTCAGACCGCGCGCCGGCAGCCCGGTGACCCAGCGATCCGCCGGCGGGCAGCTGTCGCAGCCTTCCGAGGTATACAGCTCCAGGACCGGCACCCGGCGCGTACTGCTGGTGGCGCTGCATTCCCCGGCGGCGGCCATATCCGGGAATCCCGGCATGACGATCGCGACCATCAGTCCGAGTCGGGCAAAAGCCCGCGCCGTCAGTCGTCCTGCTCCCGGCGGCTGCATCGTTGATCTCCTCTCTGGCGTTCAATGTCGCTGTTACGGATGGCGCTGAGAGACGGATGCACATGGGCCCGCAGTTTGTAGAATTACCGTTCATGGCCCAATTCTTCTCCGTTCATCCCGCCAACCCTCAGCCGCGCCTCATGCGCCGCGCCGCGGACATCCTGCGCGCCGGCGGCGTGATCGTGTACCCGACCGATTCCTGCTACGCGTTGGGGTGCCACCTCGGCGACAAGTCCGCCGTGGAACGCATCCGGACAATCCGGCAGGTCGACCGGCGCCACCATTTCGCGCTCGTTTGCCGCGATCTCGCCGAGGTCGGCCAGTATGCGAGCATGGACAACCGCCAGTTTCGGCTGCTCAAGGCGGTGACGCCCGGCAGTTATACCTTCCTGCTCCGCGCGAGCCGCGAGGTGCCGAAGCGGCTGCAGCATCCGAGCCGCAGAACCATAGGGGTGCGCATCCCGGATCACCGCGTCGTGCGGGCACTGCTCGCCGAGCTGGGCGAGCCGGTGCTGTCGTCGACGCTGCACCTTCCAGGCGACGATCGCCCGCTCAATGACGGCGCCGAAATTCGCACGCGCCTGGAGCGCGCGGTCGACGTCATTCTCGACTGCGGCTCGTGCGGGATCGTTCCCACCACCGTCGTGGATCTGACAGGCGAGACCCCGGTTATCGTGCGCCGGGGCAGGGGCAGCGTTGTATCGCTGGGACTGGTCTGAACGTTCAGGGTGCTAGAATCCGCCCCCATGTTCAGCAACCGCGTTCTGTCCGGAATGCGCCCGACCGGGGCACTGCACCTCGGCCACTATCACGGCGTGCTCAAGAACTGGATCAGGCTGCAGCACGAGTTCGAGTGCCTCTACTTCGTCGCCGACTGGCACGCGCTCACGACGCACTACGACACGCCGGAAATCGTGGAGCAGAACGTGTGGGAGATGGCCATCGACTGGCTCGCCGCCGGCGTGGATCCGGCGCAGGCGATACTGTTCATACAGTCCCGCGTGCCCGAGCACGCGGAGCTCCACCTGCTCCTCTCCATGATTGCGCCCGTGTCGTGGCTGGAGCGCGTGCCGAGCTACAAGGACCAGCAGCAGAAGCTGGCCGACAGGGATTTGTCGACCTACGGCTTTCTGGGTTATCCGCTGCTGCAGAGCGCGGACGTCCTCATCTACCGCGCGAGCCAGGTGCCGGTAGGAGAGGACCAGGTTCCGCACATCGAATTCACCCGCGAGATCGCGCGCCGGTTCAACCACGTATTCGGGCGCGACAAGGGTTTCGAGGAAAAGGCGGAGGCCGCGATAAAGAAACTGGGCGCCAAGCGGGCGCGGCTCTACCGGCAGCTGCGGACCAAGTTCCTGGAGAAGGGGGACGCCGAGGCCCTGGCTGCTGCCCGTGTGCTGGTGGAGGAGGCGCAGAACCTGCCGCTGGGCGAGCGCGAGCGCCTTTTCGGCTACATCGAAGGGGGCGGCAAGGTCGTCCTGCCCGAGCCGCAAGCGCTGCTCACCGAGTCCCCGAAGATGCCGGGGCTGGACGGACAAAAGATGTCGAAGTCCTACGGGAACACGATAGCGCTGCGCGAGGATCCGGAGAGCATTGCCGAGAAGGTAAAACGCATGCCTACCGACCCGGCGCGGGTAAAGCGCAACGATCCGGGCGATCCGGAGAAGTGTCCGGTATGGCAACTCCATCTCGTGTATTCGGACGAGCAACGGCGGAACTGGGTGCAAAACGGTTGCCGCAGCGCCGGGATAGGCTGCCTGGAATGCAAGCAGCCGGTGATCGAAGGCATCCTGGCGGAGCTCAAGCCGATACGGGAGCGGGCACGCCCCTATCTGGATGACCCCACCTTGGTACGCAATATCATCGCGGACGGGTGTGAGAAGGCCCGCAAGCTGGCCCAGGAAACGCTGCGCGAGGTCAAGCAGGCGATGGGGCTGGACTACAATTAATTGTGGTCGGGTGCGGTCCGGCCTCAAAGGGTAGTAGCGCAGGGGTAGGATTTGCGGAGATTTCCCGGTAGAATGGCTCGATGCAAGGGTCTTTCTCCGTAGGCGCTCTCGCCTCGGTTTGCCGGGTCAGCCCCGGCCCCGGCTTCATCGCCGGGCGTAACCTTACCTGCAAAGAATCAATAGGTTGTGGTATCGGCATGCCGCCGCATGCCATCTGCCGGGCAGCAGCGCGATGAGCGAAGCCGCAAACCAGGCCCCCGTCGCCAGGGTCTACGGCCAGCCGCTCCTGGAGATCCCGCGCGATCTCTACATACCGCCCGACGCCTTGGAGGTCTTCCTGGAGCAGTTCGAGGGGCCTCTCGACCTGCTGCTCTACCTGATCCGCAAGGAAAACATCGACGTCCTCGACATTCCCATGGCCCGCCTGACGGCCCAGTACCTGGAGTACGTCGAGCTGATGCGTACGCGGAGCCTGGAACTCGCCGCGGAGTACCTGTTGATGGCAGCCATGCTGATCGAGATCAAGTCGCGGATGCTCCTCCCGCGCCCGGCACGGACTGAACTGGAGGAGGATCCGCGCGCGGAACTGGTCCGCCGTCTGCTGGAGTACGAGCGGATGAAACAGGCTGCGCGACGCCTGGACGAGTTGCCGCAGTCGGGGCGGGACTTCGCGCTGGTCCAGGTGCTCTTCGAGGAGACGGCCACCGTCCGACTGCCGGAGGTCAACGTCGAGGACCTCCGCGGCGCGTGGCTCATGCTGCTCGGGCGGGCGGCGGCAAACCGGCATCACCGCATCACGCGCAATCAGTTGTCGGTGCGCGAGCACATGAGCAGGGTGTTGCGCAGGCTGCAGGACGGCCGTTACGTCGAGTTCTGCGAGCTGTTCGACCCCGGGCAGGGGATCGCGGTCCTGGTGGTGACTCTGCTCGCGTTGCTGGAGCTCGCGCGCGAGAGCCTGATCGAGCTGACCCAGCAGACCGCTTACGCCCCTATTTACGTCAACCTGAAGGCCGGCCATCTCACGGCGGTTCACTGATCCACTGTCAAACTCATGGAAAAACCTACCTTCGATCTGACCCGAATCAAGCTGGTGTTGGAAACGGTGCTGCTCGCATGCCAGGAGCCGGTGGCGCTGCCAGAGTTGAGGAAGCTTCTCGACGAGGATATTTCCAACGATATGCTGCGCCGCGTTCTGGACGAACTGCGCGACGACTGGCAGGGACGAGGCGTAGAACTCACTCACGTTGCTTCCGGATGGTGTTTTCGCACGCGGCCGGAATTTCAGCCGTATATGGACCGTCTGAATCCCCAGAAGCCTCCGCGTTATTCGCGCGCGGTGCTGGAGACGCTCGCGATCATCGCCTACAAGCAGCCCGTCACCCGGGGCGATATCGAGGAGATCCGCGGCGTCGTTGTTTCGACCAATATCATCCGGGCGCTGGAAGCGCGCGGGTGGATAGACGTGGTCGGCCACCGCGAGGTGCCGGGCCGGCCGGCGCTGTACGCGACGACCCGGGCCTTCCTCGACGATCTCAACCTGCGCACGCTCGAAGAACTGCCGCCGCTCGACGATCTGGACAGCCTCGTCGAGACGGTCGGCGCGCGACCCGAAACGCTGCTCGTCGAGGAGACGGCGCCGGAAGAAACGGCGCACGGCGATGAGCGGACGCCCGATATCGAGGCGCGTCCGATGGAAGTGGAATTGCCGCGGGTCGCAGCCTAGATCGGCCGCCGCTATTTCGTCGCGGGACCCGCCGGCTCGAGCCGTAGCAGAGCGCCGGACGGCGAATCGGTGAGCAGATAAAGCAGCCCGTCCGGCCCGCTGCGCACGTCCCGCACGCGCCCCAGCGCGCCCTTCAGCAGCCGCTCCTCCTTCACCACTTTTTCGCCGTCCAGCTTCAATCTCACCAGCATCTCGTCGCGCAGCGCGCCCACAAACAGGTCGCCCCGCCAGCGCGGAAACCGGTCGCCCGCGTAGAACGCCATTCCCGAGGGGGCGATGGAGGGCACCCAGTAATGTACGGGCTGCGTCATGCCGGCCTTCTCTGTGCCTTCCCCGATCTTGGTGCCTATCCCGTAATTCACGCCGTAGGTGATCACCGGCCAGCCGTAATTCGCTCCGGCCCGGATCACGTTTACTTCGTCGCCGCCCTGCGGGCCATGCTCGTGCGTCCAGAGCAAACCCGTCTGCGGATGGAGCGCCGCGCCCTGCAGGTTGCGGTTGCCGAGCGTGAACTTCTCAGGTTTCCAGCCGGTCTTGCCGACGAACGGATTTCCCGACGGGACACGTCCGTCGTCGTGCAGGCGGATCACGGAGCCCGCGTGATCGTCCGGACGCTGCGCGCGCTCCTGCTCGCCGCGGTCGCCGAGCGTAATGAACAGATAGCCCTCGCGGTCGAATACGAGCCGCGAGCCGAAATGTCTGCCGGTGCCCGATTTCGGCTGCAGGCGGAATATGACTTGAACGTTTTCGAGGTGGTTTCCGGCGAGCCGGCCGCGTGCTACTTCAGTGCCGATCCCGCCTTCCCCGCGCGCCACGAAAGAGAGATAGACGAGATTGTTCTCGGTGAAGCGGGGATGGAGGGCGACGTCGAGCAACCCGCCCTGGCCCTGCGCGACGATCGGCGGCAGTCCGGCGATGGGGCGCGGTTCCAGCCGGCCGCTCTTGTCTACAACGCGCAACCGTCCCGGGCGCTCCGTCACCAACATCCCGCCGTCGGGCAGGAATGCAAGCCCCCAGGGATGCTCCAGGCCTTCAACCAGCCGGACGACGCGGAAGGCATGCTCCTCGCTCGTGATCACCTGGGCCGGCGCAAGAGACCAGGACGACGCAAGGACGAGCAGCGCAGCCAGTGGAATCCGAATGCGCGGGGATAGCGTTGGCATGCGATCTGTGATGAAAATTACCGATTGGTAAGGTTGGGACCCGTCCATCCGCGTTGCAGCAAGCGCGGCGCGGCGAGATTAACACGGTCCGTTGCAGAAAATGGTTCGCAGGCGTCGGACATCCGCTCTTTTGCCGTGGTTCCATCGCTGCGAACCCCATCCAATGAGCGAAAAAACACTGTGCTATGATTCGCCGACTCACGATTTTCCGCTATCAAGAAGAAAACGCCGGTCGCGGCACTCTCGGGGACCCCGGCAGCAGCGGTTATCCGCGGGTTTCTTGGAGGGGTGTATTCTGGTTCGTAATTCGACGTGCCTCGGAGCATTTCTGCTCTCCTTGTCGCTGCCCGGCGCGGCGCTGTCCGCTGCCGCTGACCGCGACCCGTTCGGCACGGCCCGTTATGCCCCGCCGGCGCCCGGGATGCGCTGGGAGTCTCCAGACCCGTTGCCGCAGGTTCCCGCTGCGCCCAGTGCGCCGTTGCCCGCGGCCGACCGGCCGCTCACTCTGCCGGAACTGACGGAATTCGCCCTTCAGAATAATCCACGGACGCGGCAGGCGTGGTTTGCCGCGCGCGCGGCTGCCGATGCCGTGGGCATCGAGCGATCTGATGATTTCCCGCAGATCTCTGCGCAGGTCACCGCGGGCCGCAGCGAGAGCAGCGGCCAGTCGGGAAACCAGAATCCCTGGCTTACGCGCTATGGTCCGGCCATATCCCTTTCGTATCTGTTGTACGACTTCGGCGTTGGCGACGACCGTACCAGGGCTGCCGAGTACCAGGCATTGGCCGCCGCTCTCGCGCAAAACCGCGTGCTGCAGGACATCGTGCTCCAGGTGGAGCAGGCTTATTTCCGGGTGCTGGGGGTGGAGCAGCTGGTGCGTGCGAACGAGCTCTTCCTCAAGTCGGTCGGGACTTCGCTGGAAGCAACGCAGCGGCGGCGCGAAGGCGGGCTGGCGACGGTGGCCGACGTGTACCGTGCGGAGACGCAGGTCGCCCAGGGGCAGTTGAACCTGACGCGCAGCCTGGGCGAGCTGGAGAAAGCGAGAGGGGCGCTTGCCTCGGCGGTCGGTCTGCCGGTCAACACGTCGGTCAGAATCCAGACGTTGGAGAGCGCTCCGAAGATCAGCGAGATCACGGAGTCCATGACCAATATTCTCAGCCGCGCCAAGGCGAGCCGGCCCGACCTGGCGGCGGCCGAGGCGCAGGCCCGCGCCGCGCGGGCGACTGCCGATGCCGCCAGCAAGAGCGGATTGCCGACCTTCACCATCAATGCCGCCAGCGGGCGTACCTTTTACCCCCACGAT